>LNFM01007885.1_pt1 | contig 16380 bp, 29 predicted proteins | sample 596031 | NCBI WGS metagenome assembly LNFM01 (sample SAMN04254537, study PRJNA301005) | activated carbon metagenome | isolation source: dual media filters at the Ann Arbor, Michigan drinking water treatment plant | place: USA: Ann Arbor
CGGTGCTTCGCACCGTCTCGCCGCGCCGTTGGGAGGACAGACCCGCGAACTGCTGCGCCTCGTGGCGGTCGATCATCCGGATCGTTCGTCGACCTTTCCGACGATCCCGGTGTGGCCGATCTATCTGCGCGTCGATCTCACACAGGATCTGCCGCTGATCGCCACCGATGCGCTCGGCAAGGAAGTGGCGCGCTTCAAGTATCTGGCCGACATGGCCCACTACCTCAAGCATCCCGGCGAATCGGCAACGCTGCCGTTCCCGATCGTCATCCAGGCGCGCCGAGAGGATGGCGACCAACTGGAACTGCTGCCGGCGGGCGAGCGATGAGCCTCGAAATCGAACGCCTGATCGCCGCAGATCATACCGACCGCGAGGGTTGCGAGATCGAGACCGTCGACCGGCCGCTGCTCGTGAAGTTCGAGCCGGCCAACCCGGAGCCGATCGCGGTGTGCGACGGCGCCGGCAAGGTGATCGCGCGGTTCGTCCATCCGGTTCATGCCGCGATGTTCCTGCGCACCCTCGAGACCGCCTATTGGGCGCACGTTCCCACGCTGCCCGAACCGCTCATGCGCCAGATCAACCTGTGGCAGAAAAGCGAGGACGCATGCAGGCCATCCTGAGGCCGCTCAAGCCCAAGCAGCAGACGTGGACGGTGACGCTGGAAGCGCGCACCGGCCGTGACAAGGTGCGCGTGCGCCTCCCGGCGCCGGCCAACACCACCTTCGCCGTCGATCGCTTCCGCCTGTTCCGCACCGACGCGCGTATGCATCCGATCCGGCCGGCCGATCTCGACGCGCTGCCCTGGCAAGGCAAGGGACTCGATCCGTTGCTGCAACCCAGCGCCGAGCAGTCGGCCGGCCTGCCTCTCATCGGAGACATGGCATGACGCGCGCCAAGTATATGAAGGGCGACGGGGTGCCATGCCCGGAGTGCTACGGCGCCACGCGCGTCAAGGGCACGAGCCCGGCAAAGGGCCATCGCCACGCCATCCGCCGCCGCCGCGCCTGCCTCAAGTGCGGCGTGCGGTTCACCACCATCGAAATGCCGGCGGGCGATGTCGACGCCACGGCGCGCAAGATCAACGATCGCGTCGAGTTCAACGATCGGTTCATGGCGCTCGACGAGGCGAGCCGCCTGGCCGTCCGCCAGATGGTGACGGCGCTCGAACAGGCGACAGCACGGCAAGTGCCGAAACCCCTGATCGATGAGGCGCGCGAGCGCGTGGTCGCCAATATCCAGATCGAGCAGCATTTCTCGCCGGGCGCCGAGGCCCTGGTACGCCACGCCGCGAGTGCCGGCGAATGATCACCTATCTCCACCCCTCCGGCGCGCCCTGCGCTGTCGAGGCGCTCTGCTGGACGCCGAGCGGCAAGGTCATGTGCCGCCGTCGTGGGGCAATCACCGCTTTCTATTCGGTGCCGGTGTTTGCGCTGCGCCATCCCAGCGGCCGAAAGGCCCTCGCCACCTTGCTGCGGAGTCTGCCGTGACGATCACCTTGACAGGTACCGATGCCGATCTGCGCACGCCTGTTCCCGCGGCGCTGCCCGCCTTGCTTCCCCCACCCGAGGAGAGACTGACGATGACCGATATCCCGCCCGATGGGCGCCCCGAACAGCAGGTCGAGCAGGTCGATCCGAAGGGCATGACATTGATGCAGGTGCTCGCCACCTGTGATCAGGGCCAGGTCGCCGCGGCGCTCAATGCGTCGTGGAACGAGGTGATCCGCCAGTTGATGTCGCTCGATGTGAACGAGGGCATCCGCAAGAGCAAGGGCAGCCTCACGATCAAGCTCGGCATCGAATACGAGGACGGCACCGTCAAGCTCAAGATCGACGAAGCGATCAAGACGCCGAAGGCCCCGCAGCGCGCCGCCGTGTTCTGGGTGACGGGCGACGGCCGGGTCACGCCGGAGAACCCGCGCCAGATGACGATGTTCCGCGACGTGCCGCGTCGCAACGTCATCGTCGCCTAACCCCTTTCAACCGCAGGAGAGAGTAGCAATGGACATCGATATCAAGGATGCGATCGACCGCATCGTCAAACTGAGCACGCCGAATCTGGCGCCGCTTGCAGATCAGGCCAACAAGATGCCGGTGATGACCGTGCCGGAAGGCATGCGCATCGAGAGCCTCAAGAAGCTCATCGACGAATACGCGGTCAAGCCCGACCGCCGGATCGGCACCGACAAGCTGCAGGATATCGAAAGCCTGATCGGCTGGACGAATCGCCACAAGGACGCCGGGACGGTGGTGTTCTGCGATACCACGCGCACCGCCCCCAAGCTGCTCACCGTGGTCGACTATCACCACAAGGTTCCCGCCGTCCCCGCCGCCGAGGGCGCCGCCGAACCGATCGTGATGAGCGGCGACGACACGGCGCGGTTCGCCAAGTTCCGTGCCCTCTATGAGTTCCCGCTGTCCGAGCAGTGGAAGGCCTGGCGCGCGGTCGACGGCAAGACGATGGACCAGGGCGATTTCGCCGAGTTCCTCGAGAACCGCGTGCTCGACCTGATCGCCCCCGACATCGGCACGGACGGCCAGGGCACCGAGACGCGCAAGCTGCCGCAGCAGGTGGCCGAACTGCTCGGCCGCCTCGGCGGCACCTGCGCCATGCCGAGCGACATCATCACCCTCGCCAAGGGCCTCGATGTCACCGCCAACGCGCGAACGGTGCAGCGTGTCGACGTGAACACCGGCGAGGGCGCCCTCATGTTCGAGGAAACCCATGCCGGATCCGGCGGCCAGAAGATCGCCGTGCCCAAGCTGTTCCTGATCTGCATCCCGTTGTTCGACAAGGCCGCGGTGCATTACCGGATCCCGGTGCGCATCCGTTACCGCCTCAGTGGCGGGATCAAGTGGACCCTCACCCTGTTCGGTGCCGACGACGTGACCGATGAGGCGATCCTCGAGGCCGCCAAGACGGTACAGGCCGGCACCGAGCGCCCGCTGTTCTACGGAGTGCCGGCGTAGACGGCACTCCGGGTGGCGTCAGGGGTTTGCCGCTCTGGGCAAACCCCGAGAGCCACACAGACCAGAAAGAACCCAGATGTCCCAACCCGACGTTCCCTGCACCGATGAACTCCTCGACAAGACCGCCGCCGCGATCGCCGCCCATAGGCGCGAGCACGGCCAGGGCATCGATATCCGCAAACTCGTGGTGGCGATGCGGCAGCATGACGTGGGCCTGATCGACACGAATCGCCATCGCTCGTGGATCGATGAGACCGTGCATATGGGGGCGCTGTTCCGCCTGAATTTCTGGCGCAAGCTCGCCGAGGCGCGTGAGCCCGTGCCCATGATCCTGTTCTGCCCCAAGTGCGGCAGCCGCCACATCGATCAGCCCGATCCCGCCAACGGCTGGGACAATCCCCCGCACCGCAGCCATCTCTGCGCCCTGTGTGGCCTGATCTGGCGACCGGCCGACATCTGCACCGTTGGCGTCGAGAAGATCGAAAGCCGGGGCCGCCTCGACGTGCCGATCGAGGAACTCGATCAGCGCGGCAAGATCGTCCAGATGCCCGACCTCGAAAGCGCCGGCTTCGTCGGACTGATCGAACGGATCAGCCGGAAGGTCATCAACGATGTCGGCGATGCCTTCACGCGCAACCGGCTCGGGGGATACAGGCGATGACGGACGAGGAGAAACTGGCCGAGCGTGAGAGTCATCTCGAGGCGGCCGGCAATCTGTTGGCGCCACTCAGTGACAGGTTGGCGGGCGCGATGCTGATCCTCGCCATCCGCCACGACGACGGCACCGTCACCCTCGGCATGGCGCGCGCCGGCGAGCCACAGATCGATGATCACATCGATCAATGGCTCAAGACCATTTATCGCGACGGCATCGAAATGAAACAGGCGCGGATTTTCGCCGTGCCCAGCGAGACGAGGAATTGACGATGAACCGCCGCTCCTTCCTGCGCATCATCCCCGTTGCGCCCATCGCAGCACCGGCCGCCGCCCTGCAGATCGGCCAGGAATGCCCGGCACCCGCCGAGCCGCTGATCATGCCGGCGGGCGGCGGCACCGGCCGCCAGTTCAAGCAGTTCGTTCTCGACCTCGCCAAGCGTGTCGGCGTCGAGGTCCAGACCGGGGAGCGCGCCAAATGATCCGCGAGCGCGATCCCTACGAGCGCGACCGGCGACTCGGCCGCTGGTTCACCCTCAAGGATATCCACGCCAGGGATCCCGAGGCCGCCCTGGCGTTGCAGGCCACCGTGGTCATCGTCGACATGCGCCGCGATTACATGCTCGGGCAGATCGAGTGGATCGGCCAGGCGCCGCAGTTCGAGATCGTGCCGCTCGGCTGGGAAATCCCGCTCTATGTCCCCCAGATCACCCGCTGGCGGCGGGTGGTGCAGGTGTCGTGGCAGTCGCCGCGCTATGCCGGCGAGACGGCACGGTGGACGGCATGAACCGCCGCGCATTCCTGATCGGTGCCGCCGCGTTGCCCATCGTGGCGGCAATGCCGGCGAGAGCCTACGCCACGGGCGGATTTGCTTACCCATCGCCGCCTTACATGACCGGCGAACGGGGCATGGAACTGTTTGTTTCGCCCCCCTGTAAACATTTCTCCACGACAACGGTGCGGGCTCTCGCGCCTGTGAAGGCCCTGCCGCCCGCCAGTGCCGGTGACGGCACATGAGCACCACCCAAATCGAATGGGCTGATCTGGTCTGGAATCCGATCGTCGGCTGCTCGATCGTCTCGCCCGGCTGTGCCAACTGCTACGCCATGCGCCAGGCCGCCCGCATCGAGCGGATGGACAAGGCGCGCGGCGGCAATGTTCCGCACTATCACGGACTCACGCGCTATGTGAACGGCAACCCGGTCTGGACCGGCATCGTCCGGCCGGCGCCGGAGCGCGTGATGCGGGCGCCGCTCTCCTGGCGCAAGCCCGCCCGCGTGTTCGTCAATTCGATGTCCGATCTGTTCCACGAGGACGTGCCCGATTTTGTGATCGATCAGGTGTTCGCCGTCATGGCGCTCTGCCCGCACCTCACGTTCATCATCGTCACCAAGCGGTCGGAGCGGATGCGGGCCTACCTCACCGCCATGCAGCGGGCATTCGAGGCCGAGGGGGACGAGTTCACGAGGCGATGGGGCCATGCCGCCGTTGCCGTAACGGATGCGCCGTGCGCTGCCAGCACGATCGAGGAGATCGAGTTCCCGCTGCCGAATGTCTGGTTGCTGGTCTCGGCCGAGCGCCAGATCGAAGCCGATGAGCGCATCCCCGATCTGCTCGCCACCCCGGCTGCCAAGCGCGGCGTGAGCCTTGAGCCGCTGATCGGGCCGATCAAACTCCACTATCTGCAGCAGCCGGGCGGCATGGTGATCGATGCCCTCAAGGGCGAACATTGGTATCCGGGCGCGGGATCGATCAACTCGGTCACCCGCACAGGCAAGCCGAAACTCGATTGGGTGATCACTGGATTCGAGAACGGCCCGCGGCCTGGCCATCCCGATTGGGTGCGCGACGTGCGGGATCAGTGCGCCACCACCAACACTGCCTTCTTTCACAAACAGAACGGCACCTGGCGCGTGGTGGCCGATCTCGACAAGGACGATCCTGGCGGCGGCCGCGCCGAGGATATCAGGCGCACCACGCCCAAGGGGCAATGGCTCAATAGGGCCGGAGGCCATGGCTTCCATGGTGACCGTGTGTTGCGCGTGGTGCCGACCACCAAGGCCAGGGCCGGCGCCGAACTGGACGGCGAGCACCACCGGGAGTTTCCACGATGAGCGAACCGATGTCTCTCACCGAGTTCGCGCGCCAGGCCGGCGCCGAGCTCGCCCTGCTCGGCGTGCCCACCGAGATCCTGCGGCAGTACAGGGAGGAGACCTGGCGCGAGGCCTGGCTCGATCTCACCTGCACGCCGGCCGATGCCGCGCGTGCCGAGTTCGACGAAATGCGGGAAATGTCGCGATGATCGTCGACTATGCTCTCACCATCTGGCAGCCGTGGGCCTCTTTGGCAATCGAAGGGATCAAGCCCTACGAGTTCCGCGAGCGTGCCTTGCCGGTCTCGATGCGCGGGCGGCGCATCGTCATCCATGCCGCCAAGCGGGCCGTTCGTCCGCGCGAGCTGCGCGACGCGCTCGATCGGCTCTATGCCAACAAGACGGACGGCATGATCAGGGATCGGGCGATCGATCTTCTAAAAAAGGTCTGGCGGAAGGATCTCGAGCTGCCGATGTCGGCCGCCCTCGGCTCGGCCGTATTCGCCGGGTCGACGAACTGCCGCCTGCTGTTCCCCAACGATCCCGAGGTCGACCCCGGCAAGTGGGGATGGCAGATGATGCTGGTCCGCAAGTGGGCCGAGCCGGTGCCCTGCTCGGGCCTGCAGGCCTTCTGGCGCTGGCGCCAGCCGATCGAGGCGCACCAATGAACCGGCGCGGATTTCTGATCGGTGCCGGCGCCGCTGCTGCCGCCGCGGCGCTGCCGGCCGTTCCAATGATTCCCGACAGCGCGATCGGCACGGCGTTCATCGAGATCGATCTCCTGCCGATGCCGCTGCTGCGCTCGTATGCGCGCCGGTTGGTCAAGTTCTCGCTCGGCCCCGGTGCCGAAATGCCGATCGGCGCGCAAGTGTTTGTCGACGACATCGAGTTCGCGGTCGATGAGATCATCCACACCGCTTCCGAAACACTGATCGCCGCGAGCGAGGTTCTCAAGCCCGGCAGGTTCGAGGCGCGGGGCTCGTTCAAGTGGATCGATCCGGAGGATGCGAAATGGTGAATCGGACCGGCCCCGAGGTGGTGCTGCGCTTGCCGACGCTCGATCCCAACACGCCGGTCTCGCCGCGCGATCGCCTGGTCGAGATCGAGGTCAATGCCATGCTGCGCCACCTGCGCGAGCGCAGCCGTAAATCGAAGGCGATGGCCGCCGAGTTCGGCTGCGCCCTGCTCGAGGCCACGGCCCGGTTCTCCGGTGCACTGGCGATCGGCGTGGTCGACCGCAACCGCGTCACAGAGTTCGTCGGTGCCTGGTCGAAGAATCTGGCCGATCGCATGACGTCGATCATCAACGGCCAGCCGTTCGGCATCCATGAGGCCCCGCTGCCCAAGACCTCGGGATCCTCGACGGCCGTGGCCGATCTCCTCGAGGTCATGCCGCCGCTCGCAGAGGAGGGCGATTTTGGAGCTCTCGCGCAGCATATCTCGCGCGACATGGCGCTTGCCGGGCTTGATCGCTGGCAGAGCGAGACCGCGCCGCCCCTCGAACCGCAGCAGATGGGCGGCGCCCTGCTGATCGCCGCGGCCGAATCGACCGTGGTGGTGGCGCTGGCCTCGGCCAATCCCGAGCGCGCCGAGGAAGCCATCGCCTTCGTCTGCGACCGGATCAAGGCCCGCGCCAGCCAGGCGATCGACGCGCGCAAGGCCAAGATGGGATAGCCGATGAACCTGCCGGCGCCCTCGATCACCCTGATCCGCCCGGCACGGCCGCTGGCGTTCGTGATCGTGTTCTGGATCGTGGCGGTGATCGTCGAGTGGACGATCGGAACGAGCCCGTTCGGTCTCGCCACCGGCCAGATCATCGGTCTGTGGTTCGTGAGCTATGGGCGGCGCCTGTGACCACCATCGGCGCCAAGGTGCAGCATGTTCTGCGCGCCGGGCAGTCGCGGCAGCATCACTGCCACTGGCCGGGGTGCGACGTGCAGTGCCCGCCGGCCAGGTGGGGCTGCAAAAAGCATTGGTTCATGCTGCCCGACGATCTGCGCCGGCGCATCTGGCAGACCTTTCGGCCCGGCCAGGAACAGGACGGCCGCCCGGATGCGCCTTACAGGGCCGTCGCGCGCGACGTGCAGGCATGGATCGCCGAGCACCATCCACCGCCGCCCGAACAGGCGAGGCTGCTGTGAGCGTCAAATTTGGCGCCCTGGCATGCATCACCGGCTGCGGGCGGCCGTCGTCTCGGTGGAACGCCGTGTGCCTGCAGTGCGATGGCAAGGCCCGTGAGCGCCTGGCCTCGTGGGCGCGTGGCACAGCCGATATGCCGGACGAAGGGCTGCCGGCCGAGACCAGGCAGCCGATTGGCCGAACATGGGAATCGCCATGACGGCCGCCCGCGAAAAGGATGATCGCTGGCCGGGCCTCATGAGGCCCTCGACGGCCCGCGCCTATCTCGACCACATCGGCGAGGACAAGTGGAAAGCGCACGTCCTTCCCCACTTGACGCCGCGCATGGTGGGAGAGCGGGAGTTCTTCGCCAAGGCCGAGATCGATGAGAAGATCATCGAGGGTGGCATTGACGGCGGCCAGGCTGCGGGCAAGGTTCGCTCGACGGCAGACTATATCGAGAGGGTGCGGCGTGACCTGGGTAAACGTAAAGCACGTCAATCGCGTCACGGCTAAGGGCCGCGTCTACTATTATCACCGGCCAACGGGAAAGCGGATCCATGCCGATCCGGCCGATGCCGAGGCATTCGCCGCCGCCGTCACCGCCCTCGAGGGCAAGGCACCCCCCAAGCCGTCACGCATACCCGGCACGCTGGGCGGACTGATCGCCCTCTACAAGGCCGCGCCCGAGTTCGCCACGGTGCTGAGCGATTCCACGCGCACAAGCTACAACCGGGCATTCGACGCCATCGCGGGCGCCGATGACATGGAACTCGGCAAGATCGATCAGCCCTGGCTGCTCGAGCTGCGCGATGAGATCAACACGGCCTCCGGCCGGTGGCTGGCGAACAACACCATGCGCGTCCTGTCGGTGGTGTTCGGTTGGGGCATCCCGCGCGGCATCCTCAAGGTCAATCCCGCCAAGGGCATCCCCAAGATCAAGCGGCGCAAGGGTCTCGCTGTCGCCAACAAATCGTGGCTGGCCGATGAGGTCGAATTGCTCATCCGCACCGCGCTCGCCAAGGGCCATATCGGCCTGGCGAAGGCGGTGGCGATCGCCTACTACGCCGCGCTGCGCAAGACGGATTGCGTGGCGCTGCCGGCGATCGCCCGCCAGAAATTCGATATCGTGGTCGAACAGAGCAAGACCGGCACCGCGCTCCCGATCCTGCAGGCCCGCCGGCTGCGCGTGGTGCTCGATACGAAGGACACGCCCGCACCCGATGATGTCGAGACGCCGACACTTGTGCGCCGCCGCGACGGCCGGCCCTACACGGTCGACGGTCTCGACTCCCTATTCGATCGACTCAAGCGCGAGCTCGCGACGGCCGGCAAGATCCGCAAGGGCCTCACCTTCCATGGTCTGCGCAAGAGCCTCGGCAAGCGCGCCGCCGATCTCGGGTTCAGCACCCTCGACATCATGGGCGCGCTCGGCCAGACGAATCCTGCCAGCGCACTCCCCTATGTGATCGAGGCCAGCCGCGAGAAGGGCGCGCGGCGCGTGTTCAAGGCGCTGGAGAAAAAGAGGTAGAGGATGAGCGACGCCACCGACCTCGCTTATGAAATCGCCCGTTACTGTGACACGATCGACAATCCGGCGTTCCCCGAGTTCGATCGCTACTTCGCGCGGATAAGACTCGATTCGCTGTGCGCAGATCCCGCCACATCGATCATCATGGCGCACGCACTGATCAATTCACCGCTGCCTGCTGGGCGTGAACGTGAACAGAACAGCACTCTGCAAAACCCTGAGACAAGGTTTGCAAAACCGCTACCAGATCGGACCTAACTGCCCGCTAAGTGATTGAAAGGAATGGTGCCCAGGGGCGGGATCGAACCACCGACACTGCGATTTTCAGTCGCATGCTCTACCAACTGAGCTACCTGGGCGCACCACTGCGAACGGCGCGGGCTTATAGGATGGGCCAGCCCGTCTGTCTAGTTGGCCCGCCGCTACCCCCGGCCAACCCTAGCGCAGGCCGACTTCCCGCAAGCTGTCCAAGAGCCGCTTCCGCGCCTCGGCCAACCGCGGGTTGCCGCCCGGCAAGCGCTGGAGGATGTGCTCGGGCGCGAAGTCCGGCTGCCGGGCCATGAACTCGGCAAAGGCCTGCCGTGCCGCGGCGATCCGCCCGAGCCTTTGCATCGCCGCCGCATGGATCGGCGGCCAAGGCAGCCCGGGATTGGTGTCGGCCGCGGTCAACCCCCAATCGGTGGCCATCTCGTAGCGGCCGGCGAGGAAGTGCGCCATCGCGAGACGGTACTGGAATTCGGCGCGAATCGGGTCGCGCGGACTGAGACGCAGGGCTTTCTCCAGAGCGACGACGGCCTCGTCTGCGAGCCCGTTCACGAGCAGCGCCAACCCACGCGCCGCGAAAGCGGTCGGATGGCGATGCCGCTCCACCCAGGCCGCGGTCAACCGCAGGAGAGTCGGCAGGTCGTGCTTGAGAAAGGCCTGGATGACCCGCGCCTGGTAGGTCGCGTGTCCGTCGGGAGTCAGCCGGCCGAGGTTCGTCGCGGCATTGTCGATGCGGCGGATGGCGACCGAAGCATCGGGCAGCCAGCGGTTGATCACCCCCTGATAGCTCATGAAGGAGAGGCCCCACCAGCCGCGCACCGAATCCGGATCCAGCGCGACCGCGCGTTCACACAGGTTCACCGCCTCATTGGTGTTTTTGACATTAAAGTCGTGGAACCACAGGGCGAAAGCCCGCATCGCCAAATCATCGGCGGAAACTTCCAGCGGCGACAGCGCCGCACGACGCTCGACCACGGAACGGTAAAGCTCGGGCTGCAGTGCTCGCTCGATCTGCACGGCAAACTCGGCCACCGACTGTGGCAGCTCCGCCCGCTCGACCACAAAGGACTCCGCCCAGCTCTGAACGCCGGTGTCGCCGCTCACCAGCGCGAGGTTCAGTCGAATCCGACTCGTCTCGAAGCGCAGGCTGCCGAGCACGATGTGACGCACGCGCAACTCGCGAGAAACTTGCCGTGGATCAATCGATTTGCCCTTGTAGGTAGCGGCAGTGTCGCGCGCGATCACGAGACTGCCCGGTACTCGCGCCACCTCGATGACGAGGTCGCCGTGCAGGGCATCGGCAAACCATTCGATATCGTCGACCTCGCCCTCGACCGTGAGCGGCATCACGGCAATGGAGAGTTCCGGCGCGTCCGCCGCGGCATCGGGCGCGAGAAGATAGCCGCGCCGCGCGACGTTGCGCACGAGCCGGTGTTCGGTGTCGCCGAGCACGCGCCGGACATCGGCGATCGCCTGGGTGAGAGAGCCTTCTCCAACCACGACATCGGGCCACACGAGAGTCATCAACTCGTCCTTGCCGACTACTTGCCCCGCCCGACGGCCCAGCACCAGAAGCAGGTCGAGCGCCTGCCGGCGCAACCCAGCCAGCTGGTGGTCTGCCGTCAGCAATTCACCGGCTTCCAGATCGAGTACCAGTCCGCCCAGCTGCAATCTGGCGGTTGCAGGTGGCTGGTGCGCAGTCGGCTCACGCATGACGGCTCACTTCGCCAGCCGTCGGCGGGCGGGTCCGATCCCCTTGAACTTCTTCATTCCGATTTGAGGGTTCCATGAGGACTCGCAGGGTGCGTCGGCTTACCCATCGCGTCAATTCCGCGGACCAACGAGCGGCATACGCAGAAGCCAACTCCAACCCTTGAAGGACGAATATCTCATGAAATCCGACCTCGCCACCCACGTTGAGGCCCCGAACCTTGCCACCATCAAACAGCGTCAGCAGGCCACGTGGGCCAGCGGCGACTTCGCCGTCATCGGCACCACCTTGCAGATCGTCGGCGAACTGCTTGCCGAAGCAACGAACGTCTGCGCCGGCGAGCGCGTGCTCGACGTCGCTGCCGGCAACGGCAATGCGACGCTGGCTGCCGCGCACCGCCTGGCCGACGTTACGTCGACCGACTATGTGCCGGCCCTGCTCGACAAGGGGCGCGAGCGCGCCCGCGCGGAGGGTCTGTCGGTGCACTTTCAGGTTGCCGACGCCGAGGCGCTTCCCTTCCCCGATGGCGGCTTCGACGTCGTGCTGTCGACCTTCGGCGTCATGTTCACACCCGATCATCACCGGGCGGCGAGCGAAATGCTGCGTGTGCTGCGCCCGGGCGGCCGCCTTGGCCTGGCGAACTGGACGCCGGAAGGATTCATCGGCCGGCTGTTCAAGGTCATCGGCGCCCATGTGCCGCCGCCTGCCGGTCTGAAGTCGCCGGCCCTGTGGGGGACGAAGCAGCACCTTACCGATCTGTTCGGGGCCCGCGCGGCCCAGGTTCGATGCGAAAAGCGCGTGTTCAACTTTCGCTACCGCTCGCCGGCGCACTGGGTGCAGGTCTTCCGTGACTTCTACGGCCCGACTCACAAGGCATTCGCCGCGCTCAACACGGCCGGCCAGCAGGCGCTCGAGCGCGACATCACGGCCCTGCTCGAGGACATGAACACCGCCGGCCGCCATTCGCTGGTGGTGCCCGCCGAGTATCTCGAAGTCGTGATCACCAGGCAGGAAGAGGCGTCGCGATGAAATACATGACGTTGAGCGCCCTGGGGCTTTTCCTTGCCGCCACCGCGTGGGCGAACCCGCCAACGAGCGCCATTCCCGCCGTGCTCCAACCGGCCGCGGGCGAAAGCCTTGCAATGACCGTGACGGCCACGGGCGTGCAGATCTACGAATGCCGCGCCACGGCCGACGCGCCGGCAGGACACGCCTGGGCGTTCGTCGCGCCCGAGGCCGAACTCTTCAACTCGAACGGCGAAGGTGTCGGCCGCCACGGAGCCGGTCCCTACTGGCAAGCTGCCGACGGCAGCCGCGTCGTCGGCAAAGTCAAGGCGCGCGCCGACGCGCCCGTGGCCAACACCATTCCCTGGCTGCTGCTCACCACCGAATCGACCGGCCCACAGGGCAGGTTCAGCAAGGTGACGAGCATACAGCGCATCGACACCGTCGGCGGCGCCATGCCGACGACGGCCTGTACGCGTCAAGCCATCGGCACGCTGGCGCGCATTCACTACACCGCCGTCTACCGCATGCTCTCCAATCAATAGGAATCGTCATGAAATCCGCTCTCATCCCGACCGCCCTGCTGCTCGCCGCTCTGGCGATCCCGGCAAAGGCCGACGTCATCACCGACTGGAACCAGAAAACCGGCAACCTCATCACCGAAGCCAAGATGGGCACGCCGCCGGCCATTCGCGTGATGGCCATCGTGCAGACGTCTGCCTATGGCGCCGTCAACGCCATTACGCAGCGCTATCCCGCGGCCGCTTCACAGCCGCGCGCTGCAAAGAATGCCTCGATCGACGCCGCCGTCGCCGCGGCCCATCGTGCCGCGCTGCTAAAACTTCTGCCGGCGCAGCAGGCGTCGATCGACGCGGCCTACCAGGCAGCCCTTGCCGCCATCGCCGAGGGCGATGCCAAGGCTGCCGGCATCGCCATCGGCGAGCAGGCCGCGGCTCAAGTCCTGGCCCAGCGCGCCGACGACGGGGCCGCCATGCCGGTCGCCTATCGGCCGCACACCAGCGCGGGCGCCTACGTGCCGACAGCCGCGCCGGCCGTGCCGCAGTGGTCGCAGCGCAAGCCCTGGCTGATGACCAGCGCCCAGCAGTTCCGTCCCGCCGCACCGCCGGCGCTGACCAGCCAAGTCTGGGTACGCGACTACAACGAGGTCAAGGCCCTCGGGAGCAAGACCAGCGCGAGCCGCACGCCTGAGCAGACCGAGATCGCGCTCTTCTGGGAGTACTCGCTGCCGTCGATCTACTACGGCGTGGTGCGCTCGGTGGCCGAACAACCGGGCCGTGAGCCGACACGCAATGCCCTTCTGTACGCGATGGCATCGCAGGCGATGGACGACGCCATGATCAGTGTGTTCGACGCCAAGTACCACTACAACTTCTGGCGGCCGACCACGGCGATCCGCAACGGCGACGTCGATGGCAACGACGGCACGCAACGCGATGCATCGTGGACCTCCCTGATCGACTCGCCGATGCACCCGGAGTATCCGAGTGGACACAGCATCCTCGCATCCGCGGTGGCGACGGTCCTGAAGGCGGACATCGGCACTGGCCCGACGCCGACGCTGACCACGACAAGCCCGACCGCCAAGGGCACGGCTCGTCGCTGGACCAGCCTCGACGACTTCGTGCGCGAGGTGTCGGACGCTCGCATCTACGGCGGTATCCACTACCGCTCGGCGACCGACGCCGCCACCTCGATGGGTCGGCGAATCGGGGAACTGGCGGCCAAGCGGTTGACCACGCCTGGACAATAAGGTGGAAGGCCCCGGGATCGGCTAGCCCGTTTGGCTGGTCGATCCCGACCCGGTGCCGCCGCCTTCGTCGTCGGCCGGCACCTCATCGGTCTCGACGCGATAGCCCTCCTTCAGCCACCGCCCGAGGTCGATATTGGCGCAGCGTTTCGAGCAAAAGGGCTGGTACTCGACGGTGCCGGTCTTTTCGCAGATCGGACATTTGGCCATCATCCGCACGGCGCGCAGCGGTGGGGGCGTGGATCGGTCAGTCATCGCTCTTCTCAAGCGCCTCTAGCTGGGCCTTCAGCGTCGCGCCACGGCGGGCCCGCGTCAACTCGAAGTGGCCAAGCCGGGTAAAACCGTAGAGCTGGGTCGGCACGGGATCGTCGGCCAGGGCCTCGGCGAGCGCGGCCTGGACCTTGTCGCGGTCGTAGTTGCTGCGCATGGTCACGAAGTCGACCACCACGGCGCCGGCGATGTTGCGCAGCCGGAGCTGCTGGGCGATCGCGGGCGCCGCCTCGAGATTGACCTCGATCGGCCGGCGCGGTGCGCGGCCCTGGCGGCCGCCGGCGGTGGCGCTGTCGACGTCGATGGCGCACAGCGTCTCACCCGGCTCGAACAGCACTTCTATGCCGCTCTCCAGCGCGATGCGGTCGGCGAGCGCCGTGTCGATCTGGCCTGCCACGTCGTCGATGTCGAAGGCCGGCATCGCGCCATTGTGCCAGCGCACGCGGATCTTCTCGGCCTGCCGGTCCATCTCGTCCTGAAGCGTGCGGGCCATCATGCGGTCATCGAGGATCACCTCTTCCAGCGTGGAGCCGTAATCGCGAAGCGCGCGGGCGATGGGATCGCGCTCGCCCGGAACCTGTGCCGTCAGATCGGCGGGCGGTTGCGAGTCGAAGGCCTGGCGGCGGATCGCCTCCCAGCGCTCCATGATTCCCGACGCGTCGGCGCGTAGCACGTCGAGCGAGGCGCCCGCGGCGGCGGTGCGCAGCACGATGCCGCCTTCGAGCAGGCCTTCGACATGGCCGCGCAGGCGCTCGCGCTCGGACTCGCTCTCGATGCGGCGCGAGAAGCCGACGCCGGAGCCGACCGGGTGATAGACGAGATAGCGTCCTGTCACCGCGAGGTTCATCGACAGCCTGGGTCCCTTGGCGTTCGCGCCCTCGCCTTCGTCGTCGCTGCGCACCTGGACCAGGAGCGGCGCACCGGGCGGCAGCCAATCATCGGACCCGGCGCGGTCGGCGGCACGCAGAAAGCCCGAACGGCCGAGGCCAATATCGACAAAGGCGGCGTCGAGGTCGGGCATCACCCGCTCGAGCCGTCCCAGGAACACGCTGTCGATGTGGTTGGGCCGGTCGCGACGCACGATCTTCAGTTCGACCAGGCGCCCGCCGGCGGTCAGCGCCATCAGGAACGCATTGGGCAGCACATGACAGATCAGCCGGTCGACCTTGCTCACGACACGACCGGTCTCAGCAGCTTCACGGTCTCGAAGAGCGGCAGGCCCACGACATTGCTGTAGGAGCCGGAGATGAAGTCGACGAAGCGCGCGGCGCGGCCCTGGATGGCGTAGCCGCCGGCCTTGCCGCGCCATTCGCCGCTCTTCAGATAGTCGTCGACCTCGGCAGTCTCCAGCCGCTTGAAGCGCACGACGGTTTCGACCAGGCGCGTGCGCACCGTGCCATCGGGGAAGCCGACGGCGACGGCGCCCAGCACGCGATGCCGCCGGCCGGAGAGCCGGCCGAGGCACGTCCGCGCCTCGGCCTCGCTCTCGGCCTTGGGCAGGATGCGCCGGCTACACACGACGACGCTATCGGCAGCCACGATCACGGCGCCGGGATGACGGGGCACGACGGCCGCGAGCTTCGACCTTGCCATGCGCAAGGCATAGGCGCGCGGCAGCTCGCGCGCGGTTGGCGTTTCGTCGATGTCGGCAGGATCGATCTCGGCGGGCTCGAGTCCGACCTGTCGCAGCAGGTCGAGCCGGCGCGGTGACGCGGAGGCCAGGACGAGCGGGGGGATCGGCGAGGCGCGCAACGCCTACTTGAAGCGGAAGGTGATGCGGCCCTTGGTCAGGTCGTACGGCGTCATCTCAACCGTGACCCGGTCGCCCGCGAGCACGCGGATGCGGTTCTTGCGCATCTTGCCCGACGTGTGGGCGAGAATCGTGTGATCGTTGTCGAGCTTCACCCGGAACATGGCGTTGGGCAGGAGCTCGGACACCACACCGTTGAACTCGATCAGATCTTCTTTGGCCATCCGGCCTCCGGCTGGAGTGAAAT
>LNFM01007888.1_pt1 | contig 16379 bp, 16 predicted proteins | sample 596031 | NCBI WGS metagenome assembly LNFM01 (sample SAMN04254537, study PRJNA301005) | activated carbon metagenome | isolation source: dual media filters at the Ann Arbor, Michigan drinking water treatment plant | place: USA: Ann Arbor
GAAACATCCGCAGATAATTGTTGAAAAACTACTCACGCTAAATGAAGCGAAGATCGCCCACGCCATTTCAGCTCACTACACCAAATGGAATGTTCCGTATGAAACCTTGCTGGATAAAGCCTTGCTGGCGTGCGATGAACTTACTGGTTTTATAGTTGCCTGTTGCCAGGTGCGGCCGGATGGCATTGCAGCGCTGGAACCCAAATCGGTGATTAAGAAATTGAAAGACAAAGGCTTTGCTGCCAAGGTAGAACGCGATGAAGTATACAAAGGCATAGAATTACTGGGCGTTGATATAACCGAACACATCACCTTTATCATAGACGTACTTAAAAAGAACCGCCAGGAACTCGGAATTTAACTTGAATTTCAGGCTCTCGCTTGCGGGGATTTGGTGGAAACTATTACCTTTGAACACCTTAATAAAAACTGATAGATTATGTTCGAGCAAAATGTAGCAGATGGTGCCAATTTATTCGTGATCATTGTGGCCGTTATCATTGGCTTTGTATCCGCACTTGGATACCTCGATCACCGTAAGACCACCAAGAACCAAAGTAAGGAAGACTAGCATTACCTGAACCGAAATAAAAAAGCCTCCCGCTATTCCAGCAGGAGGCTTTCTTTTTATCTGCCACCCTTATTTACCACCGGGTGATCCCGAAGACGGAGTTACCTGACTGTAAGGTGATTTATATTCTTTTTGATAATCCACAAATAGTTTCGTTTTGTAAAAATCGCCACTTACATAACTTACAAAAACGTGAAACTCCTCCGGCTTCCTATAACCAGGAACCGAGGAATAGCCAGGAAGAACTGGCACTATGTTAAAATCTTCATTTAAGAATACAAAATTTGGATAGCTCATCTGATTATTTAATAGAGCCATCGCTAATTGATGCGAGCCTTTATTGCCGTATGGAACAAACTTGAAGGTAGTGCCTCTGAATTGAACATCAGCCGTTTGTTCGGCATCGAACTTAACCGGATAAAACTGTTCATTAAGAAGCTTGGCAATTTTTGGATCCGTAAAGGTATTTTTGTCCATCACCTTACACCATCCGCACCAGTCGGTGTACACATCGATAAATATTTTGCGTTTTTCGGTTTTGGATTTTTCAACTGCCTCTTCAAAGGTCAACCACTTTACGGGCGAGGCCCCTTCCACCTTAACCTGAGCATTGACCTGGCTAAACCATCCTAAAAAAGCTATAAGAAAATATTTTTTCATTTTTCTGTAATTCATTGACTGCAGATGTAACAAAGTTATAAAGAAAAGAAGTTCAATCCGAAGCTAAATAAGCAAACAGCAGGCCGGAGTAACCGGGCAACTGTTCGAATACAAGCTCTTGAGTTGTACGAAACTGGACATGAAAACAAGCACAAACCTTCAAAATGATATGAATTTGCAAGATTCCTTTGTTGGCACCCGTTTTGGAAAGATTGGCATTGTGCGACTCAAACTCACCCATAAAGATTTTCTCCTGTTGGCCGGAATTGTGGTAGCGGTAATAATTGCCATCACTACGCTCATCGTGGAATCTAATTTGACCCAAGGTGAAGTTCATCTGCAGCTTCCATCCCTCATTAATTCGGCCCCCTCACCCTCCGTTATTATTCAAAAACTAGGTCAGAGCTTTTTTAACAGATAAAGTCACTTAGGATCTATACACATAATACTGGAGCACTGTTTCTATCGCCCGCCTAATCGCTTCGTTAATTGGATAAAAATTTTTTGTTAGCTCAAAATCAATAGCGTGCAGTTGCATGTAAAACTGATTCATTACCGGCACTTCCATTCCAGCGTCTATTTTAGCTACCGCCTTTTCATACGATTCACTTTGTTCTGTCTTTATAATCTGACAAGTAACCAATTCTTTTTTTCCATATTTATTGGTGCGTGCCGAGTAGCCAAATAATCGACAGATTAAACCGCGGTGTGGATATTCCGTGCAAAGGCCGGCCCCGGATTGTGTTGGGTTAAGAATCAGACAAATAGTGGAGTCCGAGAGATTGATTTTTTCCAACCATTCTTCAGCCTGGTTTTGCTGATGGAGATAGAAAGCAAACGGAAGAAATTCAAGCACAGTAGCTTCAAGATCGGCCTTAAAACAGCATTTGCCACAACCAAATTTGCAGTGCAGTGTGGTAGCAGATTGAAAACTCTCAATCTGCTTATCGAGATTTTCAAATACCCGTTGTACAGCCGCTACCTTTTCATCCAATTGCATTGCGCAAAAATACACATTCCCGTCACGAATGGCATTCTAGTAGTTATGCCACTCAAAACCTAACGCACTTTTTTTCGTATTTTCACTAACGAAATCCAAAACCCATGAAAAAAATATTGTTAGTTCTCTCAATGCTTGCCTGTATGCACACCAGCTATTCGCAATGGAGCCGGGAATGGTCAATGGGCTATGCGTTTGCCAACCCTACAGGTAAAATGAAACAAAACATAAATCAAGGACACGGGTTTGTGATGGATTTTCATATGATCGCGCCCAGCGATAAATACTCAATCGGTGTCGACTTAAATTATTCCGTTTACGGCTACGATCAGTCGCGTCAACAGTATATGTTTCCGGATGGCACTACTGCAGACATGGACGTTAATGTTTCCAATTCATTTATGAACCTGATGGCTTCAGGGCGATATAATCTGATCACTGGAAAATCAATCACTCCTTATGTAGGAGCAAAAGCCGGGTACTCCTGGTTTAGAACAGACCTGAATATTTACGATCCCAATGATCTAGATAATTGCGCGCCTGTAGAAACAGATTTGTTGCAGAAAGACGGAACCTGGATTTATTCATTCGGAGGCGGTATAAGATACGATCTGTCATCTCTATTTAAGAAGCTGGCAAAAGACAGGATGTCCTTAAACCTAAGTGCCTATTACACGCAGGGTGGTACGGTTAACTACATGAATACCGATGCACCGGATTCGCATCATACGACCACTCCCCCTAACCGCGCCAGCGATTTAGAAGCTGAATTTATTAATACCCAAACCCAGGTAATACATAAACATCATGTTGGGTATGTGTACTCTAGCTTTGCGCAAATGATGGACTACAGACTTACCCTCATCTTCCGGTCTGCAAGGTAAGGTCATACAACCGAATCAAGTTTTTCTTCTCTTATTCTTCAGCAATCAATTTCAAATTTCTTCGGCCTTAATTACCAGTAGATAAGAATGGCCGGAAGTCGATCGATGCGGTTCATGAATAAAAATAATAAACCCCGATAAATCGGGGTTTATTTATTCGTCTCAAATTACTACAGGATGTTACCAGAAAATTGCATAAAGTATTGCGCAAATAATCAGAATAACGGTAGCTCCAATATTGAAAGCTGGACTTGTTTTGAAAAGTTCTGCGGTAAGGTTGATTCCTTTTTCATTCACTTTTCCTTTTCCTTCCAGATAACTAATCACCAAAATGATGGTAATAGAGGCAAGTGCAGTAATAAACATCTGGTCCATAAAAGGAATATTCACAAACAAGGCTGCATCAGACCAGCCATTGGGTGCAACCTTAAAGTAAAGAGCGATTGGAATAGAAAGAATGACACCCCAGATAGCGGCATTATTCGTTGCGCGTTTCCAAAATAAACCTGTGAGGAACACAGCCAGAATACCCGGGCTAACAACCCCTGTATATTCCTGAATGAAAATGAAAGCTTGCCCTAAGTTTCCAAGAGCTGGTGCGATAATCATGGCAATTACCAAGGCTACTGCTCCGCTGATACGACCCACGTTAACAGTCAACTTATCCGAAGCATTTTTATTGATGTATGGGCGAAAGATATCCATCGTGAAAATGGTAGACGTTGAATTTAACATCGAAGCCAATGAAGAAACTATCGCGGCTGCGAGCGCGGCCAGCACCAATCCCTTTAATCCGGTCGGGATAAAGCTACGCACCAACCATGGGAATGCGTTGTCATTAATTACTCCACCCTCTTTGTTTAAAAAGCTGGGATCCAACGTTTGTGGAGTTAACTGACCTGAAGCATCGGCATTCATCACATAAGCAATGATACCGGGAACTACCACAATAAGTGGGATGACCATTTTTAAAGCCGCAGCAAACACAATTCCTTTCTGCGACTCTTCTAAACTTTTTGCCGCCAATGTTCTTTGTATGATGTATTGGTTAAAGCCCCAATAATAAATATTGGCGATCCACATACCTCCAATTAGCACGGACAACCCGGGTAAAGACCACCAGGCATCTACGCCATCCGGAGTAAGTATTTCTCCCTTGGATAGGATCATAGAGAATTTGCCGGGCACCGTATTGTAAACATGAACAAACCCATCGATTATACCACCTGTAGGCGAAACTTGCTCAAGTGTGATATAAGTCGTTACCAAGCCACCGAATACCAAAAGAACTACTTGCACAACATCTGTCCATGCTACGGCAGAAAGACCGCCCCAAAGTGAGTACGCTGCAGAGAATAAACCGAGTGCAAGGATGCTATACATCATCAGGCTTCCATCGCCCGTACCAATAACAGTATCCATAGCCCGGGCCCCGAGGTATAATACGGTGGTCAGGTTTACAAATACAAACAGGGCAATCCAGAAAACCGCCAAAATCGTTTTGAGATTGGTGCTGAATCGCTTCTCAACGAATTCAGGGATTGTATAGATCTCCTTCTTAATGAAGATCGGGAGGAAGAATTTACCCACCACCAGTAAAGTGATGGCAGCCATCCATTCATAACTGGCAATAGCCAAACCAATGGCAAAGCCAGAGCCTGACATACCAATGAATTGTTCCGCTGAAATATTGGCCGCAATCAAGGAAGCCCCAATGGCCCACCAGGGTAGTGATTTACTGGCCAAAAAATAATCTTCCGCATTCTTCTGATGGCCATCTTTATCACGCGAAACCCAAAGGCCAATACCCAGGATCAACACGCAATAAGCGGCAAATACAAAAATGTCTAATCCAGATAAACTCATAGGTAGAGAGGTTAGGTATTACTAATCTAAGGTAACAAGGTTTGTTTTGTAACAATTAGGTATCCAAATGAACACCTTCTTTTAGTGTTACCAAATAAAAGTCAGGTTCTTTTTTGAAACTAGCAACATATTTCTCCCGGACTTTCTGAGAAAAATTATCTGCGGCACCTTTCCGAATCAAATTGATTACACAACCACCGAAGCCCCCTCCCATCTGGCGGGCACCTAAAACATCCCCTGGAAACTGCAAGGCTAACTTTACAAGCAAGTCCGACTCAGCACAACTCACTTCATAATCATCACTTAACCCCCAATGAGTTTCAAACATTTTTTTACCAAAACCGATAAGGTCTCGCGTTTGCAATAGGTTGGCAGCTTGTTGGGTTCGGGCTATTTCACTAACTACAAAGTGGCACTTGGTAAAAACATCCGGGGCGAGTATCGACCTGATTTTTTCCAGATCAGATAAATTTGCATCCCGCAAGGAGTGAATAGATGGATTACCTTTTTGAAGGATTGAAACACCCTCTTCGCATGCGGCCCTACGATCATTGTAAGCTGAAGACGCCAACGAATGTTTAACTTTTGTATCAACGAGCAAAATCTCAACATCTGGAAAATGAAATGGCAGATATTCATGCTCCAGACTTCGGCAGTCGAGCAAAAAGGCAGAATCCTGCTGGCCGAACAAACTCGCATACTGGTCCATAATGCCACAGCGAACTCCGGCAAACTCATGCTCTGCCCGTTGGGCAAGCAGAGCTATTTCTATTCTCGTTAATTTATAATCGAACAAATGATTGAACGCAAAACCGAAGCCGCAGCACAAGGCCGCTGATGAAGACAAGCCCCCACCGGTGGGAATATTACCACCAAATACACAATCAACTCCACTTGCCAATCCCCGATGTCGGAAACCATCGATAACCCCCATCAGGTAATTGACCCATTGGTTGCCAGGTTTTACCTCATCAATCTTAAAAGTTACCGAAGTCTTAAAGTCTATTGAATAAATGTTGAATTGATCTGTTCCGTTTGGCGCAACAGCAAATGCAATGAATTTGTCAATTGCAGCGGGCATGACAAAACCATTATTATAGTCTGTATGCTCGCCTATCAGGTTTATCCTACCTGGAGCAACCACTAGTAAGGGTGCCTTGTTAAATTTGTCAAGGAAGATTGAGGTGATGGATTTAATAAGCGGCATTGAAAAGAAAATTAAAAATAAGGTTTTGATAGCTTACTCAAAACCAGGCCTGAATTAAATCACCGACCGCAATCGGACGAGTCTCTTCAGGTTCGTACAGTGACTGTACAGCATAAGGCATTAATTGATCTTGAATCGAGGCTATTCGGGTTGGTACAGGCTTTGAATTGAACCGGTGAAACAACTGAACCGTGGTAAAAAATTACTTGCTTCTATTCGCCCGAAACCTAAGACGTCAGAAGCTATTCTCTGTGATCAATTTACTCGGATTAACGGTAAGTATTGCCAGCACCTTAATAATCTATTTATATGTTCGGCAGGAATTCAGCTACGACCGATTTCATCCCCTTGCCGACCGGATTTATCGGGTAAATCAAACCTTTATTTGGGGCGAAAGGGATAATCACCAATTTGGTTCCACCGGCCCAGGAGTTGCCACCGCATTGCGCGAAGAACTTGCCGAGGTGGAAATGCTCACCAGTATCCATACCCCGGGCAACTTTGTTATTTCTTATACCAATGCCGCAGGGCAGGTTATCTCTTTCGAGGAAGATAAAATTCTTGCTGCCGATACAAACTTCTTCAACATGTTTCACTTTCCGATTGTGAAAGGAAATGCGATTGCTCCTCTGAAGCAAGCAAATACCATGGTGATGACGACCTCTACGGCCAGCAAATATTTTGGGCAGGAAGACCCTATCGGAAAATTAGTGCGTTTAGGTGAGGGCGAAACCCAACAAACCTACGAGGTTACTGCAATTGTGGATGACACTCCTGAAAATTCATATATCGAATTCAATGCCCTTCTTTCGTTAAGCAGTTTTCCGGCAGCTAACCGCCTGCACTGGAGTTGGGTTTGGACGCAACTGGAAACTTTTATCCTACTGAAAGAAGGTACTGATGTCGAAAACACGCGTACAAAACTCGCTACCATTCCACGCAAGTATGCAGAAGAAACCCTGCAACGCATTATGAATGTTTCTTATGACGAATACATTAAATCCGGAAAAAAGTGGGAACTGTTTCTTCAACCCTTTACCGAAATTCATTTGCCCTCCGAAATTGTCTATAATCGGTTAAATGAATCCGGTGATATCACCATCATTTACTCGCTGATCGGAGCCGGATTATTTATTCTGCTGCTTTCGTGTGTCAACTTCATGAATTTATCCACAGCACAATTTACCAGAAGAATTAAAGAAGCCAGTATCCGTAAAATTCTGGGGCTTGGCAAAAAAGAGTTGGGTATAAGTTATTTTTTGGAGGCCTTCGCCTTTTGTTTCATCTCCCTGATTGTTGCTCTTGCACTTACACAATTGTTGTTGCCCGGCTTTAACCTGGTATCAGGCAAATCACTCACACTGAATTTACTCACCGATCCGATTTTACTTATCAGTCTGATTGGATTAATCATTTTCATGGCATTGCTCTCCAGTAGTTACCCTGCTTTGTTCTTAAGCGCATTCCATCCGGTGGAAGCCATGAAAGGGAAATTAAAAGCAGGGCGTGAAGGAAAATTCTTTCGCAACGGGCTGGTTGTATTTCAATTCACTGTTTCCATTGTGCTTATAGTTTGCACAGCTATTGTTTTTCAGCAACTGAATTATGTATCAGGAAAAGACTTAGGCTTTACAAAAGAAAACTTACTGGTTATAAAGAATTTAGAAAACATTAAGAATGCCGAAAGCCTAGCAGAAGCTGCGTTAAATCTTCCCGGAGTGACTGCGGGATCACGTAGCACGTCTCTGCCCCCGCGCATTTTTGGTGGCGATAAATTTAGTGCCGAGGAAATGAACAACGAAACGTTTTCACTCAATTACACATCCAGTGATGAGCAATTTCTCTCCACATTAAACATTCAATTAAAATTTGGCCGCGACTTTTCGAAAGCAATGCCTGAAGACGAGGAGCGTGTACTGCTGAACGAAGCCGCATTGAAAAGAATTGGTTGGGCTGCCGATGAATCAGTAATTGGCAAGAAGATCACTTCACCTGGCGGAGAAATTAGTTTTGAGGTGATTGGCGTAGTGCGAGATTTTAATTATTGGTCGTTGGTAAACCCTATTGAGCCGATGGCTATTTTTCATATCGACAGCAAGAATTTGTTTGGTGTCGGAGACAAAGAATATCTCACGCTGCGTGTTGCCCCCCAAAATGCAGATGCCTGGCAAAGCACACTGGATGCAGCCACCGCATTATGGAAAGTACATGCCGGAGATTCACCGTTTCAATATGAATTTGTAGACCAGGCTTTTGCTGAAACGTTTAAGTCGCAAGCCACCTTTGGGAAAGCGCTCACTGTATTAGCTACACTAGCCATATTAATTGCCTGTCTTGGTTTGTTAGGCATGATCATTTATACATTAGAACAACGCACAAAAGAAATTGGTATCCGTAAAGTGTCCGGTGCTTCCGTGATGGATATTCTTGCGCTGATCTCCAAAGGGTACACCCGATTGATTTTACTTGCCTTTCTGATTGGCGCACCTATTTCCTACTTTTTAATGCACCGGTGGCTTGAAGATTTTGCTTACCGCATCACACCTTCCATCTGGATTTTTGTTTTAGCGGGTGCTGGTACACTCATCATTGCCGTGGGCATTACCAGTTATCATTCCGTGAAGGCTGCTTTGACCAATCCGGTGGATGTGCTAAAGGACGAATAGTTCATTCCTTTTTTAAACTCCAGCCAAAGCAACCTAATACAACCAGAAGCAAAAGCCAACCCGAAACCATTGTGATCTTATTGCCAACCACATAGGATTTGGGTTCAAATTTAAATTCGATGGTGTGCTTGCCCGCAGGAACTTCTAACGCTCGCAAAACATAATTGGCGCGAATAATAGGAACTTCTTTGCCATCGATAAACGCATGCCATCCCTTGGGGTAATAAATTTCGGAGAACACAACCAGTCCATTTGAAGTTGATGTTGATTCATATTTGAGATAAGGTGGAGTTCTCTCAAGTAATTGGATTGATGATAAGCTGTCCACGGTCATCGGTTGACTGTCAACAGTCGACTGACTGCTGTTGACTACTGCCACTTGCCTCGAATTCACTCTTCCGGTTTGATGCAATTCCTCTGCGGGAGTATTCACTTTCACTACTTCCCCAACAAACCAGGCTGACCCATTCGCAGCGGGGTTGAGAATCACATTTTCCTTATCTGGTCCGTAAACAATGTATTTGGCATTGAGCATATTCAGGCTCGTGTACGATTCAAACCGTGGATCTCCTTTTTGAAAATCCTCAATTAGTTTACGTGTGTCATTAGAAATACACGAGTCATACAAATCCTGGTAGCGTCTCAACTTGGCACCGTGATACCCACCTATCGAATTATGAAAGTAAGAAGTGCGAGCTTCCGTGAAAGGACTTTGCAAGTTAAATACCCGGAAGTAACTTTTGTCCTTTAGAATCTCCTGATCAGCAGCCGTTGCTACGGCAAATGCATTTTCGCGTTTACGTTTGTAGTTGTCCTTGGTGAAGTAACGACTGTCAACAAAGCCGAGATCAACCCATACCAGAACAATGAATACCGGGTAAATAATGATTGGCTTCAGGTAGTTCTTTAGTAAAGCAAAAATGCCCGCACTAAAAAGTAAGATCAGCCATAGTGCACGCCAGGCATCTGACCGAAGTAAAGCAACACGATCCTTTTGTAACGCATTTCGAAACCAGGTTGGCAGTTGAACATCTTCAGGCCTCAGAAAACTTCCAAAGCTTCCGACTAAGAGAAAGAAAAATATTAACCCTACTGTAATTAAAAAGGGCCAGATTAATTTTCGTTGAGTTTGTTTATTCCAACCTTGTTTCAATAAATTCTCCAATCCCAACATCCCCAATAAAGGCATAGAGAAAAGAATAATAACCAGCGCAAAATTGACAGATCGGAATTTATTGTAGCCTGGAAAATAATCAAACATAAAATAATTAAATGTCGAGAAGCTATCGCCCCAACTCAACATAATACTCAGCACACTCAGCGACACCAGCCACCACACATATTTACGCTCTGCAAATACAATCCCAATCATAAAAAGAAAACATACCGTAACTCCGGCATAATAAGCCCCAATCGTAAAATCCTGCGGCCCCCAATAGGCAGATGTAGCGTTTGCTAATTGATTGGCAGTTTCGTTATCACCAGATTGGGTAAGTGCTTTATAAGATTCACTATTCTGATCCTGAGCAAAAAAAGTACGACTACTACCACCATAAAAATTTGGTATAAACAACGTCATGGGCTCCCAGATACCATATTTGTATTGAAAGGCATATGATTTGGAGAGACCAGAAGCATCTTGTTTTGTTATGGGGGTGGCTATTTCTGAGGGTCCGCGGATCGAAAACCTGGTGTATTCACTGATCGCCCAAAACTGCCCTAAGAAAGTTCCGGCAGCAATCACTACGGCCGGAATCAAAATAACAATAGTCTTAAAAAAACCGGCAAGTTGCTTTTCGCGATAAGCAAGAATCATTTGAATAAGTCCGTATACCAGAACTATCAACATGAAATAATAAGTAATCTGCAAATGGTTCTCACGCAAGTGGAGTGCAAGCCCGGCAGCGGTGACAGCAAAACCAAGGATTCGTTTTCCGGAAAACGCGAGATGAATACCCGCAAACACCAATGGCATGAAGGCAATTGCACCAATGCGCGCGTTGTGTCCTGCCGAAAGCCCGATGATCATATAGGATGATAATCCAAAAGCCAAAGCACCCGCAATTGCAAACCACGGTCGTATGCGGAAAGAAAGTAGCAAAATATAATAGCAAACAAAAGCCAGAAAAATATTTGACACAGGGTGTGGAAGAAAAAAAGCCAGTACCCTTTTCATTGCTAAAACAACTCCATCGCTCCAACTTATATTAACCAGGTAAGCAGGCATACCAGAAAACATGGATCCTGCCCACAGTCCCTCCTTCCCCGTTTGATCACGATAATCGCGAAGTTCTTTAGATGAACCGCTCCATTGCTCAATATCGCCTTGCGAAATAGCCTTGTTATCAAAGAAGACCGGATTAAAAAAAAGCACTGTTACCAAAAGGAAAACAATACCCGCAATCAGGTGTGGAAGTATATGGTCAGAGAACTTGACTTTTTTCATCGCGCTTGGCATAATAAAGATGCGCAAAATAGGAAGGATTAGGCAAATAAGGTCTGTGATTTACCGATTTTGTATATTGAACTCAACTATCTTATACCCATGCGTACACTTCTGATTTTCGCTTTTTGCTGCTCACTATTTTTACCCTTAACAAGTTCTGGTTTTCAATCCGGCAAGATTTCGGGAGCTGTTTATCATGACAAAAATAATAATGGTAGCCGCGATACAGGTGAGGAAGGAATAGCCGGGGTTCTGGTCTCTGATCAAATTCAGGTTATACTGACCGATGCTTTGGGTCGTTATGAAATTACTAATTCAACGGGGTACGGTTTTGTATTTATTAGTCTACCAACTAGCTTTCAGACTGCACAATGGTGGAAGAAAATAACATCGCAAAACTCAACTTCGATTGATTTTGCTTTGACAAGTTCACCGGCCCACGGAAGCTTTACATTTATTCACGCTTCGGATACACACATCAGTGAAAAAAGCGTTGACCGGATGCAGAAATTACGAGAGATTGTTACCGCCACCAAACCTGATTTCATTTTGGTAACGGGAGATCTGGTAAAAGACGCGCTGCGCGTTTCCGAAAAGGAAGCCAGCGGCTATTACGAACTCTATAAAAAAGAAATTGAGAAGTTTTCCGTTCCCGTATTTAATGTTCCCGGCAATCATGAAATTTTTGGAATCGAGCGGCATCTTTCGCTGGTCAGCAAGTCACACCCGATGTATGGAAAGAAAATGTATCATCACTATTTAGGACCTAACTACTATTCTTTCAACTATGGTGGAGTTCATTTTGTTGGATTAGATGATGTGGACTTTGAAGACTTGTGGTATTATGGCCATGTTGATTCCACACAAATGAAATGGCTCAAAAACGATCTTGCCAAAGTCCCTGCAACAACTCCAGTTATTACCTTCAATCACATTCCATTTTATTCTGGTGGACTAAGTACGGAAGCATTTTCTGAAACCGGACCCTCGCGCACATTGGAGCGCGAGCAGGGCGTGTTACAATTCAGGCACGTAGTCTCGAATGCCGATGAAATCGTAAAAACTATTAAAACGCATCCATACCCAATTGCTCTGGCTGGTCATTATCATGTGCGACAGATTTTTTGGTATGAAACCGAAAGTCAGAAAACACGATTTGAACAAACCGCTGCTGTAGTAGAAGCCAGCAGAAATGAGCATGAAGTGATGCCCTCCGGAGTAACTCTGTATTCTGTTAAAGATGGGAAAGTTGACGAAGGAAAGTTTATTCCTCTCGATAAAAAATAAAGTTGATAAATCTCTTCCTAGGACTAGAATCTAAGAACCGCATAGCCTTTTAGCTGATGTGTTGTTAGAGTTGTGAGTGCAGAAGTAGCTACTTTCACCTCGGGCACCATTTTTAACCGATCAATTTTACGTGCTATTAACGACTGACCACAAACAAACATTTTTATGCCCGCCTGTTGCAACTCCTGATATAGCTTTAAGTTCGGATTATCAGTACCATACTTCGCTTTATAAGTTTCATTATTCAACACCGTAAAAGCAGCGCTTCCATGAATTACCACCACTACCTGGATTTTTTCTTTAGGCACTCCACCCATCACGTGCAGATTAATCAAGCGCGCAACATTAAAGAGTGGCCAGTTAATCGAATCATATTTTTCTGTGTTGGAAACAACTTCAACAATGATCTTGTAATCAAGCGTTGGATCAGGCTTTTCTTCTGCGTACGGAATTTCAAAAATACCGCCAAAGTTTTTAACAACCGGATTAACCCGATTTTGTGATGCTGCGCTTAACGACAAGCAAAAAAGGAAAATCGAAAGAATGAATTTCATAAATGATCTTTTAAAATATTTAGTGATGCAACGAAAATAAGAACCGCGGTGATTCTTCTGATGTAAATCGAGTTAAATGTTTTCGATCCAAGACGCGACCCGATTTGTCCGCCCACCAGTACAGCCAGTAATAACGGAAAAATAAAGGCCCAATCAATAGTGTGTGTTCCGGCAACAAACTGACCCACTAATCCACCCATTGAATTTACAAGAATGAAAGCACTTGCCAGGGCAGATATTTTTTTTGCTTCCGCCCAATTGATCAGATGCAAAACTGGTGATAAAAAAATACCACCACCAATGCTCACCAATCCCGAAAGTAAACCAATGCCACCACCCACTGCAACCTGACCAGGTACATTCAACGACTTGCCTTTTCCAGCATCCGGCTTAATCCAGAGAAAAATTGCAGCCAGCAAAAGCGTAAATCCTAACAGGATAAAAAATGTACTATCACTTAATTTCCAATAGCCTCCCACCATAGCCATGGGAACACTCGCCACCAGAAACGGCCAGATTTCTTTCCAGGATAATTTGCCATCGCGATAAAAAATAATCACCCCGCCTGTTACCACAACAATATTGCAAAGCAGAGCGGAAGGTCGAATAGTTTCCGGTAGTAAACCAAAAAAAGGCTGCGCCATGAGTGCGAGATAACTGGAGCCGCCTCCAAAACCCACTGATGAGTAAATCAAGGCCACGAAGAAAAAGCAAAGCAATAGTATATATAACTCCATGATTAGCGAGCCCTCTTTACTTCGATTGAAGTTAAGGCCTTAACGTATCTCCTGCCCGTCTTGTAATCTTTAGATGAAATCATCAGAATGGATTCATCAAGGTCATTTATTTTTACACCATTTTTTGACGTGACTAAAAATATAGATTCTCCAATGGGTGAATTAAAAAGTTCGTTCCATGAATACACTACTAAATATCCATCAGCCGCTTTACATTGAAAATAGAACTCACTCAACACCCTCGGGCTTTCATTCGTGATTTCAGCATTTTGAAGGACCTCTTTAAGAAGTACTCCTTTCAGCGCCTTCTGTTCGCTTTTCTTTTCCCCCAGGTGATTTGTTATGATAATGTCTCCAATTGATAGTTCAGTATACTTTGTTAAATCCAATAGTGAAATGGTAATCGGGGATTTTACTTCACCTGAAATAATAAAAGCCGTTGTTCGACCCAGGTCTTTTTGACTGAATCCTGCGAAGCTTAGTAGAGTAAAAAGCAGTAGCATACTTTTTTTCATAAGTTCAATTTAATTTATCCACCTATGGTTGACATTGACTCTATGGCAGGGGTACCGCTCCTTCTTTCTTCCGCTTCAAACCCATCTTTCGGACGGTTGCTGAATGACTTAAGTAATTCTGCTTTTATTTCATCATCACTTCTACCCTCCCGCATCAGGTTTTTGATATTCAGCACACCTTCATCATATAAACAGGTTTTCAAAACTCCTTGTGCAGTTATCCGGATGCGGTTACACGTGCCACAAAACGTACGGCTAAACGCAGCAATAATTCCAAGATCGCCAGCGTGACCCGGAATTTTGTAATTGGATGAAGTTGAATGTGGCGGATCAGGCAATCTTTCGATGGCTGGATAATGACTACGAATCAACTCAAGAATTTTTTTGTACGTCCATGGCAATGAAGTATAATGATTTCCTTCGCCATTAAACGGCATCTCTTCAATAAAACGTACCGAAACCGGATGCTGTCGGGTTAACTCAACCAACGGAAGAATATCGTCAATATTTTTTCCGTCCATCACTACAGCATTGATCTTTACTGGAATCTGAGCTTTCAGTATCAATTTTAGTGTATCCCATGTCTTCTCAAACTCATCCCTGCGGGTAATGGTTTTGAACCGCTCCCGATCCAATGTATCCAGACTTAAATTCACGGAGGCAATACCTAATGATTTAAGTTCAGGGATGTGTGGCCCTGTAAGAATACCATTGGTTGTGAGATGAACATCGTTAATACCTTCAATGCTGACGATTCTCCGGATCAAACTCATCAGATCAGTTCGTACAAAAGGTTCGCCTCCTGTCAATCTTACTTTCGAAATACCCATCGAGGCAAGCAACGTAACGAGCCGCTCAATTTCCTCGAAGGTTAACAATTGCTTTTTAGGTAAGTATTTGATTCCCTCCTCGGGCATACAATAAAAACAACGCAAGTTACACCTGTCAGTTACCGCCAGTCGCAGGTAATTGAGCGGTCGGCCATGATTGTCAAATAATTGCGATGTAGTCATTGCATGCGAAAGATAGATATGATCAATGGAATAATACGAATGACCGGAGTACGTATATTTGTTAAATGAAGTTAAAAATCAAAACGTTTGGAATCTCGCGCGATATTTTGGGCGGTCGGGAGGTAGAACTGGACATGAACGGCACTTCGGTAGGTGATTTACGTAGAGCATTATCGACTCAATATCCGCCATTGGATAGACTGAATTCACTTTTTATTGCTGTAAATCAGGAATATGCTCCCGATGAAAAAATGCTTTCCGCAACGGACGAGATTGCATTGATCCCTCCGGTTAGCGGAGGATAAGGAGTTTAAATTTCAATTTAAGATTTAAAATTTTCATGATTGAGATTACCGAGCAGCCCATTGAGGTACAAAAAGTTATTGACGCGGCTTCATTAAAAGAAGCTGGAGCAATCAATTCGTTTATTGGCACGGTGCGCAATCAGACTTCCGGTAAAAAAGTTGTAAAACTGGAATATGAAGCCTATGAACCCATGGTGGTTTCGGAGATTAAAAAATTATTGATCAGGCAACCCAACAATGGAACTTGACAGGTTGGGCGATAAGCCATCGCATCGGCACATTGTTACCCGGAGAGATCGCTGTCGTGGTGGCTGTTTCAACCCCCCATAGAAAAGAATCCTTTGCCGCATGTCAGTTTATCATCGACAGCTTAAAACAGACTGTTCCCATCTGGAAAAAGGAATTCTTTGAAGATGGTGATCAATGGGTTTCGGCTCATCCTTAGTATTGTTCTTAGAATAACCGGAAAATAAAAAAGCGCCAGATAAATCTGACGCTTTTACTTTGGGTTTTACCCCGATTTAAATTTGACTTACAATCATCACCAAAAGCGTAATGATTGCAACTGCGATCAACAACCCTGATGAGATTACAATCAGCAAATCGCGATTAATCGGATTCAGGTGAAAGCCATTTAATAGATTTCTTCCAATAGATTTCATAGCCAA
>LNFM01007889.1_pt1 | contig 16375 bp, 16 predicted proteins | sample 596031 | NCBI WGS metagenome assembly LNFM01 (sample SAMN04254537, study PRJNA301005) | activated carbon metagenome | isolation source: dual media filters at the Ann Arbor, Michigan drinking water treatment plant | place: USA: Ann Arbor
GTGGGGTGGGGTACGGGGAGGGGCAAAGCCCTTCCCCGGGCAACCCGCGCCCCCCCATCAAACCCGGCGCCAGGTCGTACCGCCCGCGCCGTCTTCCAGCACGATGCCCTGCGCGGTCAGTTCGGCGCGGATACGGTCGGCTTCGGCCCAGTTCTTGGCAGCGCGTGCGGCCAGGCGGGCAGCGATCGCGGCCTCCACGGCCTCCGAGCCCTCACCCTGTCGCCATTGAGCCGCGTCGTGCCAGAGCAGGCCGAGCACGGCGGCCGCCTCCAGCACCGAGGCCCGCGCCACGCCCGGCGCCGGGTCCCAGGGCGCCGGCGTGCGCGCATGCACCGCCGCGGCCGAGCCACCGACATTGGCCACGTTTTCCAAGGTCCGCAGGTCGCGCAGCCGGGCCAGGGCGAGGGGCGTGTTCAAATCATCGCCCAGCGGTTCCAGCACCCAACCGACCATGGCGGGCATGGCTTCGCCCTCGGGCGCCGGGCGGGCGAGCATGGCGTAGAAATCATCCAGCTCGGCGCGGCATTCCTGCAGCGCGGCCTCGGTGTAGTCGAGCGCGCTGCGGTAATGCGTGCGCAGCAGGAGAAGGCGGAAGGCTTCGCCCACCCAGGACCCGCGCGCCAGCACCTCGCGCAGCACGAAGAAATTGCCGAGGGATTTCGACATTTTCTCGCCGTCCACGGTCAGCATGCCGTTGTGCAGCCAGGTCGTGGCCATGCTGTGGGTGCCGTGGGCGCAGCGGCTTTGCGCCACCTCATTCTCGTGGTGGGGGAAGAGCAGATCGGCGCCGCCGCCATGGATGTCGAAGGTTTCGCCGAGATGTTCCCAGGACATGGCGGAGCATTCGATATGCCAGCCGGGGCGACCGCGGCCCCAGGGCGAATCCCAGCCCGGGGTTTGCGCGTCGGACGGCTTCCACAGCACGAAATCGCCGGCGTCGCGCTTGTAGGGCGCGACATCGATGCGCGCGCCGGCCAGCAATTCGTCCTGGTTGCGGCCGGAAAGCTTGCCGTAATCGGCAAAGGAGCCGACCGAGAACAGCACATGCCCCTCGGCGGCATAGGCATGGCCGGAGGCGATCAGCTTCTCGCACAGCGCGATCATCTGCGGGATGTGGTCGGTCGCGCGCGGTTCGATATCGGGCGGCAGGCAGTTCAGCGCCGCCATGTCGGCGTGGAAATCGGCCGCCGTGCGGGCGGTGATCTCGGCGATGGTTTTGCCTGATTCCCGCGCCCGCGCGTTGATCTTGTCATCCACGTCGGTGATGTTGCGGGCATAGGTGACGTGCGGGTAGACGCGCCGCAGCAGCCGCGCCAGCACGTCGAACACCACCACGGGGCGTGCATTGCCGAGATGCGCGAGGTCATAGACCGTCGGGCCGCAGACATACATGCGGACATGGTCGGCATCGATCGGCCGAAACGGCTCGCGCATGCGGGTGAGGCTGTTGTGGAAGCTGAGCTGGGTCATCGGGGCCGGTCCATGGAGGCAAAGGGCAGCGGGCGCAAGCGCGCGTTCAGCAGGCCGGACAGGATTGGACCTTGTTCATCGCGGCATCATGCGCCGGCCAATGCGCGGAATTCAAGGATGAAGCGCCATGCTAGACCATGCTGCGTTCACTGCGCATGGTCTAGCCGTCGCTGAGAGATGATTCAGCGTGTTCGGCGATTCCGCCTCAACGCATCATGCTCTAGACTCAAATCGCCCTGACCGTGTCAGGGCGATTGCGGGCTAGGGATGACCGCTGCAGGCCCAGGATTCACGTCCGGCTCCGCGATGGGCCGCGCTGACCGACCATTGGCCGGCAGCGCGCCTTCAACTCCCGGCGCGACCGCGATCGCCGCGATTGCACCGGCAAGGGGACCGCGTTTAGGGTGATCGCCATGTCCGACCTCGCTCTCCTCGCCGCGTTTTGGGCGGCCTTCCTGCTCGCGCTCGCCAGCCCGGGGCCGAACTTCGCCGTCATCGCCGCAACGGCGCTGCGCGAGGGCCGCCGACGCGCGCTCGGCACAGCCTTTGGGCTCGCGGCGGGCGAGGCGGTGTGGGCCGCGGGCGCGGTCCTTGGCGTGTCCGCGCTGGCGACCCGGCACCCGATGCTGGCCGACATCCTGCGGATCGGCGGCGGCGGCTTTCTCCTGTTCCTCGGCCTGTCCTCGCTGCGGGCCGCGCTGCGCCGCGCTGGGCCGGACGCGGTCGCGGTGTCCTCGCCAGCGGCGGCCGGCGGCACCGGCTTCTGGCGCGGCTTCGGCCTTATGCTCCTCAACCCCAAGGCAGGCGTGTTCTGGGTGTCCCTCTCCGGTCTTTTCCTTGGCGCAGCCGGAGGCGCCGTCGCCGCAGTCGCCGTCACGGGCGCCGTGGTCCTGTCGTTCCTCTGGCACGGTGCGCTCGCCTGGATGCTGTCGGCCGATGCTGTGGCTCGCGTCTTCCGCCGTGTTCGACGCGGCCTCGATGCCGCCTTCGGCGTGGTGATGACGGCTCTCGGCGTCCGGCTGCTCGCCCCAGGTTGAAGACGTGGTTTCCCCGCCAAGCCAGAAATTTCAGAGGTAAAGAGTTCCCGGGAAACCGCTATGGCGCCGGGTCGCGGATCAAGCCTGAATCGCCGCCCGCAACCGCTCCTCCGCCCGCGCCCGCCCGATCAGCGGCAGCAAATCCTTCAAATCCGGCCCGTGATCCTCGCCGGTCAGCGCCAGGCGCAGCGGCATGAAGAGCGCCTTGCCCTTGCGGCCGGTCGCGGCCTTCACGGCGTTGGTCCAATCCGGCCAGGTCATCGGCGTGTAGGGCTCGGCCGGCAGGGTCTCCAGCGCGGCCTTCAGGAACTCGCCCTCACCCTCCTGCGGCACCGGCGCGATATGGCCGGCGGCCACGTCCCACCAGCCCCGGGCCTCGCTCATCATGTCCAGATTGCCGCGCACGACCTGCCAGAAATGCTCGGTCGCGCCGGCGGGCAGCCGCGGCTGGGCCGTCGCGAAATCCATCTCGTGCAGCAGCTTGCGGTTGAGCGCCAGCATCTGCCGGGGATCAAACCGCGCCGAGGATTTCGACACCGCGGAAAGCTCAAAACCCGGTGCCAGATCGGCCGGCAGCCCGGGCCGCGGATCATGCGAGGTACCAAGCGCCGCCAGGTACCCCACCAGCGCCGCCGGCTCCACCCCATCGCGCCGCATCTGCCGCAGCCCCAGCCCGCCCAGCCGCTTGGACAGCGGCCCGCCATCGGCATCCGTCAGCAGCGGCAGATGGGCGAAATGCAGCGCGCCGGTATTGGCCCCCAGCGCCGCAAAAATATCGAGCTGTACGCCGGTATTGGTCACATGGTCCTCGCCACGCACGATATGCGTGATGGCCATGTCGATATCGTCCACCACCGAGGTGAAGGTGTACAAAAAGCTGCCATCGGCACGGATCAGCACGGGGTCGCTGATCGGCGGCAGTTTTACGCTACGCGCCCCCAATACGCCGTCATTCCATTCGCGCGAGCCCTGGCTCAACTTGAACCGCCAATACGGCGATTTGCCATTGGCCAGCGCGCGCTCCAGCTGCTCCTGCGTCATCTTCAACGCCGCACGGTCATAGACCGGCGGCTTGCCCTGCTTGGCGCGCTGCTCGCGCTTGAAGCGCAGTTCCTCTTCGGATTCGAAGCAGGGATAGAGATGCCCGCTGGCCTTCAGCTTCGCCGCCGCCGCCTCGTAGAGCGCCACACGATCCTGCTGCCGCACCGGACCACTGAAAGAAATGCCCAGCCAGCCCAGATCTTCCTCGATCGCCGTCGCATATTCCGCGCGCGAACGTTCAAGGTCCGTGTCATCCAGCCGGAGCACAAACTCGCCGCCATGCTTCAGCGCCAGCAGCGCATTGGTCACCGCGATGCGGGCGTTGCCGACATGCAGGAAGCCGGTGGGGGAGGGGGCGAAGCGGAGTTTCATTCCTCTTCTTCGTCCACCGCGCGGCGCGGGTCTATGGCCCGCCAGTCGCGCTGCTCGGATTCGCGAAGGGGACGCTCGGAAAAATCCTTCAGCTCGGCCTGGCTCGACCAGGCACCGCTGGGGGCGCCATGCACCTGCGCATCCTCGCCGAACATGAACCAGGCCTCGATCACCTGCTCGGGCATCATGCCGCGGGCGCGACAAATTTCCACGCTGTCGCGCACATAGCGGCGGGCGAACATGTTGGCATGGCCCAGGCTGCCAAAGCCGCGCACCACCTCCACCGGCTCCGACCCATTGGCGCCGGACAGGTCCATGATGGCCACGGAAATCCCCTTCGCGGCCTCGCGCATCGCGAAGATCGGGTCGGGCGGGTTGTCGTCGTCTCGTTGCATCGCGGGCTTTTAGAGCATGATCCGTTGAGGTGGAATCACCGAAACGGTGAATCATCCTCTCAGCAAAGGCCCTCAGCGCACCGTCGCCACCCGCAAGGCATTGGTGGTGCCCGGCGTGCCAAAGGGAACGCCAGCGGTGACCACGATCTCCTCGCCCAGCCTGGCAAAGCCCTCGGCCAGCGCGGCCTTGGTGGCGCGCTTGGCCATCTCGGTCATGGAGTGGATTTCCTCCACCACCAGCGGATGCACGCCCCAGACACAGGCCATGCGCCGCGCGGCCGCCTGGGTCATGGTCAGGCCCAGAATGGGGCAATCCGGCCGCTCGCGCGCCACGCGCAGCGTGGTGCTGCCGGTCTGGGAAAAGGTGACGATCGCCTGCGCCTCGATGGTATGCGCCACCTGGCGGGCGGCGGCGGCGATGGCGCTGGCGGAATTGCGCTCGGGCTCGGGGCGTGCCGCATCGGTCAGCGCCCGCCAGCCCTGGTCCTGCTCCACCCGCGCGACGATGCGGTTCATCATCTCCACCGATTCCTGCGGGAATTGCCCGGCGGCGGTCTCGGCACTCAACATCACGCAATCCGCGCCGTCGAAGACCGCCGTCGCCACATCGGACGCCTCGGCGCGCGTCGGCGTGGGCGCGGTGATCATGCTCTCCAGCATCTGCGTGGCCACCACCACAGGCTTGCCCAGGGCGCGGGCCGCACGGACGATGCGCTTCTGCACCAGCGGCACCTCCTCCGTCGGCAACTCCACGCCCAGATCGCCACGCGCCACCATCACGCAATCCGCCAGCGCCAGAATCGCGTCCATATTCTCGACCGCCTGGGGCTTCTCCATCTTCACCATGATCAGCGCGCGGCCGGCGGCGATCTCGATCGCCTCCGCCACATCCTCGGCCCGCTGGACGAAACTCAAGCCGATATACTCGATGCCCAAAGGCAGGATGAAATCGAGATCCGCACGGTCCTTCACCGTGAGCGCGGGAATGGGCAGCGGCACATCCGGCACATTCACGCCCTTGCGGTCACTCAGCGAACCGCCATTGATCACCTCGGTCTCGAGATGATCATTCTCCCGCACCCGCGTCACCCGCAGCCGCAACTTGCCGTCATCGAGCAACAAAGTGGTGCCAATGCGCGCGGCATTGATGATCTCGGGATGCGGCAACTGCACCCGCCTGGCATCACCCGGCGTGGGGTTGAGATCGAGCGTGAACGCCGAACCATTGCTCAAGGTCACCCGGCCACCGGCAAACTTCCCCACCCGCAACTTCGGCCCCTGAACATCCGCCAATACCCCAATCGGCCGCCCCAGCTTCGCCTCCACCCCACGAATGGCGGCCAAAGTCTGCGCATGCACCTCGTGACTGCCATGCGAGAAATTCAGCCGAAACACATCAGCCCCCGAACGAAACAAGCGCTCGATCATCTCAGCATTCGCACTGGCCGGCCCCAGCGTGGCAATGATCTTCGTCCGACGATGCCGACGCAGCGGAATACGGGCCATGGTTATTGTCCTGAAAGGGTTGCGCGGGTGACCAGCAAGGGGCTCTGCCCCCTGCACCCCCGGCAGGGGCGACCCGCCCCTGCACCGTGATGAATTTTATCGGGGATTGGGGGAGGGGGCATCCAGGGCGCTACGGCGGAACGGGTACGACGTGCCCCCTCCCCCAATCCCCGATCGGACTCTCCCACGGTCCAGGGCCGGGTCGGCCCTGGTGGGGGGTGTCGGGGGGCAAAGCCCCCTGACGGGGCCGCCCGCGCAACCCCCTCAGCCAATGATCACCGCCCGCACGTCGTTGACGTTGGTCAGTGTAGGCCCGGTGATCAGCAGGGTGCCGGCGGTGGCGAAGACGGTGTGGCTGGTGTGGTTGTCCAGGCGGGTCTGGGCGTCGGCGGTGAGGGTGTGGGGGGTGATCCAGGCGCCGGCGGCGGAGGAGCGGCCGTCGATGCCGTCGGTATCGGCGCAGAGGGCCCAGATGCGCGGGCGGGCTTTCAGGGCGAGTGCCAGGCCGAGCAGGCATTCGGTGTTGCGCCCGCCCGAGCCTTGGGTGCCCGGCGCCATGGTGACGGTGGCTTCGCCGCCGGAGAGCAGCACGCAGGGAGGCGCCAGGGGGTGTCCGTGGCTGGCGGCGGAGAGGGCGATGCCGGCCAGTGCGGTGCCGAGGTGGCGGGCTTCGCCTTCCAGCGCGTCGCCGAGGATGAGGGGGGTGAGGCCGTGGTTGCGGGCGGCCCGGGCCATGGCGAGCAGTGCCATCATCGGTGTGGCGATGAGGTGGAAGCTGGTGTTGCCGAGGGTTTTCGGGGATTCCTCGGTGGCGGCTTCGAGGTGGGCCTGGGCGGCTTCGGGCAGGTTCATGCCGTATTGCGCTGTGATGGCGCGGGCTTCGGCGAAGGTGGTCATGTCGGGCACGGTGGGGCCGGAGGCGATGGTGCCGGGGTCATCGCCCGGCACGTCGGAGATCGCGAGCGTGACGACGCGGGCGGGGTATGCGGCGGCGGCCAGCCGCCCGCCGGAAAAGGCCGAGAGGTGTTTTCGCACGCAGTTCATCGCCGAGATCGGCGCGCCGGAGCGCAGCAATTCCCGGTTCACCGCGATCATGTCGTCCAGCGTGAGGCCGGGCGCGGGCAGGGTGGAGAGCGAGGAGCCGCCGCCGGAGATCAGCGCCAGCACCAGGTCATCGGCGGTCAGGCCCCGGACCAGTTCCAGCATCTCGGCCGCCGCGGCGGCGCCACTTGCGTCGGGCGTGGGGTGGTTGCCGAAGCGCAGGGCGATGCGGCGGCGGGGCGGCGGGTCCGCCAGGTCGGCGCCGTGGGGTGCCACGACCAGGCCGGTGAGCGGCAGGTCTGCCCAGGCGGTTTCGACGGCCTGCGCCATCTTGGCTGCGGCCTTGCCGGCGCCGACGACGATGATCCGGCCCTTCGGCGGCGCCGGCAGATGCGCGGCGAGGCAGGTCGCGGGGTCGGCCGCGGCGATGGCGGCCTGCCACATCGCCATCAGCGCGGTGTGGGCGCGCGTGTCGTTCCAGCTCATTCCTGCCTCCTCCACCGGTTGCAGCCTAGCGACAAAACCGGCAGGGGTGCAGCCCTGGGTTCACCGCTGGGAGAAACATCATGCGCCGCCACCATATTGCCGCCATTCCGGGCGACGGCATCGGCCAGGAGGTCATCCCCGCCGGCCTCGAAGTTCTCGCCGCCCTGGCCGAGCGCCAGGGTTTCGCGCTCGATGTCGAGACCTTTCCCTGGGGCAGCGACTACTATCGCGAGACGGGCAAGATGATGCCGGAGGATGGGCTGGACACCCTCAAACCCTTCCACGCCATCTTCTTCGGCGCGGTGGGCGATGCGCATCTGCCGGACGACGTCACGCTGTGGGGCCTGCGGCTGAAGATCTGCCAGGGTTTCGACCAATACGCGAATATCCGCCCCACCCGCGTCCTGCCCGGCCTCACCTCCCCGCTGCGCGAGGTCTCGCCCGGCGATATCGACTGGGTGATCGTGCGCGAGAATTCCGAGGGCGAATATGCCGGCCATGGCGGCCGTGCCCATCGTGGCCACCCCGAGGAAATCGCCACCGAAACCGCCATCTTCACCCGCGCCGGCGTCACCCGCATCATGCGCACCGCCTTCGCCATCGCGGCCTCCCGCCCGCGCAAACTGCTGACCGTGGTGACCAAATCCAACGCCCAGAAGCACGGCATGGTGTTCTGGGACGAAATCGCCGCCGAGGTCGCGGCCGAATACCCCTCCGTCACCTGGGAGAAGGAGCTGGTCGACGCCATGGCCGCCCGCATGGTGCGCCGGCCCCAGAGCATCGACACCGTCGTCGCCACCAACCTGCATGCCGATATCCTGTCCGACCTGGCCGGTGCCGTGGCAGGCTCGCTCGGCGTCGCACCCACCGCCAATCTCGACCCCTCGCGCCGTTTTCCCTCGATGTTCGAACCCATCCATGGCTCGGCCTTCGACATCGCGGGGCAGGGCGTCGCCAACCCCGTCGCCACTTTCTGGACGGCGGCGATGATGCTGGAGCATCTGGGCGAGCCGTTGGCTGCCGCCGCGCTGATCACCGCGGTCGAACAGGTCTGCGCCGCGGGCGTCCTCACCGCCGATGTCGGCGGCAGGGCGAATACGGCTGAGGTCACCGCCGCCGTCGTGGCGGCCATCCGGGGCGCCAATTCCTGAACGCGCCGGGGGGCGGGGCGCTTGATGTCCCCCGCCTTCGCCCGCACATAACGGGCAAAGGAGCACCCAGCATGCCGCCCATTCAGCCCGAAGCCGACCTCGCCCTCGGCGCCGCCGCGGGGCTCACGCCCGAGCAGCGCGACCGCATCGAGGCCGCGGCCTTCCGCAAGCTCGTCCAGCACCTGCGCGAACGCTCCGACGTGCAGAATATCGACATGATGAACCTCACCGGCTTCTGCCGGAACTGCACCAGCCGCTGGTACCAGGAGGCCGCTTCGGATGCCGGCGTGGCGCTGGAAACCCCGGCGGCGCGCGAGGTGATCTACGGCATGCCCTACAAGGATTGGCAGGCGGCGTTTCAGAAAGAGGCGAGCGCCGAGCAGAAGGCGGCCTTCGCGGCGCAGAACCCGGGTCACTGAGCACTACCCTGGGCGAGTGCCCGGCCTTGGGCTAAACCCCGCCGCTTGCTTCTGAGGATTGAACCATGGCGATCAAACCGGGCGAAACGCTGGCCGGCCCCGATGTCGGCGGCATCGCCGCCGAGCGGCTGCGCAGCATCGTCGAGCGCATCGAGCGGCTGGAGGAAGAGCGCAAGGCCCTCGCCTCCGACATCAAGGACATCTTCGCCGAGGCGAAATCGGCCGGCTTCGATGTGAAGGTGCTCCGCCAGATCCTCTCCCTGCGGAAGAAGGAACCGGCCGAGGTGGAGGAGCAGGAAACCCTGCTCGACCTCTACAAGCGCGCCCTAGGCATGTAGCGCCCGCAGCGCCTTGCGCGAGACCTTGCCCGAGCTGGTCTGCGGCAGTTCATCGAGAAAACTGAAGCGCCTGGGCACCTTGTAGCCGCCCAGGCCGGCACGGACATGCGCCCCCAGCGCGGCCTCGAGCGCCGCATCGCCAACCCAGCCCTCCGCCAGGCGAATGAAGGCGTGCACGATCTGGCCGCGCGCGGCGTCGGGCATGCCCACCACGCCGCAATCCGCCACCGCGGGGTGCGCGGCCAGGCATTCCTCGATCTCGGCCGGGCCGATGCGAAAGCCGGCACTCTTGATCAGGTCATCGCTGCGGCCGCGATAGTGGAAATAGCCATCGGCATCGCGCAGTGCCAGGTCGCCGGTGCGCACCCATGGCCCCAGCCGCATCGCCGCCGTCAGCGCGGGCTGGCCCCAATAGCCCAGGAACAGCGTGGCGCAGGCCTCGGTGGTGACGATCTCGCCCACCTCGCCATCGGGCAGGGGCTGGCCATGCTCATCCACCACCGCGGCCTCATGGCCGGGCAGCTCGAAGCCCATGGAACCGGGCCGGGCGGGGCGGAGCCGGGCGCAATTGCCGATCATGTGGTTCACCTCGGTCAGGCCATAGCCCTCGTTGCAGGCGATGCCGAGCTCTTCGGTGAGCCAGCGCAGGGTGGCGCCGGGCAGCGGCTCGCCGCCCGTCCAGGCCGTGCGCAGGCGCAGGCCGGGCCAGCTCGCACGCGGCGCGGGCAGCTGCGCCAGGCGCTTGAGCGCGGTGGGCGTCATGAAGCTGTGGGTGACGCCGTGCCGCGCCATGAAGCCATAGGCCCAGGCCGCGTCGAAGCGGTGCGGGCTGGCCACCATGCTGTGGCCATGGAACCAGGCCGGCAGCACGGTGTCGTTCCAGCCGCCCACCCAGGCCCAGTCCGCCGGCGTCCAGAACACCAGCCCGGGCTCCGCCATCTCCAGATTGTAGAACAGCGAGGTGGAGACGTTATAGGCCCAGAGCACGCGATGGGCATGCAGCACCCCCTTGGGCAGGCCGGTGGAGCCGGAACTGTAGATCAGCAGGGCCGGGTCCTCGGCCGCGGTGTCATGCGGGGTGAAGGCGTCGTGGCCCGCGGCCTCCATCGCCTGCCACCCCGCGCCGGCGGCGATGACATGGCGCAAGGCCGGGCAGGGGCCGATGGCATCGCCCAGCGCCGCCCAGGCGGAGGTCTCGGTCAGCAGGATGGAAGCGCCGGAATCGCGCAGGATATGCCCCACCGTCTGCGGCCCGTAGAGCTGCGAGACGGTGACCACGATCCCGCCGAGGTAATAGGTGGCGAGGTGGCCGAGCGCCGCCTCCACGCTCTGGCCGAGATGGATGGCGATGCGCGTGCCCGGCCCCGCCCCCAGCGCCACCAGCGCCGCCGCCACCCGCCGCGCCCTGGCATCGAGCATGGCGTAGGTGAGGCTGGTGATGCGGCCATCCAGGGCCTCATGCCGCAGCGCCTCCCGCCCGGCGGCTTCCCCGCGGGCATGGCGGCCCACGCTGTCGGCGGCGATATTGGCGCGGGCGGGGATGGTGATGCGCAGCCGCCCCGTCGCCGGATCGGCGGCGAGGTTCAGGCCGTGATGCGGGTCTGGCGCCTCGGCGGCCATGAATGCGACACTCCATAGGGAAGGCGGATATGGACAGCGATATTGCAGCGGGTTTCACGCCGCCACCCCCAGATGGCGCGGCAGGCGCGGATCTCGACCATAGCGTGTGGGATGGGCTGCTGGCGCGGCATTGCCGGCCGATCGGCGATGCATTGGGGGACGCCGGCACGGGCGTGGCCTATGGCGCCTTCAGCGCGGCCGACCGGGCGGCGCTGGAGGCCTACCTCGCCGCGATGCAGGCGCGTGGCGTGGCCGGGCTGGGCCGCGCCGGGCAATTCGCCTTCTGGATCAACCTCTACAATGCACGGACCGTGGCGCTGGTGCTGGAGCATTACCCCGTGGCCTCGATCCGCGACATCGACCTGGGCGGCGGGTTGCGCGCGGCGGTGCTGGGCGGGCCCTGGCAGAAAAAGCTGCTGCGGGTGGCCGGGGTGGCGCTGTCGCTCGATGATGTGGAGAACGCGATCCTGCGCCGGCTGTTCCGCGATGCGCGGCTGCATTACGCGCTGAATTGCGCCTCCATCGGCTGCCCCAGCCTGGCCGCGCGGGCCTATACCGCGGCGGGGCTGGAGGCGGCGCTGGACGAGGCGGCGCGCGGTTTCATCGCCAGCCCGCGCGGGGTGCGCTTCGGGCCGGCGGGGCCGGTGCTGTCACGCATCTTCGACTGGTATCGCCGGGATTTCGGCGGCGACGACCAGGCCGTGCTGCGCCACCTCGCCGGCCATGCCGAGCCGGGGCTGCGGGCGCGGCTGCTCGGCGCCCAGCGGATCGCGGGGTATGATTACGACTGGCGGCTGAACGATGCGCGGACGCGGTGACCCCCGCCCCGCGCCACGATCGGCTGGACAGGCCCGGCGCTGTGCGGCGGCGCGGGTGATGGCACATATGCAAGCGCTGGAGGGCGAGGCCTGATGAAGATCGCGGTGCTGGGTGGCGGCAATGGCAGTTTCGCCGCCGCCGCCGATTTTTTCGAGGCTGGCCACGACGTCACCCTCTGGCGCACCCGGCCGGAGGAAGTCCGCCCCGGCCCCATCCGGCTGAAGGATTTTTCCGGCAACCGCGACACTCATCCCCGCATCACCGCCGATCTGGCCGAGGCGGTGCAGGGCGCGGCGCTGGTCTTCGCCCCCGCCCCCGCCACCACGCACACGGCCCTGGCGCCGCTGCTGGGGCCGCTGCTCACCCCTGGCCAGGTCGTCTTCCTGGCGCCGGGCACGCTCGGCACCCTCATCCTCGCCCGCCACGCGCCCGCCGGCGTGGCCTTCGCCGAGACCGGCACCCTGCCCTGGCTGGCCCGCAAGCACGCGCCCGACCTCGTCGCCATCACCGTGCGCGCCAAGCGCCTGCCCACCGGGGTTTTTCCGCGCGCCCTGGCACCGATGGCCCTGGCGTTGCTGGAAAAAGCCTTCCCCGGGGTGATCGAGAGTTGCGGCGACGCGCTCTCCGCCGCGCTGATGAATGCCGGCCCCATCATCCACCCGCCGCTGATCACCATGAATGCCGGCCCGCTCGAACATTTTTCGAAGTGGGACATCCACAAGGAAGGCACCCAACCCGCCATCCGCCGGGTGACCGACGCGCTGGATGCCGAGCGCATGGCGGTGCGCGAGGCGTTGGGCTACGGCGCGCCGCACTTCCCCCTGGCCGATCATTACGCGAAGACCGGCGATGAATGGATGTACGGCCGCGGCAGCCATGACCGGCTGACCGACAGCGGCGACTGGCGGGAAAACATTGTGCTGACCGAACACCGCTACATGCGGGAGGATGTGGCGCTGGGCCTCTCGCTGATCTGCGACGCGGGGCGGGCCGCGGGCGTGCCCACGCCGCTGGCGGCAGCCTTTTTGGCCATCGGCAGCGCGGTCTGCGGCGAGGATTTTTCGGCCGCCCGGACGCTGGCCGCGTGCGGCTTGCCGGCGGGAAAAGCCGCACGAGAGGGGTTGCTGGCCCATGGCTTCTGAGCTGATCGCCGCCCTGGGCGCCGGCCGCATGGGCCGCGGCATCGCCGTGCAATTCGCCTATGCCGGCCACCACGTGCTGCTGCTGGACCAGAAGCCCCGCCCGGCCGAGGATTTCGCCGCCCTGGCGGAAGCCGCCCGCGCCGAAATCGGCCAGACCCTGACCATGCTGGCCGAGCTCGGCATGGGCAGCGCCGAGGCGGTGCCCAGCCTGCTCTCGCGCGTGACCATCATCCCCGCCGCCGGCTGCCCCGCCGCCCTGGCCGAGGCCGATGTGGTGTTCGAAGGCGTCCCCGAAATCCTCGCCCTGAAGCAGGCCGCCCTGGCCGAGGCCTCGGCCGCCATGCGCCCCGACGCCATCCTGGCCTCCACCACCTCCACCATCATGGTCGACGACCTCTCGCCGCACGTCGCCCACCCGGAAAAATTCCTCAACGCCCATTGGCTGAATCCCGCCTATCTGGTGCCACTCGTGGAAGTCTCGCCCGGCGCCGCCACCTCGGAAGACACAACGGCGGCCCTCTTCGCCCTGCTGGAATCGGTGGGAAAAGTGCCGGTGCGCTGCGCCGCCTCCCCCGGCTTCATCGTGCCGCGCATCCAGACGCTGGCGATGAACGAGGCCGCGCGCATGGTGGCCGAGGGCGTGGCCTCGGCGGCAGAGATCGACCGCGCGCTGCGCTACGGCTTCTCCTTCCGCTTCTCGGTGCTGGGCGTGCTGGAATTCATCGACTGGGGCGGGGTGGATATTCTTCACCACGCCAGCCGCTACCTCGAAGGCGCGCTGGACAACCCCCGCTACCGCGCCCCCGACATCATCGGCCAATACATGGAAGAGGGCCGCACCGGCATGGGCGCCGGCGCCGGCTTCCTCCCCTGGGCCGAGATGGACGTCGTGGCGCATAAAAAGGCACGCCTCGCCGCGCTGGTGCAACGCCTGCGCGATGAGGGGCTGGCGCGCCCGCCCGTCCTTCCGGCAAGCTGAACCCTCGATAGGAGGCCCCAATGCTCAACCGCCGCACAATCCTCGCCATGCCGCTTCTCGCCACCCCCGCCCTGGCCACACCGGCCCTCGCCCAAACCGCCTGGCCCGAGCGCCCGACCCGCTGGATGGTCGCATACGGCGCCGGCGGCGCCTCCGACATTTTTGCCCGCATGATCGCCCGCGCGCTCGCCACCCCCGGCGCGCCGCCGATCCAGGTGGAAAACCGCCCCTCCGGCGGCGGCATCGTCGCGACCGAGGCTGTGCTCTCCGGCCCCGCCGACGGCACCAACCTGCTGCATGTCGACAATGGCATGATGGTCTACAACCCCGCCCTCTACGCCCGCCTGCCCTTCGACCCGGACCGCGACCTGGCGATGGCCGCCTACCTCGCCCGCTTCCATTTCTTCGTCCTCGTCCGCCCCGAAAGCCCCTTCCAGTCGCTGGCCGACCTGATCGCGGCCGGCAAGCGCGAGGCCGTCACCTACGCCACCCCCGCGGTCGCCAGCCCGCACCACATGTGCATGGAATTGCTGCGCCGCCGGGCCGATTTCGGCGCCACCCACGTGCCCTATCGCGGCATGCCCGCGGTGCTGACCGACCTCGTCGCCGGCCGTGTCGATTGCGCCATCGCCGACATCACCAACGCCACCCCCTACCTCACCTCCGGCCGCGCCCGGGCGCTGGGCACCTTCGGCGAAACCCGCGCCACCGCCCAGCCCAATGTGCCGACAATGGCGGAACTCGGCGTGCCCAACGCCGTCGCCTATGGCTGGCAGGGCGTCGCACTCCCCCGCGCCGCCACGCCGGCCTTGCTGGAGGCGGTGAACCGGGGCGTGCAAACCGCCATGGCCACCCCCGAATTCTCGACGCAGATGCGCACCCTGGGCGCCGAGGTCCTGCCGCTCACCGTCGCGCAATGCGCCGCCCTGATCGCCGCCGAAAGCGCGATCTGGCGCCCGCTGATCCGCGAGATGGGCATCCGCCTGGAGGGTTGACCCCGGACCGAACCGGGCGGAGCATTCCGCCATGGATGGCATGCTCTCCCCGATCGGTGGCCCGCCTGCATGGCGCGGCCGCGAACTCGAACATCGCGGCTTCTGGCCACGAAAATTCCTGGGCCTGGAGCTCGACGCGCTGAACGAGGCGCTCGACGCCGCCACATCCGCGCCGCCGCATCTGCGTGCCGAGGGTTTCGCCATCCCCGCCCTTCGCCCGCTGCTCGACACCCTGGCACGCGAGCTGGAAACCGGCGCGGGCGTCATCCGCCTCTCCGGCCTGCCGGCCGACCGCTACAGCGCGGCCGAGCTGCGCACGCTGTTCTGGGGCCTTTGCGTCAACCTCGGAACACCCCTGCCGCAAAACCCCCAGGGCGAGTTCATCGGCGAGGTGCGCGACGAAGGCGGTGCGGCGATGAGCGTGGAGAACGGCATCCCCTCCGCCCGCGCCCGCAGCCGCTCCACCGGCCCGCTGCGCTTCCACACCGACAAATGCGACCTGCTGGCGCTGCTCTGCGCCTCCAACGGCATCTCCGGCGGCGTCTCCCGCGTGGTCTCCACCGTGGCCATCCATGACGAGATCGCCCGCCGCCGCCCCGATCTGCTGGCGGTCCTCTACCGCGACTTCTGGCGCAAACGGCCAGCCGATGAGGAAGCCCGGACCGGCGACGGCATTTTCCCCATGCCCGTCTTCTCCCGCGGGCCGACCGGCGCCTTCACAAGCCAGTATTCCCGCACCTATGTCGAAATGGCCGCCGCCGTGCCCGGCGTGCCGCCCATCACGCCCGAACAGGTCGAGGCGATGGACCTCCTCGCCGAGGTGGCCGACGAACTCTGCATCGAGGCGCCGTTCACCCCAGGCGACATCCAGATCCTCAACCAGCACACCACCTATCACGGCCGCACCGCCTATGCGGATGGCGAGGCCGGCAAACGCGTGCTCATGCGCATCTGGCTGGCACCGCCTTTCTCCCGCGCACTCCCCGCCGGCCACATCGTGCAATGGGGCAGCGTGGCACCGGGCGCGCTGCGCGGCGGCGCGCGGCCGGGGCAGAGCGCCTTCCCCGCCTGAAAACCCTGGGCTAACCTTGCCTCAACGAAAGACGAGGAAACCATGGCCGCCTATCTCATCGCCAATATCGAGGTGCACGACGCGCCCGCCTTCGCCCGCTACGGCGCCCTGGTGGCACCGATGGTGGCGCAATTCGGCGGCCGCTACCTGGTGCGCGGCGGCACGCTGGAACATGTCGAAGGTGCCACCGGCCTCAAGCGCCTGGTGATCCTGGAATTCGCCGACATGCCCGCGCTGCGCGCCTTCTACTTCAGCGATGACTACAAGCCGCTGCTGGCGATGCGCGAAGCCGCCACCACCTCGCACGTCACCCTGGCGGAAGGCTACGCAGCATGAGCCTCCTCGACATGCTCAAGGGCCGGCTGCGGCTGCCCGTCATCGCCTCGCCCCTCTTCATCATCTCGGTCCCGGACCTCGTGGTGGCGCAATGCACCTCGGGCATCATCGGCTCGATGCCCTCGCTCAACGCACGGCCCCTCGAACAACTCGATG
>LNFM01011815.1_pt1 | contig 16374 bp, 13 predicted proteins | sample 596031 | NCBI WGS metagenome assembly LNFM01 (sample SAMN04254537, study PRJNA301005) | activated carbon metagenome | isolation source: dual media filters at the Ann Arbor, Michigan drinking water treatment plant | place: USA: Ann Arbor
GCCAAGGTGGCGCCGCTGTCGATCTTCGCGCGCAAGAACTACTTCTACCCCGACCTGCCCAAGGGCTACCAGATCAGCCAGTACGAGATCCCGGTGGTGCAGGGCGGGCGTGTCGAGTTCGTGCTCGATGGCCAGAAGCGCAGCGTGCGCCTGACCCGCGCCCACCTCGAGGAAGACGCCGGCAAGAGCCTGCACGAGGATTACCACGGCCAGACCGGCATCGACCTGAACCGCGCCGGCACGCCGCTGCTGGAGATCGTCACCGAACCCGACATGCGCAGCAGCGCCGAGGCGGTGGAGTACGCCAAGGCCCTGCACACGCTGGTCGTGTGGCTGGGCATCTGCGACGGCAACATGCAGGAAGGCAGCTTCCGCTGCGACGCCAACGTCAGCGTGCGCAAGCCGGGCGAGGCCCTGGGCACACGGCGCGAGATCAAGAACCTGAACAGCTTCCGCTTCCTGCAGCAGGCCATCGATTTCGAGGTGCAGTGGCAGATCGACCGCGTGGAAGACGGCTTGGCCATCGAGCAGGCCACGGTGCTGTTCAACCCCGACACGGGCGAGACACGCGCGATGCGCAGCAAGGAAGACGCGCACGACTACCGCTACTTCCCCGACCCCGACCTGCCGCCACTGGTGATCGTGTCCGAGTGGGTGGAGCGCGTCAGAGCCGCAATGCCCGAGCTGCCGGCTGCGATGGCCGAGCGCTTCCAGCGCGACGACGGCCTGCCGCCCGACGATGCGCTGCTGATGACGCAGAGCCTGGCCTTTGCGCGCTACTACGAGGCGGTCCGCGACGCCTGCGGCAACCCGAAGCTGGCGGCGAACTGGCTGATGGGCGAGGTGAGCAAGCGCCTGAACGCCGAAGACCGGGGCATCGAGGCTGCGCCGATCGCCCCAGCCACGCTGGCAGCGCTCATCCAGCGCGTCATGGACGGAACCGTGTCGAACAATGGCGCGCGGCAGGTGTTCGATGAACTCTGGTCGACGAGTAGCAAGGTCTTCAACCTTGAATCTACAGCTCCCATTGGACTGACGGCAGTACTGAGCGTCGACGCCGTTATCGAGGCCAAGGGGCTGAAGCAGATGAACGACACGGGCGCGCTGCTGGCCATCGTCGACGAGGTCATCGCGGCCAACGCGAAGTCAGTCGATGAGTTCCGCGCCGGCAAGGACAAGGCCTTCAATGCGCTGGTGGGCCAGGTGATGAAGGCCAGCAAGGGCAAGGCCAACCCGGCGCAGGCCGGCGAACTGCTGCGCCAGCGTCTGGGCTGAGGCGATGCGCCGGGGCCGCGCCTCAGCGCGAGGCCGGCCGCCCCGACGACGGCACGGCCACACCGGGCAGCGGCCCGAGCGAGCCCGCCGGCGCGCCAGACCACAGCTTGCGCAGGCGCTCGAGTTCGGCGTCGTAGAGCCGGTTGATGCGGCTGAGTTCAGCCGCCTGCGCAGCCTGCGAGCCGCGCTGCGCCTCCACCGCAGCGTCGTTGGCGTCGATGGCGGCCTTCAGCTTGGGCGGCAGCGTGCGGCCCTGGTAGAACTCGGCCTCGTCCCGCAGCGGCTTGCGTTCGGCAGCCAGTGCGCGCAGGCGCTGTTCGGTGGTGTTGATGGCCACGCGCACGGTGTCCAGCGCCGCCTCACGGGCACGGTTGTGGGCCTCCTCGTTCGGGAAGCGGGCCATCAGGTTCCGGTCGCGGCGCACGGCATCGGCCACGGCGGCGCGGGCTTCCTTCTCGGCGCGCTCGCGGGCTTCCTTTTCGGCGCGCTCTTCGGCCGTCAGCGTCGGCGGCAGCACCATGCGCAGCGAACCGTCGCGGTTCAGCACCTGCTGTTCCTTGCCGGTGCATTCCGCGATGGGGCGATCGGCCGTGAGGCGGCGGCCCTTGTCGTCGATGCAGGTGAAGATGGCCGTGGCCGGCGGTCGCGCGGGCGCCTGCGCCCAGGCCCCGAACACGGCGCCCGCCAGCGCGGCGGCAGGCAGCCAGCGGCTCGGCAGGGGACGGCGTGACCAGTTCAGCAACTCACACTCCGTAACGATCGCGGTAGGCCTGCACGGGCGCCGTGAACGCGCCCAGGGCCGGGTCGGCCGTAAGGCGCAGATACTGGAGCAGGTCGTCCAGCGTGGCAATCGCCGCCACGTCCAGTTGCAACTCGCGCGACACGTACTGCACCGCGCTCCAGGGCATGTCCTGGGCGCCCTCGGTGGCACGCTCCTGACGGTCGAGCGCTATCGCCACGCCGCAGGGCTGGCCACCTGCCGCGGTGATCATGGCTATGGAATCGCGCACCGAGGTGCCTGCGGAAATGACGTCATCGACGATAAGAACGCGCCCGGCCACCTTTGCGCCGACCAGCGTGCCCCCTTCGCCGTGATCTTTCGCTTCCTTGCGGTTGTAGGCATAGGGCACATTGCGGCCGCGGTGCGCCAGTTCCACGGCCAGCGCGGCGGCCAGCGTGATGCCCTTGTAGGCGGGGCCGAAGATCATGTCGAAGGGGATGCGCTGCCCGCCTTCGGCCAGCAGGCGGCGTGCATAGAATTCCGCCAGGCGGCCCAGCTTGGCGCCGTCGTCGAACAGACCGGCGTTGAAGAAATACGGCGACAGCCGCCCCGCCTTGGTCTTGAACTCACCGAAGCGCAGTACGCCGGCCTGCACCGCGAAGCTCACGAACTCCTGGGCGAGGGTGGGGTCGGTGGTGTCCTGCATCGTCTTGGAAGGGGCAATCACTTGGGTTTTCGACTGATCTCGCTCAACCTGAACGGCATCCGTTCGGCAGCCAACAAGGGCTTCGTGTCCTGGGCGGAAGCGGCGGGGGCCGATTGTATGGGCGTGCAGGAGCTCAAGGCCCAGGCCTGCGACGTGCACGGCAGCCTCGACACCGTGGCCGGCCTGCAGGGCCACTTCCACTGCGCCGAGAAGAAGGGCTATTCGGGTGTGGGCCTGTTCCTGAAGAAGGCCCCCAGCGCGGTGATCACGGGTTTCGGCAGCGACGAATTCGACGCCGAGGGCCGCTGGGCCGAGGCGCGCTACGACACCGCCAAGCGCAAGCTGTCGGTCATCAGCTGCTACTTCCCCAGCGGCAGCAGCAGCGAAGAGCGCCAGCAGGCCAAGTTCCGCTTCCTGGCGCAGATCTACCCGCACCTGATGCGCCTGAAGACCGAACGCGAGTTCATCCTGATGGGCGACATCAACATTGCGCACCACCCCATCGACCTGAAGAACTGGCGCAGCAACCAGAAGAACAGCGGTTTCCTGCCCGAGGAACGCGAGTGGATGACGAGGCTGCTCACCGAAGGCGGGCTGGTCGACGTGTTCCGCACGCTGAACACGCAGCCCGAGCAGTACACGTGGTGGAGCAACCGCGGCCAGGCCTGGGCGAAGAACGTGGGCTGGCGCATCGACTACCACCTGGCGACGCCCGGCCTGGCGGCCCTCGCCCGGCGGGAGCAGATCTACCTGGCGCAGCGCTTTTCGGACCACGCGCCGCTGGTCATCGACTACGACTTGAAGCTTTGATGTCCCCCGGGGCGCAGCCGCTCTGGTTGCCGCATGTCGGCATGCAGGCGGCTCGCCCGGCGGGCTAGGATGAGCGCCGCATGTCGTCTGCCCCGCCCTTGCCCGCGTCCGCCTTGCTGGAGCGCGACACCGCGCTGCTGGAGCTGCAGCGGGCGCTGCAGCGGGCGCGCGACGGGCGCGGTGTATGCGTCGTCGTCAGCGCCGAGGCCGGGCATGGCAAGACCAGCCTGCTGGCCGCCTTCAAGGCCAGCACCACCGCCAGGGTCGCGGCCGGTGGCGCCGGGCCGGTGCAGTGGCTGTACGGCGCCTGCGACCCTCTGCAGACGCCGCGCCCCCTGGGCCCGCTGGTCGACCTGGCCGGCGCGCTGCCACCGTCGCTGGGCGAGGCCGTGCACGCGGCGCGCACCTACAACGGTCTCTTTCCGGCCCTGCTCGACTGGCTGGGCCGCACGCGCCCGACGCCGGTGCTCGTGCTCGAAGACCTGCACTGGGCCGACGAGGCGACGCTGGACACGGTGCGCTACCTGGGCCGGCGCATCGCGAGCGTGCCCGCCCTGCTCCTGCTCACGCTGCGCGACGACGAGACCGCCGCCTCGCTGCCCCTGCGCCACACCCTGGCGCAGATCGACCCGACCGCCACCGAGTGGCTGCGGCTCGGGCCGCTGTCGCCTGCTGCGGTGGACCGACTGGCGCGCGAACACGGCCGCGATGGCGGCGAGCTGCAGCGCCTGACCGGCGGCCACCCGCTGTTCCTGCAGCAGCTGCTGGCGGGGCCGCCGGGCCAGTTGCCGACATCGGTACGCCAGGCCGTGCTGCAGCGGCTGGACGGCCTGGACGATGCGACGCTGGCGGTCGCCCGCACCGTCAGTGCCTCGCCCGGCGGGCTGGAGTGGGACCTGCTGGCGCCGCTACACCCCTCCGCCGCCGCGCAGGCGCTGGACATCCTGGTCGGTCGCGGCCTGCTGCAACTCGACGGTCCCCTGGTGGCCTTCCGGCACGACCTGGCGCGCCGGGCCGTGCACGACGCGATGCCGGCCGGGCAGCGGCTGCAGGTGCACGCCGCGCTGGCCGAACGGCTGGCGACGCTGCCGTCACGGTCCGGCCTGCTGGCACGCCGCGTCCACCATGCCGCGCTGGCCAGCCGCCCGGGCGAGGTCTGCCGCCTGGCGCCAGCAGCGGCCGACGAGGCCGCCCAGGTGGCATCGCGCCGCGCTGCCGCGCAGCTGCTGGCGCTGGCGCTCGCGAGCGCCGAGGCCGCCGGCGCCAGCGCCGCCGATCGGGCGGGCTGGCTCGAGCGCCTGGGCCGGCTGCGCAGCGCCCTGCAGGATCTGCCAGGCGCGCTCCAGGCCTGGCGCGACGCCCTGACCCTGCACGAAGGCCTGGCCGACACGGCCGGCCAGGCGCGCTGCTGCGCCAACCTGGCGTTGCTGCTGTCGCCGCAGCCGGAGGCGTTGGCGCAGGCGCAGCGGGCCTGCACGCTGGCCGACGCGCTGCCCGGCAGCGCCGAGCACGCGCTGGCCCTGTACGCCCAGGCGCTGGCGCTCGCCAACCTGGGCCAGACCACCGAGGCGCTGCCCCTCGCGCGCCGGGCCGTGGCCGCGGCCGAAGCCGCCGGCCACGTGGCGGCGCTGACGCAGGCGTTGTCGGTCTGCGCCGCGGTGGAGCTGAGCCTGGCACCGAACCCGGCCGGCTTCGCGATGCTCGAACGCAGCATCGCGCTGGCCACCGAAGCACGGCTGACGGACCACGCCGCCGTGGCCTGGGTGAACCTGGCCGGCCTCGATCTCATGCATGCCCGCTTCGGGCCGCTGGCGGCGGTGACGACGCAGGGCCTGGCCTACTGCCAGGCACACGACATGGACGTGGCAGCCGCGATGCTGCGCCTGCGCCAGGCGCTGGGCCTGATCGAGACGGCGCGCTGGGACGACGCGCTGCCGGCACTGGCGCAGCTGGAAACCGCACCCGGCGCCAGCGCGCGCACACGGGCCAGCACGGCGCTGGCGCGCGACCGTCTGCGTGCGCTGCGCGGCGAGGGCAACGACGCGGCCGCCTGGCAGGCCCATGTGCAGTCGGCGCTGGCCGGGCAGACCGAGTTCCTGGCCGCCGACGTGCTGGGCTACGCCGCCGAGGCCGCCTGGCTGCGCGGCGACACCGCCGCGGCCGCCGACCTGGCGCGCCAGGCCGAAGCGACCGCCGCAGGCCCCTGGCTGCGGGGCCACCTGCGCGCCTGGCAGCGGCGCAGCGGCCGGCCCCCGGCCGCCGCCAATGACGGCCCCGACCGGCACGACGAGGACGCGCCGCCGTTGGCGCTCGAAGCCGCCGGCCGATGGCGCGCGGCGCACGACGCCTGGCAGACACTGGGCTGCCCCTACGAAGCGGCGCTGGCCTTGCTGGGCGGCGACGAACCCGCGCTGCGCGAGGCGCTGGACGCTTTCATCGCACTGGGCGCCCGCCCGGCAGCCGACATCGCACGCCGGGCACTGCAGGCGCGCGGCGCGCGCAACGTGACGCGCGGGCCCTACCGGCGCGCCGAGGCACACCCCTGCGGTTTCACCGCGCGCGAACAGGACGTGGCCGCACTGCTGGCCCAGGGCCTGGCCAACGCCGAGATCGCGGCGCGGCTGCACCGCTCGGTGCGCACCGTCGAGCACCACGTGAGCGCGGTGCTGGCCAAGCTCGACGTGCGCACGCGGGCATCGGCGGTCGCCCGGCTGCAGGCGGACAGCACGCCCCCTTCCCGCCCCTAGGCGCAGGGCGCGGCGATCGTGGCCCCGGGCGGCGGCCGCTTGGCCGGCCGCCGCGGCCGCGTCGCCGCACCCTCCCCTTGCCAGGGGAGGAACAGGTCGAATTTTGGGTACGCCTGCCCAGGTCCCACGGCCTTGCGCTGCCTATGGTGTGGCCCAGGTCGCCGCGCAGCCCAGGCCGGGACCCCAAGGACACCACAGGAGCCCCTCATGAACCCGTTGACCGAACTGCATACCCGCCACGCGCGTGCCGCCTGCCTTCGCGCCGCCCTGTCGACGGTGCTGGCGCTGGCCGCCGGGTGGCCGGCGGCGCAGGCGGCAGTCACCAGCCGTGCCTACGCGGACGTCTTCGTCCAGCACGCGGCGGCCTTCCAGAACGGCGGCTGGGACCCGGAGATCGTGGAATGGCTGCCCGCGCAACCGGGCCCCAGAGAAGATCCCTTGGCGGCCACCAGCGAGCTCCGCTACACCTCGAACATCGATAGCCGACTGACGATGACACACGAGGCGCGCGCCACGGCGGCGATCGAGAAGGGCGTGACGCTGGGCCTGCCCTCCACCGGCCCGAGCCTGAAGGTCGAGACCTACGACCGCCTGGAATTCAACGGCACGCCCATCCACCGGGACGACGGTGCCGCCTGGCGGCGCAGCGTGTCGGTGCTGTCCGCCAGTGCGGCACTCACCATGGACCTGGACATCGTCGCTGCGGGGCAGTTGCCCTACCGCCTCGTTTTCTACTGGCAGGTCGATGGCGAAGTCACCTTCGACCTCCTGGCGCCCACGCCGCCGCTGGGCGTGCAGGAAGACAACCTGCTCAGCATCTACGCGGATCAGCTCCGGTCCACGGTCGGCTTCGGCGGCGCGCAGACGTCGCCGGCCTGCCCCTACTGCCTCGCCATGCAGCGGTTCACCTACGGCATCACGGACGGCGAGTCGCTCTACAGCGACCATCACCCGCATTACGACGCGACCGTCACGATGCCGCCGCAGTTCATCCCGGTGGGGATCGATGTCACCGACGCGACGATGACCGATCTGAGCTTCGTGCTGACCCTGGACTCGGTGCAGGACCTGTGGAACATCGAGTACGGGAACAACGTGCTCTACGGCACGGCGCACGCCCGGTTCGACAACTCGGCCACCCTGCTCGGGGTGCAGGCGCTCGACGCAGAAGGGCGCGAGATGAGCGGGGTCAGCTACACGACCTCCGACCCCGACCTGTTCATCCCGGTCTACAGCCCCACCACCGCCGTGCCCGAGCCAGGCGCTGCAGCGCTCATGCTCGCCGGCCTCTTGGCGGCCGGCGCCGTGGTGCGCCGCCGCAGCGGCGGCTGAGACAGGCGTGTCAGCGGGCCCGGTGCCGGCCGGCAGCGGCGGCGCGCGGGGCCATTGTCCTGCCGCTGCCGACACACAGGGAGAACGGAACATGAACGCACAGATCAGAAAGCACAGCCTGACCCTCGGGACGCAGTCCTACTTTCGCGGCAACGCGCACCTGGTGCAGATCGGGTCCTACGGCGAGCAGAAGGACCCGCTCGGCGCCCGCGCCTATCTGGACGTGCAGAACCAGGTCAAGGCCGAGCACCTGGCCGGCCGCGTCAAGTTCAACACGGCGACCCGGGTCGTGTGGAGCGAAACGACCCAGGCCGACGTCGAGGTCAACGGGCAGCTGAAGGTCTTCGCGCTGGACGTGGCGGTGGCCGCTGGCATGCCCTACACCCGCGCCGTCGAGGACCGGGTCGACCTGGTCAACTTCTCCATCGCCGAGGGGCCGCTGACCAGGATGCTGAACGAAGACGCCAGCGGCGCGCTGAAGTTCCTGGCCGGCGAGGGCGGCGATGGCCGCATCGTGTCCGAGGTCTGGGTGGTGATGGCCGCCGCGTTGTCGGCCCACTTCTCGGCATCACCCTCGATCGACGTCTCGGTGGGTCTGGGCGGCAGCGAGCTGGCGGTCACGGCCAGCGGCGGCCGGCGCGGCACGCAGACGGTCAGGCTCTCACCAGGGACGACCTTCGCCTACAAGCTGCACAAGGTGAAGAGCTGGAACCCGGGCAAGACGCGCATCGTCGACATGGAGGCGGACTACAAGGGCATGGCCTGAATGCACCTGCCGGGCAGTGTCGCGGGCACGGCCGGCCCGTGCGGCGCACGGGCGAGGGCCGATGCCCCGGGTCAGCAGCCGCCCTTCTTTTCCTTCTTGGCCGCCGGCATGGCCGGCACGGTAGCGGGCTTCATCGCGGCCACTGCCGAAGCGGCCCGGGCCGCCTGCGTCGCCTTGGTGGCCTTGGCCGCCTCCACGCAGCGGTTCTTGGCGTCGCCGGCCAGGGCGTCGCACTTCTCCACCGCGAGCTGGTAGTTCGCGTCACGCACGTCATCGGCCGCATCGGTGCGCGCGGCGGCGACTTCCTTGCCCAGCTTGGCAGCAGCCAGCGCCTTGACCTCGTCGGCCTTGGCCTGCTTCAGGCACACGTCCTTGCCGTTGCCAGCGAGGTCGTCGCACTTTTCCTTGGCGACGGCGTAGGCCGCTTCGGCGGTGGCCACACGCAGCTTGTTGCCGTCGGCGGCCTTGCCGGTGTAGCCGAACTCGAGCTCGGCCAGCGCCACCTTCTCCTTGCCCTTGGCCTCGAGACTGCAGATGTCCTTGGCGTTGTCCTTCAGGTCCGCGCACAGCGTCTGGCTGGCCTTGTAGTCGGCGCCGATGCGCGTCTTGGCGGCGTTGTAGTCGGCCTTGGCCATGGGCGCCGCGGTGGCGTAGGAAGGCAACAGGGCGGCGGCCAGCAGCGTGACGGTGAACAGCAGGTGCTTGTGCATGGAAGTCCTTTGGGGGTGCGGCCGGCCCCGGATGGGTCGGACCTCGGGGTCGACGCAGGCAGCAAACCGCTGCCCAGACTCGACCGGACCGGCATCGTGCGGCCTGGCAGTGGGCGCGTCCGTACGGCAGCGAACAGCGGGCGCCCCGCGCGGCGTGGGGCGAAGGGGCCTGCATGATCCAATGCGGGCATGACGGTCCTGACCACCCGCGACGGCCTGAAACTGCACCTGCAACGCTGGCCGGTGGACGGCAGCGCCCACGGCATGGTGCAGATCGTGCACGGCCTGGGCGAACACATCGGGCGCTACGACACCCTGGCGCGTGAACTCAACGCCGCCGGCTGGCACGTCGCGGGCCACGACCAGCGCGGCCATGGCCGCAGCGAGGGCCCGCGCGGCTCCATACCCGGCCGCCAGACGCTGCTGGCCGATCTCTCGGCCGTCACCGACCACTTGCGGCGCGAAGGTCGGCACATCCTGCTCGGCCACGGCCTGGGCGGCCTGGTGGCCGCGCGCTTCGTCGCCGAAGGGCTGATGCACCGCGCGCAGCGCTGGGCGCGCGACGTCGACGGCCTGGTGCTGTCCTCACCCGCGCTCGACCCCGGCCTGACACTGCTGCAGCGCCTGGCCCTGCGCCTGCTGAACCCGGTGGTGCCGGCACTGCGCCTGGCCCGTGGGCTGAAGCCGGCCAGCGCCTGCCGGGACCCCGAGGCCGTGCGCCGCTGCGCCGACGACCCGCTGGTGCACCGCCAGGTGACGCCGCGCCTGGTGCGCTTCATCGTCGACGAAGGCCGTTTCGTGCGCGGCCGAGCGGCGCGCTGGCGCACGCCGACGCTGTTGATGTGGGGCGGCGCGGACTTGTGCGTGTCGCCGCAAGGCAGCGCCGCCTTCGCGGCGGCCGCGCCGGCGGCAGTGCTCGCCGCGCGCGCGTTCCCCGGGCTCTTCCACGAGGTGTTCAACGAACCCGAACGCGGCGCGGTGGTGACCGAGCTGCTCGGCTGGCTGGCGCGCTTCCAGGCCGAGGCGGCGAGCCCCGCAGCCGACGTGCCGGCCGCCGTGGCCGCCTAGACCTCGGGCACGGGCGCCAGCGGCGCGAAGTCCGCCGCCTGCCGGCCCTTCCAGGCCGCGATCGCGGTGCGCATCTCGCCGATGTCGAAGAGCGCGCTCTGCAGCAGCGCCATCTGCTGCAGCGCCTCGGCCCTGCTGTGGTCGACGGCGTAGTTCAGCGCCAGCTTGCTGCCCGCGATGGCCAGCGGCGACTTCGCGGCGATGGCCGCGGCCAGCGCCAGTGCGTGCGCCAGCGTGGCGTCGGCGTCGGGCAGCACGGCGTTGACCAGCCCCACGGCCAGCGCACGCTCGGCACCGACGCGGTCGCCGGTGTAGGCCATCTCGAACGCCACGGCGGGCGGGACGATCTTGGGCAGGCGTTGCAGCACGCCCAGGTCGGCGGCCATGCCGATGTGGATCTCCTGCACGGTGAAGAAGGCGTCGGCGCTGCAGACGCGCATGTCGCACGCCGCGGCGAGGTCGAGCGCGCCGCCGATGCAACCGCCCTGCACCGCGGCGATGACCGGGAAACGCGCTTCTTCCAGCACGTCGATGCAGCGCATCAGCTGGCGCAGGCCGTCGTGGAAGGCCAGTCGGCGGCGGGCGTCGCGGGTGTCCAGCATGGCCAGGCCACCGTCGAAGACCTCCAGCGCCATGCCGGCGCTGAAGTGCTTGCCGGTGGACGAGATCACCAGCACGCGTGTGCGGCCCGCGGCGTTGAGCTGGGTGACGGTGTCGCGCAGCGCCGGGAAGAAGGGCGGCGCCAGGCTGTTCAGGCGCTCGGGCCGGCACAGCCGCAGGTGGGCCACGCCGTCGTCGCGGCATTCGAGGGTGTAGGCGTCGGTGTTCATCGCGCCAGCATAGCCCGGTGGCCGGTGCGTGCGGCCGGTCCTACACTGCCAGCCTCAGCCTTTCGCCTTGCGGAGCCCGCCCATGAACGCCCCCACCCGCCCCGTCGAAGCCGCCGCCCTGGCGGCATTTGCCAACGAAGCCTGGGACCGGCGCATCGTGCCCGCGCTCACCGACTACATCGGCGTGCCCGCCAAGAGCCCGATGTTCGACGCCGACTGGGCGCAACACGGCCACATCGACCGCGTCGTGCGCGACGCCGCCGCCTGGGTCGAAGGCCGCAAGCTGCCGGGCCTGAAGCTCGAAGTGGTGCGGCTGGAAGGCCGCACGCCGGTGATCTTCTTCGAGCTGCCCGCCAACGGCCGGCCCGAAGGCGCGTCGCAGGACACCGTGCTGCTCTACGGCCACCTCGACAAGCAGCCCGAGTTCAACGGCTGGCGCCGCGACCTCGGCCCCTGGACACCGAAGTACGAGGACGGCCGGCTCTACGGCCGCGGCGGCGCCGACGACGGGTATGCCGTCTACGCCGCCATCACCGCGCTCGAAGCGCTGCAGGCGCAGGGCCTGCCGCACCCGCGCTGCGTGGGCCTGATCGAGAGCTGCGAAGAGAGCGGCAGTCATGACCTGCCCGCCTACATCGACGCGCTGCGGCCGCGCCTGGGCCAGGTCGGCCTGGTGGTGTGCCTGGACAGCGGCGCCGGCAACTACGACCAGCTGTGGCTGACGACCAGCCTGCGCGGCATGGTCAGCGGCGTGCTGAAGGGCGACGCCAGCGGCCTGGTGCCCTCGTCGTTCCGCATCCTGCGCCACGTGCTCGACCGGCTGGAAGACAGCAAGACCGGCCGCCTGCTGCCCGAGAGCTTCCATTGCGACCTGCCGGCCTCGCGGCTGGAACAGGCGCGCGCCACGGCGGCCATCCTGGGCGACGAGGTGTGGCGGCGCATGCCCTGGGCCTGTGGCGCCGACGGCGGCCCGACGCTGCCCACCACCACCGACCCCGTCGAAGGGCTGTTGAACCGCACTTGGCGGCCCACGCTCAGCGTCACCGGGGTCGACGGTTTCCCCGAGCTGGCGAGCGCCGGCAACGTGCTGCGGCCCTGGACGGCCTTCAAGCTCTCGCTGCGCCTGCCGCCGCTGGTGGACGGCAACGCCGCCAGCCTGGCGCTGAAGACGCTGCTGGAAGACAACGCGCCCTACAACGCCAAGGTCACCTTCCACCCCGACGGCCGCGCGGGTGCCCTGGGCGCCACGGGTTGGAACGCGCCCGAGCTGGCGCCCTGGCTGGACGGCGCGATGAACGCGGCGTCGCGGGCCCACTTCGGCGCGCCGGTGGGCTACATCGGCCAGGGCGGCACCATCCCGCTGATGAGCATGTTGCAGAAGGGTTTCCCGGCGGCGCAGATGATGGTCTGCGGTGTGCTGGGCCCGAAGAGCAACGCCCACGGCCCCAACGAATTCCTGCACGTGCCCTACGGCAAGAAGCTCACGGCATCGGTGGCACAGGTGATCACCGCCTGCCCCTGACCCGGCCTGGCGCCGGGGCCTGACGGGGTGTCGTGTCTGCGCCGACCGGCCCCCCATCCAGGGGGCTCCTGAACCCGGGCAAGACCTTGCGCCCAGCGGCGGCTTGGTCAGAATCCGCATCGAGGGAGGGGCGTCCGGCCCCGCGCCAGAACCATGAGAAAGGGTCGTCGATGTCCAAACTGTCCTCTTCCGTCCGCCTGCTGGCGGTGGCCGCTGCCACGATGCTCGCCTTCCAGGCGCACGCCGGCAACCGCCTGACGGCCGCGCCGTCGTTCGACGTGGTGTCTGGTGCGAACCTGGTGCCGACCTACATCGACGTGAACATCACCGGCTTCCAGTCGGTGGGCGACTTCGGCGTGCCCGGCAACAGCCAGGTGTTCCTGAACATCGGGGCCGGTTCGACGGTCACCGGCTGGGACTACCAGAACCTGAGCTTCAGCACCGTGGGCAGCAGCTGGCTCAGCGAGTTCGTGATCTCGGTCAACAACAACGACGGCTCGGCCTACTTCGACGCGGCCCTCAGTGACGTCGACGACAGTGGCACGTTCGGTCCGGCTTCGGGCACCTGGGACAGCGCGGCCGGTGGCTTCGCTGGCGCGCCCTACGTGGTCGCCGACGGCACGGTGTGGGTCACCGTCTACGAACTGTTCACCGACGCGGGCGTGAACGCTCAGGTGGACTCAGGCACGCTGCGCATCTACTACGAATCGGCTGCCGTGATTCCCGAACCCGCGACCTACGGCCTGATGGGCCTGGGTCTGCTGGGGGTGCTGGGCGCCGCGCGCCGCCGCCGCACGCACTGAGCGTCTGGAAGACCGGCCGCGGGGCAAGTCCCTCGGCCTGCAAAGCCCCGGGGCCTCAGGCTGCGGGGCTTTGTGCCTTCTGGCGGCCTGTCTTCCAGGCGCCGAAGATCACCACGAGCCCGGGCACGAGGATCATCGCCCAGATGATCACCGACAGGTTCTTCTGCACCCAGGGCAGGTTGCCGAAGAGGTAACCGGCCAGTGTCAGGCCACACACCCACAGGATGGCGCCACCCACGTTATAGGCCGTGAACTTGCTGCGCGTCATCTCGGCGACGCCGGCGACGAAGGGCGCGAAGGTGCGCAGGAAGGGCATGAAACGCGCCACGACGATGGTGATGCCGCCGTACTGTTCGTAGAAGGCGTGCGTGCGGTCGAAGGCGTCGCGGTTGAACCAGCGCGAGTTCTGCCAGCCGAAGACCTTGGGCCCGAAGTAGCGACCGATCGAGTAATTGACCTGGTCGCCCAGGATGGCCGCCACGGTCAGCAGCAGCATGGCCAGCGGCAGGCTCATCAGGCCCACGCCGCACATCGCGCCGACGACGAAGAGCAGCGAATCGCCCGGCAGGAAGGGCATCACCACCAGGCCGGTCTCGACGAAGATGATCAGGAACAGCAGGGCATAGACCCAGCCGCCATAGGCGTCGACGAATTCCTTCAGATAGCGGTCGACATGCAGGATGAAGTCGACGAGGGTCATGATGGCATCCATGGGCGCCGATTATCCGGGGCCGGCGTGTCAGCCGGAGCGGCCCGGATAATCCTGCGCATGACATCGGCCACGCCCCCACGCCGCATCCAGGCCCTGCCCGATGCGCTGATCAGCCAGATCGCCGCCGGTGAAGTGGTCGAACGGCCGGCCTCGGTGGTGCGCGAACTGGTCGACAACGCACTGGACGCCGGCGCCAGCCAGATCACCGTGCGCCTGGTGGCCGGTGGCGTGCGCAGCATCGTGGTCGAGGACGACGGCGCCGGCATCCCGGCCGACCAGCTGGTGCTGGCCGTGCAGCGCCATGCCACCAGCAAGATCGCCAGCCTGGGCGACCTGGAGGCGGTGGGCACCATGGGGTTTCGCGGCGAGGCGCTGGCGGCAATCGCGTCGATCGCCGACCTGAGCCTGTCCAGCCGCACCGCCGACGCTGCCCACGCCAGCCGGCTGGATGCCCTCAGCGGTGAACTGCAACCCGCCGCCCGCGCCACCGGCACCAGCGTGGAAGTGCGTGAGCTGTTCTTTGCCACCCCGGCGCGGCGCAAGTTCCTGAAGACCGACGCCACCGAGCTGGCGCACTGCCTGGAAGCGGTCCGCCGCCATGCCCTGGTCCGGGCCGATGTCGGCTTCGCGGTCTGGCACGACGGCAAGCTGGTGGCGCAGTGGCGGCGTGCCGCGGGCGGCACGCCGGCCCAAGCCATCGACCAGCGCATGGCCGACGTGCTGGGTGCGGATTTCATCGCGCAGAGCCGGCCGCTGGACATGACCGTGGGCGCGGTGCGGGTGCAGGGCCGCACCGGCCTGCCCGATGCGGCCCGCAGCCGCAGCGACCAGCAATACGCCTATGTCAACGGCCGCTATGTGCGTGACCGGCTGATCGGCCATGGCGCCCGCGCCGCCTATGAAGACGTGCTGCATGGCAACCGCCAGCCCAGCTGGGTGCTGTTCGTCAGCCTGGACCCGCTGCGGGTGGACGTGAACGTGCACCCCACCAAGATCGAGGTGCGGTTCCGCGACGGGCGCGAGGTGCACCAGGCCGTGCGGCATGCGGTGGAGGCGGCATTGGCCCCCTCGCGCGCACCGGCGGTGACACCGGCCGCAGCAACACCGGCCGGTCTCGCCGCAGTGCAATCCGCCCTGCCCGCCTGGGCCGACCTGCCGAACGACTTTGCCGGCGGCAGTGGCAACACGCCCGCCGCCAGCCCGGCCTGGATGCCGGCGGTGGCGGGTGGCCAGACCCGCCTGGGCCTGCAGGATCTGGCGGTGCTGTATGCGCAGGAGCCGGCGCCCCGCTGGCCCGGCGCGGCCACGGCCAGCCACCTGCCCGCCAACCCGGCCGCCACCACCGTTGCGGCCTCCGCCGAGGCCTGGCCCCTGGGCCGCGCCCTGGCACAACTGGCCGGTGCCTACATCCTGGCGGAAAACGCCCAGGGCCTGGTGGTGGTCGACATGCATGCGGCGCATGAGCGCATCGTCTATGAACGGCTCAAGGCCGCCCAGGGCGACGCGACGGGGCGGGCCCTGGCCAGCCAGCCCCTGCTGATCCCGGCCACCTTTGCCGCCACGCCCACCGAGCTGGCCACCGCCGACGGCTGCGCCGATGCACTGGCCGCACTGGGGCTGGACGTGGCGCCCCTGTCGCCCGGTGTGCTGGCCGTGCGTGCCCGCCCGGCTGCCCTGCCCGACGCCGATCCAGTGGCCCTGGCGCGCGCCGTGCTGGCCGAACTGGGCGAGGTGGAAGCCACCCAGCTGGTGCAGCGCGCCCGCGACGAACTGCTGGCGACCATGGCCTGCCACGGCGCAGTGCGGGCCAACCGCCAGCTCACCCTGCCCGAGATGAATGCCCTGCTGCGCGACATGGAACGCACCGAGCGGGCCGACCAGTGCAACCACGGGCGCCCCACCTGGCGCCAGGTGACGCTGCGTGAACTCGACAACCTGTTCCTGCGCGGCCGCTGAGAAACCCCAGACCGCCAGCATGCGGGATTTACACAATCTGAACAACGTGTAAAAAACGGCGGCATCGCAGCTCGACAGCCAGGCCTGTCCACTTCCTGGGTCACCGCCATGCAACGCCGCACCTTCATCGTCCAATCTGCTGCGATCGGCGCCAGCCTGGCTGCCAGCAGTGGCGCCCGGGCCGAGACCAACAGCCCGTCGATCGTGGTCCGCTGGAACCGGGTGATGTTGCAGGCGGTGCAGAACACGGTGATGCCGGTCACCATTGCCGCACGGGCCATGGCCATGGTGCACGAGGCCATCTACAACGCCTGGGCGCAGTACAGCTGGCGGGGCGCGTTCACGCTTTCCGGTCTGTCCAGGCGCCCGCGGAACGAGCGGGTCCACAGCAACCGCCGCGTGGCCATCAGCCACGC
>LNFM01008767.1_pt1 | contig 16371 bp, 13 predicted proteins | sample 596031 | NCBI WGS metagenome assembly LNFM01 (sample SAMN04254537, study PRJNA301005) | activated carbon metagenome | isolation source: dual media filters at the Ann Arbor, Michigan drinking water treatment plant | place: USA: Ann Arbor
TACGGCTTCCATGCGCCGACGCTGAGCTTCCCGGTGGCCGGCACGCTGATGGTCGAGCCCACCGAGAGCGAGGCCAAGCACGAGCTCGATCGCTTCATCGACGCCATGATCGCGATCCGCGAGGAGATCCGCGCGGTCGAGGAAGGCCGTGTCGACCGCGAAGACAATCCGCTGAAGAACGCGCCGCACACGGCGGCGATGGTGATGGCAGAAAACTGGGCGCACGACTACACGCGCGAGCAGGCCGCCTTCCCGCTGCCTGAGCTGAAGCGGCAGAAGTACTGGCCGCCGGTGGGCCGGGTCGACAACGTCTACGGCGACCGCAACATCATGTGCTCGTGCGTGCCGCTGTCGGCGTACACCGAAGAGGCGACAGCGACCGCGACGCCGGCCTAGTGTGGGTCCGCGGGCCTGCGGGCGCGCGGCGGGCAGAGTGCGATGAAAGACGGGCGCCTCGGCGCCCGTTTTTCTGGTTGCTGCGCGTCGCTTCAGCCGTCGGCCGACAGCGTGTTCGCACGCGTCAGCGCATCCAGCAGGTGGGCGTTGAACTGGCTTGGTGACAGCAGCAGGCGGCGCAGCTGGGTGCCGGTGGCCTCGGCGTCGGCTTCGGCCGCCTCGCACAGCGCCAGCAGCGGCGCCAGCGGGCCGCTGCGCTTGAGCAGTGCGTCGCTCAGGTGGGTCGACAGCGACACCCACTGGAACAGCGTCTCGAACGGAATGCCGCCGATGCGATCGAGCAGCGAGAAGGCGCCGAGCAGGAACATGTCGTCCTGCAGGTCGCGATCCACGGTCGGCGACAGCGCATCGAGCAGGAACGCCCGCGTGATCGAGTAGTGCACCAACGGCGCGACGTTCGGATCGCGGTTGGCCGATGACATCAGCAGCACCAGCCAGCGCATGAGCTTGCGATAGCCCAGCAGCAGCACCGCATGCTGGAAGGACGTGATCTCCATCGGCAGGCCGAACGCTGGCGTATTGACCAGCTTCAGCAGCTTGAACAGCAGGGTCGGATCGCGCTTGAGCGCCTGCTCGACCTCGGCCGGCGGCGCATCGGCGCGGATCAGGCGCATGACGTCCATCAGCACCGATTGCGTCGACTGCAGCTTGCGCGGTTCGCGCAAGACCGGATCGTCCATCGGCCAGCCCAGGTAGCCGACCGCGCCGCCAACGAAAGCAGCCTGCGCCTGGATCAGCGTGGGTGCACCGTGCGCGATGAAGCGCGGGCGGCGACGCGCGTCGGCTTCATCGAGTCGCTGCACATCGCCCGCCTGCACCAGCACATGATCGAAGATCTCATACAGGCTGGACGGCACCTTGGTGCCCGGCGCCATCGTGAATGCCAGCCGCCAGCGCTTGGCCAGCAGCTTGGCCAGCAGCGACCCTGCACCCGGGCGCGCGACGGCGTCCAGCCCGACTTCGAGCACCAGATTGGCGGGCGGCGGCAGGTCGAGCATGCGCTCGTCGAGCGCGGCGTCGGGCAGGGCGAGCAGCACGGTCAGCTGGCCCAGTCCGGTAGTGAATGGCCGCAAGTCTTGCACCAGCGCGCTGGCAGTGACACCGGGCAGCACGTCCAGCGCCCGCAGCCGCAGGCTGATCGGGCGGCGCGTTGCGTCGAACACCGTGCCCTGGGTGAGGACGACATGGCTCAGGCCGCCATCGGCGCCGGTGTCATCGGTGCGATCGAGCGCGCGATGGAGGGACGGCACTGACCCAGCCGGGATGGGGATCTGGCGAGCGTTCATAAGCTTCGCAGCGTACGGCGCCGCGCTGGCGGCGAAAGCCGGTGGATCACCGGCTTTCTCGGCAGTTTTCACGGGTTTGACTTTCGTAGTCTCGCCGCGTGTTGCTCCTGGCCGCCAGGCGCAGGTTGATACCGCCACCAAAGTTGCGCGGTGCGCGCGACACGATGGAAGAGCTGGTCAGCAACGCCGGCCGCATGGACACGCTGCTGCGCGTGATCGCCACCGCCGCGCAGGAGCAGCACGCCGGCATCGGTCAGATCAGCCGGTCGATCCGAGAACTGGACGACGCCACCCAGCACAACGCGGCGCTGGTCGAGGAGCCGCCGCTGCCGGGTCGATGCGCGACAACGCCCAGCAGCTGGCCGAGCGGGTCGATCGCTTCCGCCTCTGAGGTCGGTACTGCGTCTGAGGCGTGACCGGCCGCACCCCGGCCGATGCACAATCACGCCCGTGGCGCGCGCACCGGGGTCGCGCGCTCGGTCAGGGGAACGCAGGTCACGATCATGACGTCGCTGTCGCCGCCTTCTGCGCTGCCTTTGCCTGGTGATCGCCGTGCGCTCTCGTGGCTGGTGGCGAGCAATGCCGTGGTGGTGGTGATCGCGCTGTGGCAGCGCTGGCCGATCGGCCTGTTGCTGTGGCCCTACTGGCTGCAGAGCGTGATCATCGGTGTCTTCAGCTACCGCCGCATGATGGGGCTCACGCGGTTCTCCACGGACCGGTTCAGGGTGAATGGTCGCCAGAGCGAGCCAACCGAAGAGACCAAGCGCTCGACCGCCAACTTCTTCGCGGTCCACTACGGCTTCTTCCACTTAGGCTATGGCGTCTTTCTGCTCAGGAATCCGCTGCCGCCGCAGGAATGGCTGTGGGTCGGGATTGCCGCGGTGACCTTCGCCGTCAATCACTGGCAGTCGTTCGCGCGGTTCCGGGAGGCCGACCGGCAGGGCAGTCCGAACATCGGCACGCTGATGTTCCTGCCCTACCTGCGCGTGGTGCCGATGCACCTGATGATCATCATCGGCGTCGGCTTTCTTGGTGGCGGCGGGCTGTCGGTGCTCTTCTTCGGCGTGCTCAAGACCGTGGCGGACTGTGCGATGCACGTGGCCGAGCACCGCATGCTGGCGCGAAGTCCGGCGGCGTGATCAGTCCGGCGTTCAGCGCTACGCACTGGCCGGCGTGCCGCGCAGGCGCTTGAACAGGGCAACGGCGCCGAGCACGACGATCCCGGCCAGGATGCCGACCACGGCGTTGATCAGCATCGGTCCGACCGCCTGCAGCACCGCGTTCGCGCCCAGCATCAACTGCTCGATCAGGTGCTGCAGCGGTCCGATGCCATGGGTGAGGATGCCGCCGCCGACGAGGAACATCGCCGCCGTGCCGGCCACCGACAAGAACTTCATCAGCAGCGGCGCCGCGTAGAGAATGCCGCGCCCGCTGGCTCGCTTTGTTCGCGCCCAGCCGGCGTCACCCTGCGCACGGCTCAGGTAGAGACCGGCGTCGTCGAGCTTGACGATGCCTGCCACCAGGCCGTAGACGCCGACCGTCATCAGCAGCGAGATGCCGACCAGCACCCCCAGCCGGGTGCCGAGCGGGGCACCGGCCACGGTGCCGAGCGCGATGATGATGATCTCGGCCGACAGGATGAAGTCGGTGCGGATCGCGCCCTTGATCTTGTCTTTCTCCAGCGCCACCAGGTCGACCGCCGGATCGGTGAGGGCGTTGCGCAGCGCCTCCTTGTGCTCGGCCTCGACCTCATGGCGATGCAGCAGCTTGTGCGCAATCTTCTCCACCCCCTCGTAGCAGAGGAACAGCCCGCCCACGATCAGCAGCGGCGTCACCGCCCACGGCGCAAACGCGCTGATCGCCAGCGCCGCCGGCACCAGGATCGCCTTGTTCAGCAGTGAGCCCTTGGCGACCGCCCATACCACCGGCAGTTCGCGGTCGGCGCGCACGCCCGAGACCTGCTGCGCGTTCAGCGCCAGGTCGTCGCCGAGCACGCCGGCCGTCTTGCGCGTGGCGACCTTGGTCATCGTCGCCACGTCGTCCAGCATGCTGGTGATGTCGTCGAGCAGGGCGAGCAGGCTGGTGGCCATGGTGTGCGCCGGCGGGCGGCAGGGGAGCGAAAGAGCGCGAACGATACTCGCGGCGTGTGTGCGTTGGCTGCCCGCAAAAGCTGTCGTGGCGGCGCGGGCCGCCGCCTTGCTCGTGCCGCCGCAATGCCCCCGTGCTGGCGGCGGTCATGATGCGGCCGGTCGCCTGCACGCACCTATGATGGGCGGTCGCGCCTGAAGACAAGGGCTGCGAACCACGTACACATTGCCATGGCCGTCAGCGTCTTCGACTTGTTCAAGATCGGCATCGGACCCTCGTCGTCGCACACGGTGGGGCCGATGCGTGCGGCGCGCCTGTTTGCAGCGCGGCTGGCGCACGACGGGCAGTTGCCGCACGTGATGCGCGTGCGGGCCGAGCTGTACGGCTCGCTCGGTGCCACCGGCAAGGGCCACGGTTCGGACAAGGCGGTGCTGCTCGGGCTGGAAGGCGAGGAGCCCGACAAGGTCGACATCGAGCGCATCGATGCGCGCCTGGCGGCGATCCGCCAGGATCGCAAGCTGATGCTGTGGGGCACCCATCCGGTGGCCTTCGACGAGCGCGGCGACCTCGCGTTCTTCACCCGCGCCTTGCCGTTTCACGCCAACGGCCTGCGCTTCGCCGCGTTCGACGCCGGCGGCACCGAGCTGGCTACGCGCACCTACTACTCGGTGGGCGGCGGCTTTGTCGTCAGTGAAGAACTTGCGGCCGACGGCAGTGCCCAGAAGCGCGTGGCGCCCGACACGGCGGTGCTGCCGCACCCGTTCCACACCGGCGACCAGCTGCTGCAGCTCACGCGCGACACCGGCATGAGCATCGCGCAGATCATGCGTGCCAACGAAGGCCACTGGCGCAGCGAGGCCGAGATCGATGCCGGCCTGCGCGCCATCTGGGCCGCGATGCAGGCCTGCGTCGAGCGAGGCATCCGCACCGACGGCCATCTGCCGGGACCGTTCAAGGTCAAGCGCCGCGCGCCCGGGTTGCATCGCCGGCTCAGCGCGCCCGCTGCCGGCGTGGTCGATCCGCTGGCGGTGATCGACTGGGTCAACCTGTTCGCGCTGGCAGTCAACGAAGAGAACGCCGCCGGCGGCCGCGTGGTCACGGCGCCGACCAATGGGGCGGCCGGCATCGTGCCGGCGGTGCTGCTGTACTACGCGCGCTTCGTGCCCGGCGCCAATGAACGCAGCATCTTCGACTTCCTGCTGACCGCCGCCGCGATCGGCATCCTCTACAAGGAAAACGCCTCGATCAGCGGCGCCGAGGTGGGGTGTCAGGGTGAGGTTGGCGTGGCCTGTTCGATGGCCGCGGGTGCCCTCGCCGCAGTCACTGGCGGCAATGCGGAGCAGGTGGAAAACGCCGCCGAGATCGGCATGGAACACCATCTGGGTCTGACCTGCGATCCGGTCGGCGGACTGGTGCAGATCCCCTGCATCGAGCGCAACGCGGTGGCCAGCGTGAAGGCGATCAACGCCTCGCGTCTGGCACTGGCGGGCGACGGCTCGCACGTGGTGTCGCTCGACAACGTGATCAAGACGATGCGCGAGACCGGCGCCGACATGAAGACCAAGTACAAGGAGACTGCGCGCGGCGGTCTCGCGGTAAACATCATCGAGTGCTGAGGGCGCCGACCCGTCCGCCGCGCCTGCCGCGCGGGCCTGGGGCGTTCACGCCATGCCGATGCGCTCGGCACCCTTGCGAAAGCGCGCCGCGCCATCGGCATCCAGTCGGAAGGCAGCGAGAAAGTCGGCCAGCCGGTAGGCGGGGTGCAGGCGGCAAATGGCCTGCGCGTGGGTGCGCGCTTCGTCGAGCCGACCCGCCAGCGCCAGGCTGTAGGCGGCTATGCCGAAGATGTGCGGGTGCGCGTTGGGCCGACCCGCGGCCTTGACTGCCCAGTCCGCGGCGGTGTCGAACTGTCCCAGGCGCACCAGCGCAATGGCACGCGCCCCAAGCATGCCGAACAGCAGCGGATCGAACGGGCTCAACATGCGCGAGTGATCCGACGAGGCGATTGCCGCCTGCGCATCTCCCGCCTGTGCCTGCACGAACGCCAGCGAATAGTGGCCCTGCGCGAAGTTCGGGCTCAGCTCGATCGAGCGTTGCAACTCGGTCACGGCCTCGTCGTGGCGACCGCGCAGCCACAGCGCGCGTCCCATCGCCCACGAGGCGGCCGGATCGCGCTCGTCGGCCAGCAGGCTCTGGCGGGCGGCTTCCATGGCCTGATCCATGTCCGGCTCGCGCTCGGCCCAGCCTTGAAAGGCGTTCTGAAAGTGCGTGAACGACAGTCCCGCATAGGCGCGCGCGAACGACGGGTCGAGCCGCACGGCCAGGGCGAAGAAGTGGCGGGCGCGCTCGTTGTCGGCGGGGTTGAAGCGATACATGTGCCACAAGCCGCGATGGTGGGCTTCCCACGCATCGAGCGAGTTCGGCGGCTTGAGTATGGCGCGGTTGCGTTCGACCATCTCGATCTCGCTCGCCACGCAGGCGACGATGCGGTTGCCGATCTCGTCGAGCACCTGGAACACGTCGTCGAGCGTCTGCGCGAACACCTCGGTCCACACGATGCGTGCCGTGCGCGTCTCCACCAACTCGACCGAGACCGTGAGCCGCGCGCCGTCACGCCGCAAGGTACCGCTGATCACGTAGTCGACGTCCAGCATGCGCCCGGCCTGCTCGGCACCGATGTGCCGCTGGTGCAGCGCCTGCACCGTGCCCTGGGCGATGACGAACAGGCTGCGCAGCTTGGCCAGGCGGGTGATGACGTCGTGTGCGAGGGCATCGGCCATGCCGTGGCGCCCCGCCGCGGCATCGGCCGACAGATCGTGCAGCGGCATCATCGCCACCGATGCACGGCGCGTCGCTGCGAGTGCTCTGCCCCGGTCAGCTTCAGAAGGGCGTAGCGGATCAGGGCTGAAGCTAGGCGCTGACCCCGCGGCGGGGGCCGTGAACGCCTGCGCGCGTGCTTCCTGCCAGTCTCGCGGCAGACGCGCAGCCGACAGACCTTCGGCGTCGAACTGCGCAATCGTGCAGGCCAGATGACGCTCGCCATCGTTGATGCGGCCGAGACCTGCCAGCACGCGCAGCAGCCGTCGGTGCGCCTGCATGTCGAAGGGCGCCAGTTGCAGCCAGGTGTCGATGTACGGCAGCGCCTGCGCGTCGGGCAGCGTGGTCGACAGATGCTCGAGCAGTGCCGCATGGGCGCTGCGGAACTGGCGCCGCTGGGCAACCAGCCAGCCGGTGAAATTGGCGCTGCGCTCCACGTCGAGGCCGTCGAGGAAGTCGCCCGCCACCGAGGCCACCAGCGCACGTGCGCGCGTGGCCGATAGCAACGCCACCCCGGTCTGCATTGCGCGTGCAACCTCGATCGCATCGACCGCGCAATCAGTCAGGTCGAGACTGATCGCGTCGTCATGCGCGATCACGCGGTGCCGCGCGGTGTCATCGATGACGCCGCGGATCTTGCTCAGGCACCAGCGCAGTTCGCCGCGAGGATCGTGGGGGCCATCCCAGAGCAACTCGCACAGGTGGCCGCGCGAGACCGGCCGTGGCGCCAGCGCCAGGTAGGCCAACAGCGCGCGCGCCTTGCGCGAGGCCGGAAGGGTGAGCGACTCGCCCTTACGTGAAACTGTCAGTGGACCCAGCAGCCTGATCCGAACCCCGGGCTCGGGCGGATCGAGGGGCGCGGAAGTTTCCACGCCGGCTACCACGCGTGCATCCACGCTCGAGCCTCAAGGTTGCGCTGTCGTCGATCACGTGCCGCACATCAGAGGAGACAGCACATGGACACCGTTGCACACAACACGATTCAAGACCGGCCGCAGGCCAACCCTGTCGATCTGAAGGCGCTGAAGAGCCGCCAGCAGATGGCCTGGGTCTCGGGCGATTATGCGCTGATAGGCACCACGCTCCAGATCGTTGGAGAGAATCTGTGCGAGGCGCTCGACCTGCACGCCGGGCAGAAGGTTCTCGACGTTGCCGCCGGCAACGGCAACGCCTCGCTCGCCGCCGCGCGACGCTGGTGCGACGTCACCTCCACCGACTACGTGCCGGCGCTGCTCGCGCGCGGCCGCGAGCGGGCCGTGGCCGACCGCTTCGACATCACCTTCCGCGAGGCCGACGCCGAGCAGTTGCCGTTCGAAGACGGCGCGTTCGACGTGGTGGTGTCCACCTTCGGCGTGATGTTCACGCCGGACCAGGAGCGCGCGGCCAGCGAACTCATGCGCGTGTGCCGGCGCGGCGGCAAGATCGGCCTGGCCAACTGGACGCCCGATGGCTTCATTGGCCAGGTGTTCAAGACCATCGGCAAGCACCTGCCGCCGCCCGCCGGAGCACGCTCGCCCGCCCTGTGGGGTACGCGCGCGCGTCTCGATGAATTGTTCGACCCGCGCGCAGCCACGCTCGCCGCCAGCGTGCGCAGCTTCAACTTCCGTTACACGTCGGCGCAGCACTGGCTGGATATCTTCCGCAGCTACTACGGCCCGGTGCTCAAGACCTTCGCCGCGCTGCCGGCACCGGCGCAGGACGCACTGGCGAACGACCTGATCGCATTGATCGGTCGCTTCAACCGCGCCAACGACGGCTCCATGGTGGTGCCCAGCGAGTACCTGGAGATCGTCATCACACGCAATTGAGCACGCCTGGTCGGTACGGACCGCAAGCCACAGCTTGGCGCGTTGCCGCTGCACCTTCAACGGAGGTCACGATGCACGTTGCAAGAGAAGACATCCCCGCCAGGATCGACGTTCCCGGCGCGGTCGCGCGGCAGACCGCGCAGTTCGGCGACGCCACCGGCTTCGCCGCGATGGGCGGCGAGTATTTCTCGCTGGCGGGCGGCACCGACATCGCGCCGCTGCTCAAGGGGCTGCAGGACGATGCCTGCCAGACGCCGCACTGGGGCTACATGCTGGCAGGTGAACTGGTGGTGACCTACACCGACGGCAGCGCCGAGACCTGCCGCGAGAAGGATCTCTTCTACTGGCCGCCCGGACACAGCGTGCGCGTGGTCAGCGATGCCGAGATCATTCTGTTCAGTCCGCTGCACGAGCACGCGCACGTGATGGATCACATGAAGGCAGTGATGCGGCAGTGATCGCCACCGCGCTCGCCTGGCCCGCTCAGCGATCGATACGTCGGGCGGTCTGATCGGGCGCAGGCGTGGGGAGCGTCACCGGCACCGGCGGTGGCAGTCGTCGCGCCCAGAACTCGGTCACCAGCACGTGCGCCATGACCGAAAGCGGCGCCGCGAGCAGCACGCCCATCACGCCGAACAGCGTGCCGAAGGCCAAAATGGCGAACAACGTCACGGCCGGCGGCACCGCCACGCTGCTGCGGATCACCAGCGGAGAGATGACGTTGCCCTCCAACTGCTGCACGCCCAGGTACAACAACGCGGTCCACATCGCCGTCTCCCAGCCGACGGTCATCGCCAGCAGCAGGGCCGGGATCGCAGCCACCGCCGGTCCAACCACGGGCACGAACTCGGTGAGCCCGGCGAGCAGCCCCAGTGCCAGCGCCGAAGGCAGGCCGAGCAGCGCACAGCCCAATCCCACCAGCGTGCCCACCAGCACCATCGCGCCAAGCTGCGCCAGAAGCCAGCGGCGCAGCGCGCGGCCGACCTTCGTCAGAACGTCCTTGGCGTCGGTGCGCCAATCGGGCGGCAGCATGCCGATCGCGCCACGCCAGTAGACATCGTGCTGGGCGGCGAAATAGACCGCGCCCACCAGCACCAGCACCAGGTCGGTCAAGGTCGAAGCGAGCGCCGCCATCGCGCGTCCGACCATCGAGGCGAGGTCGCCACCGCCGGCGCCGCCGTCAAAGCTCTCGTAGATGCGTTCGCGCACCTGCGCCCCCAGACGCGTCGAACCCAGCCGTTCGCTGAACTCGTCCCATGCTTGCGGCAGGCGCTCGCCCAGATCGGCCATCTGGCTGCGCACTTCGGTACCGAACAGCGCCAGCGCCGATGCACCGCCTGCGAGCAGCGCCAGTACCACCAGCACCAGTGCCAAGCGGTCCGACAAGGGCAGCCGCCGCGACAGAGGTGCAGCCAGACCGCGCAACAGCAGTGCCAGCAGCAGCGCCGCAAACACCAGCAGCAGCACGTGCGACAGGTACCAGGCGAGCGCGGCCGCGACCAGCCACGCCAGCGGCGCCACCCAGGACGCCGCGCTGCGCAGGGGTGGAGGCACCAGGGTCGACATGCCCACGTGAGGCAAGCTGCGTGCCGTCGCGAGACGTGGCGACCGACGACGCCCGGCCCGCTGTGTGCGCTACGTAATGTGCTGTGGCGATGTCCGCATCGCCCACATGACGGCAGACTGCGGCATGAACGAAAAAACTGCAGCGGCCCGCATCACACCCTCCCGGCGCACCCAGCTCGACCTCGCCGTCATCGGCAACTCGCGCATCGGTGCCCTCATCGACACCGACGCCAGCGTGGTCTGGATGTGCGTGCCACGCTTCGACGGCGACCCCGTGTTCTGCGCGCTGGCCGACGACAACGCTGCCAACGGTCGCTTCGACGTTGCGCTCGTGGACGGTGCGGTCGCCGAGCAGGCTTATGTGCGCAACACCGCGGTGCTGCGCAGCGTGCTGCGCGATGCCGCCGGCGGCGCGGTCGAGGTGATCGATTTTGCGCCGCGCTTCATGCTGCGCGGTCGCACTTTCGCGCCGGTGACGCTGGTGCGCATCGTGCGCCCACTGTCCGGCCGCCCGCGCATCAAGGTGCGTTTCGCGCCGCGCAGCGACCACGGCGCACACACGCCGACGATGGCCTGGGGCACCCACCATATCCGCGTGCAGGTGCCAGGCTATCCGCTGCGCCTGACCACCGATGCGCCGCTCACCCACATCATCGAGGAGCGGCCGCTGCTGGTCGACCATGCGCTCACCTTCGTCCTCGGCCCGGACGAGACGCTCGCCGAAAGTCCGCTCGAGACCGGTCGCTGGATGCTCGAGCAGACCATGACCTACTGGTACCGCTGGGTGCGCAACCTCGCCATTCCGTTCGAGTGGCAGGACGCGGTGATCCGCGCCGCGATCACCCTCAAGCTCAACACCTTCGACGACACCGGCGCCATCATCGCCGCGCTCACCACCTCGGTGCCGGAGGCCGCCGACAGCGGCCGCAACTGGGACTACCGCTACTGCTGGCTGCGCGACGCCTACTTCGTCATCAACGCGCTCAACCGGCTCGGCTCCACCGGATCGATGGAGCGCTACCTGCGCTACCTCGAAGGCCTGGTGGCCGACAGCGGCGATGCGCCGCTGCAGCCGGTGTACTCGCTGTCCGGCGCCACCGAACTGGGCGAGCACACGATGACCGGGCTCAAGGGCTTTCGCGGCATGGGACCGGTGCGTACCGGCAACCTTGCCTACGCGCAGCAGCAGCACGACGTCTACGGCGCCGCGATCCTCGGCGTGGCGCATGCGTTCTTCGACACGCGCCTGGTGCAGCCCGGCGACGAGGCGCTGCTGCGCGATCTGGAGCGGCTCGGTGACCGCGCCTTCACGCTGCACGACAAGGCCGACGCCGGCATCTGGGAGTTTCGCGGTCGTGCCTCGGTGCACACCTTCTCCTCCCTGATGTGCTGGGCCGCCTGCGACCGGCTCGCCCGCATTTCGCGGCACCTGAACGACGCCCCGCGCGCCACCCACTGGGAGGGGCGCGCCGCGGTGATCCGCCGTGCGATCGAGGCGCGCGCATGGAATGCGCAGCTAGGTTGCTTCGTCGCCGAGATGAACGCCGACGGTCCGCGCAGCGACATGCTCGACGCCAGCCTGCTGCTGATGGGTGAGCTGGACTTTCTGCACCGCGACGACCCGCGGCTGGCGGCGACCGTGCACGTGATCGAGAAGCAGTTGCGCCGCGGTGATTACCTGCTGCGCTACGACCGCGCCGACGACTTCGGGCTGCCCGAGACGGCCTTCCTCGTCTGCACCTTCTGGTGGGTACAGGCGCTGGCGCTGATCGGCGAGCGCGACAAGGCGCGCGCCGAATTCGAGCGCCTGCTTGCCTGCCGCAATCGCTTCGGCCTGCTGTCGGAGGACATCGATGCCGCCACCGGCGAGCTGTGGGGCAACTACCCGCAGACCTACAGCCTGGTCGGCATCATCGTCTGCGCGATGCGGTTGTCAAAGCGGTGGGACGACGCCTTCTGATGCGCATGCGTTCGTGACCAGGCGCCACGATGCCATTGACTCGAGGCCGCTCGCGCAGCGGCCACGTGGCGTGCCGCCGCCTGCGCGCATGCCCGCTGCGCCACGGCCGCAAGTGGGAACGGCATCGACAGGTCGCGTGATGGCGGCGCCGAGCGGCCGCTCCGCCGCGGCGGTACGCGCCTCGACATTCTGACCAAGGCCTCTGGAGCGAGCGGATGGATGCACTGTTCGAATCTGCCGGTGAAGCCGAGTTGCGGCGCCTGACGCGGGCGCCGACCCTGTTCGCCTTCGACTTCGACGGCACGCTGGCGCCGATCGTCACGCGCCCCGAACAGGCCGGGCTGCTGCCGGCGATCGAGCAGTTGCTGCGCCAGCTCGCCCTGCGCGTGCCGGTGGCACTGGTGTCCGGCCGCAGCTGCGCCGATCTGGCCACCCGCGTGCCGACCGAAGTGCGCTGGCTGATCGGCAATCACGGCAATGAAGGTGAGGGCGCTGCCGAAGTCTTGGGCAGTCGGGTGGTGGTGGCTGGCTGGCGCGCGCAGCTCGCCGCCCATGCCGGCTTTGTGCAGGCGCTGGCTGAAGGTGCTGAGCTGGAGGACAAGGAACTGTCGCTGTCGCTGCACTGCCGCCGCATGCGCCAGCCCGATGCCGGCGCGCTGCGTCTGCACGCGGTTGCACGGAGCCTGCAGCCGCCGCCGATGCTGATCGGCGGCAAGCGCGTCCTGAACCTGATGCCGCCCGGCTCGCGCACCAAGTTCGACGCGGTCGCGGCGCTGGTGCAGGCGCACGGCTTCGCTTCGGTCCTGTATGTCGGCGACGACGAGACCGACGAGCACGTCTTCGATCGCGCGCCTCCCCACTGGGTCACGGTCCGGGTCGAACTCGACCGCCGCAGCCGTGCCCGTTACTTCGTCCACCAACAATCGAGCGTAGCGATGATCCTTGACTTTCTTCTGCGTGAACTTGCCAAGCCCGCCGCGGCCGGAGGCGCCTGATGTCGCTCGAGTGGCTCGAACACCTGCGCAACTGGGGCCCCGAGCTGCGTACCGCGCTGCGCATCACGATGATCCTGGCGCTCGCCTGGCTGGTGCATGCGATCGCCAGTCGCCTGGTGCGGCGGGTGCGCATCGTGGCGTCGGCGCACGCCAGCGGGCCGGAGAACATGAAGTGGATCGAGACGGTGGGGCGCGCTGCGCGCTATGCGCTGTCGGTGGTCACGCTGCTGGTGGCCGGCATGCTGGTGCTCAACGAAGTCGGCGTGTCGATCGCGCCGATCCTCGGGGCCGCCGGCGTGGTCGGTCTGGCGATCGGCTTCGGCGCGCAGAGCCTGATCAAGGACTACTTCACCGGCTTCTTCCTGCTGGTGGAAAACCAGATCCGTGTCGGCGACGTGGTGGAGATCGCCGGCAAGTCCGGCCTGGTGGAAGAAGTGTCGCTGCGCAAGGTGCGGCTGCGCGACTACGACGGCAGCGTGCACTACGTGTCCAACGGGCTCATCACCACGGTGACCAACCGGTCCACCGAGTTCGCCTTCGCGCTGATCGACATCGGCATTGCCTACAAGTCGAACATCGACCAGGCGATCGAAGTGCTGCGGCAGGTGGCGCTCGACCTGCGTCAGGACCCGCTGCTCGGGCCGAAGATCATCGACGACATCGAAGTCGCCGGCGTGGAAAGCCTCGGTGACTCGGCCGTCGTGCTGCGTAGCCGGATGCGCGTGGTGCCGCTGGCGCAGTGGGAGGTGCGGCGCGCTTTCCTCAAGCGCATCAAGGAGGCATTCGATGCCAGCGATATCGAGATCCCGTTTCCGCACCGCACGGTGTACCTGGGCAATCCGCCGCCCTGGCCGGCGGTAACGGAGCCGGCGGCCAAGCTGCGCTGATCCGCCGGACCGCTGAGCTGGCTCCCGACGTTGCGAGCAGCGGCCGACGCGTTGACGCGTTGACGCGCCGCGCGTCGCCGACTACCTTGCCGGCGGCGCGTGCCATGCAGCGCGCGCGATGGAGCCTGCCCCCATGCCGAAAAAGCAGCGACGACCCGCGCCCGTTGTTGGCGCCGCCGGTCAGAAGTCGCAGAACAAGACCAAGATACCGGCCCGTTCCCCAGCCAAGCCGCCGGCCGCCGCCGCCGTGCGCCGCATGCCGGTGGCGCAGCGGCGCGGCCCGCGCAGTCCCGAAGAAGAGATCCGCAACGCCACGCTCGCGCAGCGGCCGCTCGTCACGCTGCGTGACGCCGACGGTGAGATCGCGCGCGTGCCGGTGTCTGCGCCGTACGACGCGGTGGTCGGCCGCTGGACCTTCGTGCTGCAGAGCCGGCGCGGTTGGGCCAATCGCGAGGCCACCCGGCTGGCTCAGTCCCAAAACGCCCTGGAGGAACTGCTGCGCCTGGGCCTGACCGAGGCGCAGTTGCAGCGCGCTGGCAACGCCGGCCGCTTGGAGGTCGGCATCGAGGACAGCGATCCGACGCCCAGCGAGGGCGATCGTTATCGCCTGCTGTACGCGCGACGGGTGCCGTGGGAGTACCTGATCAGCGCCGCCACCGGCGTGCTCGGCCGCGAGCAGCCACTGGCGATCACGCGGCAGATGGGGGCGACAGCCACCGCCGCCGCGCCGGCCGCGCGCGGCCCGCACACGCTGCTGTTTCTGCAGAGCGCGCCCGGACTGCTCGCCAAGGAATTCGATTTTTCGTCCGAGCGGCTCGTCGTCACCAGCGCCCTCGGCCTGCCCGAGGCGCAGGTCGTGGCTGCCATCAACACCGATCTCGCCGCACTCGGCAGCGTGGTGGCCACGCGCCATCCGGACGTGGTGCACGTGGCCGGGGTGGACGTGCACCAGGCGCGCGCGCTGCTCGGCCCCAAGGCCGATCTGGACGACGCGCGCGACGGCATCGTCTGCCGCGGTGAACGTGGGGCGCTGGCCAGCGTGACGGCGCCGGCCTTCGCCAGCGCGATCATCGATCCGGCGCGGCCGCCGCTGCTGGTCGGCTTCAACCTGCATCACTCGTCTGCCGAACTGGCGGCCGAGGCGGTGGCGCGCGGCGCCGCCGCCGCGATCGGCTTCCAGGACGAGATCGACGACCAGACCGCCGAGTACTTCTTCGTGGCGGCGCGCCGACTGGAACGTGTTCGAGGCGTTTGCCGCGGCCTGGCGCTCACTGCGCGGAAGCATCACCCACCTGCACGGCACCGGCATCGTGCTGTGGTCGGCCACGTCGGCGTTCGACCTGCGCGCAGCGCCGACCGCCGCCGGCGCCGAGGCCGGTGTGCCGCGTCGCGGCCGCCCGGCGCCGGCCGGTGCGCCGCTCAGCCCACCGACCCGTGCGCCGGCCGCCGCGCCGACCCGTCGAGCGCCGGCGCCGGCCGCGGTCGGTGCCGACGACGTGCTGGTCAGCGTGGAGATCCAGCGCGAGATGAACTACGCGCTGCTGCACAACGAGCTGCCGATCTTCCGCAACCTCACGCTGCACAAGCTGGTGGAAGGTCCGCCGCTGCCGGTGGACGTGATCGTCGAGCTGAACGTGGGCAGCGACAGCTATCCGTTCCGCCAGACGCTCAAGCTGGGCGACGAGCCGGTGGCGCTCGCCGACAAGGTCAAGGTGCCGCTCACCTCGGCGCTCGCGCGCGCCTTGCGCGAGCGGGTGCAGAGCACGCTGTACGTGTGCGTGAAGGCGCGCGACACCGTGGTGCATCAGCAGACGGTGCGGGTAACGCTGCTGCCGGTCGATGAATGGCTCGATGATGGCAAGCAGTCGGTGTGGCTGCCCTCGTTCGTGCTGCCGCGCGACCCCGCGGTGGCGCGCGTGATCGACGCCGCGCAGCGCTACCTGATGGCATTGCAGGACGATCCGGCCGCCGGCTTCGACGGCTACCAGCAGGTCGACCCCAACGACCCGTCGACCACCGCCAGCGTCGACATGCAGGTGCGTGCGCTGTGGTGCGCGCTGACCTACGACCTCGGCCTGTCGTACGTCAACCCGCCGCCGTCGTACTCCAGCCGCACGCAGCGCCTGCGCACGCCGTCGGATGTCATCCAGGGCCGGCGCGGCACCTGCATCGACCTGGCGCTGCTGCTGGCCGCGTGCCTCGAGTACGTCGACATCCACCCGGCGATCATCCTGCTCACCGGGCATGCGTTTCCCGCCTACTGGCGCAGCACCGAGGCCCACGAGAACTTCGTGCTCGCCAATGCCGCGCCGCCGACCACCGGCACCGCCACGACCTCCGGCACCACGCCCGGCGGCAGCCGCGAGGGCACGGTGGGCCGCTACGGCTGGCAGTTCAAGCGCCAGCACTTCGCGCAGATCATGCAGAGCATCCAGCGCGGCGACCTGGTGCCGCTGGAGACGGTGGGCATCACCAGCCGCAGCAGTTTCGACATGGCGATGCAGGACG
>LNFM01007890.1_pt1 | contig 16370 bp, 15 predicted proteins | sample 596031 | NCBI WGS metagenome assembly LNFM01 (sample SAMN04254537, study PRJNA301005) | activated carbon metagenome | isolation source: dual media filters at the Ann Arbor, Michigan drinking water treatment plant | place: USA: Ann Arbor
AGCCAGGAGACCTGCCGTCATGTGGTACATTCGAGCTGCCGGAGGGGCAGTCAGGGAGAATTGAGATGGCTAATACGACCGCATCCGTCATCAGAACGACCGAACGAAGCGAAGCGCTGCGCGCCGCGGGCATTGCCTTAGTCCTCGGACTGGGCCTGGTGTTTCTAACGGGCTTCGCCTATCCCGAAGTCATCCACAACGCTGCCCACGATACGCGTCACAGCCTCAGCTTTCCCTGCCACTGACGCGGCGACAATGCTGACTAGGATCCTGTCGGTCGGCCTTCTGGCCGGGCTTCTGGCTGGGCTGCTGATTGCAGCCGTGCAGCAGGTCACGACGACGCCGCTCATTCTTGCAGCCGAAACCTACGAGAAACTCGCCGAGGCTTCAGCCGCTCCCAAGGCACCGCATAACCATCATGGCACCGAGGCTCATTCACATGGCGATGGCTGGAAGCCCGCCGATGGCCTGCCGCGCTTTTTCTTCACCGCAATCACCACAGTCGCGACCGCTGTGGGCGTCGCCTTCGTGCTGATGGCCGTCATGGTCTTCGCGGGTGTTCCGATCGATGAACGCCGCGCACTTGCCTGGGCTATCGCGGGCTTTGTCGCCTGCGGCCTGGCGCCTGCCGCGGGCCTCGCGCCGGAACTGCCGGGCAGCGCCGCCGGAGGCGTGGTCGCTCGCCAACTCTGGTGGGTCGGCACGGCCATGGCGACGGCGGTGGCGCTATGGGGCTTCCTGCGGACCGGTCATCCCCCCTTGGTGCGTCTGGGCGCCGTCGTCCTGCTGCTCGCGCCGCACGTCATCGGGGCACCGCATCCGCATGGCCTGGAGAGCAAGGTGCCGGCCGAGATTGCGGCGCAGTTCACCGCGCTGTCGCTGGTCGTGCAGGCGTTGCTGTGGTCGCTCGTCGGGATCGGCATCGGGCTGCTATGGCCGAGATTCGCACCGAAGCCTGCAAGCTGAATTGAAGCCTGCCGGCTTGGAGTTTGTCCGAATGAATGAAGCGACCGCGACGATCTTCGTCTGCGTCTCATGCCGGCGAAGCCTTGGCGATGCCGAGGAGTCGTTCGACCAGCCCGGCCGTGGCCTGGTCGACACGCTGCAGGCCCGCTTGCGCGGGCAGGCAAGTGTCACCGTGACGCCGGTCGATTGCCTGGCCGTGTGCAAGCGGCCCTGCACCGTCGCTTTGGCCGGCGCCGGCAAATGGACCTACCTGATCGGCGATCTCGATCCCGATTCTCATGCCGAGGAGATCGTCTCGTCGGCCCTGAGTTTCGCCGCTTCGGAGAACGGCATCGTTCCCTGGCGGGAACGGCCCGCGTCCTTCCGCAAGGGCGTGATTGCCCGGGTTCCTCCCATTTCTGTCCGAGAGGCCATCAAGTCATGACATCGCTCGCCAAAGTTCCCTGCACGATCATCACCGGCTTCCTCGGCGCCGGCAAAACCACGCTGGTCCGGCATGTCCTCGAGAATGCCAATGGCCGCCGCCTCGCCGTGATCGTCAATGAATTCGGCGACGTCGGCATCGACGGCGACATCCTGAAGAGCTGCGGCATCGAGAGCTGCACCGAAGACAGCATCGTCGAACTGTCGAACGGCTGCATCTGCTGCACCGTCGCCGACGATTTCGTGCCGGCGCTGAAGAGCCTGCTCGATCGCCCGAATCCGCCAGAGCACATCGTCATCGAGACCTCGGGTCTCGCTTTGCCCAAGCCGCTGGTCAAGGCCTTCAACTGGCCCGAGATCGCCTCGCGCGTCACCGTCGATGGTGTGGTGGCTGTCGTCGATGGCGCCGCCGTGGCCGCGGGCCGTTTCGCCGACGATCCGGAAGCTGTGGCGCGTCAGCGGGCCGAGGATGATTCGCTCGATCACGACAACCCGCTGGAGGAGGTCTACGAAGACCAGCTCCTGTGCGCCGACCTCGTCGTACTGAACAAGGCAGACCTGATGTCGGCCGCCGAACTGAAGTCGGTGACCGGCGAGATCGGCAAGACTCTGCCCAAAGCGGTGAAGGTCGTGGAAGTCCAGAACGGCAAGGTTTCGGTCTCCGTCCTGCTCGGGTTGGGTGCAGCAGCGGAAGCGGATCTCGAAAGCCGTCCCTCGCATCACGACCTCGAAGGCGAGCACGACCACGAGGATTTCGACACGTTCGTCGTCGATGTGCCGTCGTTCGCCTCGCCGCAGAAACTCATCGACCGCATCGCGAAGGCGACCGACAGGCACGACATCCTGCGCGTAAAAGGCTTCGTCGAAATCGCGGGCAAGCCGATGCGTCTGCTAGTGCAGGGCGTGGGCGCGCGCATCCAGCACCAATTCGACCGTCCGTGGCGGCCGGGCGAGCCGCGACGCGGTCGCCTGGTAGTGATTGCCGAGAAGGGCTTCGACCGCGAAGCGATTCGCGCCGCCATCGCGGGCTAGGCTGGCATGCACGTCCTGGCGACACAGCTTGCGACCCTGGACGAGGCCGATGCCGCCATCGACCTCGGCCAGTCGCCGGCCGATGTCGTCGTGCTCTCCTTCTCGGACAGCGATCTCTCGGCGCTTGCTGCCGCCTGGCAGCAGGACGCCGACAGCTTGCCGACACTGCGCCTCGCCAGCCTGAAGAAGCTCCGCCATCCGATGTCGGTCGATCTCTATGTCGAGCGCGTCGTGGCCCATGCCCGTGCTATCATCGTCCGCGGCCTGGGCGGACTCGACTATTGGCGTTACGGATTCGAGCGTATCGGCGACATCGCCCGCGACAACGGCGTGCTGTTCGCGGCCCTGCCGGGTGACGATCGCGCCGATCCACGGCTGGTGTCGGCCTCGACGCTGCAGGCCGAACCGTTGGCGCGGCTCGAACAATTCTTCCGCGAAGGCGGCCCCGAAAATCTCCGCCAGGCGCTGCACTATGTCGGATCGCTGCTCGGACGCGGCAATGTCTGGGCGCCGCCGGTGCCGGTCGGGCCGATCGCGGGCTTCACGCTCGATCGCCGCACCGTGCCAATCTTGGAACTTTGCCAGGCGCAGGACGCCAGGCCATCCGTCCTGGTCGTTTTCTATCGCTCCAACCTGATGGCCGCCGACGTCGAGCCGATCGTGGCCCTCCTCGGAGCGCTGGACCGCGAAGGATTGGCGCCGCTGGCCATCGCGGTGAACAGCCTGAAGGATCCGGCCGTCGAGGCGGAGCTCGGACGATTGATCGAGGCGCGCAAGCCGGCGGTCATTCTCAACACGACTGCCTTCTCGGCACGGCGCGAGGACGATTCGACGGTGCTCGATGCCGCCGACGTTCCCGTTTTGCAGGTCGTGCTGTCGGGCAGTACGCGCGAGGGCTGGGCCACGTCGCCGCGCGGACTGTCGCCGGCCGACCTCGCCATGAACGTGGTCCTGCCTGAACTCGATGGCCGCCTGCTGACGCGCGCGATCTCTTTCAAGGCCGAGACGCCGACCGATCCCCGCATCGAGTTCGGCAGCGTCCGACATGCGCCCGAGCCGGATCGCATCGACTACGTCGCCCGGCTGGCGGTGTCCTGGGCGGGGCTTGCACGTGCGCCACGGCCGGCGCGGCGGGTGGCGCTGGTCCTGTCCGATTATCCCGCGCGCGGCGGCCGCACCGGCTATGCCGTCGGGCTCGACACGTCGGCGAGTGCTGCGGAGATCCTGCGTCTGTTGCGCGCCGAGGGCTACGATACCGGCGCATCGGAACGGCGCACGGCGGACATCGAGCGGTTCCTGCTCGACCAATCGGAGCGCGTGGCGATTCCGCTAAATGTCTATCGGGCCTGGCTCTCGGCGCTGCCGGCAAGCCTGCAACGCGCGATCGACGAGAGCTGGGGCGATGCCGGCAGCGATCCTGCCATCGTGGGCGAGGCGTTCGAGCTGCCTTTGTTGCGCTGCGGCCATGTGCTGGTCCTGCTGCAGCCCGATCGCGGTCTCGCCGACGATCGCAAGGCCGGCTACCACGACATCTCCTGCCCGCCGCGTCACGCCTATGTCGCGATCTATGCGTGGCTGCGCGAGGTGGAGAAGATCGACGCGCTCATCCATCTCGGCACCCATGGCACGCTGGAATGGCTGCCGGGCAAGGCGCTGGCGCTCTCGGCCGAATGCTGGCCCGAGGCCGTGCTGGGTCCGGTGCCGGTGATCTATCCCTTCATCGTCAACAATCCGGGCGAGGCCGTGCAGGCCAAGCGCCGGCTGGGCGCCATCACCATCGGCCATCTCACCCCGCCGCTCAGCGCGGCGGGACTGCACGGCGCGATGGCCGAGATGGAAGGCCTCGTCGAGGAATATGCATCGGCCGACGGGCTCGACCGTCGCCGCCTGCGTTTCCTGGAGGACGAGATCGTCGAGCGCGCCTGGAGCAGCGGCCTGGCGGCGGAATGCGGCCTCGCGCGCGGCGAGCCCAACCAGGCCGCTATCGCCAAGCTTGATGCCCAGCTCTGCGACATCAAGGAGTTGAGCATCCGCGATGGCCTGCATGTTTATGGCCAGACGCCCGATGCCGAGGCACAAGGCGCCTTGGTCGAGGCGATGGTTCTCGCGTCAGGCACCGAAGATTCCGCCGGACTGCGACAGCGGGTCGACGCCGCCGTTCGTGCCTGCGGCGGACACGAGCGTGCGGCGCTTTTGGCCGCGCTGGACGGGCGGCGCGTGGCGCCGGGACCGACCGGTGCGCCCACGCGTGGCCGCGCCGACGTTCTGCCGACCGGGCGGAACCTGACCTCGATCGATCTGCGCGCCATTCCGACACGCACCGCCTCGGTCATCGGCGCGCGCGCGGCCGACGAGGTGGTGCGCCGCTACCTGCAGGATCACGGCGAGTATCCGCGCGCGCTGGTGATCGATCTCTGGGCGTCGGCGTCGCTCCGCACCGGCGGTGACGATCTCGCCCAGGCGCTGGCCTATCTCGGCGTGCGTCCGACCTGGGACAAGGCTTCCAGCCGCGTCACCGGCATTGAAGTCATGCCGCTGGCCGTGCTCGACCGGCCGCGCATCGATGTGACACTGCGGATCTCGGGCCTGTTCCGCGACATCTTCGAGACCCAGATCGCCCTGTTCGATGTGGCGGTCCGCCGTGTGGCGGCTCTTGACGAGGAAGCCGGCGACAACCCGCTGGCGGAAGCAAATCGGCGCGGCGCCGATCTCGCGCGCATCTTCGGCGGTGCGCCCGGCAGCTACGGCGCCCGCGCGGCCGACCTCGCGCTCGACGGTATCTGGACGACGCGCGAAGAGCTGGGCGAGGCCTATCTCGCCTCGGCTACTCACGCCTATGGCGGCACGGAGCAGGCGCAAGCCGCCGAGGGCGGATTTCGCGACCGCGTGTCGGTGGCGAATGTCCTGGTCCATCCCCAGGACGACCGCGAGCGCGATCTGCTGGACGGCGACGGCGTCGCCGACTTTGCCGGGGGCTTTGCCGCGGCGGCAGCCCTCCTCGGCAACGACCCTGAACTCTATCATCTAGACACCAGCCAGCCGGCGGCGCCAAAGGCGCGTCGCGTCGCCGAAGAAGTTGCGCGTGTCGTACGTGGCCGGCTGACCAACCCACGCTGGATTGCCGGCATGCTCGGGCACGGCCAGCGCGGCGTTGCCGAGATCGCCCAGACCGTCGATGCGCTCTATGCCTTCGCCGCGACCGCGCGCGTCGTGCCCAATCACCTGTTCGACGCGACGCACGACGCGCTGATCGCCGATGGCATCGTTCTGGCCGCGATGCGCGAAAAGAATCCGGCGGCAGCCCAGGCCATCGCCGAGCGTCTCCGGGACGCGCTGGCCCGTGGCCTCTGGACGACGCGCCGTAATGCCGTCGATGAGGAACTGGCGCAAGCAGTCGAGGCGGCGATCGGGACTTGCGGAGCTGCGGCAGTCGGCCGATGAATGCCGGATCATGAGCTTGGCCGCTGCAATCGACGTGAAGGGCTGGTGTCCGGGCGTTCTGCGTCCGATGCAGAGCGGCGATGGGCTGCTCGTCCGCGTCCGACCGTGGTGCGGCGCCCTCCGCCTCGGCGAGGCAAAGGGCCTGGCCGATGCCTCGGAGCGTTTCGGCAACGGCCACATCGATCTCACCCGCCGCGCCAATCTGCAGATTCGTGGCCTCAGCGACGCCAGCGTCCGCGGGCTGCAGGAGGCCGTGGATCGGTTGGGCCTCGTCGATCGCGATGCCGAGGTCGAAGCCGGTCGCAACATCATGGTGTCGCCGCTGGCCGGCATCGATCCGGCCGAAGCCGACATCCGTCCGGTTGCCCATGCGGTCGCGAATCAATTGGCCAGCGATAGGATGCTGCGGCGCCTGCCGTCCAAGTTCGGATTCCTCGTCGATGGTGGCGGCGCCGTGTCGATCGCGAACGAGCGCGCAGACATCTCGCTGAGAGTGCTGGGCCGAATGATGGCGGTCGGACTTGATACGCCTTCAGGTACTGAGTGGGTCGGCAGCACGTCCGTTGATGAGGCGGCCGACGTGGCTGCCGCCATCGCAAGGATCTTCATCGGTCTTGCCGGAGAGCAGGGCCGCCTGCGCGATCTCGGCGAGGGATCCTTTAGACGGCTGCGTGCCATCGTGCACAAGGGACTGGATCCCGTCGGCAATCTGTCGGTCGGGTCGCGGCGACTCATCGGCGCCAAGGGACTGGCCGTGGGCATCGCCGCGCCCTTCGGACGTCTCGAAGCGCACCAGCTTCGCAGTTTCGCCGGCCTCGCGGAGAAAGCAGGGGCGGCCGACCTCCGCCTGTCGCCGTGGCGTGCGCTCTACGTCGGCGTGCGAGATGCCGAAGCTGCGCGATCTCTTGTGAAGGGTGCCCACGAGATCGGTCTCATCGTCGATGCCAACGATCCGGCCCTCCGGATCGACGCCTGCCCAGGCGCGCCAGCCTGCCGGTCGAGCAGCGTCGACACGCGCCGCACTGCACGCCGGCTCGCCGCATCGCCATTCTCGGGCAGTATCCATGTCTCGGGCTGCGCCAAGGGCTGCGCCCGCTCCACGCCGGCCAACCTTGTGCTGGTAGGCGAGCAAGGCCGCTACGGCGTTGTCCGCAACGGCACCGCGCGCGATCTTCCGCATCGCTTCGTCGATGCCAGCGAGGCGGGAGTCCTGTTTGATGTCTGAGCGTGTCTATGTCCGCGACGGTGCCGAGATCTACCGGCAGTCGTTCGGCATCATCCGTACCGAGGCCGACCTCGGCCGCTTCACGCCCGCCGAGGAGCGGGTGGCGGTGCGGATCATCCACGCCTGTGGCATGGTCGAGATCGCCCGCGACATCGTCATGTCGCCCGGCTTCGCCGACAATGCGCGCTGGGCCCTGATCGGTGGCGCCCCGATCCTCTGCGATTCGAAGATGGTGGCCAACGGCATCACGCGCGCGCGCCTGCCGGCTGGCAACGAGATCGTCTGTACGCTCGATGATCCGTCGGTGCCGGCGCTCGCAGCCAAACTCGGCAACACGAGGAGCGCCGCCGCCATGGAACTGTGGCGCGATCGGTTGGGCGGTGCGGTCGTGGCCATCGGCAACGCGCCGACGGCGCTGTTCCGCCTTCTGGAGATGCTCGACGCGGGCGCGCCGCCGCCGGCGGCAGTGATTGGTCTTCCTGTTGGGTTCGTTGGCGCGCGCGAATCTAAAGACGCGCTGGCCGCCGACGGTCGCGTGCCGTTCCTGATCGTGCGCGGCCGCAAGGGCGGCAGCGCCATGGCGGTGGCGGCCGTTAACGCGCTGGCGAGCGAGGCGGAATGACCAGCCTCGACGCGCTCGGCGGCTCCGCCCTCGGCGGCACGCTCTATGGCATCGGTGTCGGACCGGGTGATGCGCGCTATCTCACCCTCCGTGCCGCGGCCCTGGTGAAGACTGTCGATGTCGTCGCCTACTTCGCCAAACGGGGACACCAGGGCAATGCACGCCGGATCGTCGAGGCCCTGATGGCGCCGGGTCGCGCCGAACTCCGCTTCGAGTATCCGCTGACCGACGAGTTGCCGGCAGAGGGCGCCGAGTATCGGCGTCAGATCGGTGACTTTTATCGGCAGATGTCGGATGCGCTGGCGGCGTTGCTGCGCGAGGGCAAGTCCGTCGGCCTGTTGGCCGAGGGTGATCCGTTCTTCTATGGCTCTTTCATGCATATGTGGCGTCGCCTCGAAGCGGACTTCCCGATCGAGGTCGTGCCCGGCGTGACCGGCATGTCGGGCTGCTGGACGCGCGCCAACGTGCCGATCACCTGGGGCGACGACACGCTTTCCGTGCTGCCGGGAACGCTCGAGGAGCAGCAGCTCGTCGAGCATCTGCGTCAGACCGATGCGGCGGTGATCATGAAGGTCGGCCGTCATCTCGGCAAAGTGCGCCGCGCCGTCGAAGCGGCAGGCCTGCTGTCGCGCGCCGTCTACGTCGAACGCGGCACGATGGAGAATGAGCGCGTCCGGCCGCTCGCCGATTGCCACGATGCGACAGGCGCCTATTTCGCGATGGTGCTGATCCCGGGACAGGGGAGGCGACTGTGACGGGTTCTCTCGTTGTCGTCGGCACGGGCCCCGGCAAGGCCGATCTCATGACTCCGGCGACGGCGGCCGTGCTCGCAATGGCAACCGACCTCGTCGGCTACGGACCCTATCTCGATCGCGTGCCGGTCACGCGGGCCGATCAGTGCCGCCACGCCTCGGACAATCGTGTCGAACTGGATCGCGCCAGGCATGCGTTGTCGCTGGCAGCATCGGGCCGGCAGGTCGTCGTCGTCTCGGGCGGCGATCCCGGTGTATTCGCCATGGCCTCGGCCATCTTCGAGGCGATCGAATCCGGAGAACCCGCGTGGCGCGCGCTCGACATCCGCGTCGAGCCCGGTGTCACTGCGATGCTCGCCGCGGCGGCCGAAGTCGGCGCGCCCCTAGGCGGCGATTTCTGCGCGATCTCTCTGTCCGACAATCTGAAGGCATGGGCCACGGTTGAGCGGCGGTTGAAGGCGGCCGCCGACGCCGATTTCGTGATTGCCCTCTACAATCCGGCGTCGAAGGCACGGCCGCACCAGCTCGGCCTCGCATTCGGTCTTCTGCGGGCGCTTAAGGCGGCCGAAACGCCTGTTTTGTTCGTGCGCGCGGCCGGCACGGCGGACGCGAAGGTCGTGACGACGACGCTGGGGGTGGCCGACGGCGCGCTGGCCGACATGCGCACTCTGGTGATCGTGGGCGCCAGCACCACGCGGCAGGTCGGCCGCTGGGTCTATACGCCGCGCCGCGAACCGGGAGCGCAGTCGTGAAGCCAGGCGACCGCCTCATCGGGACTGCCGAGCACATGGCCCGCCGGCTTGTCGGGCCGCGCAATCATGATGACCGGCAGGTCGAGTTCGCGAGCGGCTTCGATCTTGGCGTAGGTCGCGGTCCCGCCGGAGTTCTTGGAGACGATGACGTCTATCCCTTCCTTGGCGATAAGCCGGGCTTCGGAATCGCGATCGAACGGCCCGCGCGCCTGGAGGATTTTCAGATTGGGCGGCAAGGCTGCTTGTTCCGGCACTTCGATGGTGCGCGCGACGTAGCGATGCTGCGGCGCGGATGCGAAGGCGTGCAGATCCTGGCGACCAAGGCTGAGAAAGACGCGGAGCGCTGTCTTGCCGAGAGCCACAGCTGCCGCCTCGGCGGTCGGCACAATCCGCCAGCTGTCATCTTCCAGTCGCTGCCACGGTGGCCGCACGATGGAGCCCAGCGGCAGGCCTGCCTGCCTGCAGGCAGCCACGGCGTTGGCCGACATCTGGGCGGCGTAGGGATGTGTGGCATCGATCACGGCATCGACCTTCTCGTTGCGCATCCAACGCGCGAGCCCCTCGACGCCGCCGAATCCGCCGACGCGGGTGGCGAGCGGCTGCGGCCGGGGATTGGACGTCCGGCCGGCCAGCGACAGGGTCGCGTCGAAGCGCGGGTCGGCGGCCAGCAAGGCCGCCAGCGCCGAGGCTTCGGTGGTGCCGCCAAGAACGAGGACGCGCATTACGGATCAACCAATGACGAGTGAGGCCGCAAACTGCACGGGGCCCCGCTGGCTGTCCATCATCGGTATCGGTGAGGACGGTATTGCTGGCCTGTCGCCGGTGGCGCAGCGCCTGATCTCCGCCGCCGAGCTGGTCGTGGGAGGCAGGCGCCACCTCGAACTGGCTGGCGACCTGATCCGCGGTCATCGGCTCGCCTGGCCGAGCCCGATCGCCAGCGCTTTGCCGGAAATCCAGAAACATCGCGGAAGGCCTGTGGTCGTACTGGCGAGCGGCGACCCGTTCCACTACGGCGTCGGCACGACGTTGATGGGCTCGGTGCCCGCGGCGGAGATGCTCTGCCTGCCGCAACCCTCTTCCTTCAGCCTTGCGGCCGCCCGGCTCGGCTGGTCCGTGCAGGAGGTGGCGATCGTCAGCCTGCACGGCCGCGCGCTGGAAGGCATCGTGCGCCATCTTCAGCCCGGCGCGCGGATCCTGGCCCTTGCCTGGGATGGCGAGACGGCGGCCAAGCTTGCACCGTTGCTTGTCGCGCGCGGCATGGGTCAATCGAAGATTACCGTGCTCGAAAACATGGCGGGATCGCGCGAGCGTGTGCGGTCCGCAATAGCATCGGATTTCGATCTGTCCGATGTGGCGGCGCTCAATACGATTGCCGTAGAAGTCATGGCCTCGCTGGAAGCGGCTGTTCTGCCGCTCGCGCCGGGTCTCGACGACGCTCTGTTCGAGAACGACGGCCAGCTCACCAAGCGCGATGTGCGTGCCGTTACGCTCTCGGCGCTGGCGCCACGACAGGGCGAGCTGCTCTGGGATATCGGCCTGGGCGCGGGATCGATTGCCATCGAATGGCTGCTGCGCCATCCGTCGCTCCGCGCCATCGGCTTCGAAGAGAGGCCCGAGCGCGCCGCACGGGCGGCACGCAATGCCGCCACCTTGGGCACGCCCGATCTGCAGATCGTGCAAGGCCGTGCGCCCGACGCCTTCGCCAACCTGCCGCGGCCTGACGCCGTGTTCATCGGTGGTGGCCTGTCGGATCCCGGCGTGCTCGAAGCGGCATGGTCGGCCTTGAAGCCTGGTGGTCGACTCGTCGCCAATACCGTGTCGATCGATTCGGAAGCCCGGCTGATCGAAGGCTTCCAGCGCCACGGCGGCGAGTTGGTGCGGTTGCAGACTTCCAAAGCGCATAAGATCGGAAGCGTGTTCGCCTGGAAATCGGCCACGCCGGTCACCCAATGGCGCGCGAGGAAGCCATGATCGTCGCGGGCGTCGGATTCCGGCGCGATACCTCGGCCGAGGAGATCGAGCGCGCGGTGCGACTGGCGCTCGGCCTGTTCCGGCTGGCGCCGGAGCGCCTCGATGCGATTGCCACAGAGTCCCAGAAGGCGACCGAACCGGGCCTGATCGAAGCGGCCCGTTTGCTGTCGACAAAGCTGGTCGCTTGTACCCTGTCGGACCTCGATCGGGTGGCAGGCCTGGTTCTCACGCAGTCTCTTCTCGTGATGGCGACCAAGGGTGTGCCGTCGATCGCCGAGGCCTCGGCGCTTGCCGTGGCGGGCCGCGACGCGCGACTGCTGGGAACGCGGGTCGCCACCGAACGCGCGACCTGCGCCATCGCGATCGGAGAGGGGCGATGACCGTTCACTTCATCGGCGCCGGTCCGGGGGCCGCCGACCTGATCACGGTCCGCGGTCGTGACCTCATCGCGCGCGCGCCGGTCTGTCTCTATGCAGGCTCGCTGGTGCCCAAGGCGCTGCTCGACCATTGTCCTGCCGGCGCACGCATCGTTGATACCGCGCCCCTGTCGCTCGACGAGATCGTGGCCGAATGCCAGCAGGCCACCGATGCCGGCCATGACGTCGCGCGGCTTCATTCCGGCGATCTCTCGATTTGGAGCGCGCTGGGCGAGCAGCTTCGCCGTCTCGATGCGGCCGGCATTCCCTACACCATCACGCCGGGCGTGCCGGCTTTTGCCGCCGCCGCCGCCGCGCTCGGCCAGGAACTGACCTTGCCCGAACTGGCGCAGACCGTGGTGTTGACGCGCACCTCGGGTCGCGCCTCGTCCATGCCTTCGGGTGAAAAGCTCGAAGCCTATGCGGCGACGGGCGCGACACTCGCCATTCATCTCTCGATCCACGCGATCGACAAGGTCGTGGCGGCTCTCGCGCCGCACTACGGCGCCGATTGCCCAGTCGCGGTGGTCTATCGCGCAAGCTGGCCCGACGAGCGGGTCATCCGCGCGACGCTCGACACCATCGCCGCCGAGATCGCGAAAAGCCCGATCGAGCGCACGGCACTCATCCTGGTCGGCAAGGTGCTGGGCGCGCGGACGTTCCGCGATAGCGCGCTCTATGATGCGGGCTACCAGCGTCGCTTTCGGGGCAGGGGCACGTGAAGCTGCCCGACAATTTTCCGACGCTGCCGGATTTTCCTGCAGGTGAAGTATGGCTGGCGGGTGCCGGTCCTGGCGATCCGAGGTTGCTGACCGTGCTGGCGCTCCATGCCGTGTCGAGCGCCGACACCATCGTGCACGATGCGCTGGTCGATCCGAGCGTCCTGGGCTTGGCACGCGACGCTGCCGAACGGATCTTCGCCGGCAAGCGCGGCGGCCGGCCCTCGCCGCAGCAGGCGGAAATCAATGCGATCCTGGTCGACCGCGCGCGGGCGGGACGGCGCGTGCTGCGACTGAAGGGTGGCGACCCGTTCGTGTTCGGCCGCGGCTGGGACGAGGCCACGGCGCTTGCCGAGGCCGGAATCCGCTTCCGCGTCATTCCGGGCGTCACCTCAGGCCTGGCTGCGGCGGCGCTCGCCGGTATCCCGGCCACGTCGCGCGACACCAACCATGCCGTGATCCTGGCCGCTGGCCATCGTGCGCAGGATGGAAAGTCGGCGGCGGATTGGGAGGCGCTGGCCAAAGTGGGTCAGCCAATCATCCTTTATATGCCCATGGCCCAGCTCGCCGATATCACTGCGGCGCTGCAACGCGGCGGCATGGCACCCGACATGCCCGCTGCCATCATTCAAGGCGCGAGCACGGTCGAGGAGCGCGTGGTCGAAAGCAAACTCTCGACGCTCGCGGCGGACGCAAGCCGCGAAGGCATCGGAGCACCGGCCATCGTGGTAATCGGCAAGATCGCAGGATTGCGGCAGGGCCTGCTGCCGTCGATGGTCGGCTGGCAATGACTGAGGGCGCGGGCCCACGCGGCCTGATCGTGGCGGCGCCGCGTTCGGGTGCCGGGAAGACCACCGTTGCCCTCGGCCTGATGCGTGCATTCCGCCGTCGAGGCCTTGCCGTGCAGCCGTTCAAGTGCGGCCCGGACTACATCGATCCGGCCTTTCATGCCGTCGCGACGGGACGGCCGAGCTACAACCTTGACACCTGGGCGATGGCCGAAGGCACGCTCACGGATCTCGTCGCCCGCCATGCCGCCGGTGCCGATATGGCCGTGGTCGAGGGTGTGATGGGGCTGTTCGATGGTGTCGCCCAGCCCGGCCGGACGGCGCGCGGAGCGACCGCCGACCTCGCAGCACTATTCGGTTGGCCGGTGTTGCTGGTGCTCGACGTCTCCGGGCAGACCGAAACCGCCGCGGCGGTCGCCATGGGATGCGCGCGCTATCGCGACGATGTCGGCATCGCGGGCGTTGTCCTCAACCGGGTGTCGAGCGCGCGGCATCTTGCGCTGATCGCGCCGGCCTTCGACCGCATCGGCCTGAAACTGTTTGGTGCGATCGGCAATGACGACGCATTGACGTTGCCCGAGCGCCATCTCGGGCTGGTGCAGGCGGGCGAGACCGTCGATCTCGAGCGTCGGCTGGAGACGTTCGCCGATGCTCTCGAGAACGCCGTCGACCTCGAGGCAATCCGCGCGGCCGCGCGACCAGCGGCGCTACGGGCGTCGACAGGCGCCGCATCGGGCCTGAAACCGCCCGGTCAGCGCGTCGCGGTCGCCCGGGACGAGGCCTTCTCCTTCATGTATCCGCACCTGCTCGATCGCTGGCGGACGGCCGGTGCCGAGATCCTGCCGTTCTCGCCGCTGGCCGATCAGACGCCCGACGCAGGCGCCGATGCCGTGTGGCTACCAGGCGGCTATCCCGAACTTCACGCAGGTGTGCTGTCGGCGGCCGGGCGCTTCCATGGTGGCCTGCGTGCACTCGCCAACAAGTCCGTGCCGATCCATGGCGAGTGCGGCGGCTACATGGTGCTGGGTCGTGGCATCGAAGATGCGCGCGGCGTCCATCATTCGATGGCGGGCCTCCTGCGGCTGGAAACGTCGTTTGCCAGGCGCAGCCTCCATCTCGGCTATCGCCGTGCACTGCTGCTGGGCGATTGTCCATTGGGCGCGGCCGGCCAGGAAATCATGGGTCACGAGTTCCACTACGCCAGCACGCTCGCGGCCGGTGACGATCCGCTCGTCGAATGCCGCGATGCTGCCGGCGCGGCGATGGCCGAAGGCGGCGCGCGACAGGGATCGGTGAGTGGCACCTTTTTTCACGCAATCGACAGGGGCTGACATGAATCCGGTTTTCGATGAGGCCTTTCGCGCCCGGTTTCGCGACCTCGTCCTGTGGCGGCGTGATGTGCGGCGCTTTAAGCCCGATCCCGTCGCGCCGGAACGCATCGACGCCCTGCTCGAGATCGCCAGCCATGCGCCGTCGGTCGGTCTCAGCCAGCCCTGGCGCTTCGTGCATGTGGTCTCGCCCGACAAGCGCGCGGCAGTCGTGGCGAGTTTTACGGATGCCAACGAGAAGGCGCTTCAGGGCTATGCCGGAGAGCAGCAGGCGATCTATGCCGGCTTGAAGCTCGCCGGACTGAAGGAGGCGCCGATCCATCTCGCGATCTTTTCGGACGATGCCACCCACACAGGCAGCGGCCTCGGCCAGCAGACAATGCCCGAGACCCTGCACTATTCGGTGGTCGCCGCGGTCCAGACCCTTTGGCTCGCCGCGCGCGCCGACGGCATCGGGATGGGCTGGGTCTCGATCCTCGATCCCGTGGCTGTCACGCGTGTGCTCGACGTGCCGTCAGGCTGGAGTCTCGTGGCCTATCTCTGCCTCGGCGTGCCGGCCGAGGAACATCTCGATCCCGAGCTGGAACGCCATCACTGGGAATCGCGGACCAACGCCCAGGCCGTCACCTTCACGCGCTAGGCGGAGGGTCACGCCGTTCGAAATCGATGCGCTCGTCGACCGGCAGGCCGAGCAGGTGACGGCGCAGGCAATCCAGTCCGAGCTCGGCGGCACCCACGCGTACCCAGTCGCGTCCGCCGATCAGGCGCGCTTGGCGCGAGACACTGCCTTGGGCGTCGGCGATGCCGATGCATATGGTGGCACCAAAGTCAGGCCGGTCGGCGCCTTCGTCGAGCTGCATGAGGACGGTGAGTCCGTGGCTGGCGCCACTGGCCTTGCGCTGGTCCTGCGCAATTGCTTCGGCCGCGGCGGGTGAGGGCTCATCGGCCAACCCGAGCTCTGTGGGATCGCGCGCCACCACACCGCGCTTGAAAATCTTCTCGGCGCCGGGCAGGGGCGCCAGCCGCGCGGCGATGTTTCCCGAGGTGAACATCTCCGCCGTCGAAAGCGTGGCGCCGCGTTCTTTCAGCGTCGCCAGGATGATGCCTTCCAGCGTCTGCTCGTCCTCGGCAATGATGAAGTTGCCCAGCCGCTTGCGCACCTCGGCCTCGACCGGACCGAGACGCGCCGCGAGATCGGCCTCGTCGTCGCCGCGCACCGCGAGCTTGGTTTCCAGCTGCGGATAGTGCGCCTGAAAGCCGAGTTTGATGCCGCCTTCCTGCTTGAAAGCCTCGATGTTGCCCAGCATCTCGTCGGCGCGCGATTCGCCGATGCCGAACGTGTGGAACCGTTTTAGCCGCGTCACGCCCTTGATGCCGCTGAGCGCCAGCAGCCGCGGGATTACCTGCTCGTCCAGCATGCGGCGCATTTCGCGCGGCACGCCGGGGGTGAACAGGAAGCGGGCGCGGCCGATGGTAACGGCGAAGCCGCACGCGGTGCCGATCGGGTTGTCGATGAACTCGGCATTCTCCGGCAGCATCGCCTGCTTCTTGTTGTTGGCCGGCATCACGCGCCCGCGCCGCGCGTACGACTGGGTCATGCGCTCCATCCAGTAGTCGCTCAACACCAGCGGCACGCCGCAGGCCTCGGCCGCGACCTCCTGGCTGAGATCGTCGACCGTGGGACCGAGGCCGCCGTTCACGATCACCGCATCGGCGCGTTCACCGGCCTGGCGGAAGGCTTGCAACAGGCTCGCCCGGTCGTCGCCGACGGTGGTGCCCCAATGCACGCCGAGGCCGATGTCGGCCAGGCGGCGGGCGATGTGGCTGTAATTGGTGTTGATGGTCTTGCCGGTCAGGATCTCGTCGCCGGTGCAGAGGATCTCGATTTTCATCGGCCGATTATGCCGGGTCAGACGTGCGAAAGCGAATATGGTT
>LNFM01009290.1_pt1 | contig 16370 bp, 16 predicted proteins | sample 596031 | NCBI WGS metagenome assembly LNFM01 (sample SAMN04254537, study PRJNA301005) | activated carbon metagenome | isolation source: dual media filters at the Ann Arbor, Michigan drinking water treatment plant | place: USA: Ann Arbor
GCAGCGAAACCGGATGCGCCTCCGCCGGGTTCCCGCCCATGATGATCATGGTCTTGGAATTGCGGATGTCGTTGTAGGAATTGGTCTGCGCGCCATAGCCCCAGGTGTTGGCCACGCCCGCGACGGTGGTCGAATGGCAGATGCGCGCCTGGTGGTCGACGTTGTTGGTGCCCCAGAAGGCGGCGTATTTGCGAAACAGATAGGCCCCTTCGTTCGAGAACTTCGCGCTGCCGAGCCAGAAAACGCTGTCAGGCCCCGACGCCTGGCGCACCGCCATCAGCTTGTCGCCGATCTCGGCCACCGCGGCGTCCCAGGTCATCCGCGTCCACTGGCCGTTCACCAGCTTCATCGGATACTTTATGCGCCGGTCGCCATGCACCAGTTCGCGCACCGAGGCACCCTTGGCGCAATGCGTGCCGCGGTTGATCGGGCTGTCCCAGGTCGGCTCCTGGCCCACCCAGACGCCGTTCTGAACTTCGGCCGTTACCGTGCAGCCGACCGAGCAATGCGTGCAGATGTTCTTCACCCGCGTGACCGGCTGCTGGTGGTTCACCGGCCCGGCGGCGGCGGGGCGCACGGTGGTCAGCGGAATCGCGCCGAGCGCGGCGAGCCCCACGCCCGTCACACCCGCCTGCTTGAGGAAGGCGCGGCGGTCGAGCCCGCCCGAGGACAGCCCGGCATAGGCCGCGGCCAGGCGCTGGCGGCCGGCGCGTGCTTCGGAACGCTTGATCAGCATGGCGTGTCGCTCCCTCAGCCGCCGTAGCGGTTGGTGCGGTAGAAGGCCTGGACATCCGCCGCATTGGGCTGGTAGCGGGCCTTGAGGCGATCGGCCTCGTTTTCCTTGCGCGCGGTGCCGGCGGGCACGGCGTCGGCGCGGATCGGGCCGGCGGCCTCGGCGATGCCGGCCGCCGCGGCGGCGGCGCCGCCCAGGCCCAGCGCCTTGAGGAAGCCGCGACGTTCCGGTGCGTCGTTCGTTCTGTTGGTCATTGGCTCTCTCCCGACGTCATTGCGGCAGCCCGAGGGCCGCCTGCTCGATCTCGATCGCTGTCCGCCCGAGCCGGCCGACGGCGCGGTAGAATCGCGCCGCCTCGGCCTTCTCGAGATCCGTGAAGACACGCCCGGCCCAGGGCCGCAGGTGTCTGGTGAAGAATGTCTCGGCCTCCGCGGCCCCGCCGTCGAAGCTGCCCCCGAGCAGCCCGGCATAGACCTCGCATTCCGATCCGATGTGGTCCTCGGGTTCCGCCACGCCCTCGGCGCGTTCGAGGCCGAGGCGCGCGAGATCCCCGCGCAATTCGGCGAGCGGGCGTTCATGCAGGAAGCCGGTCAGGTAGTAGGACGCATAGGGCAGCATCTCGCCGCGCCCCAGGCCGATGAACAGGTCGTGGAATTCGCGGTCGGCCGAGACGGGATCGGCGGCGCGCGCAGCCGCGGCCAGCGCGCCATAACCCGCGCCAAGCGCCGTTCCGTCGCCGCGCAGGCCCTCCAGCGCGGCCAGCAGGCCGGCATCGGGCGGCGCCACGAGCAAACGGCCCAGCAGCGCGAACAGCCGCGCACGCTCGGTCGTCATTGCGTCAGGCCGGACGTCCATCGTGTCCTGGGCGGACATGCCGCTACCGGTCTCCACTCCCCGTTGCCCAAAGAATAGCCGGGAAATGCGTGCGCCTCAAAGCCTTGAAATTATTGCGAGTTATTGAGAATGACTCTCAACTTGGCAAGGCGCTTCCGTGACGGCGGGAAAGCGGCGCGACGGGCGTCGCATCGGGCTCGGATGCGGGCACGGGCGCCTCGGCGAGAAGGGGCGGCGGCAGCATGGTCGCAGCGTCCGGCAGGACGGCAGGCGGCGAATCCTCCGCCACCGCGCTGTCCGGCACCATGTCCCGCGCCGCCGTTTCCGGGCCACCGCCCTGGGGTGCCGGATTCGCCCAGACGCCTTCCGGCGCACCTTCGTCCCGCGCGCCTTCCGGCGCACCTTCGTCCCGCGCGCCTTCCGGCGCATTCCGGCGCACCTTCGTCCCGCGCGCCTTCCGGCGCACCTTCGTCCCGCGCGCCTTCCGGCGCACCTTCGTCCCGCGCGCCTTCCGGCGCGACCCCCGCCACCTTGCCCTGCACATCACCCTCGGCGGCCGGTTCGGGGCCGAACACCTGCGCCAGCATCTCCCGTACATCGCCCACCAGGTCGAGCGATCCGCCCGGCACGCCATCCGGCGCGTTGTAGTCCCAGGCATAATCCGCCGGCCCGACGAAATCGCGGATCGCCGGGTCGAGCGACCAGGCACGGCGCAGCGCCGCACCGCGCAGCGCCGCCGGCACTTCCTTCCGCAGGAAGGCGGTGAAGTCGCTGGCCGCGGTCAGGCTGTCGATCGGCGGCAGCGTCGTGATGTCGAAGGGCGGTTCCTCCGGCACGGGCGGGGGCGCTGGTGGCAGCGCGTCGGGCGTCGCCGCCACCTCCGGCTCGGCCACCGGTCGCCCGGCCTCGATGGCGCGCTTGCGGCGCGACCAGCGGGAGAGGAAGCCCTCCTCGCTCATGCGTCGTCCACCCGCGACCGGCGGCCGAGCGCCTCGGTATCCGCGCGGTCACGCTTGCGCTTGTGGAATTCACGCTGCTTGTGGTGCTCGGCGACGAAGCGTTCGACCAGCAGGCGCAGGGCCGGGGGCATCGGCAGCGCTTCCAGCAGGTCGGACCCCGACTCGGCGTAGAGCTGTGCCTCCCCGGCATCCACCGTCACGGCTTGCAGCGCGTATCCGGGCGCGGCCTCGACAGGGCGCAGCACCACCCAGACGCGCGGCGGGTCCTGTTCCAGGTTGTGGATGTAGTTGTCGGTGTCGGTCGGATGCAGCGCGACCTCGGACGCACCGGCCAGGAACAGCGTGCGGCCGGCCTCCTCGCGCAGCACAGTCCAGGGCGGTGCGGCGGGGAAATCCTCCAGCACCTCGCGCGGCTGCCAGGCGAAGTCCGCCCAGGGGGTGACACCGGGGCGGCGTTCGACCACCACGGCCACCTCGACGCGCACCGTGCCCGGGACTTCCAGCGTCATGCGGCGTCCTCGCGCGAGGTCAGCGGCAGGCCGGTCACCAGGTTTTGCGGCTTCATCCGCACACGCTGCGCCGCATCCATCGCCAGCGCCAGGTAAACCGGCCGGCCCGCCACGCGCGCGATGACGCGCGAGGCATCGCGGAATTCCAGCACGCCCAGCCACAGGATGCGCGCGAGGCGTTCCTGGCGCACCTTCTTCGCGTTCCACAAATCGTTGGCGATCGACGTCGCCTCGGCATCCAGGCCGACATGCCAGGTCCAGTCGCGATCCTCGATCACCGGCACGGGGCGGATGGTCACGTCCTCGCTGAACACGTGGCGGATGAAGCGTTCCAGCATGCGCGCGATGCCGTGCTGCCCGTCGCGCCCCTCCGCGATGTCCAGCGCCAGGTCATGCGCGTCGGAACGCCCGTGATAAAGGTGCGCGTTGGTGTCGCTGAGCACGTCGAGCTCGACCTCGCGCGGCGGCGCGCCGGCCTCGACCAGCAATTGCCCGAGCGCGCCGAAGCCGCCGTCGCGGCCGCGCATCTCGACCACTTCCTCATCCGCCAGCAGCGTCGCGCCCTGGTGGATGCCGGCGCGCTGGGTGCGGAACAGCAACTCGCCGGCGCGCAGCGCGAAGGGGTCGCCCTCGCCCTCCAGCGCGGCGCGCGCGACCAGGTGCGTCAGCATCTGCAGCAGGATCGGCGGGATGCCCGCGACGCCCTCGCGATACAGCGCGATCCAGGCGGCCTCCAGCGTTGGATGCGCCGCCACGCGGTCGCGGAAGGCGAGGAACTGCGTGACGTTCTCGCGCGCATCGGCATCGGCCAGTGCTGCGATGCGCGCGGCGTCCACCGCCTGCAAAGGTTCGGCCATCAGCGCGGCGTGCAGCGCGCGCTCGGCATCGCAGGCTTCGTCGGGCGGGATCAGTTCCGGCCGAGCGAGGAAGGCGCGCCAAAGATCGTCGGTGGCGACGAAGCGCCCGTGCCCGTCCACGTCACACAGATGATGGCCCGAGGCGACCCAGAAATCACCGGGCGAGAGCGCGTCGTTCATGCGCCGTCCTTCGCGCCAGGCGCGTCGCGGGTGGGCGGGTCCGGCGTCGCGCCGGTGGGCGCGCGTGCCATCCGCGCGAGGTCGGGGCGGATCGGCGCCTCATCCTCGCCATCGACGGACACCGCGGCGAAGACCGGCAGCGCGTCGAAGCGCCGATGCTCCTGCGGGCGTTCATGCAGCGTGCGGAAGCGTTCGCGCACCTCGCCGCCCTCGGCGCTGCGCGCCAGCGCCACCAGCGTGCCGGGCGGGTGGTCGCAGAGCGATTCCGCGAAGGCGATCTCCTCCTCCGCCGCCGCGCGCGCCGCCGTATCGTCGGGCGCGCCATGCGCGGCGCGGATATGCGCGGCAAGCGCCGCCACGGCCTCCTCGCGCTGCGCCGGCGTGGCGGACGCCACCTGCACCAGCGTCGACCAGCCGAAGGAGGCCAAGCCGAGGAAGCCCGCGCGGAAGGCCTGGCGCCGCTTGCCCTCCAGCGCCGCCACATCGTCGTCCCAGAAGCAGAAGCCGCCGGGCACCGCCCATTCGCCGGGCTCGGCCGCGCGCGGAAACACCAGCGCGTCGGAGGGGTCCAGCCGGATCGTCCGCAACAGCCTGCTCATGCCGCCTCCGCCAGCGCATGGCGTTCGCGCACGCCGCCGCGTTCCACCACCAGGTCACCCGTCGCAGGGTCGAGCCCCCGCCGCGCGCCATCCGCCAGCGCGGGATCGAGCCGCGCCAGATACCGTTCCGCAAGGATGCGGAAGCCGCGCCCGTCCCAATCCGCGATGGTCGCCATCAGGTGGCGCGCCCAGGCGGCGGTCATCTCGGCGGGCGTGGTGTCGGTGTAGCCTTCCTCGAACAGCGTGGTGCGCTCAGGGTCGCGGCCGGGATCGTGGTCGGCGGCGGCGAAGGCGACCTCGATGCCGACCACCAGCCAGTCGGGCACGGCATCCTCGGCGGAGCCGGGCGGGGCGGCGAGCCGCGCGACGCCGACCACGCCGCCATTCACCCGGATGGTCGAAGGCCAGTCGAAGGTCAGCGGCACCTCCGGCGGGCCGAGCGCGCCGGCGGCATCGGCAAAGGCGGCCATGGCGGCGAGCAGCGCCGGGCGCGCGGCGGAGAGTGTCTGTTCCGGCTCCAGCACCACCGCGGCCTCGATGCGCGCCCAGGATCGCACCCAGACCAGCGTGCCCGCACCCTGCGCCGGCGCCTCGGCGATGGCGCGCGCCATCGCATCGCCGCCCTCGCGCAGGGCGATGATGGGGGTGAAGACGCTCGGCAGCTCGGACAGGCTTTCGGACACGCGCTCCCTCGCATCACGGTGTTTCCCGGCATATATGCGCCCGACCCCGAAGCGCCAAACGGGGCGCGGGGGTTGAGCCGACATGAGCGGAACGAATGGGCGCATCGCCCTGGTGTGCAGCTGCGAGGACACCATGCGCCTCGACGAGCGCGCCATCGCGCGCGGCTGCGGCGCCGAACTTCGCCTGGCCGAACAGCTGTGCATGGCGCAGCTCGACCGCTTCATGGCCGCACTTGCCACCGGGCGGCCGCTGAGCGTCGCCTGCACCGCCCAGGCGCCGCTGTTCGCGCAGGAAGCCGCCGAGGCCGGCGCCGCGACCCCGACCTTCGTGAATATCCGCGAACATGCCGGCTGGGCCACCGAGGGCCGCGCCGCCGGCCCCAAGATGGCCGCGCTGCTGGCCGCCGCCGCCGAACCCATGCCCGCCACGCCGCTGGTGCCGCTGGAGAGCCAGGGTGTCGCGCTGGTGCTCGGCCGCGATGGCGTGGCGCTGGAGGCGGCGGCGCGCCTTGCGGACCGGCTCGACCTGACCGTGCTGCTGAGCGGCGCGGAGGCCGTCACGCCGCCGCGCAGCACGCCCTTCCCGGTGATGAAGGGCCGCGCGCGCAATGCGGCGGGGTATCTCGGCGCCTTCGAGGTCACGGTGGATGGCGCCGCCATGCCGCGCCCGTCCTCCCGCGCGGCGTATGATTTTGGGCCGGGCAAGGACGGCGCGGTCAGCCGCGCCGACATCGTGCTGGACCTGTCGGGTGGCGGGCCGCTGTTTCCCGCGCATGAGGTGCGGCAAGGCTATCTGCGCGCCGACCCGGCCGATGCGGCCGCCGTCGAACGCGCCATCGCCGCTGCCGGCGAACTGACCGGCACCTTCGACAAGCCGCGCTTCATCGCCTTCGACGGCGCGCTGTGCGCCCATGCGCGCAACAAGCGTAACGGCTGCACGCGCTGCATCGATTTGTGCCCGACCGGCGCCATCACGTCGGGCACCGGGCCGCTGAAGGACCAGGTGGTGATCAGCGCCGAGATCTGTGCGGGCTGCGGCGCCTGCGCGGCGGTCTGCCCGACCGGTGCCGCCACCTACACGCTGCCGCCGCCTGGGGCGATGGCGCGGCGCATCCGCACGCTGCTGCTGGCCTATCGTGTCGCGGCGCAAGCCGCGCCGGGCCAAGGCTTGGGCGGCGAGGCGCCGGTGCTGCTGCTGCACGATGAGGCGCAGGGGGAGGCATTGCTCGACGCGCTGTCGCGCCATGGCGACGGGCTGCCCGCGCGTGTGCTGCCGCTGCTGGTGAACGAGGTCTCGGCGATCGACCTGTCCCTGCTGGCGGGCGCCTTCGCCTGGGGGGCGAGCGCGGTGCGCGTGCTGCTGCCCGCGCGCGGCGGGCACGGCACCGAAGGCCTGGCACGCAACATCGAGACGGTGAACGCCGCGCTGGAGGGAATCGGGCTCGCACACGCCACGCCGCGCGCGGCGGTGATCGAGACGGACGATCCCTTCAGCCTCGGCGAGGCGCTGGCCGCCCTTCCCCGCGCGCCCTTCGCCTTCGCGCCGTCCACCCACCAGGCGATCGGCACGCCGCGCGAGATGGCCTTGCAGGCGCTGCGCGCGCTGCGGACCGGCGCGCGCGCGCCGGTCCAGGCGGTGGCGCTGCCGGCACTTGCGCCCTTCGGCGCGGCGCATGTGGACACCGCCGGCTGCACGCTTTGCCTGGCCTGCACCAGCGTCTGCCCGACCTCGGCCTTCAGCGCGAACCCCGAGACGCCGCAGCTGCGCTTCCTGGAGGATGCCTGCGTGCAATGCGGGCTATGCGCGGCGACCTGCCCGGAGAAGGTCATCACGCTGGAGCCGCGGCTGAATTTTGCCGAGGCGGCGGCGTCGCCGCAGCTGGTGAAGGAAGAAGAACCGGCGTCCTGCCCGCGGTGTTCCAAGCTGTTCGGCACCAAGGCGTCGATCGCGCGGGTGAAGGCGAAGCTGTCGGCACACTGGATGTTCGCCGACCCGGCGCGCGCCGCCATCCTGGAGCTGTGCGACGATTGCCGGATCACGGAAGCGACGACCGGGCGCTTCGACCCCTATGCCGGGCCGGCGCGACCGGTGACCAAGACGACGGAGGACTACCTGCGCGAGGCCGAGCGGGCGAAGCGCGAGGAGGACTGACCCCTGCCGCCCTATCGCGCGCCGGATTGGCAGGATTGGCGCGGCCTGCTCGCCCCCTGGAGCGGCGGCGAAGCGGCCATGGCGACGCTCGCCGCGCTTGATGTCTTCGGGCGGCTCGCCGCGCTCGGGCCGCTGCTGGTGGGAAGCTGGCCGATCGGCGTGGCGGTGGAAGCAAGCGACATCGACATCGCCTGTGCGGCGGCGGACCTCGATGCCGCGCGCGGCCTGGTGCTGCGCGCGCTGGCGCCGGCGCAGCCGCTGCGCGCCGAGATCGTGCACCGTCGAGGGCGCGACAGCCTGGTCGTCGCGGCCCGGGCCGGCGGGTTCGTCATCGAGGTTTTCTGCCAGGACCAGCCGGCGCGCGACCAGCACGGTCACCGGCACCTCCGGGCCGAACACTTCCTGCTGTGGCGACACGGCGCGGCCCTGCGGGCGGAGGTCCTGGCGCGCAAGGGTCGCGGCGAGGCCACCGAGCCCGCCTTCGCCGCCGCGCTCGGCATCGCGGGCGCGGACCCCTACGAGGCGCTGCTGGACCATGCGGCGGTCGAGGCTGCTGCCGCCGGCGTCGCCCTGTAGCGCGGGCGGTTCAGTTCCGCGGCAGCCGTGCCACCCCCGGCGCATCCGGATTCTGCGCCCGGTGCCGCAGCAGCTGGTCGGCCAGCACGATGGCCAGCATCGCCTCGCCGACCGGCACCGCGCGGATACCCACGCAGGGGTCGTGGCGGCCCTTGGTCTGCACCTCGACCTCCCGCCCCTGCCGGTCCACCGAGGCGCGCGGCGTCAGGATCGAGCTGGTCGGCTTCACCGCGAAGCGCGCCACCACCGGCTGGCCGGTGCTGATGCCGCCCAGCACGCCGCCGGCGCGGTTCGACTGGAAGGCCACCGTGCCGTCGGGGTTCATCCGCATCTCGTCGGCATTGTCGGTGCCGGTCAGCGTGGCGGCGGCGAAGCCATCGCCGATCTCGACCCCCTTCACCGCGTTGATCGACATCAGCGCGCCGGCCAGTTCGGCATCGAGCTTGCCGTAGATCGGCGCGCCCAGGCCGGGCGGGATGCCCTCGGCCACCAGTTCGATCACCGCGCCCACGGAATCGCCGGACTTCCGCAGCGCCAGCAAGCGTTCCTCCCAACGGACAGCGGCGGCGCGGTCGGGGCAGAAGAAGGCGTTGTCGTCCACCGCATCCCAATCCCAGGCGGCGCGGTCCACCCAGTCGTCGCCGACCGCGACCAGCGCGCCGCGCACCCGCACATCGAGGCCCAGCACGCGGCGGGCGATGGCACCGGCGGCGACGCGCATCGCCGTCTCGCGCGCGGAGGACCGGCCGCCGCCGCGATAGTCGCGGATGCCGTATTTCAGTTCGTAGGTAATGTCGGCATGGCCGGGGCGGAAGCGTTCGGCGATCTCGGAATAATCCTTGGATCGCTGGTCCGTGTTGTCGATGTGCAGCGCGATGGGTGTGCCCGTCGTCAGCCCGTCCATCACCCCGGACAGGATGCGGACCTGGTCGGGCTCCTGGCGCTGCGTGACGAATTTCGACTGGCCGGGGCGGCGGCGGTCGAGGAAGGGCTGGATGTCGGCTTCGGTCAGCGCCAGGCGTGGCGGCACGCCATCGACCACGCAGCCGATGGCCGGGCCGTGCGATTCGCCCCAGGTGGTGACGCGGAACAGGTGGCCGATGGTGTTGTGGGACATGGTGGCGTGGGATTAGCCGGGCCGGCGGCGCGCTTCAATGACGCCCGGTGCGCCGCGGCGCGCCCGGAGCATCATCCGCTCGGGCGGGTTCGGTCGGGTGGAACAGCATGCTCGCTGCGACCACCGGCTGGAGACGTCGGTCCGAGCCATGGCGAGCGGAGCGGCCCTACCGGTCCGCCCGCGGCCCGCCCCGATACGTGCAGGTGACGATGGTGACCGTGGTGTGCCGTTCGGGCGCGGCGGAGGTCACTGTCGCGATCTCATCGACACGCTCCACCAGGAAGGGCCGCGCCATGTCGCAGTACCGCGCGACGATGGCCCCGCCGGGCTGGCCGGTGTCGATCAGGAAGACCAGCGCATCCCCGGCGCGGCAGCGCACGCGCAGGCGCTGTTCGGCATCGTGTTCGCTGACGCGCATGGCATCGGGGCCGGTCACGCGGATGGCGGTCCAGCAGCGGGCATCTTCCATCTGCGCCCGGGCGGACGGCGCGGCCATGACCAAGCCGGCCAGCGCGGCGGCATACGGCAGGCCGCGGATGATCATGCTGTTCATGGCTCGATGGCTTAGCCTGGAACGCGGGCGGCCTCAATCGTGCCGGCGCGCGCCGGGCGGGCGGCGGCCGGCGCCGCGCCAGCGGGTTGGCAGGCCGTCCGGGACCGGGGCTTCGGCGCGGTGTACAGCCCGCGCCGGCGTTGGTCGTTCAGCCCTTCTCGACCGTGATGTCCGGCGCGTCCGGGTTCTTCATGCCGACCACATGGTAGCCGGAATCGACGTGATGGACTTCCCCGGTCACGCCGGAGGCGAGGTCCGACAGCAGGTACAGCCCCGACCCGCCGACATCCTCGATGGTGACGTTGCGGCGCAGCGGCGCGTTGTACTGGTTCCAGCGCAGGATGTAGCGGAAGTCGCCGATGCCGCTGGCCGCCAGGGTCTTGATCGGCCCGGCGCTGATCGCGTTAACGCGGATGCCGCGCTCGCCCAGGTCGGTCGCCATGTAGCGCACGGAGGCTTCGAGCGCCGCCTTGGCCACGCCCATCACGTTGTAGTGCGGCGTGACGCGCTCGGCCCCCAGGTAGGACAGGGTCAGCATCGACCCGCCGGCCTGCATCAGCGCGGCCGCGCGCTGGCCGACCGCGACGAAGGAGAAGCAGGAGATGTCCATCGCCTGCAGGAAGGCGGAGCGCGGGGTGTCCAGGTAGCGGCCGCGCAGGAACTGCTTGTCGGCATAGCCGATGGCATGGACCAGGAAGTCGATCCTGCCCCAGGCCTTCGCCACCGCGTCGAAGGCGGCGTCCATGGAGGCATCGTCGGCCACGTCGCAGGGCAGCACCAGGGTGGAGCCGATGCTCTCGGCCAGCGGGCGCACCCGCTTCTCCAGCGCCTCGCCCTGGTAGGTGAAGGCGACCTCGGCCCCCTGGGCGGCCAGGGCGCGGGCGATGCCCCAGGCGATCGAGCGGTCATTCGCCACGCCCATGATGATCCCGCGCTTGCCCTGCATGAGGGTGCCGGTGGCGATGCGGGGCTCTGGCGTGGCGTCGTTCATCACGGTCGGGGGCCGTCCGGGTAGCAGGGAAGGCCGCGGTGGTGCCATGGCAGGGGGTGCGGGGCAAGTGCGTTCCGCCCCTTGCGGCGCCGGCGGGCACCCCGATACAGGCAGGGGCAAGGAGCACCCCATGGCCGCCACCGCCACCACCGACGACCCGATCGCCCTGTTCGAGGCCTGGATGGCCGAGGCCGCGGCGAGCGAACCCAACGACCCCAACGCCGTGTGCCTGGCGACTGCGACGCCCGATGGCGTGCCCTCCGCGCGGATGGTGCTGCTGAAGGGCGTCGATGCGCGCGGCTTCGTGTTCTACACCAACCTCGAAAGCCGCAAGGGCGGCGAACTGGCGGCCAACCCGCAGGCGGCGCTGTGTTTCCACTGGAAGACCCTGGCGCGGTCCGTGCGAGTCGAGGGCCGGGTCGAGGCGGTGAGCGATGCCGAGGCCGATGCCTATTATGCGTCCCGCGCGCGGACATCGCGGCTGGGGGCCTGGGCGTCGAAGCAGTCGCGGCCGCTGGAATCGCGCTTCGCGCTGGAGAAGGCGGTGGCGGAACACGGGCTGAAATACGCCATCGGGGAGATCCCGCGCCCGGCCTTCTGGTCCGGATTCCGGGTGCTGCCGCGGCGCATCGAGCTGTGGCGCGACATGCCCTTCCGCCTGCATGAGCGCCGCGTCTTCCATCGCGACGGCGAGGGCTGGCGGATCGAGACGCTGTATCCGTGAGCATCCCGGCAGCGCAGGCCGAAGCCGCCGCGCTGCTCGCGCGCCTGTCCGGCGCCGTGCCGGTGCAGACGCATATCTCGGCCGTGTATGTCGGGCGCGAGACGGCCTGGAAAATGAAGAAGGCGGTGGCGCTGGGGTTTCTGGATTTTTCTGCGCTCGCGGACCGCGAGCGCTTCTGCCGGCACGAGCTGGCGCTGAACGCGCCGCATGCGCCGGGGCTGTATCGCGACGTGGTGCCGATCACGCGCGGGCCGGATGGCGCGCTGCGCGAAGGCGGCGACGGGGAAGCGGTCGAATGGGTGCTGCGGATGGCGCCCGTGCCGGCGGAGGATTTCCTCGATGCCGTGGCGGCGCGCGGGGGCCTGGCGCCGGGGCTGCTGGATGACGTGGCCGATGCGGTGGCGGCCATGCATGCGGGTGCGGACCACGCCGGCATCGATGCGCCGGCTGCCATGGCGCGCATCCTGGATGGCAATGTCCCGGCGGCGCGCCGCGCCGGGCTGGACGCCGCGCGGGTAGGGGCCTGGGCGGGCGATGCGCGCGCCGAACTCGCGCGCATCGCCCCGGTGCTGGCGGCGCGCGCCGCGTCCGGCTGCGTGCGCCGCTGCCATGGCGATCTGCACCTGGGGAACCTGGTGCTCTGGCGGGGCCGCCCCTGCCTGTTCGACGCGCTGGAATTCGACGAGGCACTGGCGCGCATCGATGTCGGCTACGACCTGGCCTTCCTGCTGATGGACATCGACCTGCGGGCGGGCCGCGCTGCGGCGAACCGCGTGCTGAACCGCTACGTTGCGCGCCGCGGCGATGCCGGGCTGGTGGCGGGGCTGCCACTGTGGCTGTCGCTGCGCGCGATGATCCGCGCGCATGTCGAGGCAGCGCGCGGGCGCGACAGCGCGGCCATGCTGGCGGCGGCGGCGGCGCACCTGGCGCCCTGCCCCGGGCGGCTGGTGGCGATCGGCGGGTTGCAGGGCACCGGGAAGTCCACGCTGGCGCGCGCGCTGGCACCGCGGCTGGGCCGATGCCCTGGCGCGCTGGTGCTGCGGACGGATGAAATCCGCAAGCGCCGCTTCGGCGTGGCGCCGGAATCTCGGTTGCCGGCCGCGGCTTATGACACTGAGGTCAGCGCGGCGGTGCATGACGAAATCTTCACCATGGCCGCGACGGCGCTGGCCGGCGGCCAGGCGGTGGTGGTCGATGCGGTGTTCCTCGATGCGGCGCAGCGCGCCCGCGCGGCGTCTGTCGCGCGCGATGCAGGGGTGCCCTTCGACGGGCTTTGGCTGGATGCGCCGCTGCCCGTGCTGCGCGCGCGCATCGCGGCGCGCCGCGACGATGCCTCCGACGCCGATGACGCCGTGCTGCTGCGCGCCGCCACCGCCGATCCAGGCACGATCGACTGGCACCGCATCGACGTGACGACCGATGGCGCGCCGGCCGCGCGCGCCGCCCTTGGCATGGAGGCGGGATTCCTGTGCTAGGCTTCCCGCCGCAGGGAAGACACGACCAGTGAACCGCGGTTGGGGAGTATTCATGTCATGGCCTATCGCCGTCTGCTGCTGCCGCTGACCGGCACCGCCTCGGGCGAAGCGGCGCTTGCCACCGCGCTGATCGCCGCGCGCGCCTGGGGCGCGCATGTCCATTGCCTGCACGTGCGCGTCGATGCGCGCGACGTGGCACCGCTGGCCGGCGAAGGCCTGTCGGGCGCCATGATCGAGGAGATGATGGCCGCCACCGAGCGCGAGAGCGGCGAGCGCGCCGACCGCGTGAAGGCGCTGTTCGACCGCTTCACCGCGGGGCTGGGCGGCATCACCCTGGCCGACAACCCCGACACCGCCGCCAAGACCGAAGGCCCGACCCTGTCCTTCGAATCCATCCCGGGGCGGGAGGAGGACGTGGTGGCGCAGCAGTCGCGCCTGTACGACATGGCGGTGGTGCCGCACCCCGAGGCCGGCGAGGACGTGTCGTCCTCCGACGCGCTGCACGCCATCCTGTTCGATTCCGGCCGCCCGGTGCTGATCGCCCCGCGTGTGGCGCCGCCCGATATCGGCACGCGCGTGTGTGTTGCCTGGAACGGCACGGCCGAGAGCGCGGCCGCCGTCGCCGCCGCCCTGCCCTGGCTGCACAAGGCCGCCGCCGTGCAGATCCTGGCGTCGGATGAATACCAGCGGCGCGGCCCGAAGGCCGAGGGCATCCAGGCCTATCTGCGCTGGCACGGCATCCAGGCCGAGATCATGCCCTTCAAGCCGGCCACGCGGGAAGTCGGCGCGGGACTGCTCGGCGCCGCGCGCGACTTCAACGCCGACCTGATCACCATGGGCGCCTATTCGCATTCGCGCCTGCGCCAGCTGATCCTGGGCGGGGTGACGCGCCATGTGCTGGAGAATGCGGAAATCCCCGTGATGATGTGCCGCTGAAACCCGCGGATCGTCCGAAGGGGCCGATCGGCGCAGTCTGACGATCCGGCACCGGCCCGCTGCATCATCACCGGCCTGAATGGCCGCGATCCGGCGCGCCGCGTGGCGGGGCGCCGCGCAGCGCCCTATCTGCTGATCCGAAGGACGGCCCGCCCCTGCGGGCGCCACGGATGGAGCGGAACAATGATCGACGTGCGACCCTTCGCGAGCCTCGGCAAGGCGAATTTCGGCTGGCTCGACGCCAACCACCATTTCTCCTTCGGCCACTACAACGACCCCAGGCGCATGGCCTGGGGCAAGCTGCGCGTGTGGAACGACGACGAGATCGCACCCGGCAAGGGCTTCGACCCGCATCCGCACCGCGACATGGAGATCATCACCTATGTCCGCGAGGGTGCGATCACCCACCGCGACAACCTGGGCAATGAAGGCCGCACCGAGGCCGGCGACGTGCAGGTGATGAGCGCGGGCACCGGCGTGGTGCATGCCGAATACAACCTCGAACCCGGCCGGACCACGCTGTTCCAGATCTGGATCATGCCCGACCGCCGCGGCGCCAAGCCCTCCTGGGGGGCGAAGAAGTTCCCGCTGGAAAAGCGCGAGGCGGGCTTCGACGTGCTGGCATCGGGCCGTCCCGGCGATGCCGAGGCAGGCGCGCTGCCGATCAATGTCGATGGCGCGGTGCTCGCCACGACGCTGAAGAAGGACCAGACGCTGGTGCAGGCGCTGGGCGAGGGCCGTGCGGCCTACCTGGTGGCGGCGAAGGGCGCGGTGACGGTGAACGGTGTCGCGGCGCAGGCGCGCGACGGCATCGCCATCCGCGACGAGCGCGAATTCGCGATCACCGCGACCGAGGATGCCGAGTTGGTGATGGTCGAGGTCGCGGCGGACTGACACAGCCTGTCACCAAACTGTCGTTGATGAACCCACCCGGCGCGGCATAACTGCCGCGCCGGCGGTCCCGCCGGTTCGCTGCCGGGGGACCCGATGGAATATTCGCGCCGCTTCAAGTTCCTGCTCTGTGCCCCCGCCTTCGACGAGGCCGGCGACCTCGAGGGCGAGCGCCTGGCGCATATCGTCCGCGAGATCGAGCAGGATGGCTACCAGGTGCTGCGCGCCCGGCGCGACGACGATGCCGAGCTGGTGGTCCGCACCGATGCCGCCATCGGCTGCCTGATCGTGGACTGGGGCAAGAAGGGGCTGCAGGGCAAGGCGGCGCAGCTCATCTCGCTCACCCGCAAGCGCGGGCTGGACGTGCCGGTCATCCTGCTGGTGCGCCGCCACCGGCTGGAGGACATCCCGGTCGAGGTGCTGGACGATGTCGATGGCTTCGTCTTCCTGGCGGAGGAGACGCCTGATTTCATCGCAAAGAACCTCGTCTCGAAGCTGCGGCAATATGCCGAGAGCCTGAAGACGCCCTTCTTCGGCGCGCTGGTCGACTATGCCGAGCAAGGCAACATGCTGTGGACCTGCCCGGGGCACAATGGCGGCGTGTTCTACCGGCGCAGCCCGATCGGGCGGATTTTCGTGGAGCATTTGGGCGAGGCGATCTTTCGCGACGACCTCGACAATTCGGTGCTGCAACTGGGTGACCTCCTGACGCATGAAGGCCCGGCGGCGGCGGCCGAGCGCGCGGCGGCGGAGATCTTCGGCGCGGAACGCACCTATTTCGTGCTGAACGGCACATCGACGTCGAACAAGGTCGTGCTCTCGGCGCTGCTGGCCGAGGACGATTTGGTGCTGTTCGACCGCAACAACCACAAGGCGGCGCATCACGGCGCGCTGTTCCTGGGGCAGGCCATCCCGGTCTACCTGGAGACCGACCGCAACCTGCACGGGCTGATCGGCCCGATCCGCCCGGAAGCCTTCGACGAGGCGCGGATCCGGCAATCCATCCGCGACAATCCGCTGGTGGCGGACAAGTCGCGCGCCGATGCGCCGCGCCCCTTCCGCGCCGCGGTCGTCGAGCAATGCACCTATGACGGCACCATCCTATCGGCGGAGCAGATCGTCGAGCGCATCGGGCACCTGTGCGACTACATCCTGTTCGATGAGGCCTGGGCCGGCTTCATGAAGTTCCACCCGCTGTTCCGCGGGCGCTTCGGGATGGGATTGCAGAACCTGGGGCCGGACAGCCCGGGCATCATCGTCACGCAATCCACCCACAAGCAGTTGGCGTCGTTCAGCCAGGCCTCGCAGATCCATGTGAAGGACAGCCACCTGGGCGACCAGCGCCGGCGCGTCGAGCACCGGCGCTTCAACGAGTTCTTCCTGCTGCATGCCTCGACCAGCCCGTTCTATCCGCTGTTCGCCTCGCTCGATGTCGGCGCGCAGATGATGAAGGGGAAGTCGGGCGAGGTGCTGTGGGACGACACCATCCGCCTGGGCATCGAATTGCGGAAGAAGATGCGGATGACGGCGCGCGACTTCGCCGCGACCGAGCGCGACCCGGCGAAGCAATGGTTCTTCGACCCCTTCGTGCCCGACCGGGT
>LNFM01007891.1_pt1 | contig 16369 bp, 15 predicted proteins | sample 596031 | NCBI WGS metagenome assembly LNFM01 (sample SAMN04254537, study PRJNA301005) | activated carbon metagenome | isolation source: dual media filters at the Ann Arbor, Michigan drinking water treatment plant | place: USA: Ann Arbor
TCCTCGTCCGCCTTGTCTTCAGATTTTCCGGTCGCTTCCGACCGTTCCCTTGGCGTCTCCGCTTCGGTGAGGCGGTATTTACGGAGCCGCGCCAAAACCCGCAAGAGGGAAAAACGAAAATCGCGGAACTTTTTTCAAAAACGTCGAAAAGGTCCGAAAATCCGTGGGTTGGCGAAATTTGCGGTCTCGGCGCCCGCTCCTACGGCAACAATGTTACGACCGAAACCGGCCTTTGCAGGTTATCCACAGACTCACCCGGCAGCTCGGATTTGCGAGCTTGTCGTGGGCACCAGCCGCGAAGCCAGAAGCAGTATCACAATAGCTGCGTAGGCCAGTTCGGACGCTGTCCAGACCTTCACTAACAACAGAAGGTGGAGCACACCTGCCACCACCGCTACATAGGCCAATCGGTGCAGCCTGCGCCACGCCAGGGGCCCCATCCTGCGGATCGCTGCATTGCTGGACGTCGCAGCCAAGGGCAGAAGCGCCGCAAACCCCAGCATCCCGATGATGATATACGGGCGCTTCCAGAGGTCTGCGACGACCTCTGACCAGCGCAGCCCCATATCAAGCCATACCCACGCGGTCAGATGCAGCGCCACATAGCCAAAAGCCAGCAGACCCAGCGCGCGGCGGAAGCGGACGAGGTTGAGCCCGACACGCCGCAGCGGTGTTACAGCCAGCGACGCGATCAGGAACTGCAGGCCAAGCTCGCCGAGCCGGTGCTCCACAGCTTTCACCGGATCGGGCCCAAGGTCGCCCTGCGCAACATTCCACGCCAGCCACAGGAACGGCAGCGCGCCGGCCAGATACACGGCCCAAGTGGGCAGTCGCCGCAGGGCGCTGTTCAGGCGGTCCATCAGTAATCCACAGCCAGATCCTGACCTGCATAAAGCGAGGCCACCTGGTCTTCGTATCCGTTGAACATCAGGGTGTCCTGACGCCCGCCGAACAGACCCGACCCGATCCGCCGTTCCGACGCCTGGCTCCAGCGTGGATGGTCGACGTTCGGGTTCACGTTGGAATAGAAACCATACTCGCTCGGTTGCAGCATGTTCCACGTCGTCTTTGGCATCTCGGCCACCAGACTGATCCGGACGATGCTCTTGATCGACTTGAAGCCATACTTCCATGGCACGACCAGCCGGATCGGCGCACCGTTCTGCCTTGGCATGGGTTCGCCATAAAGCCCGGTCGCAAGGATGGTCAAAGGGTGCATCGCCTCGTCCAGCCGCAATCCTTCACGGTAGGGCCATTCGATGAACGGGCTGGATTGGCCCGGCATCTCCTCGGGCCGGACCAAAGTCTCGAAGGCTACGAACCGTGCGCCGGGCTGCACGCCCACCCGGTTCAGCAGCCCTGCGAGCTCAAACCCGATCCAAGGCACGATCATCGACCACGCCTCGACGCAGCGGAAGCGGTAGATCCGTTCCTCCAGCGGCTGATCCTTCATCACGTCGGCCAGATCGTAAGTGCCGGGCTTGTCGACCAATCCGTCGATCGCGATTGACCAAGGGTCGATGGTCAGCCCACCTGCATAGGCCGCCGGGTCTTCCTTGCCGGTACCGAATTCATAGAAGTTGTTATAGGTGGTGATGTCTTCCAGGCTGTTCGGCGCCTCGTCGGTGGAAAACGGGCTCTTCGCCGCTTCAATCCGGGCCAGCGCCGGCGAAGCCAGCAAGGCACCTGCCCCCGCCAGAATAGCGCGTCGGTTCAGCCAAAGGGGCTTGGGCGTCACATCTGCCCATGTCAGGTCGCTCCGATAACGCATGTGCGGCTCCATCACTTGTCAGCGCAAAGATGACGGTTCCGCCGTAAAAGGCAAAACAATCCGCCTCACAAAGGTGGGACGCGGTTGAAACACTGGTGCAAGAAGGGGCTGGATCAGTAACGAATGATAACGCCCGGTCACGAACTTCTTACTGGAACGCAGAAGTAGCCCCGGCTTAGCGCGGCGCGGCACTCTGGCAAGGCTGTTTCATAGGGTTTTTGCGCTGATCCAAACGACGGGGGTACCCATATAACGTTCGCCAATGACGGCACCGATCATAACGGGAGTGACACCAATGATCCGCAGAACCTTTCTTGCTCTGACCGCCGCCACCGCCTTCGCGATGCCAGCCTTCGCTGACGGCCATTCCAAGGACATCGTCGACACCGCCGTCGCCAACGGCTCGTTCAACACGCTCGCCGCAGCGCTGACCGCTGCCGGCCTCGTTGAAACGCTGAAGGGCGAAGGCCCGTTCACTGTGTTCGCACCGACCGACGCCGCGTTCGCCGCGCTGCCCGCTGGCACCGTGGAAGACCTGCTGAAGCCGGAAAACAAGGACAAGCTGGTTTCGATCCTGACCTACCACGTTGTCCCGGGCGCGGTCATGTCGACCGACCTGACCGAAGGCATGAAGGCCGCCACCGTGAACGGCGCCGAAGTGACCATCACGCTCGACGGCGGCCCGAAAGTGAACGGCGCCGTGATCTCGGCTCCGGACGTTGCTGCCTCGAACGGCGTGATCCACGTGATCGACAGCGTCATCCTGCCGCCGGAAGGCTGATCAGGACGACAGTTTTCGGAAAGGGGCGGCTTCGGCCGCCCCTTTTTGTTTAAAGCGCGCTCACCGGAACGAAATCACCACGTGCGGGTTGATGCCCAGATCGGGCGCAATGCCCGAAACAGGGAGCGCGCGCCGTGGGTATCATCTGGACCATCGTCATAGGTTTCTTTGCGGGCTTGATCGCCAAGTTCATCATGCCCGGCGATAACGAGCCATCCGGCTTCGTGATGACCACCATCCTTGGCATCATCGGGGCATTTGTGGCGAACTTCCTCGGGCAAGCGCTCGGATGGTACGGCCCGGAAGATGGCGCCGGCCTGATCGGTGCCGTCATCGGCGCGATCATCGTCCTTGCCATCTACGGTTACGTGCGCCGCCGCGCCTGAACCGCCCCCATCTTCTTTCGAAAGGTATATCCGATGGCCAAAGGCAGCCCTTCACTTGTCGCACTTCTCGGCCTTTTGGCCGTCGCAGGCTATCAGAACCGTGACAAACTGGGTGAACTCATCAACTCCCGCTCGGGCAATGATGCGGACCGCAATCGCTTTGGCGCAAGCGGCCAAGCCGATAGTCAGGGCGGCTTGCTTGACCAGTTCCGCCAGATGGCGGGCGGTGCCGACAGCGGGGGGCTGATGGGCGGCATTTCCGAACTTCTCGAAAGGTTCTCAGGCCCGCAGCAGGCAAAAGCGCAAAGCTGGATCGGCACCGGTCGGAACGAGTCCATCGATACGGACGAACTGGAACTGGCGCTGGACGAAGACACAATCGCCGAACTGGTCCAGAAGACCGGCCTCAGCCGCAGCGAGCTTATGTCCCGGCTAAGCCAGACCTTGCCGGATGCAGTGGATCAAGCCACGCCAAACGGGCAATTCCCCCCGCTGGGCTTGCAGGAACCGCGGTCGTTCTGACTCTAGGGGCTTCCCGCATCGGCAACGAAACGGGCCACGCCCTGCGCCCTGAAAAGGCAGCAGCTTGGCGTGGCCCGCTCTCGTCTCTTAAGCGTGCCTTTAGTGAACCACAGCCTCGGTCGGCCGCGAACGGCGGCTGGCGCTGACGCGATCGCCGATCAGCAGCCCCTCCGGCCCGGCGCTGATCGTCACGGTGGACCCGTCCAGCAGATCACCCGACAGGATCATTTCGGCCAGTGGATCTTGCAGATGCCGCTGCATCACCCGCTTCAACGGACGCGCGCCAAACACCGGGTCATAGCCCTCGTCCGCCAGCCACTGCTTGGCCTCAGAATCCAGTTCCAGCGCGATCTTGCGCCCGACCAGCCGTGCCTCCAGCCGCCTCAACTGGATTTCGACGATCTGCGCCATATCCGACCGATCCAGCCGATCAAAGATAATCTGCTCGTCCAGTCGGTTCAGGAACTCGGGGCGGAAGTGCTGGCGCACCGCCTCCTCGACCTCGCGCTTCGCTGCACTTGAATCCGCCCCTTCCGGCAATTCGGAAAGCACCCGGGCCCCAAGGTTCGACGTCAGCACGATCAGTGTCTGCTTGAAGTCGACGGTGCGGCCCTGCCCATCGGTCAGAACCCCATCGTCCAGCACCTGCAACAGCACGTTGAACACGTCCGGATGGGCCTTTTCGACCTCGTCGAACAGCACCACCTGATAGGGCCGCCGACGCACCGCCTCGGTCAGTACCCCGCCCTCGTCATAGCCGACATATCCCGGCGGCGCGCCGATCAGTCGGGCGACCGAATGCTTCTCCATAAACTCAGACATGTCGATGCGCACCATCGCGTTGTCGTCGTCAAAGAGGTATTCGGCCACCGCCTTGGTCAGCTCGGTCTTGCCCACGCCGGTTGGCCCAAGGAAGAGGAAGCTGCCCAACGGCCGCCCCTCGTCGTTCAGGCCCGCCCGTGCGCGACGCACCGCGTTCGCCACCGCCGTCAGCGCAGCCCGCTGACCGACGACGCGCTTGCCAAGCTCCTCTTCCATGCGAAGCAGCTTCTCCCGCTCGCCTTCCAGCATCTTCGACGTAGGAATCCCGGTCCAGCGCTCCACGACCTCGGCAATCTGCTCGGGCCGTACGGCTTCGGACACAAGCGCCTGACCCTCGCGCGCCTCGGCATCCGCCAGCTTCTTCTCAAGCTGCGGGATACGGCCATACTGCAACTCGCCGGCCTTGGCAAAATCGCCCTCGCGCTTGGCCTGCTCCAGTTCGGCACGCGCACGGTCGAGGTCTTCCTTCAACCCACGCGCGGCTTCCAGGCTGTCACGCTCCGACTGCCACTTCGCCGTCATCTCCGACGACTGCTGCTGCAGGTTCGCCAACTCGCGCTCCAGCTTTTCCAGCCGGTCCTTCGATGCCGCGTCGTCTTCCTTCTTCAACGCTTCGCCTTCGATCTGCAATTGCAGGATCTGGCGGTCCAGCTGGTCCAGTTCTTCGGGCTTGCTGTCCACCTCCATCCGCAGACGGCTCGCCGCCTCGTCCATCAGGTCGATCGCCTTGTCGGGCAGGAAACGGTCGGTGATGTAGCGGTGCGACAGCGTTGCCGCCGCAACCAGTGCCGCATCCGCAATGCGCACCCCATGGTGCAGTTCGTACTTTTCCTTGATGCCGCGCAGGATCGAGATCGTGTCCTCCACCGTCGGCTCCGACACCATCACAGGCTGGAACCGCCGCGCCAGGGCAGCGTCCTTCTCCACATACTTGCGGTATTCATCCAGCGTGGTCGCACCCACGCAATGCAACTCACCCCGCGCCAGCGCCGGCTTGATCAGGTTGGCCGCGTCCATCGCACCATCCGATTTGCCCGCGCCAACCAACGTGTGCATCTCGTCGATGAACAGGATGATCTCGCCGGAAGCTGCCGTGATCTCGTTCAGGACGGCCTTCAGCCGCTCCTCGAACTCGCCGCGATATTTCGCACCGGCAATCAGCGCCCCCATGTCCAGCGCCATCAGCTTCTTGTTGCGCAGGCTCTCCGGCACATCGCCATCGACGATCCGCAGGGCGAGGCCCTCCGCAATCGCCGTCTTGCCGACGCCCGGCTCACCGATCAGCACCGGGTTGTTCTTGGTGCGCCGTGACAGCACCTGCATCGCGCGGCGGATTTCCTCGTCGCGCCCGATGATCGGGTCGATCTTGCCGTCCGCCGCCGCCTCGGTCAGGTCGCGGGCGTACTTCTTCAACGCCTCCATCGTGTCTTCGCTGGAAGCACTGTCCGCAGTCCGCACCTTGCGAACCTCGTTGATCGCAGAATTCAACCCCTGCGCCGTCACGGCCCCAGCCGTAAGCGCGTCCTTGGCCCGCGTGTTGACCAGCGCCAGTGCCGTCAGCAGCCGCTCGACCGGCACGAAACTGTCGCCCGCTTTCTTCGCAACCTTTTCGGCTTCGTCCAGCACACGCACCAGACTTGGGTCGATGTAGGTCTGGCCGTCGCCACCCGTCACCTTCGGGAGCTTGCCCAGCGAAGCGTTGATCGCCTCGTTCACCCGCTCGGGGCTGCCTCCCGCCTTGCGGATCAGGTTCGACGCCAGCCCCTGATCGTCATCCATCAGGGCTTTAAGCAAGTGATCGGGCAGCACGCGCTGGTGGCTCTCCCGCATCGCAATCGTCTGCGCGGCCTGAAGGAAACCGCGCGACCGTTCCGTGAACTGCTCAAGGTTCATCGGTCATCTCCTCTCGTGAAGCGCCTCGGTCCGGAATGCCCGACTGTTCAGCACATCCCGCAAGGCCTTGCCCATGATCTGGGCAAGCGATCAGCGTTTTGCAATGCCATAAAGTTGCAAAAATCATCGCTGCTTTGGACATGCCGTTCGGCCCGCCATCGCGCTTTTGGCCGTTCCTTGCCGATCTTCGGGCGGCCGGTCGGCAGGATCACGCGCCCGCGCAGGGGTTTCCGCCCCGACGCCTTGCCAACCGCCTGAATCCTCACCCATTCTCGACGTCCCAAGCAGAAGGTGTGACCGCGATGAGCGACAGCAAACTGCCGATCCTTCCCAAGGCCCCGGTCGAGGGCATCCGGGTTCACGTCGCCCGCGCCGGGCTGGTGATCGGTGACCCCGCCGCGTTGGAACGGCTGCCAGACGGACGGATCGGCGTTTTTGCGCAGGTCCGCCAACCGCTGCTGGGCTTCATTCCGCGCCGCCGCACCGCGCTGATCGGGCATCTCGGCCCGGTCGCCGAAGACCTGCTGTCAGCCGCGCTCGGCAACGGCGACCCGATGCGCATCCGGATCATCGACCTGACCCCGGAGCACCTCGCAAACGGCTTTCCACCAGAGATTTACATCTCGGTCTGGGGCGATCCCCGCCACTTCACTGAACGGTCGGCAATTCACGAAGCCTTCCTGCCGTTGCCCGCCACCGAAATGCATCCGCATCCCGAACCGGAAGACCGTATGCCGTCGCGCCGCGCGCCGCGCTTCCGTCTGGCCTGAGGCCGCTCAAGGCTCGTATCGTACATAGGCGAAGGCATCCCCACCCGGTGCCCAGCTCGGCACGTTGATCGTGCCCTGCCCGCCGATGAACTCCCGCGCCCGCCGTCGGTTGCTCCCGTCGGTGTCACACAGCACCAGCGCCACGGGCAAATCGGCCGGATGGCCGGTCGTGCCCGGCGGATAGGCCAGATACACCATATGCCGTCCGTCGGGCGACGGATGTGGAAACCAGTTCACATGGTCGTCCTCAAAGAGTTGCCGCTGGCCTGACCCGTCCGCCGCCATTATCCAGATCTGCGCATGCCCGCCACGGTCACAGTTGTAGTAGATCAGGCTGCCATCCGCGCTGTAGTCCGGCCCGTCGCAGTGACCCTCGCCATTGGTCAGGCGCAGCTCGTCGCCGCCCTCAACCCCGATCGTGTAGACATCGATCACCCGCTTATCGCCCCGCGCGGCGACATAGGCCAGCTGCCCGCCGTCCGGCGACCAGCCGTGCCACCAGCTTGGCGCTTCCCGCGTCACCGCCACCGGCTCGCCCCCCGTCGCCGGCAAGGTGAAAATCTCGGACCCCTGTCCGCGATGATGCGAAATCACGATCCGGCTCCCGTCCGGGCTGATGCCGTGGTCATTGTTGCAGCGGTCGGCAAAACCCGTCTCCACCGGCAGCAGCGCAGGCTCGGCCAAGGGCACCCGAAACAGCCTCCCACTGCCGTTCACCAAGAGGCTGGCACCCGAAGGGTCCCAGTTCGGCGCCTCGATCCGCCCCTCGACGGCCAGCACCTCGCGCACCGACCCGTTCGTCACCTGATAAATCTCGATGATGCTTTTCATGCGAGGCTCCTTGCCTTTATTCCGATCATTCCACTAGAGGCCGGGAGGATCTGAAACCCTCCGTTGACGGTCGGCTTTTCAGGTCTGCAACGCCGCCCGCAGCGCCCGCACCGCTTCCGCGTCCGCCACCCGCTCCGTCCCGACACCAAAGCTCAAGCCCACCTGCCGCCCTGCCCGTGCGACCGAACAAGACCCATGCACCTCGTCCGGTTCCAGCGCCCGCAATGCTGGCGCAGTGGCTGCCGTGATCCCCGCGCCCGGCAATATCCCGATCCGCCCCTCCGCCTGTCGCTTCAGCGCGACCAGCCGGTCGATCCCCGCCACGGCCGTCGCAGCGCCGCCCGAGGTCAGCACGCGGTGAAACCCAAGCCTCACGGCGGCTTCCAGCGCCTCCGCCATGTCAGGCACCAGATCGAAGGCACGGTGCAAGGTCAGGCTCAACCCGGAAGCCTCGCCCGCCAACAAGCGCAGAGCCGCCTCGTCCAGCCGCCCATCGGGCAGGCGTGCGCCAAGGACCACCCCGGCCATACCGCACTCCCGCGCAGTCGCGATATCCGCTGCCATCACGTCAATTTCGGCTTGCGAGAAGACAAAGTCGCCAGCCCGCGGTCGGATCATCGCATGAACCGGCACACCTGCCCGCGCGGCCTGCTGCATGAAACCCCCAGATGGCGTCAACCCGCCCAGACTTAACGCCGAACACAACTCGATCCGGTCCGCCCCACCCGCCAGCGCCGCCTGCAACCCCTCCGACGTGTCGACGCAAACTTCTATGATCACGACCGTAAGCCCGCTTGGCCGAACTCGGCCAACCCGGCCTCTGCCGCCCCGATCAGCCCCGGCTCGACATCGCACTCCGCCAGAACCACTAGCGGCCGCTCCGTGCGCCGCAAGACCCGAGCGCGCACTGCCCGGTCCAGCCGTTCGATCAAGGCCGGCACGTTCGCGAGGCCCCCGCCCACCGGCACGATCCCCGCCCCCGTCACGTTCAGCACCATCGCCAGCGGCCCGGCCACCAGTTCCTCCCACAGGTCTACCACCGGCGCGGCATCCGCATCCCCCGCCTGCCACCGCGCCAGGATTTCGACCGAACTCAGCGCCTCCCCGCCCGAGGCGCGCCAAAGCCGCTCCAACCCCCGCGCGCCACCAACGGTATCAACACATCCCACCTGCCCGCAGCCACAGGGAAAGGCGAAGTCGCCCCGGATCACCGGGCCATGCCCCCACTCACCGGCGTAGCCGCCCGCACCGGTCACCAGCTTGCCGCCGATTACCAGCCCACCGCCTACCCCGGTGCCAAGGATCACACCGAACACCGTGTCATGCCCGCGCCCTGCCCCTTGCCGCGCCTCGGCCAGCGCAAAGCAATCGGCGTCGTTCAACACGATCACCGGAACGCCCAACCTCGCCGTCAGCAAGGGCGCCAGCGCCAACCCGTCGATGCAACGGATGTTGGCCACGCGCCCGATGCCGGTTTCCGGCTCGACCACACCGGCAATCGAAATCGCCACGCCCCGCACGGCTGGCTGCATGAACCCGGCAAGCCCTCCGACGAACCCGTCCAGATCGTCCGCCGCAGTCGGCACCGCGCCCAAGGGCGTCACACCGTTCGCGTCGGCCATCCCCGCCTTGATCCGCGACCCGCCAATGTCAAAGCACAGGATCACTGCCTGCCATCCCCACTTGCCAACCGTTCCCCGCCCATCGTTAGCGCTGCGCCTCTTTCCTGTCGACACGCCAGATCGCCGGTTAAACGCCCAATAAGCCAGCAGAACACGGTTTTCTTCGCCAATCTGCCCGGGCATGATCGCGCCGGAACCGCGGGGGAGACATTCATGCGCAATGGCGGGCAGTTGCTGGTAGAAAGTCTCGTCGCTCTCGGGGCAACCCGGGCCTTCGGCGTTCCGGGCGAAAGCTATCTCGCGGTCCTCGATGCGATGCACGACACGCAGGGACAATTCGACTTTGTCCTTTGTCGCAACGAAGGAGGCGCGGCCTACATGGCTGCGGCATGGGGCAAGCTGACCGGACAGCCCGGTATCGCGCTCGTCACGCGCGGCCCCGGTGTCACCAACGCCTCCATCGGCATCCATACCGCGATGCAGGATTCTTCGCCGATGCTGGTCTTCGTCGGTCAGGTCGGCACCGACATGAAAGGCCGCGAGGCGTTTCAGGAAATCGACTACCGCGCCGTCTTTGGCACAATGGCGAAATGGGCGGTGGAGATCGAGCACACCGACCGCATCCCCGAAATCCTCTCGCGCGCCTGGATCACCGCCACCACCGGCCGCCCCGGCCCCGTGATCGTGGCCTTGCCCGAAGACGTGCTTTCCGGCCTCACCGCCGCCCTGCCCCTCACCGGCCCCGCCCGCATTGCCGAACCCAGCCCCGACCCGGCAGCCCTTTCCGACGCGCTGTCGCTCCTGTCGCAATCCCAGCGCCCCGCCATCCTTCTCGGTGGTTGCAACTGGACGGAAGAAGGCCGCACCGCTCTCCGCTCTTTCGCCGAAGCGTCCGACATCCCGGTCGTCGCGGCCCTCCGCTATCAAGACATGTTCGATAACCATTCTCCGGTCTACGCTGGCGACCTCGGCCTCGGCCTTTCCGCCGGGGTCCGCGCCACCTTGGCAGAGGCCGACGTTGTCCTCGCCATCAACACCCGCTTCGGGGAGATATCGACCGAGGGTTACACCCTCTTTGCGGTCCCTACGCCGACGCAGAAGATCATCCATGTCCATGCCTCGAGCCTCGAGATCGGCAAGGTCTACATCCCCACCCTCGGCATTCCCGCCGGACCCAACGCCTTCGCCGCGGCTCTGACGCCGGTGAAAGGCGCGTGGGCCGACTGGCGCAAACGCGCCCGTGCCGCCTATGACGCCACCTTCGACTTGCCGCCGCAACCCTCGCCCGTCGATATGGGGCAGGTCATGGCGCACCTGCAATCGGTCCTGCCCGCCGACGCGATCCTGACCAATGGCGCCGGGAATTTTACCGCATGGCCGAACAAATACTTCCGTTTCGGCCCCCACGCCCGCCTCCTTGGCCCGCAGTCGGGTGCGATGGGCTACGGTCTTCCCGCCGCCGTCGCCGCCAAGGTCGCCCACCCCGGCCGCACCGTGGTCTGCTTTGCCGGAGACGGCGATATCCAGATGAACCTGCAAGAACTTGGCACCGCGATGCAGGCCGGTGCGCAGCCGATTGTCCTCATCCTCAACAACGGCATGTACGGCACGATCCGCGCGCATCAGGAACGCCATTTCCCGACCCGCGTTTCTGGCACCACCCTCGTCAACCCGGATTTCCCGGCCCTCGCCCGCGCCTATGGATTCCACGCCGAACGGGTTTCCGCCACCAGCGATTTCTCCGCCGCCTTCGCCCGTGCGCTGGCCTCGAAAACCGGCGCGGTTCTCGATCTCGACATCTCTCCAGAAGCCCTCACCCCGCTCCAAACCCTCAGCCAGATGCGCGCCAAGGCGCTCGCTGAAAAGGAAACGAAATGACCATCCGCCTTGGTGCCGACATCGGCGGCACCTTCACCGACGTAGCGCTTGACCACAACGGCACCCTCCATTCCACCAAAGTCCTTACCAACTACGCCGCGCCCGAACAGGCGATCCTCGACGCAACCCGCATCGTTCTGGCCGAAGCCCACCTCACCTACGCCGACCTCGACATCGTCATTCACGGCACCACGCTGGCCACCAACGCGCTCATTGAACGGCGCGGCGCGAAAACCGCCTTCGTCACCACCGAAGGTTTCCGCGACACTGTGGAAATGCGTACCGAAAACCGCTTCGACCAGTATGACCTGAACCTCCGCCTGCCGCAGCCGCTCGTCCCCCGGCAAGACCGCTTTACCGTCCCCGGTCGCATCGGTGCTGACGGGCAGGAGCTGCTGGCTCTCGACGAATCCGCCCTTGCCTCCGTCGCCGACGCCATCGCCGCAGGTGGCTACGGCGCGGTTGCCATCGGCTTCATCCACTCTTACCTCAACCCCGCGCACGAGGCCCGCGCCCGCGAAATCATCGCCGCACGCACCGACGCGCCGATCTCGCTCTCCTCCGAAGTCTCGCCCCAGATGCGGGAATTCGAGCGTTTCAACACCGTCTGCGCAAACGCCTACGTCCGGCCGCAGATGGCGGCCTACCTCACCCGCCTGCAAGCTCGGCTGAAGGACGAGGGCGCCACCTGCCCGGTGTTCATGATACACTCCGGCGGTGGCCTGATCTCGGTCGAAACCGCCGCCGAATTCCCCGTCCGCCTCATCGAAAGCGGCCCTGCCGGCGGTGCGATCTTCGCCGCCGACATCGCCCGCCGCTTCGACCTTCCCTCCGTCGTCAGCTACGATATGGGCGGCACCACCGCGAAGATCTGCCTGATTGAAGCCTTCGCCCCGAAAACCGCCCGCAGTTTCGAAGTCGCTCGCACCACCCGCTTCGCCAAAGGCTCCGGCATGCCCATCTCGATCCCTGTGATCGAGATGATCGAGATCGGCGCCGGCGGCGGCTCCCTCGCCTCGGTCGACAGCATGGGTCGCATCCAGACCGGCCCGGAATCCGCAGGCTCCGAGCCCGGCCCCGCCTGCTACCAGCGCGGCGGCACCCGCCCGGCGATCACCGACGCCGACCTCACCTTGGGCAAGATTGATCCCGACAACTTCGCCGGTGGCGCGATCCGCCTCTCCGCTCCCCTCGCCGCCACGGCCATCGACACGCATGTCGGCGCGCAACTCCACCTCGACACCCAATCCGCCGCCTTCGGCATCGCCGAGGTGGTGGATGAAAACATGGCCAATGCCGCCCGTGTCCACGCTGTAGAAAACGGCAAGAACATTTCCGACAACCTGATGATCGCCTTCGGCGGTGCCGCACCCCTTCACGCCGCGCGTCTGTGCGAAAAGCTTGGCATCGACCGCTGCCTCGTGCCCCCCGGCGCGGGTGTCGGCTCGGCCATCGGTTTCTTGCGCGCGCCCTTCGGGTATGAGGCGCTCGTCACCCGCATCACCCGGCTGTCTACCTTTGATACCGAGGCCGTCAACGCCCTCCTAGCCAGCCTCAAGACCACTGCCGAAAGCTTCGTCCGCACCGGCACCGCCGCCGCGATCACAATCGAAACCACCGCCTTCATGCGCTACAAGGGCCAAGGTTGGGAAATCCCCGTCCCTCTGCCCGACCGCACCTTCACCGCCCCAGACGTCACCGCCCTCCGCGCCGCCTTCCGCGACGCCTACGCCCGCTTCTTTGGTCGCGCCATCGGCGGCACCAGCGATGACGCGCTGGAAATCGAGGTCGTCACATGGTCCGTCAAGGCCAGCGACACCCGCCCTGCCCCCGCTCGCCACCACCTGACCGACGGCACCACGACACTCACCCCCACCACCTTCCGCGACGTGTTCGATCCCGCAACCGGCGCAACCCTCCCCACCGCCATCACCGACCGCGCCGCCCTCAGCCCCGGCCAACGCCTCTCCGGCCCCGCGATCATTGTCGAACGTGAAACCTCCACCGTCGTCACCTCGCCCTTCGACGTGGTGATGCAGACCGACGGCTCCCTCCTCCTCATCCGAAAGCCCGCGCCATGACCGACCCGACCCGCGAGATCCGCTTTCAGGTGATGTGGAACCGCCTGATTTCCGTGGTCGAGGAACAGGCGATGACCCTCCTCCGCACCGCCTTCTCCACCTCGGTTCGCGAAGCGGGCGACCTTTCCGCCGGGGTCTTCGATCCGCAAGGCCGGATGCTCGCCCAGGCCGTCACCGGCACCCCCGGCCACGTCAACACGATGGCCGAGGCGGTCCTCCACTTCATCACCGAAATCGGCCGCGCCAACATGTTTCCGGGCGACACCTACGTCACCAACGACCCATGGAAAGGCACCGGCCATCTCCATGACATCACGATGGTCTCGCCCTCGTTCCTTGGCGACACGCTCGTCGGCTTCTTCGCCTGCACCGCCCATGTTGTCGATGTCGGCGGGCGTGGCTTCGGGGCCGATGGCAAATCGGTCTACGAGGAAGGCATCCAGATCCCGATCATGAAATTCGCCGAGCGCGGCGCTGTGAACGACACCCTCATCCGCCTTCTGCGCGCCAATGTCCGCGAACCCGATCAGGTGGTGGGCGATTTCTACTCCCTCGCCGCCTGCAACGACGTGGGCCACCGCCGCCTCGCTGCGATGATGCAGGAAATCGGCCTCGCCACCCTCGACGACCTTGGCGAGTTCATCTTCACCCGCACCCGCAGCGCGACGCTCGACCGTCTGCGCGCCCTGAAGCAAGGCACCTGGGACAACGTTCTCGACACCGACGGCTACGACACCCCCGTCCGCCTCGCCGCGTCCGTCACCATCGCGGGCGACACGGTCAACGTCGATTTCGCCGGGTCCAGTCCGGTCTCGCCCAAGGGCATCAACGTGCCGATCATCTACACCAAGGCCTACGCCTCCTATGCGCTCAAATGCGTGATCGCCCCCGACATCCCGAACAACTGGGCCTCGCTTGAAGCCTTCACCATCGCGTCGCCTGAAAACATCCTGAACGCCCCGCGCCCCGCCCCTGTTTCCGTCCGCCACGTCATCGGCCACCTCGTCCCCGACCTCGTCCTCGGCGCGCTTGCCAAGGCGCTGCCGGGGCAGGTGCTGGCCGAAGGCGCGGCCGCCCTTTGGAACATCCACATGTCGGTCCGCCCCGCCCGCGGCCGAACTGGTCGCCGCGCCGAAATCCTGATGTTCAACTCCGGCGGCATGGGCGCACGCCCCACCGCAGATGGCCTTTCGGCCACCGCCTTCCCCTCCGGCGTTATGACCATGCCGATCGAGGCGACCGAACACACCGGCCCCATCGTGATCTGGCGCAAGGAACTGCGTCCCGATTCAGGCGGCGACGGCGAATTCCGTGGCGGCCTCGGGCAGATCATCGAAATCGAGCCCCTCGCCGGCCACGAATTCGACTTCTCCGCCATGTTCGACCGCATCAACCATCCCGCCCGGGGCCGCGACGGCGGCCAACCCGGTGCCGCCGGATCGGTCGACCTCGATGACGGCACCAAACTCAAGCCCAAGGGCTGGCAGCACGTCCCCGCCGGGCGCCGCCTGATCCTCACCCTGCCCGGCGGCGGCGGTTTTGGCGATCCTGCCCGCCGAGACCCCGAAGCCCGCGCCGACGATGCGGCCAAAGGCTACGTAACACCCCAATCCGGAAGACCAGAATGACCCCCCGTTTCGACACGATCCTTCTCACCGGCGCCGCAGGCCGGCTTGGCACCGAACTTCGCCGCGGCCTCGCCCCCCTTGCCCGGACACTCCGCCTCGCCGACCGCGCGCCTATCACCAACCTCCAGCCCAACGAACAGGCGTTGAGCTTCGACCTCACCGACGCTGACGCCGTCTCCCGCGCCATCCAGGGCGTCGATGCCATCGTCCATTTTGGCGGCGCACCGATGGAACGCCCTTGGGAAGAAGTGCTGAACTCCAGCATCATCGGCAGCTACAACGTCTACGAGGCCGCACGGAAACACCGCGTCCCGCGCATCGTCTACGCCTCGTCGGTCCACGCCATCGGCTACCACCTTCTGACAGACCACATCGATGCCCAAGCTCCGCACCGACCCGACAGCCTTTATGGCCTCTCGAAATGTTTCGTCGAAGATCTCGGCCGCCTTTACTGGGACAAGTTCGGGATCGAGACCGCCGCCCTGCGGATCTTCTCCTCCTTCCCCGAACCGGCAGACCGCCGCATGCTCTGGTCGTGGCTATCGTTCGACGACTGCATCCGCCTCGTCACCGCCGCCCTGACCGCGCCGCAGGTCGGTTTCACCGTGTCTTTTGGCATCTCCGACAACACGGTCAAACCGGTCGACAACCGCCTCGCCGCGCATCTCGGATTTCACCCGCAAGACAACACCGAACCCTTTCGTTCGGCCGTTGAAGCGCGTACCCCTTTGCCCGATCCGGCCGCCCCCGCTGTGCAAGCCCTGGGCGGTTGGTTCGTTGAACTTGGGCATCCCGATGATGAGGCGGCAAAGTGAACGACAGGTATGACGTGGTGATTGTCGGTGGGGCCGTGATCGGCTCGGCCGTCGCCTATTTCCTGACCGCGAACCCCGACTTCACAGGCTCCGTCCTGATCGTGGAACGCGACCCGACCTTCGCCAAGGCGTCAACCTCACTGTCCGCCGCCTCGATCCGCACCCAGTTTTCCAACCCGATCAACGTGAAGATCGGCCAGTTCGGCTCCGCCTTCATCCGCGATTTCGCCACCACCATGCAGGTCGAAGGCCAATCTCCGCCCGATCTCAACTTCCACACTGGCGGCTACCTTTTCCTCGCCAACACACCCGCGCAGGAACAGGTGCTGCGCGAAAACAACGCCGTCCAGCGCGCCTGCGGGGCCGATGTTGTCCTTTGGGATGCACAAGAGCTTTCCCGCGCCTTCCCGCACCTCAATGTCGAGGATATCCGCCTCGCCTCCTACGGCCGCTCCGGCGAAGGATGGTTTTCCAACTTTTGTGCCCCGTTTTCTTATGTGCCCCGCCGTCAAGATCAGTAGCTCTTTCAATGGCTTCTGAGCTAAAGCCCGGCACATAACGGCAAACGT
>LNFM01007893.1_pt1 | contig 16368 bp, 17 predicted proteins | sample 596031 | NCBI WGS metagenome assembly LNFM01 (sample SAMN04254537, study PRJNA301005) | activated carbon metagenome | isolation source: dual media filters at the Ann Arbor, Michigan drinking water treatment plant | place: USA: Ann Arbor
TCACCGCCAGCATCCCGCTCGGCACCTTCACCTGCGTCACCGGCGTCTCGGGCAGCGGCAAGAGCACGCTGATCGTCGAAACGCTCTACAAGGCACTGGCCAAGCGGCTGAACAATGCACGCGAGCATCCTGGCGCACACAGCGGCCTCGAGGGCATGGGCCACCTCGACAAGATCGTCGACATCGACCAGTCGCCGATCGGCCGCACGCCGCGCTCCAATCCCGCCACCTACACCGGCGCCTTCTCGCCGATCCGCGACTGGTTCTCGCAACTGCCGGAATCGACCGAGCGCGGCTACAAGCCGGGACGCTTCTCGTTCAACGTCAAGGGCGGACGCTGCGAGGCCTGCCAGGGCGACGGCGTCATCAAGATCGAGATGCACTTCCTGCCCGACGTCTACGTTCAGTGCGATGTCTGCAAGGGCAAGCGTTACAACCGCGAGACGCTGGAGATCATCTTCCGCGGCAAGTCGATCGCCGACGTGCTCGACATGACGGTCGACGAGGGCTGCGATTTCTTCAAGGCAGTACCGATCATCCGCGACAAGCTGCTGACCCTTCAGCAGGTCGGCCTCGGCTACATCCACATCGGCCAGCAGGCGACGACGCTGTCGGGTGGCGAGGCGCAGCGCGTGAAACTCGCCAAGGAACTGTCGCGCCGCGCCACCGGCCGCACGCTCTACATTCTCGACGAGCCGACCACCGGCCTGCATTTCGAGGACGTTCGCAAGCTGCTCGAAGTCCTCCACCGCCTGGTCGAGACCGGCAATACGGTGCTGGTGATCGAACACAATCTGGAAGTCATCAAGACCGCCGACTGGGTGCTCGATCTCGGTCCCGATGGCGGCGCCGGCGGCGGCCGGCTGGTCGCCGAAGGCCCGCCCGAGGCGATCGTGAAGGTGGCGGAGAGCTACACCGGCCAATACCTCGCCCGATATCTGCCGCGCGGCACCACAGCCAAGAAGCGCGCCTAGTTGCTCGCGGCGCGCCGCTGCCAGCCGATCCGGCCGAGCGCGTAGCCGAACTGGCGTTCGACGACGTCAGGCGTCGCATCGGAGGCATCGCCCGTGCGGGCGGCGACGCGGGCCTGGGCCACCTCCATGGGTACGTCGAGCCAGATGCCCTCAAAGGGCACGCCGACGCGGGCCGCGAGCGCCTCCGCTGCCTGACGCTCGTCCTCGCGGGCAAAGACCGCGTCGAGCACGACGCTGTGCCCGGCCCGCAGGATCCGCTCCGCCCGCGCCATCAGGGCGGTGTAGACCCGGGCCGAGAGGTCGGGCGTATAGCTGCCAGCCGGCATGCGCTCGTTTAGTCCGATACCGGACATTCGTTTGCGCTCGACGTCGCTGCGTACCACCGCCGCGCCGGGCGTCCGGCCGATCCCGGGCGCGAGCTTCAGCGCCAAAGTCGTCTTGCCGCTGCCCGACAGGCCGCCCACCGCCAGCAGGCGTGGCGGCGCCGGCTGCAGGAACCCAAGGGCTGCCTGTTGGTAGGCCCGCGCCGGGGAATTGTCGGCGCCGCTGACCGCCGTCACCGCCGAATCGACATAGGCGCGGATCGAGGCGCGGCGCGCGAGGAAGAGCGGCAGCAGGGCAAGCGCCTCGTCGTGCGGTGCCGCCGGCAGCTCGGCGATCCGCCACAACCATTCGTTCAGCAGCCGGTTGGCGAGGGCCCCCAGACCCTGGCGCGACAGATCCATCAGCGCGAAGGCGAGATCGTAGAGCACGTCGATGTTGGCGATCTTGTCGGAGAATTCTATGGCGTCGAACGGCACCGGCTCGCCCCGCAGCAGCACGATATTGCGCAGGTGGAGATCGCCATGGCAGCGCCGCACCGCCCCCGCCGCCTGGCGCCGCCCCACCAGCCCGAGAAACGGCTCGAGCGCCCGCGGCATCGCCTCGGCCAGCGCCGCGCTGGTCGGCGGATCGAGGCGCTCGCCGGCCTCGCGCATCTGGCGCACGTCGGCGGCCACCGAGTGCCAGTAGTCGTCGGGCCCGCTGAAGCCCGCGGCAATCGCCGGCAAGCCATCGTGAAAGCGGGCGATGCGTGCACCCAGCGCCGTGATCAGCTCCGGCGTCAGCGCACCGCGCGCGGCCATGCGATCGAGCAGCCCGTCCTCGTCGAAGCGGCGCATGACGACCAGCCAGTCGACCGCGTCGTCGGACGCCTCGCCCGGCTCGCCCAGCACGAGGGCGCTGTCGCGGCCGCGCCGGACCGGCGCAACCCCGAGATAGACCTCGGGCGCGAGCTGGCGGTTGATGTCGATCTCGGCGGCGCACATGGCGGCGCGCCGGCCCGAGGTCGAGAAATCCATGTAGGGGAACTTCACCGCGCGCTTCAGCTTGTAGGCGCGCTCACCCGAAAGAAACACGACGGCGCCATGGGTGTCGATGCGCCGCGCCGGCGCCAGCCGGGCGCCGAGAAAGTCGATGACCTCCGACTGATCTTCTACGACGAAGGACGGCCGGGTGCTCACGGCTTCAGGCGAACCCGACCCGTCGTTCCTCGACGCCGAAGGGATCGACGTGAAGGATGATCTCGGCATCCGGGAATCCCGCCTGGATATCGGCTTCGACCTGGTCGCCGATCTCGTGCGCCTGCGTGAGGGTGAGCGTGGGGTCGAGTTCGATGTGGAGCTGGATGAATTTGGTGAGACCGGAGGAGCGCGTGCGCAGGTCGTGAATGTCCTGCACCTCGGGATGGCGCCTGGCTATGTCCACGATGCGCAGGCGATCCGCGTCCGGAAGCTCCCGATCCATCAGCACGTCGAGCGAGCTGCGCCCGACACCCCAGGCACCGTGGATCAGGTAAAGCGCCACAAGGGCCGCCATGCCGGCATCGATCAGCGGCTGGTTGAAGCGGCCTGCCAGGAACAGCGCGATACCGACCGCTACATTGCTCACGAGGTCGGTCTTGTAGTGCGCTTTGTCGGCGCCGATGGCGATGGAACCGGTCCGCTTCACGACGTAGTTCTGGAAGGCCACCAGAGCCAGGGTAAGCACGATGGCAAGCAGGCTGACGGCCACGCCCACCGCTTCATGCCGGACCTCGTGCGGATGCAGGAGGCGGTCGCTCACCGTCAACAACAGGCCGCCGCCCGACGCAGCGATGAAGCCGGCCTGGGTCAATCCCGCCAAGGCCTCGGCTTTCCCATGACCGAAGCGATGGTCGGCATCTGCCGGGGTCAGCGCCTGGCGGACGGCGAGGAAAGTGACCAGGGAGGCGAGGAAGTCGAGTGACGAGTCGACCAGCGACGACAGCATGCTGACCGACTCGGTGATCAGCCAGGCCGCCGTCTTGGCGCCGATCAGAGCCAACGCCACCGACATCGAGGCGATGGTCGCTGCCCGCATAAGGCGTTGTGGCTCCATCGCCATCTTTGCCTCAGGGAAAGAGGGCGCGCGTGGTCCAGGCCTCGGCGGGCGAGCCACGCCGATATTCGAGCCGATCGTGCAGGCGGAACGCCCCGTCCTGCCAGAATTCGATCAACAGCGGTTGTAGCCGGAACCCGGACCAGTGAGCCGGCCGCGGCACCGTGCCGACCAGGTGCCGCGCGGTGTATTCGGCCACACGCTTTTCCAGCGCGAAACGGCTGTCGAGCGGACGGGACTGTTCGGAGGCCCAGGCGCCGATCTGGCTACCGCGGGCCCGGCTCGCGAAATAGGCGTCGGCCTCCTCCGGCGTGGTCTGCGATACCGGCCCCTCCAGGCGGACCTGGCGGCGGAGCGACTTCCAGTGGAACAGCAACGCCGCCTTGGTATGGCTCAGCAAATGCTGGCCCTTGCGGCTCTCGTAGTTGGTGTAGAACACGAATCCGGCCGGATCGTAGCCCTTGAGGAGCACCATGCGGGCCGACGGCGTCCCGTCGGGCCCGACAGTGGCCAGCGCCACGGCGTCGGGGTCGTTGGGCTCGCTTTTGGCCGCCTCGGCGTACCAGTCCCCGAACAGCGCCAGGGGGTCGGAATTCTCTCGGATCATGACAGCCACAATATAGGGGGCTGCCGAAGCCTTCCACCACCGGCATCTTGTCCCAATGGCCATCCCCCGCTAATAACAAGGGATGACCGTTGCTGCACAATTAATGGCTGGAAAAAAAGGCCTGATCATGGGCGTCGCTAACGAGCGCTCGATCGCCTGGGGTATCGCCAAGGCTTGCCACGATAACGGCGCCAAGGTCGCCTTCACCTTCCAGGGCGACGCCCTGGAGAAACGGGTCCGGCCGCTGGCCAGCTCGATCGGCAGCGACATCATCCTGCCTTGCGACGTCACCAACGCCGCCAGCATCGACGCCACCTTCGCCGAGATCGAGAAGCGTTGGGGCGAGCTGGATTTCCTGGTCCACGCCATCGCCTTCTCGAACAAGGACGAGCTCAAGGGCCGCTATCTCGACACCAGCCCCGAGAACTTCCAGCTCACCATGAACGTGAGCTGCTACTCGTTCACTTCGGTGGCGCAGCGCGCCGTGCCGCTGATGAAGAACGGCGGCAGCCTGTTGACGCTCACCTATTACGGCGCCGAGCGCGTCATTCCCCATTACAACGTCATGGGAGTGGCCAAGGCCGCCCTCGAGGCCAGCGTGCGCTACCTGGCGGCCGACCTCGGTCAGCAGAAGATCCGCGTCAACGCCATCTCCGCCGGACCGATCAAGACGCTGGCTTTCGCGGGGATCAACGACGGCCGCTATATACTGAAGTGGAACGAACTCAACTCGCCGCTGAAGCGCAACGTCACGACCGAGGAAGTCGGCAACGCCGGCCTTTACCTGCTGTCGGACCTGGGCACCGCGGTCACCGGCGAAGTGATGCATGTCGACGCCGGCTATCATGTCGTCGGCATGATCAATACCTCGTCGGCCAAGCAGATCGCAGAGCTGCTCGGCAATTTCGAGGGCGAGTAGGCCGGCGGCCATGGCCGGCAACAGCTTCGGCGCCCTTTTCCGGTTTACGAGCTGGGGAGAAAGTCACGGACCGGCCATCGGCTGCGTCGTCGACGGCACGCCACCACGAATCCCGCTCGCCGAGGCCGACATCCAGGTCTGGATGGACAAGCGCCGCCCCGGCCAGTCGCGCTTCGTCACCCAGCGCCAGGAACCCGACACGGTGAAGATCCTGTCCGGCGTGTTCGAGGGCGTCACCACCGGTACCCCGATCGGGCTGCACATCGACAATGTCGACCAGCGCAGCCGCGACTACGGCGAGATCAAGGACCAGTTCCGGCCGTCCCACGCCGACTACACCTACCTGAAGAAATATGGCGTGCGCGACTATCGCGGCGGTGGCCGGCAGTCGGCGCGGGAGACGGCGGTGCGGGTCGCCGCCGGCGCCATCGCCCGCAAGATACTCACCAATTTCCTGGGCGATGCCGTTTCGATCCGCGGCGCTGTGATCCAGATCGGCACGCAGAAGATCGACCGCTCCAAATGGGACTGGGACGCCACCGGCGATAATCCCTTCTGGTGTCCCGACCGGCAGGCAGCCCAGGGCTGGGAGGGTTATCTCGACGACGTCCGCAAGCGCGGCAGTTCGTGCGGCGCGGTGATCGAGGTCGTGGCCTCGGGCCTGCCCGCGGGCCTGGGCGATCCGGTCTACGACAAGCTCGATGCCGACTTCGCCAAGGCGCTGATGAGCATCAACGCCGTGAAAGGCGTGGAGATCGGCGCCGGCTTCGCAACAGCGGCGATGAGCGGCGAGGAAAACGCCGACGAGATGCGCATGTCCGGCGGCGCACCCACATTCCTCAGCAACCACGCCGGCGGCATCCTGGGCGGCATCTCGACCGGTCAGGACATCGTCTGCCGGCTGGCGGTGAAGCCCACGAGTTCCATCCTCTCGACCGTGCGCAGCATCGACCGTCACGGTAACGAGGTCGAATTGCGCACCAAGGGTCGTCACGATCCCTGCGTCGGGATCCGCGGCACGCCGGTCGCCGAGGCAATGGTGGCGTGCGTCCTAGCCGACCATCTGCTGCGCCACCGCGCCCAGTGCGGCTGAGTCCGGCGCCATGTCGGCCCAGAAGCCCGTCGAGGCACGTTACGGCATGGTGCACAATGTCGGCATGGCGGTGGTCTCCGCCGCCATGATCGTGGGCGCGATTGCCCATTTCGCCACCAATTCCAACAATGCGCCGACTTTCTCGCTCAACGATCCGCGGTTCGTCCTGTTCACCACCCTGGCCATGGCAATGGCCTACTACACCTACCTCGGCATCAGTCGTTTCAGGAACCGCGAGCCACAGATCGTCATCGACCGCGACGGCATCATGCTGGCTTTCGGCCGCAACCGCCGCCTGGCATGGGACGACATCCGGTGGGTCAGGCTGCGCCGCCTCGCCATGCGACCGCAACTCGAGATCGGCCTGACGCCCGAGGCCTTCGTCGCGGCCGATCTCAAGCTCTCGCAGTGGGGTCTCGACGACAGCCTGCGACCGGTCCGCGGCACACCAGCCGCCGTTCTCGTCCGCGACAATGGGCTCGACGTCACGGCGTCGGCGATGCTTGACGCGGTCCGGACATTTCGGCCGAATCTGGTGAAATCGTAAAACCCCGACCGGAGACGAAGCCATGCGACGATACCTCGTCGGCCTCCTCGCGACTGTCGGCGTGCTGACGCTGCTTCTCGTCGCCAGCGGAGCGGCGCTGATTTTCTCCGGCCCGTTCTCGGCCAAGCCGTTGCCGCGGTCGATGGTGCTGTCGCTCGACCTGCGCAACGTGCCGCCCGAGGCCACCTCCTCCGACTTGCTGTCGGGCGGCCTGTTCCGCAGTTCGCGCGACCTCGTCGATACCATCCAGTTGCTCTGGCAGGCGGCCGACGATCCACGCGTCGTCGGCCTGTTCGTCGAGATCGGCGACGATCAAGCCGGTCTCGCCCGCGTCCAGGAGCTGCGCCAGGCGATCGCCAATTTCCGTGGCAAGGGCAAGTTCACGGTCGGCTTCGCCGGGTCTCTGGGTGGCAGCGGCGGCCATCTGGGCGACTACTACCTGGCCTCCGCGCTGGAGCAGATCTGGCTGCAGCCGAGCGGCGGCTTTGCCGTGACCGGGATGGCCGTCGAGACACCGTTCATGAAGGACGGACTGGACAAGCTCGGCATCAAGGTCGAGGGCGGCAAGCGCTACGAATACAAGAGCGCGCCCGACAGCTTCCTGGAGAACGGCTACACCGGCCCGGCCCGCGAGAACCTGCAGCAGCTCCTCGACAGTCTCTTCGGCCAGTTCGTCACCGACGTGGCGCGCGAGCGCCGCCTCGAGGCCTCGCAGGTCCGGCGAATCGTCGATTCGGCGCCCTTCGATTCGGAACGGGCGCGCGAGGAGGGTCTGATCGACCGGATCGGTTATCGAGGCGATGCGCTGGAGGAAGTCTGGCAGCGCGCCGGGACCGTCCGCGACCTGGTATCGCTGTCCGACTATGCCGGCGATGAGACGCGGCCGAAGCCGCGCGGCGATGTCATCGCCCTGGTGCGGGTGAACGGACCGATCGTCTCCGGCTCCGGCGGCGACGGCGGCCTTCTCGACGACGACGTCATGGCCAACGCCGAGGACGTGGTCGACGCCCTCGATCATGCGGCGCGATCGAAGGAGGTGCGGGCCATCGTACTGCGCATCGATTCACCTGGGGGCACCTATCCCGCCGCCGACGCCATCGCCGACGCCGTCGGCCGCGCCCGATCGGCCGGCAAGCCGGTCATCGCCTCGATGGGCGACGTCGCGGCATCGGGCGGCTACCTCGCCGCGGTTCGCGCCGACGTGATCGTGGCCCAGCCCACCACCATCACCGCCTCGATCGGCGTGTTCACCATCTGGCCGGTCGCCTCCGAGCTGCTGTCGTCGTTGGGCATCAAGGTCGACCGGATTTCGGTCGGCACCAACGCCGGCATGTACTCCACCTTTCAGCCGCCGACAGCGGCGCAGCGCGCCGTGGTCGGCCGCGAGCTGGACAGCGTCTACCGCGAGTTCACGCGCCAGGTCGGCGAAGCGCGCAAGATCGACGGCCCCAAGCTCGATGCCGCCGCCCGCGGCCGCGTCTTCAGCGGCATCGACGCCAAGCGCGCTGGCCTGGTGGATGAACTGGGCGGGCTACAGCTGGCGGTGAGCATTGCCAAGGCCAAGGCCGGCATCGACGAGACACGCCAGGTCGAGATCCACCGCTATCCGGACGAGCAGGACCGCTGGTATCGCCTTGTCGATCGTCTGTTCAAGCTGACGGGCGTCAGCACGGGCCCGACGGCGCGCGCGCCGCGCGAAGTCCGCGAGGCCCTGGCGCGACTGGGTGTCGTGGCCCGCCCCGGAAATGTCCGCCTGCCGCCGCTGCCGCCGCTCTGGCGCTAGAACATCCACCTCGAACAAGGACCTCACGTGACTATCCCTGACGACATCTTCACCGAACCCGAGGACTTTTCGCCGGATACGCTGGCCAATCTCGGCCCGCTGCGCCGCCTGGCCGGCGTGTGGCAGTCCGACCGCGGGGTGGACGTCAGCCCCAAGGCCGAGGGCCCCGAGCGGCGCGTCTTCCAGGAACACATCCGGATGGATCCGATCGATCCGCAGCCCAACGGGCCGCAGCTCCTCTACGGGCTGCGCTACCACATCCATATCAATACGGCCGAGGAGGCCATCACCTTCCACGATCAGGTCGGCTATTGGCTGTGGGAGCCCGCCACCGGGATGATCATGCAGAGCCTCACCATTCCGCGCGGCCAGGTGGCCTTGGCGGGCGGGCAGGCGGCGCCCGACGACAAGCGCATTTCGGTCGAAGCGCGGCGCGGCGATACGCGCTTCGGAATCTGCTCGAATCCCTTTCTCGAGGAAGCATTTCGCACCGACTACTACCGCATCGACATCGCCTTCAACGATGACGGGAGCTGGACATACGTGACGCGCACCGATCTGGCGGTCGGGGGCAAGGAGCCTGCGTTCAACCACAACGACACCAACACCATGCGGCGGATCGCATCGCCTGCGCCGAACCCGATGCTCGGGCTGCTAAAAGAAAAGGCCGGCTAGTTTCGTTCGCCGAGCAGGGCAACGATCGCCTGCCACATCGTCCAGGCGTTGGCCATGCTGACGGCATTGAATTCGACGTGGCCGATGTCGTCCATCAGGAACAGCGAGACCCGCGCGCCTGACGCCGACGCCGCCAGGCTCTGGCTCTCGCTGTGGGGCACCAGCGGATCGCCCTGGCCATGCACCAGGATGAGATGGCCGCGGAGCTTGGTGAGGTCGTAGAAAGCGAGATTGAGCCCGTCGATCTCGCGGCGAACATTCTCCGGCAGCGCCGCCAGTAGAGCGGCCACGGCATCGGGATCGCGATTGTCGACCACCGCCAGCACGGCCCGTCCCTGCGGCCCCAGCGCCCTCGTCAGCGCCGTGATATCGGCGCTGGCGTCGTGGACACGGCGCCGGGCGATCTCCTGCAACAGGCGGGCGTCTTCGGCACTGTCGAGCCGGCCGGCATTGGCCTGGAGGAACGCCCAGCGGCCGTACCTGTTGGGCTCCCGCCGGAATTCCCGGCTGTCGCCCATCGGCCGGAAGGCGCCCGTCGTGATGAAGCGGATCGCCGCCGTCATGTCGTGGTAGCCGCCGATGCTGACCAGGAACGCGATCCGCGAGGTGAGATCGTCCTCGAGAGCGGCGATGATCGCCGGTCCGACCGCGTACGAGATCGCCGCAACGCCGAGCGGGATATCGGGCTGCCATTTGCCAAGCTGCCTCAGCGCACTCGCTACTCTTCCACCGTCGGCCCGAGACAGCGCCAGGCGCCGCACCTCGGGCAACTCGGGAACGAGGATGGCAAAGCCCGCCCGTGCGAATGTTCGGGCCAGCGCCTGCAGGCGCGGCTCGTCACGACCAAGCACGGCCGCGCCCGGTACCAGAACCATCGCCGCCCGCACCCGGCCGGCCGGCAGATAAAGATCGCCCTCGCCGCTCTCCCAGCGCGTCGGATATTCGCGCGGCAGGTCGGTCACCTCTTGCCACAGCGTCGGCGCGCCGCCGGCCGCGAGGTCCCACATGACCAGCGCCGATTGCACCCAAGTCACCGGCCGGCCGAACACGAGAAGCAACCCGACGAGGACTGCCAGTCCGATCGCGAGGCGACGCAGCCTCTTCATCAGGCAAGGCGGAGGGTGGCGAGGGTCGCGAGCGCGTCGCCATCGCGACGCAGCAGCGCCAACTCCTCGACCCTGCCGGTCATCGGCAGATGCTGGCGCTCGACGATGCGCGCCACCTGTTCGGCCTCGGTCGCCTGCTTGAAAAGACCGAGCGTGATGTGGGGCTCGAACGGCTCGTTACCGGGCGTCGGATTGAGTACTTCGTAGAGGCTCATCAATTCGGCTGCGCCATCGGCGGGTTCGGCATAGAGATATAGATCGGATCGCACGATTCGTTCGATCATGAACCAGAACGGTCGCTGGCTGATACTACCGAGCGCGGCGCGCAATGCCGCTTCGCGGTCGGATGTGGCCCCGAACACCAGGGTGAAATGCGGGCCGATCAGGCCGGCCTCCTGCGGATGATATTGCGCCCGCAGGCGGCGCAACGCGATGTCGTCTGCCTCGCCGAGCACCGGCCAGGCCACGACAAACAGCATCAGCTATAGCTCTTGGCCATGCCCAATGCCGGATCCATCACCGCGCCATAGGGCGGGAACGGGTAGCGCAGGCCGTTCTTGCCGAGATGCCCCATGCCTTCCACGGCGCGCAGCAGCTCGTCGGGCGGGCAGGCCATCAGCAGCTCATCGTCGGCCACGCCGCCATAGCGCCGTTCGGCGAAGCAGGGCAGCGACAACGAGGTCTGCCGCGTGGCGAGCGCCCTGCCCCACGAGTCGGCGCAGGCGCTCTCGCCCGTCACGGTAAAATCGTAGCGGCGGTAGCGGTGATACTGCAGGCCATTGATGAAATAGATCATCTGCCCGGGCGTGCCGTAAAACATGCAGATGTCGGGTGGATCGAGACGCGCCGAACGCAGCGGTGAGACGACCAGGCCGTTGTACTTGCCGTCCGGCACGCGCGGCATCTGTGCCTGGTGGGCGGCCGAAGCCTCCTTGTTGCCGAACCACACGCCGTTCATGTGATCGCCCGACAGGAAGCCCTCGCCCGGATGATTGAGCCCGACCACGCCGCCGCAGTTGCCGCCACGCGTGTTGTCGACCGTGATGCCGAGCGTAAAGCCGTACCAGCGCGACTGGGTCACCATCTGGCACATGGTGAACTTGAAGCCCTCGGTCGGCTTGCGCACGCCCTTGATCTTGTCCATCTCCGCCGGATCCTCGAACAGCCTCATGCCGATCGGGTTGGTGCGGATGCGCAGCAGTTCGATGAGCTTGGTGCTGGCCTCGGCCAACATCTCACCGGTGATCTTTTCCGGCGGCGTCCATGGCGCGGTCTTGTAGCCCGGCGGCAAGGTCTGGACGTTCATGGGTGTTTCCTCCGTGTCTGGCTAGGTGAGGTTCAGCCCACCATCGGCGATGACGATCTCCCCGGTAACGTAGTCGTTGGCGCAGAGCGCGGCTACAAGGTCGGCAATGTCTTCCGGTTTCGCAGGTCGCTTCATCGGCGACTTCGTGTTCCAGGTTTCGAGCATGTCTGGCCAATTGGCCGTCATCGGCGTTTCGACCAGGCCCGGCGCCACCGCATTGACCCGGATGTCGGGACCGAGCGCCAGGGCGAGCAGCTTGGTTACATGGTGCAGGGCTGCCTTGGACGCCGCGTAGGGGATCGACGAGCCCTTGGGGCGCGAACCGGCATGGGTGCCGATATTGACGATGCCGGCCGGACGCCCGCTGGCCGCGGCCTTGCGCAAGGCAGACTCCGCCTCCGCGACGAGGACGAACGGCGCGATCAGGTTCACGTCGAGCATCTGGCGCCACAGGGCCGGCGTCGCGGCTTTCAAGTCGGTGTGCGGGATGCGGATCGACAGGCCCGCATTGTTGACCAGCACATCGAGGCGGCCATGTTGTTTCAGGACGTCGACGACCAGATCGCGTGCCGCAGTCTCGTCGCCGATGTCGGCCTGGTGGTAGCTGGCGCCTTTCAGCTCCGACGCCATCGCGCGCCCGACATCGACGGAGCTGCGCGAATGAAGGGCCACGAAATAGCCGTCCCGCGCCAGGCGGCGGGCGATGGCAGCACCGATGCCCGAGGTCGAGCCGGTGACGAGGGCAACGCGCTCAGACACAGGCCTTCAACGCCTTCAGCGTTTCGTCGGGCCGCTCGACCATCATGAAGTGACCGCTGTTGGCGATCACGACGGTCTTCGATCCGGCGATAGCGGCGGCCAGCGGCCTCGCTTTGGCGGCGGGCGTCATCAGGTCGCCGTCGCCCAGCACCAGGACGGTCGGGCACTTCACGTCGGGCGCCCGGCTGAGCGCATCCTTGTAGGCGTTGCAAGCCGCGAGATCGCTATGGATGACACCGGGCTTGGCGGCCGACAGCACCGCCAGCGATTCGGCCCGCAGCCACAGGCCGGGCGAGACCATGCCGCCTTTGTGCAGTGCATTGCCGATACCCCAGAAGGTCATCAGCTCCTGGACTTTTAGCGTGCCGGCCTTGGCCGACTCGATCATCTCGGGATGCACCGGCATCTCCGTCGCCACGCCGCAGAGGCCGAGCGCACGCACCCCGGCCGGATGGCGGGCGGCCGTGTCGAGCGCCACCAGAGCGCCCATCGAATGGCCGACCAGCGCCGCCTCTTTCAGGCCAGCCGCTTCGATCAGCTTCGCAGTCCAGTCGGCCATCGCGGCGATGCTCGGCAATGCAGGTCCGTCCGACCAGCCGTGGCCGGGGAAATCGACCGCCAGCACGGCGCGGTCGTGATGGGCAAAGAAGCGCGTCTGCAGGCGCCAGGTCGTGCGATCGAAGCCGGCACCATGCAGGAAGACCACCGCGGGCCTGGCCGGATCGAAAGGCGCGCCGCCCGTCGTCGCAAAGACGGCGCGGCCGTCGACGTTGATCCGCATGGCTCAGGCCTTTTGCGAGGCGCGCAGCGCCTGCCCGAGATCGTCGAGGATGTCCTCGGGATCTTCCAGGCCGACCGACAGCCGGATCATGCCCTCGCCGATGCCGGCCGAGGCGAGGCCGGCGGCGTCGAGCTGCGCATGCGTCGTCGAGGCGGGATGGATCACCAGCGACTTGGCATCGCCCACGTTCGCGAGGTGCGAGAACAGCTTCAACCGCTCGATGAAGCGGCGGCCGGCCTCGCGGCCACCCTTCATGTCGAAGCTGAAGATCGAACCCGCACCCTTGGGCAGCAGCTTCTGGGCGAGCGCATGGTCAGGATGTTCCGGAAGCTCCGGCGAGGCGATGCGCTCGACGGCGGGATTGCTCTTCAGGAAGGCGATCACCTTGCGCGCGTTCTCGCCATGGCGGGCGATGCGCAGCGGCAACGTCTCCAATCCTTGCAGCAGGTAGAACGCGGTCTGCGGCGCCATGCAGCAGCCGAAGTCGCGCACGCCCTCGGTGCGGGCGCGCATGACGAAGGCGTGTGGGCCGAACTCCTCGGCGAAGTCGATGCCGTGATAGCCGGCGTAGGGTTCGGTCAGTGTCGGGAACTTGCCCGAGGCCTCCCAGTCGAAGCGGCCGGACTCCACGATCACGCCGCCGATCGCCACGCCGTGGCCGCCGATGAACTTGGTGGCGGACTGGAAGACGATGTCGGCGCCCAGCGTCAGCGGCCGGCACAGCACCGGCGACGCAAAGGTATTGTCGATCATCAGTGGGATCTTGGCAGCATGCGCAATGGCGGCGATCGCCGGGATATCCAGCACCTCGCCGCCGGGATTGCCGATGGTCTCGCCGATCACCAGACGCGTGTTCGGCCGGATCGCCTTGGCGAAACCCGCATGGTCGCGCGGATTGACGAAGGTCGTCGCGATGCCGAAGCGCGGCATGGTGAGCGCCAGCATGTTGCGCGTGCCGCCATAGAGCGAGGTCGAGGCCACGATGTGGCTGCCGGCATCCATCAAGGTGGCGATGGCGATGTGCAGCGCCGCCTGCCCGCTCGACGTCGCAAGCGCGCCCGAGCCCTCCTCCAGTGCCGCCACACGTTCCTCGAACACCGCGACCGTGGGATTGGAGATGCGGCTGTAGATGTGGCCGCCGACCTCGAGGTTGAACAGGCTGGCGGCATGGTCGACGTCGCGGAAGACGAACGAGGTCGTCTGGTAGATCGGCACCGCCCGCGCCCCGGTGACGGGATCGGGATGCTGTCCGGCGTGCAGCGCCAGCGTGTCGGGCTTCAGGAACTTGGCGTCGGCCACGAGGCCCTCACTTCTTGAAAAACGATGCGGCAGCCGAGGCGTGGCTCTGCTTGGCCTTGATCTTCTCCTCGACGCGGGCGATCTCCGCCTTGAGGGTCGCGATATACTCCCGGAGATCGTCGACCGACATCGGATCGAGATTTCGCGGCTGGGATTTCCTGTGAAGCGGTTCGAGGTCGTCTGTTTCGAAGGCCATGGCGCGGCTCCACGGAAGCGGCTAAGGACACCTACCATTGCTCCCATCGCTTCGAAAGGCCGACCATGAGCGCTCTTCCCGCCACGATGACCTGCGTCGAAGTCACCAAAGCGGGCGGGCCCGAAGTGCTCGTGCCGACGACGCGGCCGGTGCCGGTGCCGAAGGCCGGCGAGATCCTGATCAAGGTCGCCACCACCGGCATCAACCGGCCCGACATCGCGCAGCGGCAGGGCACCTACGCGCCGCCGCCGGGCGCCTCCGATCTGCCCGGCCTCGAGGCTGCCGGCACGGTCGCGGCGGTGGCCGCCGACGTCACCGACTGGAAAGTGGGCGACACGGTCTGCGCACTGACGCCGGGCGGCTCCTACGCCGAATACTGCACCGTGGCCGCGCCACAATGCCTGCCGATCCCCAGGGGCTTCGACATGCTGCAGGCGGGCGCGCTGCCGGAGAACTATTTCACCGTCTGGCACAATCTCTTCGAGCGCGGCCTGCTCTCGTCAGGCGAGAAGGTCCTGATCCATGGCGGCGCCAGCGGCATCGGCACGACGGCGATCCAGCTTGCCAAGGCTTTTGGGGCGACCGTCTTCACGACTGTGCGGACGCCCGAGAAGGCGGCGGCGGTCAAGGCGCTCGGCGCCGATCACGCCATTCTCTACAAGGACAACGACTGGGCGGCCGAGGTGAAGAAGCTGTCGGGCGGCGTCGATGTCGTGCTCGACATGGTGGCGGGCGATTACCTGCCCAAGAATCTGATGCTGCTGAAGCAGGATGGCCGTTGCGTCATCATTGCCGTGCAGGCGGGCCCGGTGGCCACGATCAGCGCCGCCTTCGTCATGGTCAACCGCCTCACCCTCACAGGCTCGACGATGCGGCCGCAGAGCATCGCCGCCAAGGGCCGGATGGCGCGCGGACTGAAGGACAAGGTCTGGCCGCTGCTCGAAAGCGGCAAGGTGAAGCCGATCATCTACAAGACCTTCCCGCTGCGTGAAGCAGCGGCGGCGCACGCCGAACTGGAGCGCGCCGACCATGTCGGCAAGGTGATGCTGACGGTCTAGGGCTCGCTGACGTCGGGCTGGTCGGCCTCGGCCGGATCGACTGCAGCGGCCTTCGCCGCTTCCGCCGCGGCGCCGGCCTTGGCCTGTGCCTTCTTCTTCGCGGCGTCCTCGCGGGCAGCCTTGCGGCGCGCCTTGTCGACGGCGTCGTTGAGGTCCTTCAGCGAGCACAGTCCCAAGGTCACCGGATCGCGGGGCCGCACGTTCTGCATGTTCCAATGCGAGCGATCGCGCACCGACTGCACGGTGCTCTTGGTCGAGCCGACCAGCTTGGCAACCTGGCTGTCCTGCAGCTCGGGATGGATCTTCAGCAGCCAGGCGATGGCGTCGGGACGGTCCTGGCGCTTGGCCACCGGCGTGTAGCGCGGCCCCTTGGAGCGTGCGACCGGCATCGGCACGTCGCGCGGCGTAAGCTTCAGCGCCGCGTCCTTGTCGGCCTCGGCGCGCTTGATCTCTTCCTTGGTGAGCTGGCCGTTGGTCGTCGGGTCGAAGCCCGTCATGCCACCCGCCACTTCGCCGTCGGCGATCGCCTGGACCTCGAGCGGATGCAGGCCGGTGAAGGCCGAGATCTGATCGAACGTGAGCGTCGTGTTCTCGACCAGCCAGACGGCGGTCGCCTTGGGCATCAACACTTGCGACATGACTACATTCTCCTGCGCCCGGATATAGAGGCCGCTTCCGCCCCCGCCAACCCGAAAAGCGCCTGCCCCGCAAATGATATGGGGCCTGAAAAAAGGAAACGGCCGGGAATTACCCGGCCGCCCCTCGAAAGATTAAGTTTCAGACCGTCTTACTGGATGACGATCTCGACGCGGCGGTTCTGCGGCTCGCGGACACCGTCCGCGGTCTTGACCAGCAGGCCCGCTTCGCC
>LNFM01007895.1_pt1 | contig 16366 bp, 16 predicted proteins | sample 596031 | NCBI WGS metagenome assembly LNFM01 (sample SAMN04254537, study PRJNA301005) | activated carbon metagenome | isolation source: dual media filters at the Ann Arbor, Michigan drinking water treatment plant | place: USA: Ann Arbor
TGAAGGACAACACCGCCGCCGTGCACGTGCAGGTGCCGGTGGAGGTGACCTCGTTCCTGCTGAACGAGAAGCGCACCGAGATCACCAAGATCGAGCTGAAGCAGCGCGTGACCGTGCTGCTGGTGCCCAACAAGCACCTCGAGACGCCGAACTACAAGCTCGAGCGCCTGCGCCACGACGATCCGCGCCTGGAAGGCCTGCAGGCCAGCTACACGATGATCGAGGAGCCGGACGACGAGGTCGGCATCACGCGTCGCGAGAAGGCCAAGCCCAAGCAGCAACCCATCATCAAGGGTGTTCTGCCCGACCAGCCGGCACCGCCCGCGCCGGTGGCCGCCCCGCCAGCCCCGAAGCCCGCGCCGGCACCGGTGGTGGCCGCCCCCGCCCCTGCCCCCATGCCCAGGCCCACACCGGCGCCGGCTGCCGGCACGGGCTTCTTCGGCTGGGTGAAGAAGATCTTCGGCGGCAGCGATCCTGCTCCAGCCCCCATGGCGGCGCCGGTGCCGGTGCCGCCCGCCCCTCTGGCCGCAACGGCGGCCCCAGAAAAGCGTGAAGGTCGTGACGGTCGTGAAGGTCGTGACGGCCGACGCGGTGAACGCGGTGAACGCGGAGGCCGCGGCGGCGAGCGCGGCGGTGAGCGTGGTGGCCGCGGCGGTTCACGGGAGGGTGGCGAGTCTCGCGGCGGCGAACGGGGTGGACGTGGCGGAAGCCGCGACAGCCGTCGATCGGAGGCCGCGGGCAGCGAACAGCAGTCAGCCAACAACCTGACGCCGGAACGCCAGGAACCGCGTCGCGGCCCACGGCCGGAACGCGCCCCAGTGGCCTTGCGTGAAGAGGGCGGCGTACCGCCGCCGGCCTTCGTCGACACCATTCCCTTGGGCGAACCCGGCGCTGAGGGCGAGCGGGACGGCCGCCGTCGCCGCCGCCGTGGCGGTCGCGACCGGGCTGAAGGCCGGACTGAAGATGCCGGCAATGTCCAGGGGCTGGCACCCGCAACCGCCGAAGGCGCAGCAGTCGAAGAAGGCGCTGCCGCGATGCCGCGCGCCGAAGCCGGCGACAGCCAGCCGGCCGAGGGCGGCGCACCCGAAGGTGGCGTTCGTGAAGGTGGCGAACGTGAAGGCCGGGGCCGCCGGCGCGGTGGCCGGGGCCGCCGCGAACCGCGCGAAGGCGCAGCGCCGCAGGATGGCGTGTCGGCGGACGAAGGCAGCGTGCGCGACGAGGCTGCGCTGGCCCCGCTGGCGGCCGTGCCGTCGGCAGCCATCGCGGCCGACTATGTCGACGAGAGCGAGGCTGCCACGCGTGCAGTACACGTTTCCGAAGTCGCGGCCGATTCGCATGCCGACGTCGAACCGCCGGTCGTCCCTGCTGAAGCGGCTGCACCCGCCGCACCGGTGGCAGCCGCAGCACCACCGGTGCCGGCGCCCGCGCCGATCGCTGCACCGCGGCCCGTGGTCGAGTCCTACACCTTGCCGGTCGATGCACTGCGCTCGATGGCTGCGACCTCGGGCCTCGAATGGGTGAACTCCGACGCCGAGAAGATCCGTGTCGTGCAGGAAGCCATGGCCAACACGCCGCTGCCGGTGCGCGTGCCGCGTGTGCCGCGCCCGCAGATCGTCGTAGACGACGGCCCGCTGGTGCTGGTGGAGACACGCAAGGACCTGTCGCAGATGAAGCTGCCGTTCGAGCAGACGGCGCGCTGATCGAGCTGAGGCTGTCGGACCGATCCGGTCCCATGTGACGAGGGCCTCGCAGAACGAGGCCCTTCTTCATCGCAGATGCGACGGCGCGCTGCTGCGCCCGGGTTCAGGGCAGCCGTTCGAGCGCGCGCTGGTAGACCGGGTCGTGCATCAGTTCGTCCCAGGGCAGCGGCGCGGTCTGGGGCAGCAGGGCCTGGCGTCGCCGTTCGCTGTCCGGGTCGGGCTGCCACAGCTTGCGACTGGCGGCCTCGTCGAGGCCGTCGAGAAGTTCGTCGACCGCTCCGCCACCGTCCAGCGACTGGTTGCACAGCAGCACCATGTCACAGCCGGCGTCGAGCGCCAGCGCCGCAGCCTCGGCATAGGTCAGGGACTGTGTGCCGATCGATCTGGCACCGGCCATGCTCAGATCGTCGCTGAAGACAGCCCCGGTGAAGCCGATCTGCCCACGCAGGATGTCCTTCAGCCAGCGCGCCGAGAAGCCGGCCGGATTGCCGTCGACCTTGGGGTAGACGACGTGTGCCGGCATCACCGCCGTGAGCGTGGTGCTGAGCCATTCGTACGGCCGCATGTCGTCGCTGCCGATGGCCTTCAGCGTGCGCTTGTCGACGGGCACTTCGGTGTGGCTGTCGGCCTTCACGAAGCCGTGACCCGGGAAATGCTTGCCGCAGTGCGCCATGCCGGCGCGAAGCAGGCCGTGCGCCACGCTCTTGGCCAGCATCGTCACCACGCGCGGGTCGCGGTGGAAGGCGCGGTCGCCGATGACGGTGCTGCCGCCGAAATCGAGATCGAGCACAGGTGCGAAGCTGAGGTCGACGCCGCAGGCGCGCAACTCGGCACCGAGCACGTGACCGACGGCCGTGGCGGCGTCGGTGGCCGTCAGGGGGTCCTTCATCCACAGCTCGCCCAAGGTCCGCATGGCCGGCACGTGGGTGAAGCCGTCGGTGCGGAATCGCTGCACGCGTCCGCCCTCGTGGTCGACGCAGATCAGCAGGTCGGCACGAACGGCCTTGATCTGCGAGGTCAGCGCCGTGAGCTGCGCGCGACTCTCCCAGTTGCGGGCGAACAGCACCACCCCGCCCACCAGCGGGTGCTTCAGACGGCGGCGATCGGCGGCGTCGAGCGTGGTGCCGGCGACGTCGAGCACGACAGGCGAATGTAGAGTCATGGTGCAGGGTCCAGGGTTTCGACGACGACGAAGGACGCGGCGTAGTCGGTTTCGTCGGTGACGGTGACGTGGGCGTGCAGGCGCCGCGACGTGAACCAGTCGGCCAGCGGGCCGTCCAGGTGCACATAGGGCTTGCCGCCGGGCTGGTTGAGGATCTCGCAGTGGCGCCAGGTCATCGGCATGCGGATGCCCAGCCCGATGGCCTTGCTGAAGGCTTCCTTGGCCGAAAAGCGTGTCGCCAGGAAGCGAACCCCCCGGTCTGCCGAACGCCCACGACGAGCGTGGAAGACGGCGATCTCGCGCGGACCCAGCACCTTGTCCGCGAAGCGCTCGCCGCGCCGTTCCAGCGTCGCGGCGATGCGCCGGATGTCGCAGATGTCGGTGCCGATGCCGTAGATCACATCATCGGGGCCTGCCCGAAGGCACGGCGGATGCATCGCTGGTAATCGCGCACCGTCTCGGCCAGGCCGAGTTCCAGCGCATCGGCGATCAGCGCGTGGCCGATGGAGACCTCCTGCACACCCGGCACGGCGCGCAGGAAGTCTTCGAGGTTGTCGCGGTTCAGGTCGTGACCGGCGTTGACCTGCAGGCCCGCGGCCTGCGCAGCACGCGCTGCGGCGGCGAATCGGTCGAGCTGGGCCGCTTGCGACGGCGTGCCGTGCGCCGCCGCATAGGGCTCGGTGTACAGCTCGACACGGTCGGCGCCCACGGCGCGTGCGGCCGCCATGGCCTCGGGCAGCGGGTCCATGAACAGGCTCACCCGCACGCCCAATGCATGCGCCTGGGCGATCAAGGGGCGCAGTCGATCGGCATCGGCCGCAAGGTCCCACCCGTGGTCCGATGTGAACTGCCCTTCGCCGTCGGGCACGAAGGTGCACTGATCGGGCGCCTGCCCGTTGGCGGCCAGTTCGTGCAGGCAGTCCATCAGGTTATGGAAAGGGTTGCCCTCGATGTTGTATTCGGCCATCGGCCAGTCCTTCATCAGCACGGCCAGGTCGCGCACGTCGCCGGCGCGGATGTGGCGCTGATCGGGCCGGGGGTGCACGGTGATGCCGTTGGCGCCGGCCTGCAAGGCGATCGCCGAGGCCTTCACCACGCTGGGAATGCCCAGGTGCCGCGTGTTGCGCAGCAGGGCCACCTTGTTGACGTTGACCGACAGTGCCGTGCCGCCTTCGGCGCGGCCGCCCTGCGCGTCAGCTGCCACCCATGGATTCATCGCGAAGTGCCTTCCAGGTCGAGCAGCTTCTGCACGTCGAGCATCACGCGTCGCGTGCGCAGCTGCGAGGATCCCAGATGATAGTGAAGCAGGCCCCGCAGTGGCCCGCGCAACGGCGGCACGGCGCCGGCCACCGCCTGCCGAAGCGCAACGCCGCTGCCGTGCTCGAGCGCCGCCTCCAGCGTCACCAGCATGCGGCCGACCAGCCCGCTGCCGGGCGACTCGACCACACCGGCCTCGGCGTCCAGCCCGTAGTGGCCTTCCAAGCGCACGGGCAGAACGGTCTGCGTCACCAGGGCGAGCTCGGGCAGCACCCCCAGTTCCCGCAGCAGCACCAGCTCGAAAGCGCGCAAGGCCGCCTGCGTGCCGCTCTCGTCCGCCCGCGACATGGCCTGCAAGGTGTCTGCATACATGTCGAACAGCAGCGGGTGGGCGTCCTGCCGCGCCAGCAGCCTGAGCAGCAGCTCGTTCAGGTAGAAGCCGGCGAACAGCGCAGGGCCGCCCGTCATCGGCACACCACCGGCCCATTCGGCGCTGCGCAGGTTGTACACCTCGGCACTGTCGTCGGCGGGGGCCTTGCCGAACTGGACGTTCAGGCGCTGGAACGGCATCAGCACCGGTCGCAGCTGCGAGTAGGGCCGCTTGGCGCCCTTGGCCGCTGCCACCATGCGGCCGCGCTCGCGCGTGAAGAACTCGACGATCAGGCTGGTCTCGCTCCAGTCGTGGTGGTGCAGCACGAAGGCCGCCAGCGGTCCGCCGGCAGAAGCGCGCCGTGTGCTCATCGCAGCGCTGCGGGACAGCCTCCGCGGTTCATCACTCGTAGCCGTAGCTGCGCAGGTGCTTCTCGTCGTCGGCCCAGCCGGAGCGCACGGTGACCCAGATTTCGAGGAAGACCTTGGCGTCCATCAGCCGTTCGAGTTCCTGCCGCGCTTCGCTGCCGATTCGCTTCAGGCGTTCGCCGCCCTGACCGATGATCATGCCCTTGTGGCCTTCGCGCTCGACGACGATGTTGGCGCTGATGCGGCGCAGCTGGCCTTCCTCCTCGAACTTCTCGATGACCACGGTGGAGGTGTAGGGCAGTTCGTCACCGGTCAGTCGGAACAGCTTCTCGCGCACGATCTCACTGGCCAGGAAGCGGTCGCTGCGATCGGTGAGCGCGTCTTCCTCGTACAACCAGTGCTGCTCGGGCAGGTACCTCTCGACGATGGCGAAGAGCCGCTGCACGTCGGCGTCCTTCTGCGCCGACATCGGCACGAACTCGGCGAAGGCGTGGCGTTCCTGCATGCTCTTCAGCCAGGGCAGGACGTCGTTGCGGCGCTTGACGGCATCGAGCTTGTTGGCGATCAGCAGCGCGGGCTTGTCCGGTGGCAGCAGCGACAGCACCTTGGCGTCGTCCAGCCCGAAGCGACCGGCCTCGACCACGAAGAGCACCACGTCCACGTCGCCCAGCGACGACAGCACCGTGCGGTTGAGCGTGCGATTCAGTGCCGCCGCATGCTTCATCTGGAAGCCCGGCGTATCGACGAAGACGAACTGGGACGGCCCCACGGTGCGCACCCCGGTGATGCGGTGCCGTGTCGTCTGCGCCTTGCTGGAGGTGATGCTGATCTTCTGACCCACCAGCGCGTTGAGCAGCGTCGACTTGCCCACGTTCGGCCGTCCCACGATGGCCACCAGCCCGCAACGCTGCCCGTGGGCGTCGCTCTCGGGCAGGGGGGACGGGTTTTCAGGAATGGTGTCGGTCATGTCAGCGCCAATGGATGCAGCCTGTCGCGTGAACGCGCGCAGCGCGGTGCGAATTCATGCAGACGCCGCGGATCCGGCTCCGCCGGTCCGCCAGCGTCGCCCCCCTGGGGGGAGCGCCGCAGGCGCTACGGGAGGGGTCGTCAATCCTTGTCCGTCGATTTGAGCACGTCCAGCATGCGTCGTGCGGCCTCCTGCTCGGCGATGCGGCGCGATCGGCCTTCGCCGCGCTCGATCAGGCGGAGGTCGGGCACGGCGCACTCGACGTCGAAAGTCTGGGCGTGCGCCTGTCCGCGTGTGCCGGTGATGCGATAGGCCGGCACGGGCAGGCGGCGCGCCTGCAGCCACTCCTGCAGTTCGGTCTTGGCGTCCTTGCTCCAGCTCTCGACGTCGGTCGAGGCAATGAGTTCGCCGAACAGGCGGCGCACCAGGCTGTGGGCAGGCTCGAATCCGCCATCCACGAAAACGGCGCCGATCAAGGCTTCGACCGCGTCGGCCAGGATCGACGGGCGCTGCGCGCCGCCGCCACGGGACTCGCCTTCGGACAGGCGCACCACCTCGGGCAGGCCCAGCGACAGAGCGACACGATGCAGGCTGTCCTCGCGCACGAGGTGGGCCCGCACGCGGGTCAGGTCGCCTTCGTCGGAGCCCGAGAAACGCTCGAAGAGCAGCGTGGACACGGCCAAGCTGAGCACGGCGTCGCCGAGAAACTCCAGCCTTTCGTTGTGGTCGGCGCCGAAGCTGCGGTGCGTCAGCGCACGCTGCAACAGTCGCGGCTGCTTGAAACGATGGCCGAGCGTGCGTTGGAGGTGGTCGAGGGTCGGATCCATTCGGGCCGGTGGCACACCCGGCGCGCTAGCGCCTGGAACTGCCTTCGTACTTCATGAGCAGGTACACCGGACCATAGATGGGGATCTCCTTGCGGTATGCAAAGGCGATCACGACCTTTTCGTTTTCCTTCGTGATCTCGAGATCCTTGCCCGAGATGGACTCGATCGCGTACTCGATGTCCCGCTGCTTGTCGAACGCGGCGCGGGCTTCGGCGACAGTGGCCGGCGACGAAGCCGCCACCTTGTCGACGGTGCGCTGTACGGTGAAGTACTCGTTGAGCGTGGGCAGCACGCGCACGAGCAGGTAGCCGCTGAATCCGATCAGCAAAGCCCAGAACAGCAACCCGAACAGGGTGATGCCGCGTTGCTGTCCTCGCCGGGTACTCCGGCTCACGGTGGGGGTGCGCACTGATGTGATCTCCTGCCGGCGGGCGACCTGGATTCGCGATGCGGCCCCGCAGTCCAGCAGGCCGGCTCAATGGAATGGACCGATTCTTCCGAGGTTACCGAAGTTCATCCACACGAAGAAGGCCCTTCCGACGATGTTCTCGTCGGGGACGAAGCCCCAGAAGCGTGAATCCTGAGAATTGTCACGGTTGTCACCCATCACGAAGTAGTGTCCCGCCGGCACCTTGCAGGTCATGCCTTCGGCCGTGTAGCGGCAATTCTCGTTCATGGGGAAGGTCTTCGGGTCGGGCCCGTAGTACGCCTGCCGCTTCGGGTCGACCAGGATGCTGTGCTCCACGTCACCGAGCTTTTCGGTAAAGCGCGGTGTGTAGCGCAGGCTTTCCTCATCGTAATAGTCGCCCTTGGACTCTCCGGCCACCGGTTGGCCGTTGATGCTGAGCTTCTGATTCTGATAGCTCACTTCGTCGCCCGGCAAAGCCACCACGCGCTTGATGTAGTCCAGGCGTGGATCGACCGGGTAGCGGAACACCATCACGTCACCACGCTTGACCGCGTTGTTGTCGACGATCTTCTTGTTGATGACGGGCAGTCGCACACCGTAGTGGAACTTGTTCACGAGGATCAGGTCACCCACGAGCAGCGTCGGGATCATCGATCCGGATGGGATCTTGAACGGCTCGAAGAGGAAGGAGCGCAGCAGGAACACCACCAGGATCACCGGGAAGAGCCCGGCCGTCCAGTCCAGCCACCACGGCTGCATCAGCAGCCTGGCGCGCGCCTCGGACAGGTCGCCGTCGACCTTGGCGATGCCCATCCTGGCCAGTTCGGCACGACGTGCCGCGTCCTGTTGCTCCAGCGTGGCCGCCGCGGCCTCGCGCGCCGGCTTGAAGCGAAGGCGCTCAGCCACCCAGTAGACCAGCGTGACCAGCGTCAGCAGGAAGAGCAGCAGCGAGAAGTTGCCGGTCCAGTGGCCGAGGAACCAGCCGCCGAGGTAGACGATGAGGGCACCATAGAGCGCTGCGGTGATGGAACTCATGGGTGTTTGATCAGTCGTCCACTTGGAGGATGGCCAGGAAGGCTTCCTGCGGCACCTCGACGGCACCGATCTGCTTCATCCGCTTCTTGCCGGCCTTCTGCTTCTCGAGCAGCTTCTTCTTGCGGCTGATGTCACCGCCATAGCATTTTGCCAGCACGTTCTTGCGCAGCGCCTTGATGTTCTCGCGCGCGATGATGTTCGCGCCGATGGCTGCCTGGATCGCCACGTCGTACATCTGCCGCGGGATCTGCTCGCGCATCTTGGCGGCGACCGCACGGCCGCGGTACTGGCTCTGCGCCCGGTGCACGATGATGGAGAGCGCATCGACGCGGTCGCCGTTGATCATCAGGTCGACCTTCACGACGTCGGAAGCGCGGTACTCCTTGAACTCGTAGTCCATGCTGGCGTAGCCGCGCGAGACGCTCTTGAGCTTGTCGAAGAAGTCCAGCACGATCTCGGCCAGCGGCAGCTCGTAGGTCAGCATCACCTGGCGGCCGTGGTAGGCCATGTTGAGCTGCAGGCCGCGCTTCTGGTTGGCCAGCGTCATCACCGGGCCCACCGAGTCCTGGGGCATGTACAGGTGCACCGTGACGATGGGCTCGCGGATCTCGCGGATGCGGCCGAGGTCGGGCATCTTGCTGGGGTTCTCGACCATCAGCACGGTGCCGTCGTTCAGCTCGACCTCGTAGACCACGCTGGGCGCGGTGGTGATGAGATCCTGATCGAACTCGCGCTCCAGCCGCTCCTGCACGATCTCCATGTGCAGCAAGCCCAGGAAGCCGCAGCGGAAACCGAAGCCCAGTGCCTGGCTCACTTCGGGTTCGTAGCGCAGGCTGCTGTCGTTGAGCTTGAGCTTCTCGAGCGCATCGCGCAACTGGTCGTACTCGCTGGCTTCTGTGGGGTACAGGCCGGCAAAGACCTGCGGCTTGATCTCCTTGAAGCCCGGCAGCGGCTCGATGGCGGGGCCTGCGTTGTTGGGCAGCTTCTTCTCCAGCGTGATGGTGTCACCCACCTTGGCCGCCTGAAGCTCCTTGATGCCGCAGATCAGGAACCCCACTTCGCCGGCCCTCAGCACCTCGCGCGGCATGCTCTTGGGGGTGAACACGCCCAGCTGCTCGATGCCGTAGACGGTGTTGGTGGCCATCATGCGTATGCGTTCGCCCTTGCCGAAGCTGCCGTCGACCACGCGCACCAGCATCACGACGCCCACGTAGTTGTCGAACCAGCTGTCGATGATCATGGCGCGCGGCGCGCCGTCGGGCTTGCCGCGCGGCGCCGGCATGCGGGTGATGACGGCCTCGAGGATCTCGTCCAGGCCCATGCCGGTCTTGGCCGAGCAGGGGATGGCATGCTCGGCGTCGATGCCGATCACGTCCTCGATCTCGCTCTTCGCGTTCTCGGGGTCGGCCTGCGGCAGGTCCATCTTGTTCAGCACCGGGACCACTTCCACGCCCAGCTCCAACGCGGTGTAGCAGTTGGCCACGGTCTGCGCCTCGACGCCCTGCGAGGCGTCGACCACCAGCAGCGCGCCCTCGCAGGCCGACAGCGAACGGCTCACCTCGTAAGAGAAGTCGACGTGCCCGGGTGTGTCGATGAGGTTGAGGTTGTAGACCTGCCCGTCCCTGGCCGTGTAGCTCAGGGCCGCGGTCTGCGCCTTGATGGTGATGCCGCGCTCGCGCTCGATGTCCATCGAGTCGAGGACCTGGGCCTCCATCTCCCGGTCGGACAAGCCGCCGCAGCGCTGGATGATGCGATCGGCCAGCGTGCTCTTGCCGTGGTCGATGTGGGCGATGATGGAAAAGTTGCGGATGTGATCCATGAAGACCTACGGTGCCCGTCTCGGCATGCTCCTGCGCGTCGATGGACGCCGCGGATCGAGGCGGGAGTCGCCGCGCGAATCGTCGATGCGAAGCGCCCGGCCGAAGTAAAAAAAAAGGCACGTCGAATGGTTGACGCGCCTTCCAACAGAACGTTTGGCAACTGCTTGTTGGGCGTTCATTCTAACCAAAAGGCCAGACCCAAAACCCGCGCCAATGCTTGTTTGTAGCCCGTTGCAGGGTTCCAACATGAAAATCTATCAACAGCTTGTCCACAGGCTCTCCGGGGCACCGAGCGGGTCCGACTGTGAGTGCCCGCTAGGACCGTCGGCAGGGGGAAAACCTGCCCCCGACTGCCAATTCTAGCGGCGGCGAACGCTAATGCAGCGATGCTCAAGAATGAAGCGGGCGGTCACCAACATCGGGAATGCAAGCCCGGCCGCTACTCGGTACTAACCCGATGGTTCCCCAGCGGCCGCGAATCCCACGATACGGAAAGACCCGCAAGCACAGTCAACCGAGCGGGCCTCGGGTGAGACAGCGAAGGGCCCGGGTCCACGGCTGAGCCGCCCGGGCCTCGAAGCCATCACCGCGTCGGTCGGATCACGAGGTAGTTGGTCCATTCGCCTCGGCGCACCATCACGCTGACTGCGCGCGCCTTTTCGACCCGGGCCACGATGGTGGCGAACTGCTTGGAGTCGGTGATGTCGGTGTTGTCGAGCGACAGGATGATGTCGCCCTCGCGGAGACCGGCGCGTGCTGCCGCGCCGTCCACCGCCTCGACCCGCACACCGCCCCGCTTCAGCTCGCGCCGCTGCGCCTCGGTGAGGTCGGTCGCCGTGATGCCGAGGGCGTTCTTCACCGCCGGTGCGGCGCCCGGCTCTGCAGACGCGCGCCGCGTCTGACGGTCGGGCTCGAACTCGGCCACGGTCACCGTGACGTCGCGCGTTGCTCCGCGACGGAAGACCTGCAGCGTGGCTTTCGTTCCAGGCTTGGTGCTGCCGATGATGCGAGGCAGGTCACTCGACTTCTCGACCACCTTGCCGTCCACGCGCGTGATGATGTCCCCCGCCTCGACGCCGCCCTTGTCGGCCGGCCCACCGGTCTCGACACCCTGGACCAGCGCGCCAGCTGCCTTGCCCAGGCCGATGGACTCCGCCACCTCCTTGGTGACCGGCGCGATCTGCACGCCGATGCGGCCCCGGATGACGCGCCCGTTGGTACGCAACTGCTCGGCCACCCGCGTCGCTTCATCGATGGGAATGGCGAAGGAGATGCCCATGAAGCCGCCCGAGCGGCTGTAGATCTGGGAGTTGATGCCCACCACTTCGCCACGCAGGTTGAGCAGCGGTCCGCCGGAGTTGCCGGGATTGATCGCGACGTCGGTCTGAATGAAGGGCAGATAGTCGCCGGTGTCACGCGCCTTCGCACTGACGATGCCGGCGGTGACGCTGTTCTCCAGCCCGAAGGGCGAGCCGATGGCCATCACCCATTCGCCCACCTTCAGCTTGTTGACGTCGCCGATCTTCACGAAGGGCAGGCCGCTGGCCTCGATCTTCACCACCGCCACGTCGGTGCGCCGGTCGGCCCCGATGATGCGGGCCTTGAACTCGCGCTTGTCGGTGAGCGTGACGATCACCTCGTCGGCACCGTCGACGACGTGCGCGTTGGTCATCACGAAGCCGTCGGCACTGAGCACGAAGCCGGAACCGACCCCGCGCTGCTGCGGCTCGTCGCTGCCGCCGGGCGGGTTGCCGCGGCGCGGGTCGGGGCGACCCGGGATCGGAATGCCGAACCTGCGAAAGAACTCTTCGATGCTGGGGTCGACCTCGCCACCACCGGGTCCGGCTGCCGTGGTAGACCGCCCGCGCTCCAGGGTACGGATGTTGACGACCGCCGGCCCGACCCGTTCGACGAGCTCGGTGAAGTCGGGTAACTGCACCGTCTGAGCCTGGGTCAGGGCCGGTGCAGCCGCTGCGGTCATCACGATGAGGAAGGAGGCCAGCAGACCGCGGGCCCGACGAGACAGGGAGAACATGGGCATGTCCTTGGTTTCCATGATGAAGAGCCTGACAGAAAGCGCCGGGCCGTGTGATGCCCAAGGGCATCCCGGACTGCGTCAGCGCCGACGTTCGAGCGAATCGAGCAGCACGCGCAGGGTCGCCACAGGCACGTCGCCCATGGCCGTCAGCCAATGGTCGCCGCGACGCTGCATCAGCGTGGCCGTGGCGCCGAGTTGGGCGTCGACGTCCTTGCGATGGCGTGTGCTGTCGTACTTCTCGATGAAGAGTGAAACGTGCGTCAGCCCGTCCGAGTAGACAGCCTGGAGCACGGGTTCGGGCGGCCGGGTGTCACTTTCGGCCATCGCCTGCATCGGGCGCCGGACCGAGCTGACGAGACTGAAGCCGGGCAGTGGCCGGGACAGCGACCAGCCCTCGGCGTCAAGCGCGATGCGATCCTGCTGGGCTCGCAGGATGCGGTAGCCGCTCAGCTTGCGCAGGGGTTGCAGCACACTTTCAGGCTGCGGCTTCACGCCGATCTCGACCTCGGAGAACGCCGACGACTCGAGCACTCTCTTGTCGGCACCCAGCACGTCGGCGCGCAGCATCAGGCCGCTGGCGACGTCGGCCCAGAGCCGCTGGGCATAGCGCCAGTCGTCGCGCGGCTTGAGCAGGAACACGTCGGCGTCGCGGCCGGCGATGCGCTCGCGGCCTTCCGGACGGAGTTCGTACTGGTCGAGCGCGCGCGCCTCGACGGTCTGCAGCAGCGGACGGCGCTTGTTCCCGCTGTCCCGCTTCTCGACGACCGCCACACGGGACTGCGGCCACAGCGTGTGCACGGCGTCGTTGTGGCGGTAGATCTTCTGCAGGCGGCCGTCGAGCGATTCGATGCGTTCGTAGGACTGGTCGCCGACGGCGAAGTGCGCCACGCTGGAACTCGATACGGCGCCGCCCGCGGTGAAGACCATCGTGCCCTGGTAGTTGCGCTCGTTGGCTGCCTGGTGCATCCGCGCCAGGCGTGCGCGCGGATCGGCGCCGGCAGCGCTGGCACCCTGGGCCTGGGCGGTCCATCCCACCGGCGCCAGCCAGGACGCCACCAGCGCGGCAATCAGCCAGCGCGGCAGGAAAGCAGGGGTTGGCATCAGCGTTGGGGGACGATGGTGTCGACGCTGCGCATCACGCCGCCGGGAACGGCAGCTGCAGAACTGCCTCGGGCCTCGCGGTGGGCGCGAAGATAGGCGTCGATCTGTGCGTCGCGGATCAACTGCGCGTCGAAGGAGCCAGGCGACGACCCCCCGGGTGACGGACCGTTGCCGGCCCGTTGCAGTCCGGCCGGTACACCCTGGCCTGCCAACAGACCCGCGCGCGGCTCTGCGGTCGGTTCGGACATGCGGGACACGACCAGCACTCCGGCGACGGCAACGAAGCCGGCGGCGATGGCAGCGGGCGCCAGCCACCCATGACGGCCGCGTGCAGCCGGAGCAGCAGGAGCCGGCACGATGACCGGCGCTGGCGCCACGATGGGTGGCTCGTCGGCGAGCCGGACGCGCAGGGCGTCCAGAAAGGCCCGGTCGCGCGCGGGCGGGGTGGCCAGATCGTCGGAGCGCATGACGTCGCCGATCAGCTGGTATCGGTGCCAGTCGCGCTGCAGTCCGGGATCGTCCCGCCAGCTGGCACAGATGTCACGGGCCAGGTCGGCGTCGCACTCGCCATCGACCAGCCGCGAGACGAGCAAGCGTCTGTCGTCCTCCGAAGGGACAGGGGCATCTGAGATCGAATTCATCGTTGCAGACTCATGTTGAGCAGGCCGTGTTTCGAGCAGCTACCAGCGGGCGCCGTCTCGAGTATCCAGCAGCGGGCGCAGTCGCGTGGCAATGGCCTCACGGGCACGGAAGATCCGGGACCGTACGGTGCCTATGGGGCAGTTCATGACTTCGGCGATTTCTTCATAGCTCAAGCCTTCGATCTCCCGCAGGGTGATGGCCTGCCGCAGGTCTTCCGACAGCGCTTCGATCGCCGCATTCACCGCCGTGGCGATTTCCTTGCTGGCCAGCAGTGCTTCGGGTGTCTCGCCGTCGGTTAGTTCATTCTCGATCCGTGAAGTTTCATCACCGTCATCGGAAACGGTCATCGAACCTTCCGACACCAGCAGGTCGCGCTTGAGATCGACCAGCGCCTTCTTGGCGGTGTTGACCGCGATCCGGTACAGCCAGGTGTAGAACGCCGACTCACCGCGGAACTGCGGCAGCGCGCGGTAGGCGCGGATGAAGGTCTCCTGAGCGATGTCCTGCACCAGGTCGCTGTCGCGCACCATGCGGCCAATCAGGCGTTCGATGCGGCGCTGGTACTTGATCACCAGCAACTCGAACGCACGCTGGTCGCCGCGCTTGACGCGCTCGACCAGCAGGCTGTCGGCGTCGGCGTCGGCCATGCGGATCAGCGGGCCGGCAGCCCGTCGGCGACCCCGGTCGGCGGCTCGCGACCGAGGTCGGCGGCATAGAGAGCCACGCAGAGCGCGCGAAAGTCAGGGCCCGCTTCCAGACGCGTCACGGCGATCCAGAGCAGGGTGCCGGAGCCCGTCAGGCCTGTTGCGGCCGATGCGGGGCGCAGGCGCAGCAACAGCAGGGTTCCGAAATCGATCGCCACTTCGGCCGACTGCAGGTCGATGAACGTGTCGCGGCCGCCCGGAGTCACTTGCCAGGCCGATCCCGTCCAGCGCAGATGAACCGGCTGTGCCGGGAGCCACCGCCAGACCAGGGCCGCTGCCGCCATCGCGCTGCACGCCGCCCAGCCGAGGGCGGCAACGGGACTCGCGCCGAGATGAAGCGCCGCCCAGGCTGCGCCGACCCCGGCCGATGCCGCTGGCAGCAGCACCTGCAGCCCGCGCCACACCCCGGCGTTCGAAGCCGTCACGCTGACGGCCGGCGCGAGGCGCATGGCGGTCAGACGCGCCGGAACACCAGGGTCCCGTTGGTGCCGCCGAATCCGAAGTTGTTCTTCATGGCGACGTCGATCCTCATGCTGCGCGCTTCGTTGGCGCAGTAGTCCAGATCGCACTCAGGATCCTGGTTGAAGATGTTGATCGTCGGCGGGCTGACCTGGTGGTGCACGGCGAGCACCGTGAACACCGATTCGATGCCGCCGGCGCCACCCAGCAGGTGCCCGGTCATCGACTTGGTGGAATTGACCACCACCTTGCGGGCGTGCTCGCCCAGCGCCAGCTTGATGGCGTTGGTCTCGTTCAGGTCGCCCAGGGGCGTGGAGGTGCCATGTGCGTTGAGGTAGTGGACGTCGCCGGCATTCGCGCCGGCATTGCGCAGGGCCGCCAGCATCGAGCGCTTGGGACCGTCGACGTTGGGCGCGGTCATGTGGAAGGCATCTGCACCGAGCCCGAAACCCGCCAGTTCGGCGTAGATCCTCGCGCCACGGGCCTTGGCATGCTCGTATTCCTCCAGCACCAGCACGCCTGCCCCCTCGCCCAGGACGAATCCGTCGCGGTCCTTGTCCCAGGGGCGGGAGGCGGCCTTCGGATCGTCGTTCCTGGTGGACAGCGCCCGCGCAGCTGCGAAGCCGCCGATGCCCAGCGGTGACACCGTCGACTCCGCGCCGCCCGCGATCATCACGTCGGCGTCGCCGTACTCGATGAGACGCCCCGCCGCGCCGATGCAGTGCAGGCCGGTGGTGCAGGCCGTCACGATGGCCATGTTCGGCCCCGTGTATCCGTAGCGGATGGAGATGTGGCCCGAGATCATGTTGATGATGGAGGCCGGTACGAAGAAGGGCGAAATGCGGCGGGCACCCCGTTGCCGGTAGTCCTCGTGCGTCTGCTCGATCATCGGCAGACCGCCGATGCCCGAGCCGACCATGCAGCCGATGCGCTCGGCCTGCAGTTCGTCCAGGGCTTCCCCGTGCGGCAGTCCGGCATCGGTCACGGCCTGCACGGCAGCGGCCAGGCCGTAGTGGATGAAGGTATCCATGTGGCGGGCTTCCTTGCCCGGAATCACCTCCTCGACATTGAAGCCCTTGACCTCACCGGCGATCTGGCACGGCAGCCCCGTGGCGTCGAACCGCGTGATGCGGTCGATGCCGGACTGCCCGGCCACGAGCTGTGACCAGCCCTCGGCAACGGTGTTGCCGACAGGGCTGATCAGCCCCAGGCCCGTGACGACAACCCTGCGCCGCGACATGCCGCCGTCAGCCCTTCGGGTGGTTGACCGCGTAGTCGATCGCCAACTGGACGGTGGTGATCTTCTCGGCCTCTTCGTCGGGAATCTCGATGCCGAACTCGTCCTCGAGGGCCATCACCAGTTCGACCGTGTCGAGAGAGTCCGCACCCAGATCGGCCACGAAGGCCTTCTCATTCGTGACGTCGGACTCGGGAACGCCGAGTTGCTCGGCGATGATCTTCTTGACACGTGCTTCGATATCGCTCATGACTCCTCCAGGAGTGTGGT
>LNFM01007896.1_pt1 | contig 16366 bp, 11 predicted proteins | sample 596031 | NCBI WGS metagenome assembly LNFM01 (sample SAMN04254537, study PRJNA301005) | activated carbon metagenome | isolation source: dual media filters at the Ann Arbor, Michigan drinking water treatment plant | place: USA: Ann Arbor
GCCTTCTCGAACATAAGCAAAGGACTGTCCATCTGGAGCGATCGTTGGGCTGTGGGCAGGTTGGGGATTTGTCAAAAGCCTATGGTCGCCTTCGAGTGAAATAGTGTAAATTCCCTGCTCGCCGTTGGGCTGTTCCATGGGTGCCAGGAGCCATCGTCCATCCGGGCCCCAGGCAACGTGGCGGCTGCTGCCGAAGAAAGCCGCACGCTGTGTCAGCCTGATCAAGTTGCGGGAAGGGCCCCCTGTAGCACTTACCAGGCAAAGCCAGGTGCCGTCCTCTTTGGTACGCCGCAGAAATGCGATCGTCTTCCCGTCGGGTGACCAGGCCGGGCTGAAGGCAAAACCGTTACCTGTGTCAAGCGGAACCGGCTCTTGCTCGTCGAAGCGCTTGAGATAAATCCCCATCTGATTGTTCTGTGGCCGGGCCCAGAAGAAGGCAACCTGGGTACCGTCTGGAGATACGGTTGGCCCAAACTCGCCCCCCGGTAGAGAGGTGAATGGAGTTGATGCCAGGATGACAGGCTGTGACGGGTTTCGGCTCAGGTAAATCAAGCCGCCAATTGATGAAAGAAGCAGGGTTGTAAGCAATGCTGCGGTCCAGACAGTGCTTTTTGGGGGCAACGGTGCCGGGGGCTCTTCGAGAAGAGGCTCGGGGCTTACCCGACGCGCTGCCAACCATTCATCAATCTCTCGCTGATAGGCCCAGACGGAGCCTTTGGCCTGGTGCTGGTGCTTATGAACGGGCAGGCCTTCGGTTTGCTGCCAGCGGCGCACGGTGCGCTCACTCTTGTCGAGATAGGCCGCGATTTGCTTCCAGGATTCAAGCCGGCCAGCTTCAGGATCGGGAGATGGACTGGTCATTCACTTCAGAGATGCTCCTAGAATTGCACACGCAGGCCCAAGGTGATGAGCCTGGGGCTGTTTTGGGGAGCGGTGGCCCGGCCGAAGTTTGGGTTGCCGATAAAGCCGTTTGCGCCGAAATTCGTACGATTGAGCGCATTAAATGCATTCGCAGTGAACTGCAAACGCAAGCCAGTGCGATCGTTGCCTGAGGCCAACAGCACCAGTTGCTTGGTTATGGAAATGTTGTCGGTAAAGACAGGTGGCTGCCGAAAGCGGCCATGCCCCGGGGCAGAAGATCCAAAGGCAAACTGGCCGGGGATGGAGAAGGCGTTGCCATTGAAGTAGCGGCTGTCTGGCTGGTTGGGATCAAGAGAGGTGCGGCTCTGGCCGGTGAGAACAGACACGGGATTCGAATCGCAGGCACGAAGCAAGGTAAACAGAACGCCATTGCCCAGTGTGTTGATGCAGTTGACAGGCAGCAACCCACCGCTGCGATAGTTGTGAGTCTGAGCGATGGTCCAATTGCCTGCGAGGGTATTCCAGAGGCGATTGGCTCCACCAAGAAATCGTTGGCCTCGCCCGAACGGAAGGTCATAGGTGCTGATGAAGTTGAATACATTGGGAAGGTCAAAGGGCAGGTACGATTTCGGCTGGGCGAGATTGTACATGTCCTGGGCATAGACCTGGGTTTGAGTAAAGGTCTGGCGGAATGTGAGCAGACTCAGAGACTTTGACCTTACATAAGAGGTTGAGAACTGCCAATTGCCAACGCGTCTTTGAACTTTTAGCGAAGCCGAGTCGTACCAGGTGCGGCCGTGACCGCTGTTGCGTGACAATACGCTCAAATACTGTGGGAAGGGTCTGAGCGCTTGTGCCAGCGTTCCCTCATTTGGAAATGAGGCGTATGGCTTTGAGAAGCCGGCCGCAACAACATCGGGGGCGCTGATAGGCCGCCGCAATAGATTGCCCAAACGAAGAAACGATGGGTTGACCTGATTCAGGTCCACCGTAGAGTTCAATGAAAAGCCGCGGTTGCCCGCGTATTCAGCCTCAATAAGAAAGCGGCCTATCTCACGCTGGAAGCCAAAGCTCCAATGGAAGATGTGAGGAGCGTGCCCGAAGGTTGGGCCGAGATAGTCTACGGCCTGGCCAATGCCAGCGGTAGGACTGAGGTTCGGCGGCGGAACAAAGCCAGCAGGAACAGGGATTCCGTTGTCCCATTGAAAAGGAGCTGTAAAGCCATTGGAGTTGGCCTGTAAAAGACTACTTGATCCAACATTGCAAGCGCAGCCACCATTGCCTGTAGCCTCGTAGACGATACCGAAGCCGCCCCGTAAAACAGTGCGTGTTCCCGGCTGATAAGCAAAGCCAAGACGGGGCCCGATATTAGAAAAGTCAGTAGGCCAGAAGCGCGTAACGCCGAGCCGTCCTGGCCCCTTGCCGGGAAACACATAGGCACCGGGGAGGTTGCCTGCGCCAGGATTGAGAGCAGTCAGCGATACGGAACTCATCGACGGCATGTGCCAGTTTATGGGAACTTCGTATCGCAACCCAAGATTCAAGGTCAGTCTTGGGTGCAGTTTGAATTCGTCTTGGAAAAAGAAGCTGGAATAGCGATAGCGGATATCAAAATCTTCAACTGGTGGCACGGCAAGAGTAGCGGAATCTGGGGCTCCCAATAGAAAGCTCGCCAGGGAATTGCCCGTGGTCGCCGTGGCTGCGGGGCTCGCTGTTTGCGCACGCGCAAAAGAGTAAGTTCCATTTCCGTTGCCACCGGTCCTCGGCGCCAGTGTCTGCAGAAGCCGAAGATCCCACCCCCCCTTCCAAACATGCTTCCCTTTTACCCAGGACAAACTCTGCGACAAGTGGTGGGTATGGTTGTCTTGCCCAACGCCATTGGTTGGCGTGCTGCCCCAGGCGGTGTAGCCGTCTGCCGGGGCGAATTGAATGCGGGGAGTCACGTCAAAGCTTCCGCTCAGGCCTGGAAAGCCTGCTCTTGAGGCGAAGCCCGTTTGCGCCGGAACGCTGCCAAGCTGTGCGGTTCTGGAGTAAGCGTAGGAGGATTGAAGCACCATCGCCGGGCCGAGAATCAAGGTATGACTGGCGCGAATTACGAGTGGGCGCTGGGAGACTTGCCCGCCTGTTCCCAGGGGGCCGCTAAAATCCAGCGTACGATCTGCCAACTGGTTCTCGCCGGAGTGGAAATAGGCGAAGCGATTGCGATCGTTGAGAGCGTGGTCGAACTTGACAGCCCAAACGTGGTTTGTCAGCTCAGTCGAGTTCACAAACGAATAGTTGTTGTTGAGGCCCTCGCCGGTAGGCGCCGGCAGGAAGGGAAGAATATTGGTTGAGATCCGGCTGAAGCGGCTCTGAGGAATGGTATTGCGGGGGAAAGGCATGCGGGTCGTATTCGGCCCTGCCACTGTGGTGGTTGCGGGATCAAAGATCAGTTGGGGGATCTGACTGAAATCTCCAAGCCGCAGCGGGGCGGCAGCCACTGTGTTGAGCACTGCCTGGGAACCGCGCGGTTGCAAATCATGATCGGAGGAGAAGTAGAAGAAGGTCTTGTTGCGTCCATCGTAAAGACGAGGAATCCAGACAGGCCCTCCGGTTCCGCCGCTAGAGGCATTCGTGCGGTCTTTCGGTCGGAACCCGGCTGGATTATTCCGGTTCTGGTTCACCGTCCAACCCGCCGCGTTCCAGATATCGCGACGGAGGTGGTAAGCCAGTGTTCCATGCCATTGATTCGTCCCGGACTTGGTGGTGAGGATCTCAATTCCCCCGCCCACTCTCCCGAACTCCGCTGAGTAGTTGCCTGTCAGCAAACGGACTTCCTGAAAAGATTCAGCTGAGGGACGAGTGAATACCGTCCCCCCCGATTCGGGGATTACATTGCTGCCGCCGTCGATCAGCTGTTCTCTCGCACGCCCAACCGAGCCGGCAATACTCACTTCTGAAGTGACATTGACGGCTGCCATGAAACTCAAAAAAGCCGAAGGATCCTGTAATCCGCCAGACCAGCGAGGAAGGGTCTCGTACATTCTGGGAGTGAGGGTTTGACCGCGTTCGCTCGAATTCGAGTCGAGCAGGGTAGGGGCAGCGACGATTTCGAGCTGCTGACTGGTGTCACCCACCTCGAGGTGCCAATCGATCGTTTGCCGTTGGGATGCGAAGATCTTCACGTTTGACCGAAGTACGCGCTTGAATCCAGACTTTTCCGCACTGATTGTATAAGCGCCAGGAGGAAGATTGGGGAAGAGGTAGATCCCAGCCTCGGAGGAAGCCACTCGCAGGTTCTCGCCGGTGAGAATATTCAGCGCCTGAATCTGAGCCCCGGCGACGGTAGCTCGCTGGGCGTCGAAAATCTGCCCCCCCAGGGATCCTGTTTGAGCTTCCAGAACGGGACTTGCAAACAGCACCAACAAACCCGCAAATAGCCAAGTTTGCCCGCCGAACTTCGCGTTTTGGTGCATGGGCTTCAGAATATCAGCCGAAGAGTGCTCTAAGCCCTGTTTTGCCTGTTTCAGGAGGTTGGCCACTTTGGGCATGCCGATTGTGACCGTTTCAAATCAACAAGATACGGAGAACACTGGGTCATGTCCAAAACAACATTTTTGATTTTGATTCTTGCCGTGACAGGCTGGGCCATCTGGGAATCGCGGTACCAGACCGGGGAGCGGCTCCTAAAAGAGGGCAAGGCAGAGGGTGCAGTGTCCGAGCTGAAACAGGCTTTAGCCGAGGCTGGAGAGACTGGCCGGGGTGTAGTGCTGGACGCCCTCGGTCGGGCAGAGTCTCGTTTGGGACATTTCCGGGATGCCAAACGCCACATCGAGGCGTCCTTGCCATTGTGGCCTCTCGGCTCCCGGGAGCGTGCAGTGATCTTGCACAACCTGGGTCAAGTTCACCTTCGCCTGCAAGAAGACGCCCGGGCAGAACAGCTTTTTAGTCAGGCAACCGAAACCCTGCCAGGGGAAGCCTCGGTTTGGCACTCCCTTGGGCAGGCCCAATTTCGCCGGAAGCGAAGAGAACTGGCTGAAGCGTCATTGCGAAAAGCGCTCTCGCTCGCCGATTCTGCGATGAAACCCAACATTGCCAGCGACCTGGCAACGATTCTGGAAGCAAACCATCAATACGCCAAAGCGGCAGAGATCTGGCGGGAAGCGATTTCTCAGGCCAAGCCAGGGCAGGGACGAGCAAGGATGCTGGCCAACCTGGCAGCATTGCAATGGAAGTGGAATGCCAAAGAAGAAGCGGCCAATCAGTTTCGGGCGGCTCTGGCCGAGATGGAGAACGCTGTGGGCCCCCGGCACCCGGATCTTGCCTTGATTCTTGAGAACTACCAGGCAGTGCTGCTCAAGACGGGCAAGAAGGCTGAAGCCCTGGCAGCCGGAGAGAGAGCCGTTGCTATTCGGTCCTCGTTTGCCTCAAATACCAATGATCAGCAGGCTTCGGTGGATTGGCGCGACCTTCGTCGATAGAAGACGGCAAGTGCCAATCAATTTCCGGTTGCGAACCCGCATCAGATCCAGTTTTTGTTCCTCGGTTATGGAACAGATGATGCTTGAATTGTCCTGAGTTCCGTAGAGCCCAAGTAGAAACTGATTGCTGTTCTGGATCTGGAGGGGTCTCAGTTTTTGGATTGCGCCACCTTCGCGCGGAATGGCGCACAAGACATTGCCTTGCCTGGCCACGAAGTTGATCTGGCTTTTCGAAGTTGCGAAGGCTGGGCCTTGTAGCCCGTCGGCCACAGGTGATTCTTGTCCTGTGTCGAGGTCCGAACGATAGAGTGCTTAGGGATTGGCAGCTCTGATACTCGCGCCGCTTCTGGTTCTGGCTGTGCCGCGCGGAGAAAAAAGACTAGCTCTCAAGCACGCGTGCTACACGGATTAGCGACAGCGAAGCCATGCCGGGGAAGAGGTGAGGTGAGAGTTCGATGGCTGTTCGGACGGCTTCAAAATCGGCGGGAGTGTTGTGTACTAGTGGCAGACCTGATACCAAGGCAGTGCAGGCGATCATCGCATCGAATCGCCAGCGGTTCATGCGGCCAGTTCGGGTTCCAATTGGATGCCGTCTAGAAGAAAGCGCTCTTCTTCAGTGAATCCGCTGAATGCCTGTCGGTAAGATGCCAAAACTTCTTCTGACTTGCGGGTGCGTCTGAGAGCCGCCGAGCCGTCCTGCAAAACTTCAGATACCGCGGTGCTGAGGGTGATGTGGGGATCCTTCGCGATCTCTTCTGCCTGATTCAGCACAGATGCCGGGAGGGTAAATGTTGTGCGCTTTTCGATTGCAACTTGATGCGATTTTATTTCAATTCGCGCATCGCGATTGTTCAGGAACTCTGGCCAGCACTCTCTCACCATTTGTTCCTGAACAGTTCAACAGTAGCAATGGAAAGCACATCGATTTGCCAAAGAAGATTTGTGGGGAGGTGTTAGAGGGATAGAGGCGTGGGGCTGGCTAAGAAGCTCTAAGCTGCTGGGCGTCCTGGTTGGCGGGGTCTGCTGGCTTGGCTGAATCCGACGAGTGGCGGGAGAGACGGAGGATCTGTGTCTCGAGCGCCATCAGGCTTTGCTGGATGTCTTCCTGCTGACGGGATTCGACGGCATCCATGAGGCGCATGGCGCTTTCTGCGACGCTGACGGCGGCGATACGTTCTGCGGCTGAGCGCATCTTGCGGACTTCGCGCTCTAGCGCTGCGCGATCGTTGCGGGCGACGGCGGTCTGGATTTTTTCAAGCCGCTCCGGTGCCATCTGCAGGAAGAGCAGCAGCATGCCTTCGAAGAGATTGGTGTCGTTGTCGGTGAGCCGCGCGGCAAGGCTACGATCAATGGCCTGAAGTGGAGCTAGCTCGGGAATCGCGTTCCCTTCTTTTGCCTGCACAGGTGCTTCAACCGTTTCGGGTTTGGCTGGCGCAGCTTCTGTGCTGGCATCGAGGTAGCGCATGATCGTATGCACCAGGGTGGACGGGTTCACAGGCTTTGAGGCGTAATCGTTCATGCCGGCTTCCAGGCAGCGCTCACGGTCGCCAGTCATGGCGTGGGCCGTCATCGCAATGATCGGCAGATCGGTGAGGCGCAACTCGGATCGAATTTTGCGAGTTGCTTCGATGCCATCCATGTACGGCATCTGCACATCCATCAGCACCAGGTCATACTTGCCCTTCTGCAATGCGGAAAGAGCTTCGAGACCATTGGCAGCAATGTCCACGTGGAAGCCACGTTTGGAAAGAATAGCCAGAACCACCTTCTGGTTTACGGCGTTATCTTCAACCAGGAGGATTTCAGGTGTGCGGCCGTCGAGGGAGACGAGATCCGGGCCGTTGTCCTTGGCTTCAACTACGGCGCGCTTCGACTTTTGAGCAACTTCAAGCGGGATGCGGACAAAGAACTTGCTGCCCGTACCTTCGTTACTCTCGACCCAGATGCGGCCGCCGAACATTTCAACAAGCCGGCGAGTGATGGTGAGGCCAAGACCGGTTCCGCCGAAGCGGCGCGTGATGCTGCCGTCGGCCTGAGTGAATTTGTCGAAGATTTTGTCGAGCTTGTCGGCGGGAATGCCTACGCCGGTGTCCTCAACGACAAGGTCGAATTCAGTGCGGCCTTCTTTGCCGTCGATAGCCGAACGAAGAATCACTCTTACGTGGCCTGATTCGGTAAATTTGATGGCGTTGCTGAGCAGGTTGCCAATCACCTGACGCAGACGCATTGGATCGCCGTAGACAGTTTCGGCCACTTCTGGCGCTACATCGGCTACCAGTTCGATCCGCTTCTGCCGGGCTCGAACCTGATGCGTCTTGATCGCTTCATTGACAACAGATTTGAGCTGGAAGGGAATTCTCTCAAGCCCCATCTTGCCGCTTTCGATTTTCGACAAATCGAGGATGTCATTGAGCAGGGCAAGCAGGGAATGAGCGCAACGCTGCGCGGTTTCGAGTTCTTCGCGTTGTTCACCCGAAAGTGAGCTTTCGAGCACAACATCGAGCATCCCGAGGATGCCATTCATGGGCGTACGAAGCTCGTGCGACATGTTGGCGAGAAACTCGCTTTTGGCCTGACTAGCGGCTAAGGCTCGCTCCATGGCTTCGCGCAAGGCATCCGTGCGTTGCTGGATGCGCGCTTCGAGCATTTCGCGATGCTCGGCAATCTGACGGTCTCGCTCTTTGAGAGCCTGAATCGTTTCGTTGAAGACTTCGCCGACGAACTGGATTTCATCACCGGTGCGGCTCACCTGAATTTTTTCGAGCTGCCCGAGTTGCGCCTTCTTCATGCCGGCGGCAAGATTTTGCAGGGGCTTTGCCATTAAGGTGACGGTGAAGCGTCCAATGGCGAGGCCTACAAGGAGCAGAATTGCCAACATGAGAACGCCTTTGCCCCAGTCAAAGGTGTTGTTGTGGACGTCGTAACCGATATTGACGAGAATGACCCAAAACACCAAAACCGACGTGAACATCGAGAATTTGGTGGCTAGTGATCGTGATTGAGTACTTTTGCGCAAAGAGATCTCGAATTCGTTCTGGTGCCTTCTAAGGTGTTTCGGCAGATTCAGTGTGCCACTTTATGCCCTGTAAACCCATCGGGGTAAATACTTAGTACTGCTAAGGCCAGGGATTCAAGCGAGGCTTTGTTAGACTTCGAAAAGATGGCTTCTTCTTCCCGCCTGGCGACTACCCTTTGCGGGATTCCTTTGACCAACCCTGTTCTTGCCGCATCCGGCACTTTTGCCTATGGCATTGAGTTTGCCGAGATTGTCGACCTGAATCTTATCGGTGGGATTGTGGTGAAAGGTTTAAGCCGATCACCGATTGAGGGCAATAAACCGCCAAGATTGTGGGAAACCGCCTCTGGAATGATGAATTCCATCGGTTTGCAGAATATTGGAGTGCGGGAATTTGTCCGTACGAAGCTGCCGGGATTGCGGAAGTATCAGACAAAAGTATTCGCTAATGTTTTCGGTTACGACCCTGAAGATTACTACGAAGTGATCCGAGTGCTGGAGGACGCCGAGGGGATTGCGGCTTACGAGTTGAACGTGTCGTGCCCGAATACCAAACACGGCGGAATCTTCTTCTCGTCGGACCCTGTGTTACTTGGCGGGTTGGTGGGGGAGATTCGGAAGCTGACCAAAAGGCCGCTGATCGTGAAGCTATCCCCGAATGTCGCGAAGATCGACCCGCTGGCTAAGGCGGCCGAGGCAGCGGGAGCGGATGCGATTTCGTTGATCAACACGGTGATCTCGCTGGCAATTGATGCCCGTACGCGCAAGCCGAGGATCGGTGCTGGCTTTGGGGGACTGAGCGGGCCGGCGGTGAAGCCGATTGCGCTGCGGCTGGTGCATGAGGCGGCCAAGGCCGTGAAAATTCCGGTGGTGGGGCTGGGCGGGATTGCGACTGGCGAGGATGCGGCTGAGTTTCTGATTGCGGGAGCGAGCGCCGTAGAGGTGGGCACGGCAACGTTCTGGGACCCGGAAGCGCCGGCCCGGATTGCGCGTGAGCTTGAAAAATTTTGTGCAGAAGAGAATGTAGCGCGTGTCAGTGAGCTCACGGGTACGCTACAGTTTTGAACATGCGTAAAGTGATCTCAACCGAGGCCGCGCCCAAGGCGATTGGCCCCTATTCGCAGGCAATCGTCTACAACGACATTGCCTATTTGAGTGGTCAGATTCCGCTCGATCCGGCTACGGGGACGCTGGTGGAGGGCGGGATTGAAGAGCAGACCGTGCGTGTGCTGGAAAATCTGGGAGCGGTGCTGGCGGCTTGCGGGTCGAGCTACGCACAAGTGCTGAAGACAACCATCTTCGTCAAGGACATGAATGACTTTGCCAAGGTGAATGAAGTTTACGGGCGATATTTCAGCGTGGAGCCGCCTGCGCGTGCCACTGTTGAGGCCGCCCGGTTGCCGCGGGATGTCAGGGTTGAGATTGAAGCGATAGCTGCGGTGAGCTAGGGCTTCTTAGCTGGCTCGGTGGGTTGAAGATCCGGGTGCGAAGAGAACTGCTTCTGAGGAGGAGCGAGCTTCACCTGAATGGTGCGCTCTTCTTCGCTGACTTCAAAGGTGCCACCAAAGGTCTGGTAGTTGCGTGCGATGACCTGAACGAGGATTTCCCCTTGTGGAATGGGTGGGATTTTGACCCAGCCTTCGGAGTTGGTGCGCATTTCCCAGCTTTTGATGATCTTTTTGCCGAGCTTGGAGACGCTGCGACCTTTGATAAAGCGGACGATGACGCCTGCGCGATCTACCGGCTTGCCGATGTCGTTGGTGACTTCGACACGAAGGGTGGTCATGGGGGTGTCGGCAAATGCTGGGATGGCAAGCAGTGCGCCAAAGGCGAGGGCTTCACGGCGGGTAGTCATATTTCCAGTTTAGGCTAGATCCGGGATCAGGAAAGAAGCGGGTTTTCCTAAAGCAGCGCTCGCGGCTTCTGCGGCGAGATATCCACTGCGTACGGCACCTTCCATGGTGGCTGGCCAGCCGCTGCGGGTCCAGTCTCCGGCGAGGAAGAGGTTGGGGATTTGTGTGCGGCTGGTTGGGCGTTTGGCCTCCAGGCCCGGTTTGGCGCGGAAGGTTGCTTTGGGTTCCTTGACGACGTGGGCTTTGGTGAGTTGTGCGGTGGCGACGGCGGGGAGAAATTCTGTCAGCTCTCGCAGGGCGAGGTCGATGATTTCCTGACGCTGCATCTTGAGGAGGGCGTCTGAGGCGCTGATGACCAGCATTAAGTAGCGGCCTTCGCCTTTGTTGTAGAACCACTGGATGTGGCGGTCCAGCAGGGTGCCGTGCGGCATCGTTGTGACCGGACGATCAAACCAGAGGTGGACGCCGGTGATCGAGGATGGCTCGAAGGCGTCGAAGTCGATTTCCAGTTGGGGGACTAGCTTGGCGAGGCGATCTGAGGGGAGAGCGGAGATGTAAGTGCGCGCCTGATGCCATTGGCCGCTGGCCAAGATGCCACGTTCTGGATCGAAGGCTTCCACTGTGGTGCGTTCGTGGCCGGTGACTTTTTTTAGAGTGTTTCCGTAAAGCTGGGCGAGTGGGACCTTGGGGATGCCCATCTCATAGGTGTCTGACGCAGCCATAAAGCCGAGCCACATCACCTGGAAGCCGTGGGCGGCGGCCATCTGGTGGAGCTCGACGTTGATGGCGCTGACGAGAACCTGACGCCAGAAGCGTTCGATCAGGCGGGGGGGCTGGTTCTTTTCGCGTAGCCAGTCGAGCATGGAGATCTGGTCGAGGTCCTTGCGGCTCTTGCGTTCGAGGCGGACGGCGAGCATGGCGCGTCCGAGGGCGATCTTTTCACCCCAGTTGAGATATGTAGCGCGGAGGAAGCTTTCGGTGAAGTGTAGCGGGGCAGGGAGGATGCCGCGGCGCAGGTGTGAGGTGCGTCCGCCTGGTTCCATGAAGTAAAACTCACGCTCGAAATCGATGCAATCAGAGACGCCGAGGCGGCGGTAGAAGTCGAGGAGGTTGACGCAGCATTTGAGGAGGATGTGCTGGCAGTTGTCGATCTCTTGCGTGTCGCCGTTGCTGGTGGGGGCTGGGTAGGAAGTGGCGCGACCGCCGAGGAAAGGCTTGGCTTCGAAAAGGTGGACCTTCAGGCCCAAGCTTGCGAGAGCGGTTGCGGAGGAGAGGCCGGCGAGGCCGCCACCGATGATGATGGCGTCAGTCATGGGTAGGTTAGGAGGCAGATCGGAAGCGAGAGTGTTGAAGCGATCCCATCTCTTGTCATTATCGCGCAGCGAACGATAAGGGATTCGTCTTGAAGGGTTCTCTCTTTTGCTTGCGCTATTCCTATTGAACGCCTATGGCTGCCAATAACTCCCATTTTTACCTCGAAGTGACCTATGCCCAAGACACTCAGTTTTCGTTTTGCTTATTGTTAACGGAACAGGGGCAATGGAAGCTGATCAATGCTTCGTCTCCGGGTGTCTTTGGGAAGGATCCGAATTGGCAGCGCGGGACATTTCGTACGTCTCCAGCCTGTGCCGACGACTTTAAGGACTTCATGACTGGGGACGGGAATACTGTAGCCTTCCGCATGGGCGACATCCGGTTTCCACCGTCCATTTCGAGCGAACGCGGCTTCATGGTTAACGTGTTTAGTCTGGGTGAGCTCTGGGCCAACCAGCTTGGGGCCAAGCTAGCCAAATGCAAAGGCACCTGGGCACCAATTGCTACCGGGGCATTGGTTACTGAGGTGAAGCAGCGCGCAGAGGCAATGCAAAAAGAATTCCGCGAGGTCTGCAAGTTGCTGGGTTTGGATGTGGCGGCTCTGATCGACCCCACCGGTTTGATGAATTTTCCGGCCGCCGTTCAGGCTTCAACAATGGGCGACTACCTTGGCTGTACGCTCAATCTGCTGGCGCTGATTCCTGGTATTGGTAAGGTTGCCAACGCCGCCAAGAATGCCCGTGCCCTCGATCGTATCCATTTTCTCAGCACTGAGCTTAAGTTCCTGGAGCGCTGGCTCAATCTATCGGTGAAGTCACTCAAGCGGGGCAATGGGGCCAACACGGGACTTGAGGTTACTATTCAGGGAACGACACGCGCATCAAAGACAGTGCGCGCCGCCGAAACTGCGGTTAGCGCTGTCCAGCCACTCAAGAATAACGGGTGGCTCAGTGTTGTCAGCAAAGATATCGCCAAACAGATGGGGCTCCTGCCGGAAGAGTTAGCCGCCTTTCGCCGCATTGCCGACGAAGGTTACTACTTTGTAGTTCGCTCTTGCAACCCGGAGAGACTGCGTTGGCTCACATGGGCCAAAGCTTCCGGTGCCCGTCTGCTGTCCAAGCCGATGTGGATCAAGTGGAAGACGTTGAAGAGTAGCAAAAACTGTAATGGCCTGGTAGGCCTTCACAAGCTGGATATCGCTGGTTGGAAGATGATCGAGAATCTGCGTCCAGTGGCAGCCAATCACCTTCCGCCGGGCTTCAATTTGAAGTTTCTCGAAAACGTAGCCGGGGCCTATCCCAGGCCGCCAAAGGTCTATCAGGTAACCAAGAATTTCAGAGTTGAAGGGATCGAAGACGGAGAAAGACTACTGAGCCATTACCTGGTGGACATGGGGGACTCCTTCATCCTGGTTGACGCCAAGGGGGCTGTGTATATCGGCGACATAGACATCGTTTCGATTCAGCGCAGGCTGGCCAATGGAAATTTCGGCCCGCCTGGATTCAATGTGGGCCCCGCTGGTCAGGCGGCGTACAAGGGCGGAAGCGATTCAGCCGAGCTGGAGAGTTTTTTCAACGCCTTTTTCAAGAACGTCGGATATCCGCCCGGCTATAGCGTCTTTCAGCATGGAGGGAAAACAGGCACCGCCGGCTACTTCAGTCCCAAGAAGTTAAGGGAGAATTTCGATTTACTTGGAAGTGCATCGAAGCCAGGCTGGAGCCCCGGTAAGGATTGGGATTCTGAGAAACTTCTGGTGGCAGTCCGTGGAGTGAGTGAGATTGAAGGGGTAGGCTTCGCCAAAAGCTGGGAGGCGCTGAAAGCGTTTCACAATGCCAACCCGATGGGGGAATTCCGCTTTTCGAAATAGCCTGGAAAGGGTGGCTAAAAATCAGGCCGCAGAGCGGACGCGACTGCGGGTACCGCCGCCTCCGGTATCGTTCAGGAGGACGTAGGCGATCCAGCCGCAGACTGCGTAGAAGAGGATGTCTTGTAGGAAAGATTCCATTGCTTTTTAGTATCGCCCATGTTGCAAGCTGCTCACTTGGGCAGTTTGTCGAGTTGGTCCTTCAAATGGGCAAGTTGTTGCTCCAATTCCGTGATCTTGCGCTGCAATTGAGAGGACTTGACGGCGGGATCGGCAGCCAGCGGGAGTTTTACTGCGGGATCCCCAACGACGACAAAATTTCGTGCGTCGTTGTTGTAGAGCCAGCGTGTCGCCAGATCCTTCCGTACTTCAGGCTTGAGGCGTTGCTCCTTATCGATAGTGACCGTCAGTCCAACGGATAGTTCGGCATGTCGCAGGTTGAAGTAATCCATTGCCAGCCCAATACGTTTGCCTTCAGCTAGACTCTTTATCGCACTCTCATACGCCGCAGTCGATGCCCCATAGCTGAACGTAGTGGCGAACGCAGTATCTATATGGCCCACCACCGCCAGCGAGCCGTTGGCCAGCAGGCGTTTGGGAAGGGCGCTTAAGAACGAACGCTCTGCCAGCACAGGCTGCTTGCCTGGCGAGTCTTTCGCGTAGCCATAGAAATTATTCCTGGCCGGTGTTCCTGCGCCAAAACAGGCGAAATGAAACGCGATCATCCCAGCGATGTTCAATCCGTCTGCATCGTCGCCCGAGAAGCACTGATTGAGTGGATCGGGCAAACCAGTGCCGCGGCGGAAATCCTGCATTACCAGAGCTCCTTGATAGCGTTGCTGCAATGGGTCGCCCAAAGGGTAGGTCATGCCGTGGGAAGCAGTGAACAGGAGTGCCGGGGCCTGCTTCCTGCGCAGCAGTTCAAGAAGGTGTCTTTTATAGGCTCCTTCCTCGATCAGTGTCTCCACTTCCCAGTCCTTCTGGTCGCTGGCCAAGAAAGCTGCCAGTGGCTTAATCAGTTGGTTGGTTGAGATTGGCGTAGCGTTGTCGCCTGCATTTAACACTCCAACGAAGGCGGCGCGCGGTTCTACTACGACGGTTCCTTCTTCTGCTGCTACTACGGTTGCCGCATACCGTGCGTAATCCTCCAAAGTATCGAAATGGATTCGCCCAACGGCATATTGGATGTCGAGTTGATACTGAAAATCGAAAGGGATCTCCTCCGGGCTGCCTACCAGCAAGAGATAGAAGGGCATTCTGGCAGGTTCTACCGGGCCTGAGGTCGCGGCACCTCGCATCTTCAGAAAACCCTGTTTGCTTTCGTTGGTGGCAAAAGCATAGTCCCCGGAAAATTCCCGGTAGCGAATTCCCGCCTGCTGGCGGCGTAAAGCAAGCAGAGGCTCCAGAGCTTGTCGTTCGGCATCCAGATTTGCAGCAAAGATTACGCCCCATCCCGCTTCAGCCAAGTTATCCGGATTCACTCCTTCGACTGGAGATCGTAACTGCCCGCGGCCCTTTCTCCGGGACTGACTATAGAAGTCGGCCAGAGAAGCAGGGTTAATTTTCTCACCTTGAGCGATGCTAGCGATGTCATCCAGCGTCATCCCGGATAGAAATGGCAAACCCGTCGTTGCATCGATTCCATTCGCGAATAAGTCTTCCAATTGGGATTTCTCCTCTTGGCGGATTTGTGAGCGAGCTTCCGCTATGAGTTAATATAGGGCACTACCGAGGGTATGCAAACCCAACAATATCTCGACTTCGTCCTCCGTGTGGATAAAGGGGACGGGCAATCTTACCCGGTGAGTGTGCTTTCCTCTCCGGCCGGGGAGGAAAGCACGACTATGCAACTGCCCCTATTGTCAGATGACTGGCAAACCCGGCTGAGCATCGTAGCGAACGCGCGAGGCGGCAATTCCCGTAGTTCGAACGTTAGTTCTGTTCAAGCCGATCCTCTTGGATTAGCCTATACCAAAAAGCTGGGAGAAGACCTTTTTGGTGCCCTTATTAATGGCCCGGTTTTGTCCTGCTTTGAAGCCAGCCGGCATCAGGCCAAGATGGAGAGCAAAGGATTGCGAATTCGGCTCCGCATCCAGGCTCCCGACTTGGCTGCGTTGCCTTGGGAATACTTGATCGACTCCAGACTGCAGCCGTTGGCACTCTCCAGGCAAACGCCGATTGTCCGGCACATGGAAATGGCGTCTGCTTTGCCCAAACTCCGGCTGCAACCCCCAATACGCATACTAGGAATGATCGGCGACCACCAGAATCTGGATGTGGCCGAAGAGCAAAAACTGATTGGACGGGCCATCGAGCATCTGAACGGCAACGGCACGATGACCCTCGATTGGGTTCCCGGACATACCTGGCGGCACCTTCAGCGGGCTTTGCAAAAGGGTGAATATCACGTATTCCATTTCATCGGTCACGGCATCTTCGATCCGATATCGAATACTGGCAAGCTGCTGCTGAACTCCGATGATGGCAAGAGCCAGGCTTTTGACTCATCGGATCTGGGCCGGCTCCTGGCCGAACACAGCTCGATTCGGCTGGCTGTGCTGAATTCCTGCGAGGGTGCCAAATCGAGCCAGGCAAGCCTGTTTTCCAGCACAGGAGCCATTCTTGCCTCTCATGGCGTGCCCGCCATCGTCTCTATGCAGTATGCGATCAGCGACCGCGCGGCACTGGAATTCTCACGGGCCTTCTATGATCAACTGTCCGATGGAATCCCAGTGGAGACCGCCGTTTCCATCGCCCGCCAAAGTATCAAGATGGCACTGGGAGATACGGTGGAATGGGGTACGCCCGTCCTGCATTTGCGTGCTGTCGACGGATTGCTGTTTGAGGTTGATGACTCAAGTTCTTTAGGCTTGTCAGCAGCTTCCGAGCGCCCAAGTCAACGCATGGATCCGGTGCCTTCGGCACCAGCTTCAGTCGCGGGACCCCTGGCGAGCTTTGCCTCTACTGTCAGAAGCTTTTGGATCGACAGCGTTTTACA
>LNFM01007897.1_pt1 | contig 16363 bp, 12 predicted proteins | sample 596031 | NCBI WGS metagenome assembly LNFM01 (sample SAMN04254537, study PRJNA301005) | activated carbon metagenome | isolation source: dual media filters at the Ann Arbor, Michigan drinking water treatment plant | place: USA: Ann Arbor
CTGGAGAGATGGCCGAGTGGCTTAAGGCGCACGCTTGGAAAGCGTGTGTACGTGAAAGCGTACCGTGGGTTCGAATCCCACTCTCTCCGCCAGACTTTCGATCGTCATTAATATCATGCAATATCAATCGATTGCATTTCCTCCGGAGCTAACCCCACCCCAATCACCACCCCATCGCCACCCCAAAACACCTTGATCTGACCGTCTCCGCCATGCTTCTCTCCTGTCAGGGGAGGAAAGACAGCGGCCTGAGGCGAAAGTGGCATGACAGCGTTCGGCAGTAGCACCGATAAAAGGTATCTGGAGAAGCACGGCAGACAGTGGCGGGCGAAGCTCGATGTGCCCACGAAAGACCGGGCAATTGTCGGCAAGGCTGCCCTCAAAAAGTCCCTCGGCACCGACAGCCTCACCGAAGCCCAGCGCCTCCGTTGGCCAGCCCTTGCTGAACTCCGCAAGCAGCTGCACGACATCACCCGCAAGTCAAAAACCGCCCCACTCGATCCCCTGACCGCAGCTGCCATTGAGGACCGTGTTAATCGGGGCATTCTCGTGGAAGTCATCGCCCGCGAAGAGCGCCCCGAAGACCTGGAAGCGCTGGCCCTTTACGACCGAGAGCTATTCGGCGCGAAAGCAGAGCGCATAGAGCGAGAACACTCCCCGGCGAAGGCCCGCGAATACCAAGGGATCGTCCGAGGGGAGCGCACGCCTATCACCGTGCACGTCGACCGCTGGATTTGTGAGCTTGAAGCCGATGGGATCGCCAAGCGCACAGCGAAGCATTATCGCAACTGCGTGAGGGAGCTTGCTGCCTTCGCAGGCCAAGAGAAACTACCCGCGACATTGGAGGCATTTGGCCGGCGACACGCTGGCGACTTCATATCGAAGCGCTTCATTCAATCGAAAGCCCACCACAAGACAGCCGCCAAATTCATCTCTGCGTTGTCCACCTACTGGCGATGGCTCGAAAGCCGTGGCTTGATCCCCGTTAGCACTGACAATCCGTGGCTCCGTCAGCCGAAGCCTAGAGCGCCAAAGCCGCAGCGAGGCAGCAAAGCGCATCAGAAGGAACGCGCCTTCACCGACGAGGAACTGGCGACGTTGCTGGACCCCAGGGCAAGCGCTGGAGCTTCGACACTCGCGGACTTCATGCTGGTAGGTGCTCTCAGCGGCATGCGCATCGAGGAGATTGCGAGCCTCCGTGTCGAGGACGTAGACTTCAAGTCTCAAACGATGGCGGTCACAGAGTCGAAGACTGATGCTGGTGTCCGCATCGTGCCGATCCATCCGCAGATCTCAGGCATCATCAAGCGCCGCATCGCGGACAAGCCCCCCGGCGCATGGCTCTTTTCCGAGCTACCAGAATATCCGCCGGAAAGCCTCTCAGAACGGTCGATGATCGTGAGCAAGCGTTTCGTGACCTATCGGCGTGCTCTTGGTGTTGATGAGCGCGTCGAAGGCAAACGTCGCTCGTTGGTCAATTTTCACTCGTTCCGCCGTTGGTTCATCACCAAGGCCGAGCAAGCAGGTATTCCTCCGCATATAATTGCTTCCGTGGTCGGCCACGAGACTGGTCGCGAAGGGATGACGCTTGGTACCTATTCAGCGGGCCCCTCTATCGAGCAGCGTCGCGCGTGCATAAAGGCCATCAAGCTACCCGATCCGACATCTCGCAAATAAATGAGACCTCGAACTTGTCGTTGTCACTATGGTTTACGGGCATTTTGACTTGATCGCGTTTGCTTAGGCTGCAGAAATTCTTGTGTTTCTCAGATCGCGATAGCGCCGCGTTAGTTCAACGTTGATCGGTTTCGATCTCATTCGACCAATTTTTGCAACTCGATCTCCACATCGATGAAGAAGCCTGTGTGCCTCCCGGCCGGCGAGCGGTCGAGGGGTTCAAGCGCAGGCGCATTGAAAGGAGAGATTGCGAGTATGAACGACAGCCCCCTGATACCCCGCGGCCAGTCGCGCCGGGGAGATACGCCATTGGCTCCCGAGTTCGCAGCTATCATGAAGGCTCTCCAGATAGAGAACCGGGATGCAACGGCACGGGACTTGGCCAAGGTGGAGCCTCAACACGGACTTCTTGAGGACGGCATGACCGAGGTCACGACCAAATTCCTTGCGAACGCTCGCGACTCTGAGACCGACCTGCCGCAATACGCCATCGTCGACCGCCACATCGGCAAGGTACTGGATGAGCGGCGTCTGCTTCGGAAGATGTGGCAGCTTCATTCCCCTGGCCCGAACGAATATGTGCAGATTGTCAGAAAAGAGCCGCACGAGCGCTTCCTTCGATTGGAAGACATCTATCAGCTCGCGATGGGGCACTCACATCCCGAGGGACAAAGAGTGTTCGTAAAGGACGGCAATTGGGCAGACCTTCGCGGAAGCAATCTCAGTGCTGCCGTGAAGCCGCCGCAGCACCAGAGGACGTGGGTGAAGACCGAGCTGGATGTAGGGACGTATACCGTCGTGAAGACCATGCAATTGCGGTTGCGCGACGAACGCACCGTGAGGACCAAGTATCGCTTTCTTCCCTTCATGTATGGCAAGCACGCCGATGGAACCGAGATCGCCGTCAAGTTTGTCAGCGGGCCTATACCGCATGAGGACAGTGGGCTGCCGCGATACGAGATCATGGACAAGCATGTCGGCAAGTGGCTTGAGGAACATCAGGATCAAGACGACCCGTGGGGCTGGTCGCTAAGTTTTGGCGCGAAGCGGAAGGACGGCACGCGATCGCCGAGGCTGATCATTTCAATTGCAGACAATCCTCAGGCTGCTCGTGTGATCTGGGAGCTGGCCAATCCCGGCAAGCGAGTTCCTGCGCAGATCACAAACACAAGCACCAATCCCTTTGATATGCGGGCTATCCATTTGCGCCGGAAGTAACGACCGGAGCCGTAGAATCCTCGGCGACAATCGAAAGAGAGGCGCGAGCATCGTCACCACGCAAGCATCGCGCTTCTCTCCAGCGTCATTTTGGCCCTGTCTTGCCGGCGGCGACCCTCCTGAGGCCATTCGGAGGAGATCGACAAGGCACATGCTTTGCCAATCGATTGGTTCGACAGGACCACAGCACTTGAGTTGCAATAAAGGAACTGAGCACGTGACCAAGCCCCACCCACCTGCACGCGAATTGCTGGATCCGGACCGAGAAGCGGCGCTTGAACGCTTCTACATCGAGACCTTTCGTGAAGGCTATCGAGGTCGTGATGAAAACGGAGAGCGATGGTTCGTGCGGCGAGCGGTCTACAGAGTGATGGGTGGTGTCCCCGATGAGTGCATCGTCGTTTCCGAGAGCGAACCAGAAACTATCAGCGAAGCTGACGTCATCGAACTTGCGATTAACAGTAGAGACTGGCCGCCCGCAAAGAAGCTCTGGGACAGGCTCGCTAGGCTTGCTGCTGTCGACGAGTATGGAGACAGCTTCGGAGGCCACTCCTCCGTGGTGCACTAAGAGGAGAACGCACGGAGACGCCACGCGATGGACGATCACGAAAACGACGACAGCAGTGCCGCCAGCAAGCAGCGCTACATGCCTCTCTTGTCCTCCGGCGCCACCGACGCTCGCCGCAGCACAATCATTCCTGCGGAAGACATCGAGCGTTATCGCCCAACAGAGCTGCCCGATGATCCACGCGAGCGAGCCCAGATGCTCAGGGAGTTCGAGCAGCGTGCCGGCGCCTACCTCAGCACGAAGGCCGCAGCGGAAGATGCGCAGCGCGATGGCGACCCGATGCGTCTCAAGGCAGCCCGACGACTCTCCCGGCACTTGAGCAGGCCCCTTGTCGCATTCATCGAGGCTGATGCCCAACGCTCACTTCACAAGCCCGGCACTCGCGATCGGTGGCTGAAGGCACACTATGCGCTCGGGGCAGAGGCACTGGCGAACTGCACCATCGCGGCCATCGTGTCGGTGATCATCAAGAGGCTGTCTTCCACCTGGGAAGATCGCAACAAACCTGTCCTCGCCACGAAGGTGTCACGTGAGATCGGCCATAGGATCGCTGCGGCAGTCCAGATGGCGGAATGGCAACGGTTGAACCCCGCACTGTTCGGAGCATTTCAGAGAGGATTGGATGAAGCTGGGGCCACACCGAGGCATCGCGAAAAGGTGCTGGCCATTGGCCTCAACACGAAGGCCCGCAGCCCCGAGACTGCAAGCGCTGAGTTCCTAGAGGCGACTGCTCCATGGCCTGAAGCGGAGACAGCACCCATCGGTCGATGGCTCTTGGATGCCACAGTGCAGGTCACGAAGGGCGCCATCAGTTTGCGACGGGACATTGAAGGCAGTCGGAAGGGCGGCATCAGGTCGGCGCCGTGGGTCGTCGAGCTGGCACCCAAGGCTGTCCAGTGGTTGAAGGACGCAATTGAATCCCAGGCGCTCAGAGCGACGAACGCGAGAGCCATGGTGTGTCCGCCACGTGAGTGGAGCGGGCCTCACGACGGTGGCTTCCTTCTTGGTGATGATCTACGCATCGGCACCACGAGCATGATCCGTGGCATCCTTCCGGTGCGGAAGTCGGTCGAAGACGCACTCGGTGAGTCCCACGACACTCGCAAGGCAGCCACTCCGGTCTTCACGGCGCTCAATGCCCTCCAGGAGACGCCATTCGCGATCAACGAGGCCGTGCACGTTGTAGCCCGAGAGGCGGCCGCCTCAGGTCTGAAGCTCGATGATCTCCCGGACAGCTTCCGGCTGGAGCGCGTGCCAAAGGAGCCACCTACTGGTGACAGCGAGACCGACAAGGCGTTGTTCGTCGATTGGAAACGCAAGGAAGCGGCGGTCCGGAACCGCAACGCTCGAAACGTGTCGAAGGTGGTTTGGTCGAAGACCGTCCTCTCGGAAGCATCGGAACTGCGTGATCTGGAGATTGGTCGTTCGGTGGACAATGGTCCTCTGTGGTTCGTCCATAGGGTCGATAGCCGTGGTCGCATGTATCCGGCCGGCAATGCCCTCAATCCTCATGGCTCCGACCTCGCTCGCTCACTCCTGCGATTCCACCGAGGCAAACCGATTGGCTCTGGTCGTGGCCCCTACTGGCTCGCCGCTCAAGTCGCGAAGGCATTCGGCGCGGACAAGCGCAGTTGGGACGATCGGGTGCAATGGACGCACGACAATGAGGGCATGATCCGACGCATCGCGAGCGATCCCCTCGGTCATCGAGGCCTATGGGAGGAGGAGGCAGACAAGCTCTGGGCCGCTCTCGCAGCTGCTCACGAATGGACCGCCTATCTCGACAGTGGACGCAGCCCTTCGTTCGCCACCACGCTCCCCATCTTCATCGACGGGACGTGCAACGGTCTCCAGCACTTTGCGGCAATGAGCGGAGACACTGCCCTTGCGAGGCTGGTCAACTTGGAGCCGGGAAATCGCCCCGAGGACATCTATCGGGAAGTCGCGGCGGCAGCCCTCGCGGACATCACGATGCGGTCAAAGCTCGGCACCATGAGCGATCGCCGGGCGGCCCATCTGTGGCTCAGGATCATCGACGCAGACAGTTCTCGGACTGGCGAGCAGCCCTGCGAGGACGCACTGAGGAAGCCCGCGAAGTCGATCACGATGACCAAGCCCTATGGCAGCACCTTCAACGTGATCCTCAAAGCGGTCCGTGAGTTCTTCGACGACAATGTGGAGAAGCGTCGCAATGCGTGGGGACGCTCCATTGATGACCAAGAAGCCGCAGACCTCAGAGGCTGGCTTGCGAAACGGATGGAAGCCGCACTCAAAGGGAGAACGGACCCGGCGGACAGGCTTATGGAGTGGCTTCAGAAGGCCATGCGGCTGCTGTGCGATCATGGCGTCGCTGACAAGCTGGACTGGCACACACCTTCCGGCTTCCCGTGGCGCGGCAACCTCCACTTCGGTCACACCAAGAAGAAGGTGAAGACGAAGGTCGGTGGCAAGACGCACGCAATGACCTTGGCATTCAACGACACGAGCAAGTTCGATTCGGAGGCAGCGGTGTCTGCGGTCCCAGCCAACCTGATTCAGTCGCTCGATGCTGCCGCCCTTCAGCTAGCGATCAACGAGGCCAACTCACGTGGCGTGACCGACATGATGGCCATTCATGACTGCATCGGCGGCCTCGCTCCAGACATGGACATCATCGCGGATGCCGTGCGGGTGGGCTTCGTGAAGTGTCATGAGGCGATGCCGCTGCAGACGTTCCGAGAGGCGGTGCTGGCGGTGTTGCCGGATGATAAGGCGAGGGCGAAGCTGCGTCCATTGCCCGACCGTGGGGAGTTTGACGTGCGGCGGGTACTCGGGAGCGAGTACCTCTTTTGCTGAGGATTTGCCAGGGCCGTGTCATCAACAATCCTAGTGCGTTGGGCCTTTTTGGGTCCGCGTCAAGAGCGACTCACGACGCGTTCTATAGTGGATAATCATATGCCTTCTCTGTCTAGAGAGTCGTCAAATAGCTAACCTCACAGAATGTCTTACCCGCATGCGAATGGCATCCTAGGCCGCACAAAACGGCTACCGACCAAACAGCGCCAAGTCTTTGACCGCATTTTCCACAGCGGAGGCGGCTTTGTGCTCGACTTCACCGACCGCACTATGGCCGAGTGGTTCGATGAGGTTTGTGGACTTCAGATCTTTCAAGCTCGATTTCAAAGCGAAGGCTCCAGTAAAGGCAAAACACTGCGCGGTTTTGTTGAAACGGCTGAGCCTCGTCTGGTAGCGCGTGTTATTCGCGCGCTGTGGGCCTACAGATGCAGCTCGTCGGAGTATATTGAGAAGGATTCAGTTGAGGAGGCGCGACTTGCTGCGTGGATAGAGCAATTTACTGTAGAGCTTGATGCGGCATCGACGATGCCCATCGAAGAGGCGATCCGCGACTTTTCGAGTGATTCTACACTCTCTAAGCTGCGCGCGTCTATTGCCTCAGATCTGATTGCAGAAAAGCCGGACGTCGCCCTCGATCGCGTGCATACCTATTGCGTGAAGCGCCTTCGCCATTTGCTTGCCGCTAGAGGACAACCATTTGCTCCCACCACCGCGCTCGATGCATTGTTCGGCGCGTATGGGCGAATACTGAAGGAGACCGGAGCTGTCAGCGAATTCGCGCTGCCCACGCTTCGAGTGCAGCATAAGCTATTCGACGGCTTGAATCAGGCGCGCAATAAGAGGTCATTCGCACATGACAATGATTTGCTCGATTTATCAGAAGCGCAGTTCTTGATCGACTGCACGCTGGCTACACTAGCATTCATTGAACGTCTTGAAGCCGCTCCGGCGGGATGAGCATAGGTAAAGTGGAGCAGGCATGACGACGGCAGTTGTTTGGGTGTCCCGAACAGAGAAAGGGCAAGCCGCACTTTATATCGGTGGCGATAGCCGCTTTAGCTGGAGAGACGCCGGGCATAGTCGATGGGACTTCGGTACAAAGTTGTTCACTGCGGCGCGACAACCGGACATTTTCGGATATGTCGGACATGCCTCCTTCGGGATCGCGGCAATAACGCAACTCTGCGCGACAATAAACTCCGGCGCGATACGCCGAGAACATTTGTCTAGCAGGAGAGCAGTCAGATATTGGTCTCTTCTGAACAACGCATTCGTCCAAATCCCACGAGCAGTCACCGAACCTACAACGGTTCTATACTGCACGCGAGATGGTGAGGGGCAGTCTTCCGACTTCACCGCATGGCAATTGACGTTTCCTGAGTCAACATCGCTTTGCTCAGTGCGTCGCGTCCAGCTCAGCACGGCCGATGCGATAGTTGCGCGAGAGTTCGGAACAGGCGCTAGCACGTTTCGATGCCACTACGACCGACGCTGCCGTGGCCCCAATGGAAAGACCAGCCGCGCTGTGTTCTGGGCACTCTCCGACGCGATCCGTTCCGGTCGTGACCCGAACAGCGGTGGGCCGCCTCAACTTGTTGTGCTTGGAGACAAGGGAATTCCGAAGCCGGTGGGCATACTGCAAGCGGGACAATACTCTTTGTTAGGGCTGCCGCTGCCCAAGGATCAGCTCGTCAAGCACGGTCAAGTAGACTGGAGAGACGAGGACTTCACTATGATCGATCCGACGACTGGAAAGGCCCGCTCGAACGCTCAACGCTACGTGAGGGACCCCCTACCTCCCTGCGTCTAGCGACGACTTGCTATCGTGGTGCTTCCTGTCGTCGGTCTTGCTCGAATGTGCTTCTTTAGCATCGCTATTTGTTCCAAATGCGCACCATATGCGCCAGCTTGCAAATTGAAGCGCCTGCCAAGCCAACTAAGTTTATCGGCGCCTCTACTTCCCCTATGATGACGTCATGCTTGAAAAGCAATACACACCTATCGACCGTGAAATCGTCGCGCTTGCTGCGGTCTGGGATCTGATCGGCTCGATGGTGCACTATGGGCATTTCGAGAAGGAGCATCGGATCACGGATGCACACTTGATGTTCCGCAGTAAGGAAGCGGCCAAGCTCTTCCTGATCATTCATGCGGATTTCCTGTCACTTCCGCGCGACGGGACCCTTGGCCTGATTGCGCCGAAGTCCGACGATAGCCTCGGGAAGACCTATCTCGGATATCTTCAAAGTGTTGCGAACAATCCGCAGTTCGTCGGCGACGTTTCTTTACTCTCGCAGGCAACGACAGCGTTTTCTCAATGGCTGGATGGCTATGCCGTGGTCGAGAAGGTGTGGCTTCCGTCGATCGATCGGGAGGGAACACTGCGTGTGCGGCGACTGGACTACCTCAAGATTTGTGGCACGATCTCGAAGCATGGATTTACAAGGCTCGGCGACGTGGTGCGAAAAATCCGCATGATCCTTGCTGCCAATGGTACCGAAGTCGACGAAGGCCAATGCTATTTGCTGATACCCGAGTTTCAGGAATGGTTCCAAGACAATATATTCATCGCTTCATCGAGCTTAATCGCATGGCATCTCAATGAGATCAGATGGGGCATCTACATGTATCTGATAGGGGAGTACAGGCGTTCCATAAGGCCCACGAAGGTCGTTTCGGGGATGCAAATGTATACCTATGAAGTCCCGGAGAGCATTACCAATCCACTCGTTCGCTCCATGTATTGGGACCTTATGAACGGCACGCGATCTCAGCCATACTTCCCACGTTTTACCGTCTCGCCGTACCTCAAGGACACTTACTAGGTCCTGGCCATTCGACGGCGCCGCAGGCCGAGAGGCTGTTGATTGCGCGAAGATGCATTCAAGGAGAAGACCTACAATGCCCGTGATAGAGGCAAAAGCGGTCGTCCCACCCCCTACGTGCTGGATATGCGGGATCAACAAAGCAGATTCTGGCGAACACAAGACGAAGCGCAGCGATCTAAAAGAGGTCTTAAGAGCACCGTCGCAGGACCGCCCCATCTACTTTAGTGACATGGAAAAGCAAAACAGACTCGTCAGAAGCCTTGATGCCAAGATACTCAAATCGCCAGTCCGGATCTGTCACGCATGCAACACCGCACGCACTCAACCGCACGACCTCGCCTGGGAGCATATGTCGAAACAGCTCCGTCACCGGCCACTGCATATTGATCGGTGGGTCCGACTCAACCGGATCTTTCCATATGATGCAGGGCGTAAAATGGTTGGCGTCCAGCTATTCTTTCTGAAGTTGTTCGGCTGCATGATCGAAGAGGTCAAGGCGAATGGGAAGGATATACCAATTGAAATTGCCCAGTTCTCAAGTGCGATAATGGATGGTCAGCCTCATCCCGACGTGCACCTGATGTTTGGCAAGTATAACGGCCCCGTGGGTCGCACCAACTTGAATTGCTACAGAACAGAGAGCGGCTCGGTCCTTGCTTTTTGGGCTTACCAGCTGAAGGGAGTTTCGGTCTGTGTGATATACGTTCGTATCGCGGAATTGGAGCAGTTGCCCGTTCTGTGGCATCCACATTCGCAAACGAGCTCAAGGCGCATCAAGATAGCAGACTTCATGTGGGTCAAAGATTCACAAGCCGAAGCGGCAAACGCTTGAGCTGCGTTACGAACGAGCCTACATCAGGACGCAAGAACTGGCAGTCACATCAACAGGTAGGGTGATGGCCGCCCACGTTGGAACGGCCGAAATCCCCCCACCCGTGTCCGGCTTCAAGGACACATCTAGCGGCGGTCGTCGGTCAACCTCAGCTGATCCTCGCGACAAACCCGCCGGTATGCTCACCGAACGCTTCCTGCATCGCCTCCCTCGCGATCTCCTTGTGACACTCCGCAACGAGCAGGCCATCATGAATCGGCAGGACGACGACATTCTGATCGAGACAGTTGAGCACCGTGGCAACCATCACTTCCGACTCGTGGAAGAACAGCTCATAGCCGGTGCCCTCAACGCCTATCCACTTAGCGACGTCAGGATGCTTTGCCTTGAGACGCTCCTCTAGCACAGCCCCAGTCAAACCCTTGCTCAGCACTTGTGCAGAGTTCGGCAGGAGAATGTGCGGCTTCCCGAGGCGAGACGGCTTGCGGAAGAACATCGCGTTGACGTTGGCCTTTATGACATCGCGGATTGCGTCCCGTTGCTCCGGGTCAGCGGGCCAGCCCTCAATTGGATCGATGCCTTCATAGAGATCACCATCGGGCGTCGGGACCTTGGCCTTCATCGCATACAGCAGCTGAAGGAACATCGATGAGAAGTCGAGCGAGGCTACCGCACGCCCATCAATGCGGATGCCCGGACGAAGCTCCCGCTGCAAGCCCTGCCAGAAGCCACCGAACAGTCGCCCGCCGTTCGTCCATAGGCCGTTGTTGAATACCCTATGCAGCGTCCGCTCGTGCACCGCGACGCCAACACTCGGCGCACGGTAGCCGTTGATGACACCATTGCCAGCATCGAAGGTTATGTCTGCTGCGTCGAGAGCTAGGTTGATGCGCCGAATCTGATCCCGCCACGCCTCGGTCTGCTCATCATCGACATAGTTGATCTCGGGGGCGCGCTCTCGCCGCTCTGGCGGTCTCAAGAGATGGAAGCGCTGTTCAACCTTGGCATCGCGAAGGACAAGAAGCTCCCGCTCGACGGTCCCGCCTTCGTAGGTCACTTCACGCCACCGCGTCTCCAAGTCGGACAAGCTCGGGTCGTGCTCGGCGATAAGTTCGAGCATCCCCTCGGCACACTTCATCGTGGACGGTCGGGCGGCATCCTGATGGCGTGGGGCCTTGTCGAGGTAAATCAATTCGAGGTCGGCCATGAGATCGAGTATACCGGGACGGCTCTCTCTGCCTTTCTCGTTGCGTGTCCTCAGGGTGCCAAGCGGCATTGGCGAGCGGTCGTATCTCGTGGATCGCGATGAGGCGGACTTGAGCTTTTGACCCGACAGAGGAACGAGCAATCTCCCGCGCATCTCTTCGTCGGGCGAGGCATCGGTGCTCAGTTGGATGAACAGCAGGTTGGCGACCACGGCATCGACAACAGCGGAGAACGTGGCGGCATCCTTTGCCTTGCGTTGGCGTCCCCGTTGCTCACGATCGGTGAGGAGTTTTGTGACTGCTTCGGCGAGACGGCGAGCTGCGGTGCCTTCGCGTGTCCGGCGCCATGGTGTGAATGACGATCGCTCTGGGCCTTGTCGGCTTGTCGTAGGAATCGCTGATAGGGACGGGTGGTAGACTTCCTGTTGCATTACCCGACAGGCTCCGAGATGCGAACTGAGCCTTATGGGTACTTTATATGGCCTAGGGGGACCAAGCCCCAGGTGCCCCTATGGTTGACAGAGCCTTGACGTCCTCAGGTGTCCTCGGGTCAGGGCCTCGCCCGTCATCCCCTTTCACTTCAGCCCCGGCAGGGACCCACTTGATATGGTCCTTCCTCAGCGACGTCATTCCTTGATCAATCGACGCGAGGCACCAGGGCTTCGGCCTTCGGCCTCAGGGGTCTCCTGCAGAGGGCAAGTGCAGCGTGAAGGTAGATCGGTGACCCTGTGCACCCACCTCAGGCCACAACATCCTCTCGCAGATCCGCCAGGACATCGGCAGGTCACTCCGGTCGAGTGGCAGCGTCCTGAGGCTAAAGGGAACCGTGAGGGAGCACCGCGGGGGAGGGTCCGCTGGTCGTGTCGTGCGTCGTCTGTCGTGGGGAGGGCGCGGGGGATGGGACGAGTGAAGTGACCAAACCTGTCTGCCCCTCCGTTGTCTCATCATGATGTCCCGCAGGGTCTCGATCTTCTTCACCCGCTTCGGCCTGTGTCTCGTGCCCCCCGAAACCGATCACTCCGCTCGTCACCCCACCAGCCAGCCCGCAACGGTAATCGAGGAGGGACGACTGAATGTCAACCTGATGCCGCCGTGATGCCATGACATACCGACGTGTCGCCGTGCTGCGCCGCCCGCCCTGTGTCTTTAGCAAAGTGACCGAGCATTCCGAGGCTGTCCGCGAGGCTGCCTTCACTTCATCGCTGTGACCACCGTGCCTCGCTCGTTCCATGCTGCATCAGGGTCGTGTTCAAACCCCAACGTCGACACCAACTTGGAGGCGCAGCATCATGCGCATGTGTTTGGCCGTCGATGTGTGACCCGCCCCAGCGAATTGAAGGCTCAAGCTTCGAAGGCCTGTAGGTGCCGTCGGTGACGTCACGAAGCACCTTATCTACCGTCTCGGACCGCGACCAACAACACCGACACGCCGTCCGCATCCGAGTGCACAGCGTGCGCCACCCGGACACCACACCGAGTTGGCGACGCGGCATTCAACGCCGCGGCACATCTCATCGATCGGCAATCGCTCACGGGGCAAGGATCGCAGGTGGCCGGATCTCGTCAGAACAAAGGCTGAGGCGGGACCGGAATATCTAGTGAAGTCCTTGATCTGGAGCAATATCTTCAATCTGGCGGGTAATAGGGTCGTAAAGAAGCAGCCACATATTGAGACGCTTGCGCAAGGCGGGTGGGACCCTCGTGCGAATAAAGCGTCGGTATGGGCGGGTTGCTGGAACGGCAAGTCCGAGCGTAATACCGTCGTCTGTGAAGTAAGAGACCACACTTGCGATTGCTCGGTCGAAATTGTTGCGCTGAGTCTGTGGCGTACCGGAGCCTGCCCCCTTGCACTCGATGTACCAACGGTGCGTCTCCGACAGGGCGACAATGTCCGGCCCGTGTTGTACAAATACTGGGCAAAGCACGCGATCAGCGTGGAGTGCTTTCTTCAGGCGCTCGCGATCAGCAAGTGCGTCAATTCCTTGGCCGACGGCAACAGAGCACTTATCAAGTAGCAACCCTTCTTTACCAGCCCACCGGCAAGTGGCGATCACAACGTCTATTTCTGGAACGGGAAGTTCGGACATCTGTAAGCCTCGTGCGTGAGCGAGCCGCTTCTACCTCGGCCAGAGTTCGTGAGCGACAGCTTTCATCCTTGCGGCGAGAGCAACTCGCACCGCTTGCCCGACAAACTCCCCCTCCGGCACTCCATCGTTGGCTGCAAGGGCGCGAAGCATGCGAACTTCGTTTTGAGGTAGCTCAAAGCTAATCGTCTCACACACTGTCGCGGCGAGGGACTGCGGAACTGGGCTCACGGGTAGCTGAGAAAAGAAGGCATCAATCCTGTTGTGAGTCTTCTCATGTGCATGCGATTTCAATGCGGTGATCAGCGGTACCGGATCGGCGGCGTCCAACCATAGCCGAAGTAGCTCGCGAAAGCGGTCAACGGCGTTGTCACCCGTCAGGTTCAAACGCCTCGTATGGCCGTCCGTGATGTTTTGCTGGGTTGTCTTGTTCTCATCCGCAATTTGCTGGGTGGCTTCCCTAAGCGCCTCATGCAGAACTACGCCAGCGAGATACTTTTTCCGAACTAAAGCCAGCAGGGGAAGGAGTTGTCTCTCGATGGTCTCGATACGCATCCGCGCCATGACTGCCCTCCCAATAACTGAAGATCTTAACGATCTACAAGATTTGAAGATCAGTCAAGTGATGTGTTTGCTAGCGCTGTTCAGCACGCTAAACCTGTCGCCTCTGCGCCTCCCGGCGATGTCTTGTGCATCCGAAGCCGGTCACTCCGATCGTCAATCAACCCGCCGACGCGCAATGGCAAACCTGGGGGACACGATCGAAGGCATGGCCTAGTGCTGCGTCCAGAGAGGGTATCACTTGCCGGTATGGAGTTAGCGCTGCCCACCCCGTGTCTCCTGCAAAGTGACCGAGCATCACGACGTCCCCGTCAGTCACCGCAGAACCTCTGAGAGGGGACGATATGCGACCGCCGACAGCACACAAGGTCGACACCTGAGGTCACCCGGTCACGGCACTTCGAACCGGAACACCGCAGCGCATCGCCGCGACGATCGCGTTCGCACTCAAAGCACAACGCACAGCGGGCTTGCTGCTCGTCCCCTACTTGGCTTGGGTGACTTACGCGACAACGCTCAACGCCGGCATCGTCGCACTCAATCCGACGCTCTGATCGGATAACGACAAGGCATCACAATCAGCGTGTCGACCCTGCATACCAATCACGCAGCCTCGGTCGCAGGGCGTTGACGTAAGCGTTCAAGACTTCAACAATCCACCTTCGCCGTTCGACATCGTCGTCGATCTCTGTCTCGATAGTTCGGATTGGCCAATCTTCGTGAAGTACGATTTCGGTCCCTGGCGGCAGTTCGCGTGTGAGAGCCCCGTGCTCTGCTCGGAGGTGCTCCTCGATCACCCCGATGTTGTCTCTCCGAGAGCCCACGACAAAGACCGCCATCGTGGAGCTATCAACCCGCGCGAAAGCCTTGATGAGGATGCCGGGATACGGCGTCTTCAGCACGACATTGTTGGTGCCGACCCAATACGGTGGCTCTTGTTCGGGATCGTCGAAGGACATCGCCAAGACAGGTGCCCACCAGTCTTTCAGATGCTGCTTTCCGTCAGCCGAACCTGATCGAGGTGAAAGTGTTGTGGCCTCAATATCGACATCCTCAATGCTCGCTGTCGTGCCAGCTTGAACTGATGCCGAAGCGATCACGATCTGGCGGGTGATGGTCTCCGTCTTTGCAAGCAACCGAGGCTGCACGAGGAGTTGTCCGCGATCGGCCACGTCGTATAGGGCCACCTCGACCAATCCGAGTGAAAACGCCTTGGTAGCGCTTCGGTTGATCGTCTCCGACAATCTCTGAACTTCCTCGCGGATGCCGTCCCCGACGACAAGGGCAAGCAGTCGGCCCTCTCTCAGTGACCGCGTGACGGCATCGACAAACTGGGGTTCCCGCAGAGTGCCTCCAGCATGCGCATTCGCAAACTCGAACGGAACATTGCCCGCACGCCCTACCGCTGCTGCAACCTGCCTTTGAAGATCTGCGTAGGTCCAGCTCGTAATCGCAGCCACGTAGTCGAGCACTTGACCGACCACTTCACGTCGCGCCTGAGGGTTCTTCCAGAGCTTGCACTCGACGATCGTCAGCCGGCCCTGCGCATTGATAAACACAGCGTCGACCGGTCCGGCTGGCGTTCTCAGCTCCCTGCACAGCGGTATCAGCGGCCCAAACGTCTCATCAATGTCCGCGATCGGGAGAATCTGCGGATGGGCGAGGATTGTATCTCTGAGCCAGGCCTCATCGCGACCACCGACATCACCGAGATAGTTCCGCGAAAAGACGCGAGCCTCTGAACCTTCGCCTAAAAGAATGAAATCACCGTGCATCCTATGCCCCCACAGTCAAGCAGCACCGAGGATCACATCCCCTCGATGAGACAGTCAATCGCTGGGCAATTCCTAGTGTCACCTTGTGCCGTCCTCGGCGCAATAGGGCGTCAGTATACCGCCACGAATAAGAGCCTCAGTACGATCGACTCGGCGCCTACGATTGAAGTGACCAAGCGCAACGCGTCCTCTCTCTGTGACCCGATCAAAACCGGGTCAGCCGTGCGAGACACCGACTTCGGATGAGCCAAGGCGTCACACCCCCCGTATGGCTTCCCGAAAACGACTGACATCGCACGCTCAGGGCCCATGACGGGCCAAGCATGAGCGGACCGGCGACTGACGACACGCGCGCACTCGCGCAACCTATGACCGCCGACAACGACAATACGCAGCCGACTGCCAGCGCCTCGTAGGCAGCCACATCAACGTGAAGAGCCCGGTGACCAATGACACGACGGTCATCGGGTGGTCGCGTGCTTTGCGTCTCACTCAGGTATACCCAATCGACTCTTCACCATGAGACACGAATGCCGTCTCAAGCGGGTTGTCCTTGGGAATCCGAGACACCATCCTCTGATGGTCTAGAGCCAATTGAGGCGCATGATCGCAGAGGGACAGCATTCCAATGGCATCACTGATTGGGTACGCGCGAGTAAGCACCGAGGATCAAGACCTGGAGATCCAGTGTTCCCCGTCAGAACCTACCGGACATATTGAGCTGATTGCGTAAGAGAGAGTTTCCGGCTCATCGTCACCCCAGGAGGGACACGATGAGAC
>LNFM01007898.1_pt1 | contig 16355 bp, 13 predicted proteins | sample 596031 | NCBI WGS metagenome assembly LNFM01 (sample SAMN04254537, study PRJNA301005) | activated carbon metagenome | isolation source: dual media filters at the Ann Arbor, Michigan drinking water treatment plant | place: USA: Ann Arbor
TGGGCATGAACAGCGGTCACAGCGCGCTGGGCGCCGGCAATCGCGCCAATGCGACGATCGGCCGCGCCGTGCGGCTCGCGCTGGTGAACATCGGCGGTGCCATCCCCGGCATCGGGGACATGTCGACCTACGGCGATCCGACCAAGTTCTCGTACTGCGCGCCGGAGAACGAAGCGGGCAATCCCTGGAGTCCGCTGCACGTCGAGAAGGGCTTTCCGGCGCACGCAAGCACGGTCACGGTGGTGGCCGCAGAGCCGCCGCACAACGTCAACGATCACGAAAGCCACACGGCAGTGGGGATCCTGACGACCATCGCCGGCACGATCGCCATCACCGGTGCGAACAACACCTACTACGCCTCCGAGCCGGTCGTGCTGCTATGCCCGGAGCACGCCGCCACGATCGCCGGCGACGGCTTCTCCAAACAAGCGGTCAAGGAGTTCCTGTTCGAGCACGGTCGCGTCCCGCTAGGCAAATTTTCGAAGGAGAACATCGCCCGGCGTTTCCGCAGCAAGCTCGCCGACAAGTTCGCCCATGCCTCCCTCGACGCCATGGTTTCCATGGTGCAGCGTGCCGAGGACTTCCTGGTCGTCGTCATGGGCGGGGCGGGCAAGCATTCGGCCTACATCCCGACGTTCGGCAACACGCATGCGGTCACGCGCCCATTGCGCCATGCCGACGGAGAGTTCGTGCGCTCGATCGCGTCGCTGCGGCGCACGTAGCCGACGCTGCTGCAAAGGGCGTCAACGACGGGAGACGGGCCTTGTCCGAGCGTGCGGGCGCGGCCCCGACCCGAGCGAGCTCGGGCGCGGACAGTTCCGGATAAACGCCGCCTCCAGACCTCTCCTTGATCGGATCGAGATCGATGCGATGCATGCCACGCCTTGCTCTTCGCAGAAGCTTCTCGCCCCGAAGCTTTCACAGGCGCCGGGATCCCGGCGGTTCCGCAAGCGCCTGCCCGGCTTTTTCCAGCAGTTCCCGGCTGACGAAAATCGGTGCGGCGAAATGCAGGGCCATGGCGATGGCGTCCGATGAACGGCTGTCGAAGACCTTGGTATCGCCCCCCAGATCGATGCTCAATGCGCCGTGATAGGTCGTCCCCTGCAAGGTCACCGTCACCTCGGTCACCCTGCCGCCGTAGGACTGCAGGATCGAGTGCATGAGATCGTGTGACAAGGGGCGGGGCAAACTGCGTTTGCTCAGAACCGAATGGATCGATTCGGCCACCGTGGGATCGACGAATACGGGGATCGCTCTGTCTTGCGCCTTGAGCAGCACCACCGGTCCGGCCGCGCTGACCGCGACTTCGACGCTGGCGATGCGCACGCGATCAGTCGTCTGTTTCGGACTCTCGGCAGCCCATGACGCTGCGGACTCGATCAGACAGCCGGCAGCGACGACGAGGGCAGACAGTGCAAGACGCAAACAATGCCGCATGATGGACTCCTTTCGGCCACTGGGGGGGTAACTGCCGTTTTCCGCCCCTTCAGTTTACGCGCCCACGGGGGATACAATCGGTCTCGTTTCGCCCGTTGATCACACTTACCCCCCCACCGTGGAGGCCGTATGGCATACATTGCTGCATTCGATGACGTGAAAGTGAACCGGCAGGAGCGCGAGCTTCCGAATGGTGGACGTGGTTGGCGCACCAGTTTTCTCACGCCGCCCGAGGGCGTCAAGGATTCCCCGGTGGCCTTCCTGGTCGAGGGCACCAAGGAACGGGTCATCCGTCCGCATTTTCATCAAGTCGATCAGTTCCAGGTCATCGTCAAAGGCGGTGGCACGCTGGGCCGCCATCCCTTGTCGATGTACGCCGTGCACTTCACGCGGGCGCACACGCCTTATGGCCCCATCCTTTTCGCCGAAGAGGGGCTGGGCTTCCTCACGCTGCGATCCCGCTGGGATCCAGGTGCGCAGTACATCCCCGACAAGCGCGAACAACTGTCGGCGGTTCCCAACCGCAAGCCTTGGCAGATGACCGAGGCGCCGCAATTCCAACGCACGGGCGCGGTGACGCTGCGGGCGTTCGAGAACATCAAGGACGACCGCGGCCTGGGCGCCTACGCCATGACGCTGCAACCGAACGTCGCCACGAGGGCACCGGAGGTCGCGAATACCAACGGCCAGTACATCATCGTCACCCGCGGCAGCCTCATCCACGAAGGCAAGCCGCACGCCGGGCTGACGATCATCTTCGTCAAGCCGGACGAAGAAGCGTTCTCGATGCAAGCCGGCCCTGAAGGTGCCGAGGCCCTGATCCTCAACTTTCCCCGGACCAGCGAAGCGCCGAAAGCCATGATCGCCAAAGCCGATTCTCCCCAGTATCGGGTCTGGCAATGCGAGCTGTGCGCTTTCGCCTACGACGAAGCCAAGGGGATGCCCGAGGAAGGCATCGCTCCGGGCACGCGCTGGGAAGACGTCCCGGACGACTGGATCTGCCCCGATTGCGCAACCACGAAAGCCGATTTCCAGATGCGCGAAGTGGGCTGAGCGCATACTGGATGAGATGGACGGCCATGGCAGCCGTCCGTCGCGCCGACGAGGATCGACGTTGCCGCTCGCCTCCTTGCTCCCTCGTCTTCTCTAGGGTGCGCCGTCGCCCTTCACCTGAGCGATCGCCACGATCTTCGCCCACTTGCTCGACTCGGCTTGAATGTGCGCTGCGAGCTGCGACGGCGTACTGGTGACGATCTCTCCGCCCAAGGCAGCAAGCCGCCCGCGCACCTCCTTGTCGGCCAACCCCTTGGCCAGCGCGGCATTCAGTCGGTCGACGACCGACTTGTCCATCCCGGCCGGCCCCAGGACACCGAACCATCCTGTCGCCTCGTAATTCGGCACGCCGCTTTCGGCGACCGTCGGCAGATCGGGCACCAACGCGGAGCGCTTGAGCCCCGTCGTCGCCAATGCCCGTAACCGTCCGGCCTTGACCTGGGGCAGCATGCTGCTCAAGTCGCCCGTCATGAGCTGCACCTGGCCCGCGATCAAATCGGCCAAGGCCGGGGCTACCCCCTTGTACGGTACGTGGACCAGATCGATCCCCGCCAATGTCTTGAGCAGTTCCATCGACAGATGATTCGTGGTGCCGTTGCCCGGTGAACCGTAGTTCAGTTGCCCGGGGCGCGCCTTGGCCAGCGCGACCAGTTCCTTGACGCTCTTCACCGGTAAGACCGGATGCACTACCTGAAGGTACGGCATGACGCAGACGAGTCCCACCGGCGTGAAATCCCGCGCGACGCTGTAGGGCAGCTTGCTGCGCAGAATGGGCAGAATGGCCAGCGGCCCGTTGCTCCCCATCAGCAGCGTATAGCCGTCGGCGGGCGCCTTGGCGGCCAGTTCGGTCCCGATGATGCCCCCGGCACCGGCGCGATTGTCGACCAAGGCGTTCTGGCCGAGCTGCTCGGTGAGCGCATGCGCCACCGCGCGAGCAACGATATCCGTCCCGCCTCCCGCCGGGAAGGGGGTCAAGATTCGCAAAGGCTTGCTCGGCCAAGTCTGCGCCTCGGCGCCCGTGGCCAACATCAGCGCGGCCATCACCATGTAACCCTTCATCCCATCCCCTCCCCGTGTCGTTGAGTGACTTGCCGGTGCGCGATTGTAGCGACCCGGCCCGGGATTTTCGCGCCAGCACGCTCGTAGCCGTGGAGCGAAGCACTCAGGGCGCTTAGAATCCCGGCCGGGTTCTTTCGGAGTGATCGGCGAGCGAATCGGCATCGCGATTGTCTCAACCAACCCTGGCGCAGGCGCGAGCGCTGCCGCCGCGGGGCTACCCTTACGTTCAATTCAGGAGTCATCATGAGTTTCATTCGATCGCACCGAGCGCCTGCGGCGGCGGTACTCGGTTTGGCAGTGTGTTCGATCTTCGGCGGCGCAGCCCAGGCGCAGTCCTATCCCACTCGCAACGTCACCGTCATCGTGCCCTACACCGCAGGCGGGTCCATCGACATCATCACGCGCGCGGTCGCGAAGGGCTTGTCGGACATTTGGGGCAAGAACGTGATCGTCGACAATCGCCCCGGTGCGAGCGGCATGATCGGCACCGAGATCGCCACCAAGGCGCCCGCCGACGGCTACACGCTGCTCGGGCATACGTCTTCCTACCCGGCCACGGCGGCCGTGCGCGCGAAGCTGCCTTTCGATCCTGCCCGCGCCATCGTTCCCGTCGCCATGTTCGCACGCGCGCCCATGCTGCTGGCCGTGCATCCTTCCGTGCCGGCCAAGAACGTGCGTGAGCTGATCGCGCTGGCGAAGAAGACCGAGTTCAACTACGGCTCGTCGGGTAGCGGCGGCAACAACCATTTCTCGGGAGCATTGTTCGCAGCGGCAGCCGGGGTCAAGATGACCCACGTGCCCTACAAGGGCATTGCACCGGCGGTCACGGCGCTGGCATCCGGTGAAGTCGAAATCGTGATCAGCAGCGCGGCGGCGCTCGGGCCCCAGATGCGCGCCAATCGCGTGCGCATTCTGGGTGTCACGAGCCTGGAGCCATCGCCCTTGTTCCCCGATCTTCCCGCCATCGCGAAGTCGGGTGCACCGGGCTATGAGTACGAACTTTGGTGGGGCTTGTTCGCGCCCGCCGGGCTGCCTGCGGATCTCTTGGCGTTCATCAACAGTTCCGTGACCAAGGTCATCGCGAGCCCGGAACTGCAGAAATTCCTCGCCAGCGAGCGCGCCCAGGCCTGGCCGCTCGATCCCAAGCAACTGGACGGTCTGCTGGTGCGCGAGATCGAACGCTTCACCAAGGCCGCGAAGGTCGCCGGCATCCCGCCGCAGTAATCTTCGACACGCACGTGAGGCAAGCGCGCACGGCAGCGTTCGCGCCTGCCTCATTGCCTAGAGGATTGATCGGGTGGCGCGCTTCACTGCGCCTTGATGCCTGCCGCCTTGATCACCTTGCTCCACTTGGCCATCTCGCGTTCGACATGCGCCGTCGCCTGCTCGGGCGTATTGGCCACCGGATCGGCACCCTGCTTGACGAGACTCTCTTTCATGGCGGGCGCATTGATGGTACGCACGATTTCACCATGCCAGTAATCGAGGATCGCCTTGGGCGTCTTCGCCGGCAACGCGAAGCCGTACCAGGTGGTCACCTCGAAACCTGGCACACCGCTTTCCGCCACCGTCGGCATCTCCGGCGCAGCGGCCGAGCGCCTGGCGCCGGTCACGGCGATGCCCCGCAACTTGCCCGAGCGCGCATGCTGGATCACGCTCGGAAGGTTGCCGAAGTACAGAACGAAGGTGCCGGAGAAAAACTCGAACATGGCCGGACCGGCCCCCTTGTAGGGGATGTGCAGCCATTTCACACCGGTCATGTACTGGAACAGTTCCGCCGACAGATGCACGGTCGTGCCGACGCCCGAAGAACCATAGTTGATGTCGCCCGGACGCTTCTTGGAGATCTCGATCAGTTCCTTCACGCTTCTCGGCGGAAACGAGGGGTGCAGCACGAGCAGGTTCTGGGACTCGGCCGCCACGGTAATGAATTGAAAATCCTTGATGGGATCGAAGTTCAACTTCATCATCGACGGATTGGTGGCGTGTCCGGGTGCGACCTGCATGATGGTGTAGCCGTCGGGCGCCGAACGCACGAAGACTTCGGATGCGATCGCGGTATTGGCCCCGCCGCGATTCTCGACGACGATCGCTTGCCCCACCTGCTCGGAGAGCTTCTGGCCGACCAGACGCGCAATGATGTCGTTGGTGCCCCCCGGCGGGAAGCCCACGATCATGCGCACGGGTCGGTTCGGAAAGCCTGCGGGTGCCTGCGCCAGCACCTCGGTCACAGGGCCGGCCAGCATCGCCGCGGCCCATGCTGCGGCATGCCAATTTCTCATGATGATTCTCCTCGTTGTCATAGGTGCTGCAGCGGCTACTCGAACCTCCCTGCCGCATCGCAATCGACGCTACGGCAGGTCCGACAGGCATGCGAAACTCGCCCCTAGCGCCGCCCGCACCCTTGCCAGAGGGCTAGCCCGGGCGGGCTTCCTACCGTTGAATCTAGGCCGCCGGCGCCGCCACGTATCCGTACCGCCGGTTCGTCCTGCCCTCGCCGCTGCGCTCGTAGTCGACCTTGGCCAACGCGATGCGATCGGTCGCCAGATCTGCCCGTCGATCGTATTTGTACAAGCGCGCCGAGTTGTCGCCGAAGATCGCGCGCTTGACCGGACCGTCGGCCGGCCCCATGGGCGCAAAGCCGTATCGCTTCTGCATTTCGTCCGGGATCTCGAGCCGACGCAAAGCCTCGATCTGCCATTGCGGCGCGCCGGTCCATACTGCGTCCGTGCCCCAGCAAACGTGATCCGAGCCGAGCCCCTTGATGAGTTGCCCCATCATGGCCGCGCACAGTCGCGGCTCGGCGATCGTGCTCTGCGCGAAAATCTGCCCCAGATCCCCGTACACGTTCTTGACGCCGAACTTGGCCGGAATCTCCGCGAGATCGGTCACCCAATCGATGCGTCCGGTCTGCTGGAACTGTTCCCATCCGATCGGGAACGCGCCCCCGGTGAAACGGAACCCCGAGTGGTAGATGATGAAATTCAGCTGCGGCCAATCCTTGGCCGCCTTGCCTACATCGCTCACGTCCGCGTACTGCACCAGATCCGGGAAGCGCTTGGTGACCGACGGCGGATAGAGCCCCTTGTGGATGCAGATGTTCACCAAGCCCGCCTTCACCATGCGCTCGTAGAACGGATAGAGCAGCTTCTCGTCGTCGAGACGCCACGGGTGCTTGGACAAATGCTTGTTGGTGTTGTCGCCGACCGTGTAGCCCTTGAACGAATCGGGCTTGAGCACTTCGATGTCGCGCTCCACTTTCTCCATCCAGCCCGGTGTGCCCGGCATGAAGATGGCATGGGAGAACATGCGTCTCGATCCGGCCAGCCGATTCACCTTCGAGCGGGCATCGTCCTTCATCTCGTTGGTCAGGAACCAGTCGCGCGGCTCCTCGGAACCGGAGCCGGAAATGAGCGCGACCTTGGTGTCGCTGTCGAAGAATACTTCCTTGAAGTAGTTGGCGAACTTCAGGTCATCGAGCGTCTGCGGCTTGCCCGCAAGCGCAGGATTCCAGCCCGCCTTGCCCACGGCCTCGCGCTGGCGCACGAAACCCTCCAGGCGCGTATCGTCGCGCAGGAAGTGCGTGTGCATGTCCATGATGAACTGGTCGGCGAGCGAGCGGGCGCGTTCGTTCGCCATGTCGGGCGTGGCGGCCTCCGCCTGACTGACCCCGAACATCGGGCCGTAGACGTCGTTCATCGCCAGGAAGGCAGCCGCCATGCCGGAAGCGGTCTTGAAGAAGCGTCGCCGCGTCATGCCCTGGTGCTTGGCCAGTTGGGAGCCCAGCGCCTTGATGCGCGCCTCCACCTGTTTCTGGCGCTCGGTCTGCGGCGTCGGCATGAATTCGTCGCTCGACACGAACTGGGTGGGAATCGGGGAGGGAAAGGCATTCGTTTCGGCAGGCAGCAGCTTGCTCAGCTCTTCGTCGTCGAGCATAGGCATGAGACTCTCCGTTCACGGGTCATCGGGAATGCCGCTGCGCACCGGGCCACTCGCACGGGCCAGCATGTGCGGAAGATTCGCAGCCGTGCGCAGGCGTGTCAACTCGAATCCTCGATGCTGCAACGCGATATGAAATCGTCAAGTCACCCCGCCCGCGGCAGCGCCCGTCCGGAACGGCATCGGCGCAAAATTTTCGCCCCGCGGGCAGCGACGCCGCTTGGCTCTGCGATAATGATTTTTCGATGTGCCCGACCTGGGCGCGTCGGTTTGGCTGCGATTACACTGGATCGGCGTCACGGACAGCGATCGATCGACGATCCGCAGGCTGCTGGCCGCCCGCTCAGGCGTCGCTCATTCCACATCCCGTCCACAGAGGAACGAAACATGATCTACGAATTCAGGACGTACGACATCAAGCCGGGTTCGCAGGCCGAGGTCGAGAAGCGCTTCGGCGAAGCCTACGAAACGCGCAAGAAGTATTCCGAGTTGTTCGCGTTCTGGCACACCGAGATCGGCCCCTTGAATCAGATCATCCATGTCTGGGGCTACAAGGATCTCGAAGAGCGCCATCGCATCCGCGCCGAAGCCGTGAAGTCGGGCAACTGGCCGCCCAAGATCGCCGAGTTCCTGGTCGCGCAAAGGTCCGAGATCTTCATGCCCGCCCCCTTCTTCACGCCTCCGGCCGCCGGCAAGATGGGCCCTTACTTCGAAATGCGCACCTACACCTATGCGTCGGGCGCGTTGCCCAACGTGCTGGAGAACTGGAGCAAGGCGCTGCCGGGCCGCACGCAGTTCAGCAAGCCGTGCTTCATCGGCTATTCCGAACTCGGCGGCTTGAACAAATGGCTGCACATCTGGCCCTATGCCTCGGTCGACGAGCGCAATGCCGTGCGCGACAAGGCTCGCGACGCCGGCGCCTGGCCGCCGTCCGCCCTCGCCGCCAAGGAAGGCCGCACCAGCATTCCTTATGTCGCGCAGGAGAACAAGATCGTCATGCCGGCGAAGTTCTCGCCGATCCAGTAGTCGCAAGGCAAAGAGCACCGACCGGGGTCCGATCCACGGTCGTGGCACGCAAGCATGCGGCGAACACTCGCCGGGCGACCCGCTTCCGCGCTTCACCCCGGGAAGTGTCGGCGCGTGCTTGCACTCCAGGAGGAAGCGCCGGATCGCTCCCGGGCAGCCCTTGCGATTCCTCGGCGCAGTCCACGCCTTACCCGTTTGGGTCGGTCTGTTCGTAAGGCTGCCCTGCGCCCGGAGGATGCGCTTGCCGTCATGCGCCGTCTGCGGTCCAATGCGGCTTTGCGACCGCCTGTGAAGGAATCGTCGAGCACGAACCCCGCAGGCAACCACCGACTTCCCATGCACGAAAGCCCGAAATGACTCGCTCGCCATCCCTTCGCTGGCTGCCGTTTGTCTGCCTTGCCGGATTCTCCACAGCCGCACCCGCAGCCTATCCCGATAAGCCCATACGCATGATCATGCCGAACGCCCCGGGCGCCGCCACGGACACGGTGGCGCGTATCTTCGCCGCCAAGTTGGGCGAGATCATGGGCCAGCAGATCGTGATCGACAACCGGCCCGGTGCCGGCGGCATCATCGCCGTCGAAACCGTCGTGCGGGCCACGCCGGACGGCTACACCCTGCTCCAGTGCGGAACCTCCCAGGCCATCTCGCCTGCGCTCAAGCGCAAGCTGCCCTACGATCCCTGGCGCGACCTTTCGAGAATCGCGCAATACGGCGCGGTGCCCAATGTGCTCGTCGTGAACAACTCGGTGCCGGTGAAGACGCTCGCCGAGTTCGTGAGTTACGCGAAACAGAATCCCGGCAAGATGCGCTATGCCACCCCGGGCATCGGCTTCACGCCGCACCTGACGATGGAATACTTCAAGTCGGTGGCGCGCATCGACCTGCAGCACATCCCGTACAAGTCATCGTCACAAGGCATCTCGGATGTCATCGGCGGCCAGGTGCAAACGCAGTTCAACAACGTGCCCACGCAACTGACCAATATCCGCTCAGGCAAGGTGCGTCCGATCGCGGTCACCTCGCAACAGCGCTCGTCGCAACTTCCGGACGTGCCCACCTTCAGCGAATCCGGCTATCCCGGCTTCGAAGTCACGGTGTGGTACGGGCTGTGCGCGCCGGCCAAAACGCCGAAAGCAGTGCTTACGGCCCTGGAAGGCGGCGTGGGCAAAGCGTTGACCGCCCCCGACCTGCGTCAGCGCTTCGCCGACCAGGGCGTGGAACCGCGCGCCGTTCTAGGCGCCGCGTTCGACGCCTACTACAAGGCGGAACTGGCCCGCTGGTCCAAGGTGGTGAAGGACGCCGGAATTTCCCCAGACTAGCCAGGCCCGCAGTCGGGCCAGCATGCGCCGCAGGGAAAAGGGGCAGTCGGCATCACCGCCCCTGCCGGCTTCACTGAATACGGCTGGCCGCGCCGCCGACCCGAGCGGCGCACTCGCACCGATCGAACGGCAAGCGCTGCCCTCCTCGATCAATGCCGCCCGATCGCGTGATTGGAGACGACTTCCAGCACGCGCTTCGATCCGGTCCCGAAGAGTTCCGTGCGTACGACGGCGACATTGCGGCCTTTCTGCAGGATGGTCGAGCGGGCGGTCAGCGCCTTGCCCTGCCCCGGCGCGATGTACCAGGCGGATACGGCCGTCACGATCGGATGATGCGGCACGGCGGCGATCGCCGTCGCCAGCGCCGCATACATCGAGATGCCCCCCTGCACGTGGCCGACGCGATTGCCGACGTAGAGGCCGATCGGCAAGCGCCCGATCGCGCCCTTCGGCGTATGTTTGGTCACAGGAGTCCACAGGCGCTGCATGAAGCCCCCGTCGGACGCCTCGCGCAGCGCAGCTTCCACTCGCCTCAGCACGGCCTTCTCCATCGGATCGAGATCCCCCTTGCTCAACAGCGGCAGCATGGGCGGATGGTAGGACTTCTCCCAGGGCAAGGGATGCAAGGGACGGCCATCGGGTGTCGGCGGCGCCACCCAGGTGCCGCCCATCTGCATCACTTCGCGACCATTGGCGAGCAGGCGCCCCGTGCAGTGGGCCTCGGCGAGTGCCGTATGCTGGAGAAAGCCGGGCGACTGCGCCTCCGCGCGGATGCGACCACGCAGTTCGCCGTCGAGGAAGTTCATGTGCATCTTCAGCGTCGCCGTGCGCTGGCTCGGATCCACGAAAGCCCGGCACGCTGCGGCGAGTGCCATGTCGACCATGAAGAACACGGCCCCCAGATTGGTGGTGCCGTCGGGGTTGGCGTTGTGCGGCTGGGTGTCCATCTCCATCACGATACCGTCGCGATCGTACCGGGGGCACTGCATATCGAGAAAATGCCCCGCGAAGTGATATCCCGGCGCGCGGTTGTTGGAAAGCGCGAGCAAGGCGCGATGGCGAATGAAATCGGCGTCGTTTTGCGAGATCGTCATGGCTGTGAATGTATGAAAGGGGGGTCGATGAAGCCGGCTATTCTCGCACGGCTCGCAGTCGGCACCACCCATTCAGGCTCGGCGCGACGCGCGGACACAGCGCGCCTTGGACAGTTGCCATCAACCGCATTAGACTCGCCCCACCCAAGCGCCCGGCGATCGACCGTGCCGGGATACGTCAATTCCAGCCGGACACAGACCGGCAACAGGAGGTTTCTATGGCACTCGGCCCCAAGGCCAAGGTCACGGACGGTGTGACCGGCGCGCGCGCCCTCGTCGACAGCTTGCTCAGGGAAGGCATCGATCATGTGTTCGGCATTCCCGGCACGCAGAATCTGGCCATCCTCGACGCGCTGCGCGATACCCCGAAGATCCGCTTCATCCTCACCCGCCACGAGCAGGGCGCGGCGTTCATGGCCTACGGCTTCGCCAAGGCCTCGGGCAAGCCCGCCGTCGTGACTGCCACGGAAGGTCCCGGCGTCACCAATCTCGCCACCGGCATCGGCGGTGCGATGCGCGGCTACCTGCCGGTGATCAGCATCTGCGGCGTGCAGGAGAGCGAAATCCGTGAGCGCGATGCCACCCAGGACATCGATCAGGTGACCTTCATGCGCCCGCTGACGAAGTGGGCGTACAGCATTCCGAACGTCGCCAAGGTGCAGGAATCCGTGCGCAAGGCCTTCCGGGTCGCCATGACCGAACCGCGCGGCCCGACGCATATCGAAGCCTCGAGCGAGATTCTGCTCGAGCAGACCAACGTCGAGGCTCTCGAACCCGCCACCTATCGCAACACCGTCTTGCCCGTGTGCGATCCGGCGCAACTCGACAAGGCCATGGCGCTGATCGCTCAAGCGAAGAAGCCGGTGTTCATCGTCGGCCGCGGCCTGCTGACCGAATCGGCAACCGCGGCAATGGCCCAACTGGCCGAGGCGACCGGCATCCCGGTCGCATGCCTGCAATACTCGCCCGACGCCTTCCCGTCCTCGCACCCGCTGGCCCTCGGCCCGCTCGGCCGCAACGGCTGGGAGTCCGCCAACACCACGCTGCCGCAGTCCGATTGCATCATCGCGGTCGGTGCGCACATGGACCTCTATTCGACGATGTTCAAGTACGGCATCTTCAGCAAGGATGCCAAGCTCATCCACCAGACGTCCGCGCCCAGCCAAATCGGTATCGTGTTCCCCGTGGATGTCTCGATCGCGGGCTCCACCGCGAGCATGATCGAGGGCCTTGCCCAGCGCGCGGCGAAGGCCAACCTGAAGAAGGCCTGGATCGATGTCGCCAAGGTGCGCGAGAAGCACGACGCCGAACGCAACGGCATCGTGCGCCCCGACGCCATGCCCATCCAGCCGCAATTCGTCGCCCACGCCATCCGCGAAGTGCTGCCGAAGAACGGCATGGTGATCACGGATGCGGGCAACGCAGGCAAGCATGTCCGCAACTATTACGGCACCTACGAGCCGGGCACGTTCATCACGATCGAGGATTGGGGTTCGGTCGGCGGCGCCTTCCCGATCGGCCTCGGCGCGAAGCTCGCCCGTCCCGATCGCCCGGTGATCTGCGCGGCCGGCGACATGGGCGCGCTGTGCAACTTCGCCGAGTTCGAGACGGCGATGCGCGAAAACATCGCCGTGGTGCTGGTGGTCTTCAACGACCAAGGCCTGGGCAACGAGCGCGCGTTCCAGCAGGCGCACTATGGCGGTCGCATCTTCGCGACCGATTACAACAACCCGGACTTCGCTTCGCTGGCACGCAGCTTCGGCGCATTCGGCGAGCAGGTGCGCAAGCCCGAGGATCTCAAGGGCGCGCTGCAGCGGGCGCTGGCAAGCAACAAGCCGGCCCTGGTGGAAGTGGTCATCGACCAGAACACGCTCGCGCCGGTGGTCTTCAAGGCCTGATCGTCGCTCCCCGGGGCATCGGCCGTTTTCTCCGATGCCCCGTCGTTTCTCCCAGGCATCTCCTTGCGCTCGATGAACAATTTCGGCGCGGTGGTTCGTTCCAGCCTCTTCGCACTCGTGCAGGCGCTGGTCACTCCACCCTACGCGCTGGTCGCCCTGCTCACCTTTCCGCTCCCCGCGCTGGCGCGCTACCACATCATTGCCGGCTGGGCGCGTTTTTTCGTCTGGCTGGCCGCGGTCCTCTGTGGCGTGCGCTATCGCGTCGAGGGCCGGCGCCATCTGCCCCAGGCGCCGTGCGTCTTTCTCTCCAAGCACCAATCGGCATGGGAGACCCTGGCCTTTCAGGCCATTCTTCCGCCGCATGTCATGGTGATCAAGCGCGAACTGTTGTGGATTCCGTTCTTCGGCTGGGGTCTCGCGAGGATGTCGCCGATCGCCATCGACCGCAGCGCCGGCATGCGGGCGCTCAAGCAGGTCCAGGAGCAAGGCAAGGATCGGTTGGCAAGAGGCTTCGGCGTGGTCATCTATCCCGAAGGCACGCGCACCGCGCCTGGCAAGCACGTGAAGTATCAAACCGGGGGCGCCTGGCTCGCCGTTCGTGCGGGCGTGCCGGTCGTGCCGATCGCCCATAACGCGGGCTACCTGTGGCCGCGCAATTCGTTCATCAAGCGCCCCGGCTTGGTGACGGTCAGCATCGGTCCGGCCATACCGACGCAGGGTCGGCGACCCGACGCAGTCATCGCGGATGTTTCCGCATGGATCGAACAAGAGGTCGCCCGCCTGGGGGACGGCTCGGCGCGCTGAGTCCTCCCGGGGCCGCCTCTTTCGACCGGCTTCTTGATGTGCGTCAAGATGAGCAAGGGCAGCCGCGCCTAGCATGCGCCACTGAACGCTCTTCTCAGCCACGACGGCCTGCTCACCCATGCTTGCACGCTTGAATCTCCAAGGAAGATCCCTCCTTCCCATCGTTCAGGGCGGCATGGGCGTCGGCGTCTCGGCCCACCGGCTCGCAGGCACGGTTGCCCGCCACGGCGCCGTCGGCACGATTGCGAGCGTCGACCTGCGGCGCCATCATGAAGACCTCATGCAGCAGACCCGGCGCTCGCGTGTGCGTGCCGAGATCGAACAAGCCAACCGGGTCGCATTGGATCGCGAGATCACCGCCGCGCTGCGACTCGCCGATGGCCATGGCCTCGTTTCGGTGAACGTGATGCGCGCCGTGAGCCAGTACGCGGACTACGTCCGACAGGCATGCGAGAGTGGTGCCGGCGCGATCACGGTGGGCGCCGGCCTGCCGCTCGATCTGCCCGAACTGACCGCCGATCATCCGCGGGTCGCGCTGATTCCCATCCTTTCGGATGCGCGCGGCATCCTCCTCGTCGTCAAGAAGTGGATGCGCAAGAATCGCCTGCCCGATGCGATCGTGATCGAGCATCCCGGCCATGCGGGCGGCCATCTCGGCGCGGCGGGCGTGCAGGACGTGCACGATCCGAAGTTCGAATTCGCACGGGTGCTGGAGGAAACCTTCGAGGGCTTCAAGGCGCTCGGCATCGAGCGCGAGCGCATTCCCTTGATTCCCGCCGGCGGGATCAACACGCATGCCAAGGTGCAGGGTTTGTTCGCGCTCGGGGCATCCGCCGTGCAAATCGGCACACCGTTCGCGGTGACCGAGGAGGGCGACGCGCATCCGCAGTACAAGCGCGTGCTGGCGCAAGCGAGCGCGGAGGACATCGTGACGTTCATGAGCGTGGCGGGATTGCCCGCGCGGGCTGTCCGCACGCCCTTCGTCAGCAATTATCTGCGCCGGGAAGCCACCTTGCAGGCCCATGCGAAGGTGCAGCGGCACTGCACCTTGTGGTGGGACTGTCTCGTTCAGTGCGGCTTGCGCGACGGCATCGCGCGGGCCGGACAGTTCTGCATCGACAACCATCTGGCGGCGGCGCTCGAAGGCGATGTCAAGCACGGCCTCTTCTTTCGCGGCGCCGAGTCCCTGCCGTTCGGCAACGAGATTCGGCCGGTGAGCGACCTGCTTCGCTACCTGCTCGAAGGCGCCCTGCCCGCCCAGGCCGAAGCAGCCTGACAGCGCCAGGCCGACCGAACGGCCCGGTTCATACCGAGCCCTCACGTCGCCCTTTATAAAGGGCGGCCACGCACGTTAGTATTCCAGCCCTGCATCCAATCACCGGGGACGGGCATGAATTCGAATACTTCACCGACACTGTTTCACTTTTCCTTCGCGGTCAACGATCTCGACCGTGCCCGTCAGTTCTACGGTCAGTTGCTCGGTTGCTCCGAAGGTCGCAAGCTACCGGGTCGCGCGGATTTCAATTTCTTCGGCCATCATCTGGTTGCGCACCTGGCGCCGAACGAAATCGTCGGGTTCGAGGGCCGCAAGCTCGGTACCGCCGGCAAGACGCCCCTGCGTCACTTCGGCGTCGTCATGACGCTCGACGACTTCAAGACGACCGCCGACAAGCTGCGTGCGCAGGGCGCCGACTTCCTGAACGAACCCGAAGTCATGCAGAAGGGCACGGTGCGCGAACAGATGCTGATGACCGTTTGCGACGGATGCGGCAACGCCATCGAGTTCAAGGGGCTGCCACAGATCACCGACGTCTACTCGGTCGAAGAACGCAAGACCCCCGCCTGAAGCGCGCGCGCAATCCGGCGGGCGGCCCTGCCCCTGGCTATCCTTTCGGAATGCCCGGTCGCGTCAATGCGACCGGGTCCAGCAGCCTCTCCAGTTCAGCACGGCTCAACTGCGTAAGTTCGAGGGCCACGTCGATGACGGACCTGCCCTGCGCATAGGCTTGTCGCGCGATCTTCGACCCCTGCTCATAGCCGATCAGCCGGTTCAATCCGGTCACGAGCATCGGATTGCGATCGAGCTGCGCACGCAAGTGGGCTTGCCGGTACCTCATGCCCGCAATCGCTCGCTCACCGAGCAGGCGCGCCGCCTTCCCCAGCAGATCGATCGACTGCAGCAGGTCGTGCGCGACCAGAGGCAGCATGACGTTGAGCTGGAAGTTCCCGGACTGTCCGGCCACGGTGAGCGTCGCGTCGTTGCCTATCACGCGTGCGCAAACCATCGCCACCGCCTCCGGAATCACCGGATTGATCTTGCCTGGCATGATGCTGCTGCCGGGCTGCAGCGCGGGCAGTTCGATCTCGCCCAGACCGCCCAGCGGGCCGCTGTTCATCCAGCGTAGATCGTTGGCGATCTTCATCAGGCTGACCGCCACGGTTTTCAGCTGCCCGCTCAGCTCCACCGCCGTATCCTGGCTGCTCAGCGCCTCGAAGTAGTTGCTGCTTGCGACGAACGCGACGCCGGTGCGCTGCGCAAGCGCTTGTGCAACCCGCGGCCCGAAGTCCACGGAGGCATTGACCCCCGTACCGACCGCCGTGCCCCCGATCGCCAAGGCGTGCAGGCGTGGCAATACGCCTTGCACACGCGCCTGCCCTCGCCGCACCTGCACCGACCAGCCGCTCAACTCCTGGGCCACGGTCAGAGGCATGGCGTCCATCAA
>LNFM01007899.1_pt1 | contig 16355 bp, 28 predicted proteins | sample 596031 | NCBI WGS metagenome assembly LNFM01 (sample SAMN04254537, study PRJNA301005) | activated carbon metagenome | isolation source: dual media filters at the Ann Arbor, Michigan drinking water treatment plant | place: USA: Ann Arbor
ACGATCTCGTACTACGCGACGTTCGTGGACATGGCGCGTGTGGTGATCGCCGATCGCGAAGCGCGCGAGGTGAAGCTTCGTGAGGCACTCGACGAAGCATGTGCCTTCGCGTTGTGTCAGTCGCCGCTCGGTGTCGAGAGCCACGCCCGAATCTACGAACTTCAGAAGCTCGCAAAATGAGGAGTAAGCTCAATGAGAAACTGTGCAATCAATCCACATGCTCCGACATCAAGTCTCGTCGCGGCAGTTTGCCGTTGTCAGGGCAGATGTAATTGCGGCCCCGATTACTCGTACGATGCCAGCGAAGCCACGCGAAAGCTCAGCGAGTACGAGAAAATGTTCGGTCCCATCGACAAGGCTCGCCCGCCGCAACCCTCATTCGATTCGAAGCAGTTCGAGGTCCTCGACGTGTACGAAGCAACGGGTGGTCATCTCGTGCTCAAGGTGAAGTACACGACGTGCCAGCATCGCGCGTATGAAGGCATTCGCGTGATGGTCTTTCTCAACGCGAGGCTTGTCGACGCGATCAAGTGGCGTGAGATCGATCCGCACTTCAACAAGCCGGTGTCAGTGGCATTGTCAACGGCGTCTTCGACGGCATCGAAGGCACCATCACCCGATGCGCGGTTTCCCGCGAGCGCTGAGGGATGGGCTCACGCTAAGGCGTGGGCCGATTCGAAGTTCAATCCTCGCGAATCGACTTGACCGTACGCCAGATCGCGAGCGTCGCCGCGAGCCCACCGATCAGCGTCGATACCATCGCAAGCGTGAACATCTTCTCGTTGTGCGCGTTGAGCACCGAGAGCATGTCCTCTGGCGTCGCCGGAGCTGCGTCACGAAGCCCGTTGAGCGCGACGGGCGGACCGAACGCGCCCGCGCTCTGGTAGCCATTCGGCGGAATCCACGGCCCGGTCACGAAGCCCTGGTTGCTGGCGATCCAACCCGAGTTGACCGGGGTGTAGCCATAGACCGTCGCGAGCTCGGCATCGGTGGGGATGCTGCCGCCGAGCCCACGGAGGTTCCGCTCGGCTTGCTTCGCGGCGCCACGCACGGCCATCCGTCGACGGATGCGCGCGATGATGCTGTCCTTGTTGTCGACGCGATCGCGCAGCCCGCCGAGCATCGTGTCGTAGTAGAGGCCAGCTTCGCCGCGCTCGTTGTTCTGCGGGTCGCTCGGGCACAGATAGCCGTTGGGACCTGATGGGCCGTAGGCATAGCCGATGCCGTACGGGAACGAGCCGGGGATCTGACCGTAGGGCGCGAGGATCATGCCTCGCAGACTATCACGTGAGGGTTGACGTCGTCATTTTCACGCTGCGGGCAGCGTGCGCTCGTACAGCGTGAAGCAGTCACGGCACAGGTCGGAGCGATGTGCGATGTACTCGCGGATCGCGCAGGCGTTGTACCTCGCGCCACACGCAGTCACAGAATCTTCTGGCCCGCGGCGATGCCAGACAGCGCCATCACGCGGGTCGATCTTGATCTGCGTCGTCGGAACCATCGCTTCGTCGAGCCCCCTCAGCTCCGCGTGAGTCTCGAGCGTGAAGAGCTCGGGCAAACGAAACGCGAATACCTGAGCCGCTACGTTACGCATTGATCTGGTGATCTCACAAGTTTGCTCGTCGTGTCGACTACTTCGAAGCGAGCAACCCGATCAGTACCCCAGCCAGAACGACGCCGCCGATGACCGGCCCGAAGATGTCGAGGCGAATTCCCGCGACCGTGCGCGGTGTTCCGAGTCCATTGAGCGCAACCTCGTTCGCGTACGGCGAGCGGATCGCAACGCGCCCGCCGGCGGCTTGAATCGGCCCGAGCGGACCCGGAATCGCTTCACCCGGCGGGAAGTTCATCGGGTTCTGACCGAACGGCGACAGCATGTACCAGCCGGTCGAGTCGGGCGGGCACGGTGCGCCGGGGAGTGTCGGCAGCCCACCAAGTGCGAGCGTGAAGGTTCCCGGGGCAACACCAACGGTGGGACGCATGCCCTACACGCTATCACGACTAGCGACGAAGGAGCTTGAACGCCGCGAGCGCGCCGAGCCCGAGTGCCGCCCAAGGCACCCACGGATTCTTGCGATACCAGATGTATGCGTCGAGCGCGGGAACGATCTTCGCGAGACCGACACCCTTCACGTTCGAGCTCACGCCGCCCGCGCTCGCGACTTCGAGGCCTCGGATGGTGTTCACGCGCGCGACCACGGTTGGCAGCGCCGGATCCTCGAGCACGCGCATCACCGTTGGCAGATACGGCTCGATCTGGTTCATCACCGAGACAGCCTGATTGATCACGCCCGGCGCGCGCGTGACGAGCGCTGCGATGTCCTCGGCGAGCCCGCCGAGCTGCGGCTGTTGTCGGGTGAAGATCACTTGCGCTTGAACATCACGAAAGCCGCGACGCCTGCGACGACGATACCAGCAATCCCGAGCGGCGTGGCGTACCAAGGTGCCGTGCTGACGGGCGCCGTCACGGTCGGCGTCATCGAGCCGCCTGCACCATCACCCGTCACCGGACCCAACCCGAAACGATCGGGCGTGGGGGCGTTCGGCGGCGGAACGCCAACCCACGTTGCGACCACCGATGACGGCATGCTCGGAGCCGACGGCGGTGTACTCGGCGAGGTGTAGAACCGCATCCCGGCATCGTCGGTCGAGAAGATCGACGGCGAGCCGAGTGGCAGGCAGCCGAGGCAGCGAATCACTTCGCGCGCCCGCGCGTCACGTAGTACGCGCCGCCGAGGATCGCCGCTGCGATGCCGATCTTGCCGCCCATGGTCTTGTACCAGGGCGTTGCGATCGCCATGGTCGGCGCAACAACTGGCGTCGTCTGCGGACCCGCGCCCGTTGTCGGCTTCGGCCAAAAGCCCGTCGAGATCGCGCTGATCGCGTTCGTCAGCGTGTCACTCCAGCCCGACGGAACGTTGGGCGAAGGCGTTGGCGCGCTGTTGCCGATCTTGACGTTGGTGCCGTTGCCCGCCGGACGCCAGCCCTGCGCCCAACACTGCGAGCCCTCGACGGCAGCCCCCGTTGAGCACGGGTCGGCTTCACCGCCCGAGAACAGATCCGACGCCCACGAGAACCAGCTCGAATCCGAACCGCCGCTCGTCATGTCGATCGTTTCGAGCTCGATGTCCTCGGCATCACCGAGGCCACGCAGGCCCGAGAGAAACTTCGGCATTGTCTTACGCGGAGAGAGAACGATGTGCGGCACGAGTGCTCCTTACTTGCTGAGGAAGATCTTCCACGCGACGATGACAGCAACGGCGATACCGCCAATGCCGATCGGCGTGGTGTACCAGGGCGCTTCAACGAGCGCGGGCATGGGCGCAACAACTGGCGCTGTCGCCGTGCTGCCGTACTTGTTGACGTAGCGTGCGCTCGCGGCGTTCACGGCAGCGGCGAGCACCTGCGCGTAGCGCTCGATCGCTTCCTTCGCGAAACCGCTCGTCGAGCCGAGGAGAAGCCCGGCCTGCACGGCATAGTATGCGTACTTCGGAAGCTCGTCGGTGAGCATCGACATCGAAGCAGCGAGCGCGATCGCGGTCTGGTTGTCGACCTCGCCGCTCGTGGTGTTCGGGTTGATGTTCGAACGGCCGGTGACACGCGCGAATTCGGCGAGAGCCATTTGCAGCGCCTTGACGCTGTCGGTGTCGCCGAAGGCGCCCGCGAAGCCAGCACCGGAGAGGGATCGTGCGAGAAGCATCGACCACGAAACTATCACGATCCGGTTGACGCTACGAATCTAGCCGGGAAACAGGATAGAAACGAGCTTCTGATCGACGAGGCCCCGACGCCAGATCGAGTAGAACTTCGTCAGATCGGGCGACTGTGTCTTCGCGAGCTCGCGAATCGCTTCGAGCGTCCCGGATTTCAATTCGGGCTCGTGTGCTCGCGACTTTCGACGAGAACGCTTCATTTGTTTTTGCGCTGATACGCAACCGCGCCAGCGACGGCGCCAGCCGCAGCCACGATCGCCATCGCTGCCGTCGTCCACCCGCGCCCCTGCGTGATCTTGTCGGGCGAGAGCGAGAGCGGCCCGGTGTACCGGATCGAATCCATCATCTCTTGCACGTCGAACTTCGGGTTGCTCGGCGGCGGCTCGACATCGGGAAGATCGATCGGCGGAACCGGCGTCTCCGGGACGAAGTTGCAGAACAGCGATCCAGCTGCCGCGGCGAGTTGGATCTCCCACGCAAGATTCTTGTACGTCGCGGCGAGCTCGGCGGCGTTCGCAACGTCGGCGGCGGTCTTGGCCTTCGCCTTCGCATCCTGTGCCGTCTTGCCTTGCAACGCAGCGAACGCGCTCGCGGCGGTCATCACCTTCTGGATCGTCGGTCCGGCATCACAGAGCGCGCGCACGGTGCCCGACATGAATTCGGACAACGCGACGAGCGGCGCGAAGCCTTCGTCGTACGGACGCAAGTGCAGCCGAAGCTGGTACAGCCGCCCACGCGTGAGCACGTCGACGTAGGGCTCCCATCCCGGCTCGTTCCCGAGGTTGGTGGTGCCGGGGACCGCGGCAGCGACCAGGCAATACGGACGTCCCGCGGGCGTCTTGATCTGTTCGAAGCCGCCCACGTGGGACATCTGCCCAACGTTGAATTCCTTGTACTTCGTGTCGCGCGCCCACACGGCACAGGGCCAGATGGCACTCTGAAAGCGTCGACCCGAGTTGCCCGAGAAGCCACGCTTCGCGAGATCGTACGAGCGATCGTAGTAGTCGAGTCCGTGCACGCCCGTTGCGAGCTTGTAGTCGACGAGGAAACCACCGCGACCGAAGTAGCTATACGCGCCACCTTCGTTCAGCCATTCCTCTTGCGTGACGAGCGGTCCCTTCAGCAGCCACGAATCGAAGTTCGGGAAACGCCAATCGCCGCCCCCTCGCTCGGGCGACGACAGGTACGCGATCGCGTCCTTCATCGACTTGTTTCCGATGGCAGCGCCACCCAACGCGGGATCGAGGTCCCACGTCAGCTTACGGCCGTCGAACAACGCGTGCGAAGCGCCAGCGACGGTGCTGTACCCGTCGAGCCCGAACTGCGCGCCGAGAAACGACTGACCCGCACGAACGATCGCGAGCTCGGTCAGCACGCGCATCGAGTAGCTCGGCACGTACTCGCGGTGATAGACCATCTTCCCGGTCTGATCGAAGTTGACCTTCGCTTCGGTGACATGGAACGGCACGCGGAAGTACGAGAACATGCCGGGGAGAAACTGCGAATTCATCACGTCGGCATACGCCCCCGGCATCCCCTCCTCCCAATTGATGCTGGGACGCGCGAAGCTGTACTTCTCGATCTTCTTCTCGGCCAGCATCACGAAGAGCTTCGAGATGTCGCCCCCCGGGCCAGCGATACCGAACGGGCCATACTTGCCCTTGCCCGGGTTGCGCTTCGATCCGAACAGGTCCCACGCGGAGTAACGAAACACCGTCGGGGAATCGTAGAGGGTCGGGTCAAGCGCAGACACCGTTGCCGTCGAGGGGTACTTGACGACGTCACGGATCGATGCGGGCAGAATCTTCGCCATTTCAGGCGAGCTTATCACTCGTGGTAGTGTCGACGTCACGATGAACTACGATCGCATGATCAAGATCGGTGCCGTTGCGGGTGTTGGCCTGATGATCGTCGGTGGCGTGCTCTGGTATCGCCAGAGCAAACGCGATCAGCTCCTCGGCTCGCTGCCCCCGCGCATGCTCGGCTCGGTGCAGGAGGCACCCGTGGTCTCAAGCTACTCCGACGGCAACATGCGAACGGAGATCCGTTCGAGCCCGAACATGCCGATCGAGCAGCGCCTCGCGACGATTCAACGCAAGGTCCGCGAGTCGATCCAGGATCCGGAGATGCGCAAGCTCGCGCTCCAGATCACGAAGTCGTGCCGTGCGCGTGACAAGCGCTGCGAGGCGAAGGCGATCTACAAGTGGGTCAAAAAGAACGTCCGGTATACGGGCGATATCGCGCCGGTCGTGTGGGAAAACGGCGAAGTCGAGGGCGTGGACCTGTATCAGAGCGCGCGACGCACCGTCGAATTCGGCGGCGGTGATTGTCTTCCGCAAGGTACACTCCTGCTTGTCGAGGGGCACAAGCTCGTTCCGATCGAGGACGTGATCATCGGCGCCCGCATTTGGGGGCGTGATCAGTGGACGACTGTGAAGGACGTTTGGCAGAAGGGAACGCTGCCTGTCGATCGCGTGCTGATGAACAACGGTTCCTCGTTCCTCGCGACGGGTGATCACAAGGTTTACGTGGCGCTCTGTACGCGGCACGCGAATCGCGATAAGAGCGCACCGTGCGCGTGTCCGATCTCGGAACGCAGCATCGAGCGCATCCGCGTTTCGCAACTCGAGCCCGACATGGTCCTGATCCAGCCCGAGGCGATCGCGTTTGGTACCGAGGAGCAAGATCCGCGGCGCGCATACATCGAGGGGCTCTACATCTCCGATGGGTATCAGAGTCATGACTCGGATTTCGACATCTCGGGACGTGACGGCCATCCGAAGGAAGCGCAGAAGCGCGAGGTCGAGGCGATCTGCAAGGATCTCGGGTTGGCTACAACGTGGTTCCACAAGTCGATTCGCGTTCGCGATCGCGAATGGGCCGAACGCGTGGCGTTGATGGGCGGTCGTGCGATCGAGAAGCACGCGTTGTCGATCAACTTGAACGAGCCAGCAGCGCGCGAGCTCCTGCGCGGCATCATGGCCGATAGCGGCGCGAACACGCACGGTGCAGGCCGCACGTTCACGACAACATCACGTGAGCTCATGCTTCAGGTGCGCGTGCTTCAGCGTATGCTCGGCAACTCGTGCAGCGAGCGTTACATCGTCGAGCACGGTGGTGAAGGCGAACATCCGATCTGGCGCCTCGGTGTGCGCGACAACACACGCAGCGACGGGAAAGCGGTCAAGCTCCTTCGCGTGAAGGAGATCGATCGCGCGGTCGCCGAGCGGCCGGTCTACGACATCTCGACAAGCGATCACTACGTGTATCTGCCCGAAGCAGACGTCGTCGTGTCCAACTGCGATGACCACAGCATCCTGAATGCAACGTTGCTCTCGCTCAACGGCATCCCGGCGAAGCTGCGCGTGACCGCGGAGCAGTTGCTCGCGGAGGATTCGCACATCTACACGGGTGCCGAGCTCCCTGACTTCACGGCGCTCGATACGACGATCCCGAACCGGAGCTTCGGCTACGAGGCGCCGTATGCGCGAAAGAAAGACTTCGTCGCCTAGCGCGTCTTCGGTTTGCGAAAGAGGCCCGAGCCTTCGTAGAAGGCTTTCTTCCAAACCGCTTCGAGCGCGCGCGCGGCGTTCGAGGGCGCCCTTGAACGTACGATCGTCGATGCCGTCACAATTCGGGTGCCGACGACGATGTACGATCTCGGCAGCGACGAACGATCCAGCGAAGCATCCAAACAGGCAAGTCATCTTTGGGCACGTGAACCAGTGAACGCGTTTGCCCTTGTGTTTGCCCGTCGCGGAACCCCAACGCGGACGCGCTTCGCTCATGACGACGGGCATCAGTCGTTGCACTCCCCAACAACACCGCCGCACGTTGGGCAGTCTTGCTCGGGCTCACGGAAGTGGATCTCGCCACGACGGATCCGACACGAGCGCGTTCCGCACATCGAGCAAAACGGGTCGTCCAAGAACCAACGCCAGATCTTGTGAAGCCGTCGACGAACGCGAGCGAGTAGCGGCACGGATCGACGCACGACGATCGCACGAGCGGGCGGTTGATCGGGCAGCATCGCCGCAGCGTGATCCGGGCAGTCGCACGCCTCGGGGAAGTTGCAGCCCTCGAGGATGCGTCGGTGGATGATGACTTGCGGCTCCCAATACTCTTCGCGATCGGAGCAACGCAGCGTCGTGCAGTGATCGCCGCCACGACATCCGTTGAAGTGTCGACGTTGAGGAAAGGCGGAAGCGTTCCCGAGGCGTCTCTGCGCGCCGAGTTGTGCGCGTAGTCGCTCGCGAAGGCCTGCGGTGTCCTCGGGCATCTTGACGTCAAGCCTAAATGTCCGGTCTGACTTCGACCCGTGGTAGGATGCCTTTCGACATGCTCAACGCCACGATGTTGCTCGGCCTTGGCGATGCCAGCGGAACGCAAGCCGCCATCGATGGGCTCCTCCTGCGCGCGCCGAACCCGACGAGCTCGGACCTGACGGACTTCCTGAAGCCGTTCCCGGCGGGTGCCGAGCGCAACGCAGCTGCGCAGGATCTCCTCGCGCGCGGCGTGAACGCGAAGGCCGTGAGCGGGGCGCTCTCGTGGCTCGAGGCGTCCGAGAAGTTCAACTTCGGCACGGTGTGGAACGTCCTCAGCGTCGCGTCGATGGGCGTCAGCGTCTATCACGGGTACAAGCGCAACAACTCGATCGGTTGGGCGCTGATGTGGGGTCTCGCGGCAGTCGTGCTCCCCGTCGTTACTCCGGTTGTCGCCGTGGCTCAGGGCTTCGGCAAGCGAAAGGCAAGCTCATGAGCAAACGCGATCCTCTTCTCAAAGCTCACGTCGGCAAAGAACAATGCTCGACGTGGCGCGGCCCCAACGGCAAGGATCTCAAGCTTTGCGTCAAGGGCAGCACCTACGGGTTCAGCGCGTGGTTGCACGGATCGGGCGGGACGAAAGTTCCCGTCTCGACGGGCGATGCGCGCACGGCTCGTGAAGCCATGACGAACGCCAAAGCCAGCCTCGAACGCGTCGCGACCAAGCGCAACTAAGGAGCAATCATGTTCATCCGTCATCCAGGCCTCGGCCTGATCCCCGATTGGCAGTTCTCGATGGACCCGTCGATCAACCCGAAGATCAACCCGCACGTGACCTACCCCGAGGGCATGTCACAGCAGACGATCCAGCCGATCGGCCCGACGTGGGGCGCACCGGGCGTCAACGGCGTGTTCGATTCGCCCGTGTGGGAGAATCGCAAGATCATCGTCGGGGGCGGTCTCGCGCTCGCCGCGCTCGGTCTCGGAGCGCTCGTCTTCAAGTTCCTGCGATAGTTAGGGCTCGGCCTCAGCGGTCTTGATGCGCGGGCGACCCACGTAACGCCTATACTCACCGCCGTTGATTTCCCAGGTCACTTCGAGCTCGGTCTCGTCGCTGACGATATCGGCGTAGATCTGATCGTGCGGCCCGAAAGGGATCTCGATCTCGTAGTCCTCTGTCGTCGTGTGGATCTGCAACAAATACGCGTTCGAATCTCGATGCGTGTAGAGATGTACCTCACGGACTTCGGATCGGACGATCCGCACGCTTCGCCGGACCTGCGTTCCGACAAATGCATCGTGCAGCAACTGAAAACGAATTTCGTAGGGGCTCGGCCCCACGACGATCCACGTTGAAGACATGCTTGCAGAGTAACAGCGCGCTCTGACTCAATGGTCGAGCAGCCGCGAGGTGACGCCTAGGTTCGTACACCTCGCGGCCCGAGGCCTTTCGAGGACCCGGTTTGCTCTCCCACCACCAAATTCGCACGTCGGCCTGACTTCCGCTACCGTGCTCGGCATGGGCGCTATCAAAGACCTGTGGGAATCCGAGCGTGGTCTCGTCGCGATCGTCGTCATCGTTGCAGCGACGGTGATCGCGTGCTTCGGCTACACGACGTTCGAGAGCTGGCAGGAATTCGTGAAGTGGATCTTCGGGATCTACGTCACCGGCAAGACGATCACAGGCGGCATCGCGCTCGCGAAGGGGCAGGGTTCAGCGCCTGCCGATCCCGCCCCCGTTGACAAGCCGATCATCCAAGCCTAGGGTGAATTGCACATGACGCTCTCGATAATGCGCTGAACAAGCGCAGCCCGCTCCGCAGCAAGTTCAGTATGTCGTCGTCCGCGATGACATGCCCTTCGGCGCCAAAGCCGCCCACATCGCGCATGCTGCGGGTGAGGCCGCAGGTGTCCCCCTCGGTACGATCGTCGTCGTGCTTGCGGTCCCCAACGAGAGCACGTTGCGGGACATCGCTCGAGCACTCGGCGATCGCAGCCTGACCCACGCGCTCATCGAAGAGAACGAGGGCGAGCTCGCCGGGCAAGCCACTGCGATCGGCCTCGCGCCGATCCCGAACAGCGATCGCGCGACGATCAGAAAGGTCGTGAGCCACTTGCCGCTCGTGCGATGATTCTGTTATGGAAGCACTGCCCGACGGCGAAGTCTTCTCGAAGATCAGTCGTCGGGTGGTGCATCCGCCAAGCCGAGATAGCTCAGTGGTAGAGCGCCGGGTGTCCTCTCTCAAGGAGGCGACCGGAGGTCGGTGGTTTGATTCCATCTCTCGGCACGCATAGGCTCGTAGCTCAATTGGTTGAGCACCGGAAGTTATAATCCGGGGGATGCGGGTTCGATCCCCGCCGAGCCTGCCAACTAGATCGTGTCGTAGCGATCGTCAGTTTCATTCCACGGCCAGAAGCCGCGATCTTTGTTCGGCTCGCCGCGCGTGTACACGCGGATAGTCAACGTCGCAGCACGATCGCGTTGCGCGCGTTCGAGGAGCTCGCCGAGCCGTTGGGCGTTTGTGCGGGCTTCACTGAGTCCGATGCTCTCGCAGACACGCCCAGACCAAAACTCGATGCGATTGGCTGAATGATCGAACACGACCTCTTCGATCGTGACGTCGTCGGCGTGACTCACGCGAGCCCGATCTGACCCTTCGCGCGCAGGTCCGCGAGTTGATCGCGCAGGATCTTCTCTTCATCCGCCGGCGATCCGACGAACGTCTCGTAGGCCATACGCACGAAATCCTGTGCGGTGATCGACGGATCACGCTTCGCGGTCTGAGCTGCCGCGTTGAGTGCCGCCTGGATGTGAGGCTGCAATGCCTTGACCGACATCATAGTGATGTACAGTCAAATCAGCGTGCTTGCAAGCTTGCAACAACGTCAGAGGGTACGAAGCGCAACGTCCGAGCCCAACGCAGATACGGGATCTGATCGGCCTTGACCATTCTCCGGATCGTCGGGACCGAAACCCCGAGGAGCTCGGCGATCTCTTCGATCGAGACCGTTCCCTCGTCGTCACCAACGGCGGCGGGATGCACGAGGCGCAGCATGCCCGCAAGCGTCGGCGTCGCGGTTTGCTCGATGTATTCGATCAGGAGCGCGCTTGGTTGGAACCATCCCTCACGAAGATGGTCGTCGGCAAACTGTTGGTAGATCGCCGCTTGATCCGGACCCGGCTGCGTCGTCGGTAGCAAGCCGATCAAGTACGTCTCGAACGCGTTGTCCTCATTCAGCGCGCGCGTGCGCGGGATGAATTCGCGAGCTCGAACGCCTTCGATCTTGATGGGTGACGCGCCCGGCGCACGACACTGCACGAACAGAATCCACGACTGATCGCCCGCATGGAGCGCGATCGCGGTCGTTGTCGACGGTGAGAGCCTCAGCAATGGTGATCTTTCGGGGAGGGCTCGCTTGCGCGAATTCCGCATAGTTAGCTAATCGATTTGATCACTCGCCGTCAAATGTACCCATAAACGTTTGGAATCACGATCTTATATTCGCGATTCGGCCGAGCAACCACGATAGTTGCGGCATGACATCAATCGTTCGACACGGGGGAGCGAGCCACTTCATGCGGCCCGATCGCGTCTATCGAACGGGCGTGGTGTCGCCGGTCGGCGGCTTCAACCCGGCGCAGGACGTCATGTCCGTTGCGGCCGAGTTCACCCGCGGCCCGTACGCGTTCAACCAGCTCGGCCAGGTCCAGTTGATGGGCGGGCTGTCGATCCTCGACAAGATCAAGCTCAAGTTCGCGACGTGGAAGGCCGCACGCAACGCGCGGAAGTTCGCTGCCGCGGTCACCAACGTCACGGCACCCGTGATGCCCGCGGCCGGGCCGTCGCTCGTTCCGAACGGAACTGCCGCGCAGATGGCACCGCAGATCAACCCAGGCTTCGCCACGCGCATCGCGCTGATCCAGGGCATGGCGCAGCAGAACCTCCCGCAGCAGTGGTCGCCGAACGCGCAGGCGATGATCATGGCGCGCTGGAACAACCGGGGCTGATTCATGGCGAAGGTCATGACCCTCGGTGCCGCTGCGCCGCCGACCGCTCGAGTCGGCGACTGCAAGTGCACCTACAACCCCCGCACGAAGAAGGCCGCGCGCCTCTGCTTCATCGGGAAGTCGAACAAGAACCGAAGCGGCTGGGCTTTCCAAAAGGGCGGCGCCCAAGCCTGCAAGCGCTGATCGCTCGCCCTCTCACCAACCGCAACAAAGGACAACGCACATGGCTCGCAAGATGCTCGGATCGGTCGATCTCCTCGGACTCAACTCGTACGGCAACGTGCCGTCGGGGAGTCTCAATCCGCTGTGGGGCGTCGCCATCGGTGGCGGCGTCTCCGCGGTGACTTCGATCGCGGTCGGGCATGCGACCTCGGGCAAGCTCGCGGCGAATCGCGAGCTCGTCGGTCTCGCCGCGGGTCTCGCGTCGGCGGGCATTCTCTACTCGATGAAGTCGACGCGCGCGGCGGCGGTCGGTGCGGCGCTCGGCGCGGTCGTCGGCGCGGGCCTCGCGCTGTTCGAGAAGCACGTCCTCGGCACCGTCCAGCTTCCCACGGCGACGGCGGCGGCGGCGGCGGGTGCGGTGAGCGGCATGGGTATCGCGAACATCCAGGCCCTCAACGGCCTCGGGATGGCGCAGATCAACCAGCTCAACGGGCTCGGCGTCGCGAACATCTCGCGCGTGCCGCGCGCGCAGGGCACGATCCCCGGCGTCGCCGGTCTCGGTGGCGTGGCGGGTCTCCAGGCCGTTCGTCCGGGCACGATGCCCGCGAACCTCCTCGGCGCGTCCACCAACGCGAGCCGTCAGGTCAGCCTGATGGGCGGTCCCGCGATCCACAACATCGCGTCGCACTACGGCGCAACGACCGTCGGTGGCGGTCGCTAACTCACGCTTCATTTTGACCGCTGTGTTGGCGGTCAGTTGAAACCAAGCCGCCGGCTGTGATGGGGACGACTCCTCACGACGGCAAAACCGACTCTCTCTCAAAGGACAAGTATCATGGCCGGCACTGTTGGCGTTTCTCCTGGCACCTACACCTTCCAGCTCCCCACGGGGCAGGTCCTCGCGATCGAGGACTGGATCGACGACAAGCTCTACTCGACGGTCCAGCTGTCGAACGGGCAGAACAACGCCGTCGAGGCGTTCACGCTCGGTCGCGGGCAGCAGATCTCGGGCGGCTCGCGCACGACCGCGAAGGTCGACACGAACGTCCCGCGCGCCGGTGACTCGGGTCTCCCGCTCGCGTGGGAGATGTTCATCTACGGCCTCGGCATGAAGCTGACCCGCGTCTGCCGTCCGCAGACGGGCGGCACGCAGCCGGTTCTCGCGGATGGCTCGGGCGCGCTGTCGGATCCGCCGACGCTCGCGACGCTCTTCGGCATCGACCGCATGTGCTACATGACGTTCTTCTACAACACCCGTAACTACACGGAAGGCGTGTTGCAGGACTACCCGCAGGGCCACGGCTTCAGCGTCTTCTCGACGCAGCCCGCGTTCGAGATCGCGCAGAACGGCATCCCGTCGCCGCGTGATCGCAACGCCCTCGTGCTGCCGATCTGGCTGCGCGAGCAGATCGTGTACAAGGTGATCATCTCCCCGGAGGGGCCGCTGGTGATCAACCAGGCGGCGTCGGACGGCGCGACCGCGCTGACGTTCGCGGACCTGAAGGTCTACGCGTACGGCCTGATCAAGCGCTCGGCTGGCCTCTAAGCCCCGAGCTCGGATCACCGAGCTACTTCTTCAAGGGCTCCGCTTCGGCGGGGCCTTTGTCGTTTTCGGGTTCGTGAAGATCGATCTCGAGGAGGCGACGCCATTCCTCGAGCGGCGCGGCCTGCGCATACTTCGAAGTTCCTGCCGAGAATTGGCAGATCGAAAGTGCTTGCATGAGCGCGATGCGCAGACTGTCGATCGTGCGTGCCTGCCGCGTCATGTTGTTGTGGATGTTGCCGTGGCGTTTGGGCTGGCAGGAGAACCCATGCTTGCCCAAGACCATTGCGTCGATCGTCTCCCAAAAATTCGTGTTGTCCTCCCATGCAAGCGTGTTGAGCGCCATCGCCGATCGGCCCTCACGAATTGCGTCCGCAGCGACGTCTTTCCATTCGACTTCGTTCGGCCGCGGGTACGGTGACGCTGCGAACATGAAGCCCGCTGGCGGATGATCGATCCACATGCTCGGCCCGCTCGTTGCGGTTTGCGCTGCGGCGGTATCGTTGAAGCGTTTCAGCTTCGCGCGCCCGAGCATGAACGTTCGGTGATCCTGACGGAGCTCGCACCACGCGACGAAATACCAGTCGTGTTTGCCGTTATCGCCGCTGTACCCGTGATCACGCTTGACCCACGCTTGAGGGAGCACGGTTCGCACAATGGTTTCGGGCTTACCAGCGTCTTGCCTCGGGCTTCGATACTCGATGCGCACGCGCAAGCGCTCACGCATCGCGCGATCGATCGTCTGTCCGAGATCGAGCTCGATCGGAAGGATCTCACTGTCGTCTGCCATTCTAGTTCTCCTGTTGCGTCGCGAATTCGATCGACAGGCCCCACATCGCGACGGCCTCTGTTGGAGGAATCAGCGTCGGTTTCGTGCTCTTGATGCGCGCGAGAAAGCTGATCACGTCGCCCCAGGTCGTCGCACGATTCGGAAACTCCGACTTCTTTGCAGCCTGGAGATCGTGAAATGATTGCAGCACTTCTGTGAGCTTCAATGGTTCGATGAAGCGCTCTAGTTTCAGAGTGCAATCTTTGCGTTTGAAAAGCTCGGGATGACCCGACGGTCCGACGGCGCAAAACGCGTGCGGCCCGACGGAGATCGAAGCAAATTGGATCTTAACTGCCATGATTGATAGGGTGTTTCCGTCGTCAAGAATTAAACGACGACAGGAGCATCACAATGGGTCGTCTTCCCGCTACGTTCGCGCAACGCGAAATCACCTTCCGTCAGCCCTGGAACATGCCGGGCGACAAGGCCATCACCACCGCCGCGAAGAACATCCCGTTCCCCGACGCGACGTACATGAACAACACGGACAAGCCGTTCGAGATCCACCGGCTGATCCCGCGCTGCGTCGCGCTCGGCACCAACGGCGTCCCGACCTCCGTGCAGCCCGCGCAGGAGCTCATGCAGGCGCTCGTCAAGGTGATGATCGTCGACCTCGGCAAGAGCACACCGCTCTCGAAGGCCGCGACCTACCTCGACTCGATGGTCAAGGGCTCGAGCGAGCGCACGTGGGAATTCGCGGAGCCGTACTATCTCGTCAAGGGCGAGCAGTTCCAGATCACCGCGAACGCCGACACGTTCCCCACCACCGACGAGTGGGCGGACATCGTGTCGCTCTCGGTGCGCCTCAACTTCGAGGGCTTCTTCCTCGTGATCGCCCCGCCGAGCCAGCAACGCTGATTGCATCTCGCCAGCGTTTGTAACTCGTCGGTCTGACTAGGAGGAAAACATGGACGGTCATCCGATCCCCTCGGTGATGAAGTCGTTGCAGGTTCCGACAATCGGGACCACCGATCCCGCATTGCTCGTGCAGGCGGGCAAGCGCCCGTTGCGCGTGGTGGTGTCGAACAACGGTGGGAACCTCGTGTTCCTCGCGCACAACGTGGCCGACTTCGCCGAAGACAACGTCGCTCCGTCGGAGGTGTTTCAGCTCCGCACGAACGCCGATGTAGTCGTCGTGCTTCAGCCCGAGCAGAGCCTCGTGGCGATGGCGCAAGGTGGTGGCGGGCAAGTTTCGATCGCGGTATCTGAAGCGATGCTGAAGGAGTGGCTGCAGTCATGACCGTCAACAACAACCCATCCCTGATCATCGATGAGGTCTCGAAGCGTGGGCAGGACATCTTCGAGGTCGTGTTCGACGAGTGGGGCCTGGTCACCGATCCTGCTTACGGGAACGTGATCTACCCCAACGCCATCACGAACCAGGCGGGAATTCCGATCTCGCTCTCGGCGCTCGCGATCGGTCCGCGTTCGCTCGTCGATCGCGCGTGGGTGACCTACTCGTTGCAGAACGCACCAACCACGCCTTCGCCGTCGCCGATCGTGACCGATCGCGTGCGTCGTCTCAGCGTTGACGCCCCGCTTCTGTACACGCTCGCCTCCGAGCCCGGCGAAGTCGCGGCGAACATCGTGACGGGACAGCCGGATGCCTTCCTTCAACAGTATCGACAGGGGTTGCTCTATGTCTACGCCGCACAGAGCGCGCCCGCACGACCGGGAGCAACGATCCCTTACAGCTTCGCTTTCCCCGAGCAGCAAGAGACCACCGTCCTTCCGCTCGGTCTCGTCAAGAAGGCGACCACCGGAACACAAACGTTCGGTCCCGACGCGGACACTCTCTTACGCACGGTGTTCATGCCGCCGATGCTGCATCTCGTTG
>LNFM01023555.1_pt1 | contig 16354 bp, 17 predicted proteins | sample 596031 | NCBI WGS metagenome assembly LNFM01 (sample SAMN04254537, study PRJNA301005) | activated carbon metagenome | isolation source: dual media filters at the Ann Arbor, Michigan drinking water treatment plant | place: USA: Ann Arbor
TAGCTCTGGAACACCATGCCGACGTTGCGCTTCTCGATCGGCACGGCGGTGACATCGGCACCGTCGAACAGCACCTTGCCGCCATCGTCGGGCGACTCCAGACCGGCAACGATGCGCAGCGTGGTGGTCTTGCCGCAGCCCGACGGGCCGAGCAGCACGATCGTCTCGCCCGCGGCGATCGTCAGGTCCAGCGGCAGCAGCGCGCGGGTGCCGTCGTCGAAGGTCTTGCTGCAGGCCTGCAGGGTGATCGGTATGCCGCTCATGGGGTTCGGTCAGTTCGGTCGCGCTCAGCGCGCCGCATTCGGATCGCGCGGCCGCGACGCCCATTGGAGCGCGACCAGCAGCGGAATGATGATGAAGAAGAAGATCAGCGTGTACGCGGAACCGACCTCGATGCGCAGCGACGCATAGGCATCGGCCAGGCCCACCGGCAGCGTGGGCGTCAGCGGCGTGTGCAGCAGCAGCGTCATGTTGAACTCGCCCAAGGACAGCGTGACCACCATCAGCGAGCCGGCCACGATGCCCGAGCGGCAGTTGGGCAGCACGATGCCGAAGAAGCGCTGGCTGAAACTCGCCCCCAGGCTGCGCGCACCCTCTTCCAGCGTCTTCAGGTCGATCGAGGCCAGCACCGCGAGCACGCTGCGCACCATGAACGGCAGCGTGAACAGCACATGGCCGATCAGGATGAACACCCAGCTGCGCCGCAGGTCACCAAAGCTGCCGAAGGTGACGATCAGCGCCAGCGCAGTGGCCAGCCCCGGGATCGCCACCGGCATCACCAGCAGTTCCTCGATGGCGCGGGTGAACGCATTGTTGCGCCGGGCCAGCACGTAGGCGGCGGGCACGCCCAGCAGCAGCGTGCAGATGAGGCAGGCGAGCGCGATCTGGATCGACAGGAACACCGTGTGCCGGTAGTCGGTCCACACCTTGATCACCCAGTCGAACGTCAGGCCACCGCGCCAGCCCACGAAGTAGTTCTGGGTGACGCCGGCGAGCATCGACATGAACACCGGCACCACCAGGAAGGCACAGACGACGAGCGTGAACGCCAGCAGCAGCCAGAAGCTCACCGAGCGGCGCACCTTCTTCATCAGCCGGCCGCTGCCACGGTATTGCCGGCGGCGGTGCGCGCGATCGCCAGCACCGCCCACGTGATCGCCCCCAGCACGAACGACAGCGCGGCCGCCATCGCCACGTTCGCCTGCAGCGTGAACTCGGTGTAGATCACCATCGGCAGCACGTTGATGCGCGTGGCCAACGTGAACGCGGTGCCGAACGCGCCCATCGCGGTCGCGAAGCAGATGGCGCCCGCCGCCAGCAGCGCCGGCTGCAGCGCCGGCACGATGACATCGCGCACCACGCGCAGCGGGCCGGCGCCGAGCGAGCGTGCGGCTTCTTCGATGCGCGGATCGAGTTTTTCGGCCGCTGCCATCACCGTCAGGATGGTGCGCGGGATCGAGAAGTAGAGGTAGCCGACGAAGAGCCCCACCATCGAGTAGGCGAACACCAGCCGTTCGCCGAACAGGAAGTCGGTGATGTCGGGGATCAACCCCTGGCGGCCCGCCAGCATGATCACCATGAAGCCGATCACCACACCGGGAAAGGCCAGCGGCAGCGTCAGCAGGGCAGTCAGCACATCGCGGCCGCGGAAGCGATGGCGCGTGAGAAACACGCCGCTGATGCCGGAGATCACCAGCGTCGCCACGGTGGTGGCACCGGCCAGCAGCACGGTCGAGATCAGGCTGGACAGGTAGCGCGGTTCGGTCAGCACCGCGGTGTAGGCGGCCCAGCCGAGCGGGCCGGTGCCGCCGATGAGGGCGAGGTTGGCCAGCGGCAGCAGGAAGAAGCAGACGAAGACGACCGCGGCCGGCAGCAGCAGCGCAGTCAGGGTGTAGCGGTCAGTAGTCACGAGCGACGACGCTCAAGAAATTGCGGGAAGGACGAGCAAAGCACCCAGCACCGTCGCCCCGGCGCAGGCCGGGGCCCAATTTCGTTCGAAGCGGCCATGGCTCGCATGAAGCAACTTGGGCCCCGGCCTGCGCCGGGGCGACGAGACTTGGAGCGCGAACGACGACGTCCCCGCGCAGGCGGGGATCCGCGTCGCTTTCGGCCCTGCTGCTTCAGCCCACTTCCTTCTGATAGCGCTCGCCGATCACCTTGGCGGCCGCGCTCAGCTTGAACACGTCGAGCGGCTTGGCGCGCGCGTAGTCGGCATCCGGCAGGAAGCGGCCCTTGACCTCGGCGCTCATCGCCGCCGGGAACACCGGCCGCAGGAACGCGTTGCCCCAGTGCCGCTGGCCCTCGTCGCTCAGCACGAAGTCGAGCACCTTCTTGCCCTGCTCGGGGTTCGGTCCCTTGGCCACCAGCCCCATCACGTACGGCAGCTGCTGCGATCCTTCCTGCGGGATCACGAACTCGACCGGCGCCTTGTCGGTGTACTTGGCGCGGTACGCATTGAAGTCGTAATCAAGCAGGATCGGAATCTCGCCCGACAGCACGCGCGCATACGCGGTCTGGGTCGGCACGATCGGCTGGTTGGATTGCAGCTGCTTGAAGAAGGCGATCGCGGGATCTAGGTTGTCGTAGCTGCCGCCCATCGCCAGCGCCACCGCGATCACGCCGACCTGCCCGACCGCCGCGCTGGCGGGATTGAGGTAGCCGACCAACCCCTTGTACTCGGGCTTGAGCAGGTCCTTCCAGCTGCGCGGCACCGGCTTGCCGCGCAATGCCGCGGTGTTGACGAACAGGCCCAGCGTTCCGGAGTGAATGGTGAACCAGTAACCGTCGGGGTCCTTCAGCGACACCGGGATGTCGTTCCAGCGCTGCGGCTTGTAGGGGGTGAGCACCTCAGCGGCGCGCGCCTGCGGGCCGACCTGACCGCCGAGATAGGTGACATCGGCCACCGGGTTCGCCTTCTCGGCGATCAGCGCCGCCAGCGACTGGCCGGAGTTCTTGTTGTCCGGCGGCACCGAGATGTTGATGCGCTGGTTGATCAGGCGCAGCATGCCGCCCCAGTCGGCCCACTCCGGCGGGCAGTTGTAGCAAATGGCGCGCTGCGCCTGCGCACGCGCCACGCGCGGGAGGGCAACGGCGGCACCAAGGGCGGCCGTGGACTGCAGAACGAGACGGCGATTCATCGTGGACCTCTTCAGAGTGAGTGTTGCGATCGAACGCGCTGCTCGGCCGCAGCCGGCAGCGTGGGGGACGTCGGCCCGGCGGGCGCCGCGATCGAACCGCCGAGGCGAAGCGTGTGATGCAGCAAGGCCGGCGCCAGGTAGCGCTGGCCGCCAATCAGGCCGAGCAGCAGGTCGAGCGCGGTGGCGGCGATCTGCGGGTTGGGCTGTACCACGGTGGCCAGCGTCGGCGTCAGCAGTGCACCGAGCTGCACGCCGTCGAAGCCGGCCACCGCAATGTCGCGCGGCACATGCAGGCCGAGCACCTGCAGGTCGCGCATCACCATCATCGCCAGCTGGTCGCTCGAGCAGAACAGCGCGGTCGGGCGTTGCCGCTGCTGCAAGGCGTCCAGCAGCGGCAGGCGGGCGTCGGTCGACATGAACGGCATTTCGAGCGCCGGCTGCCCGGGCAGTCCGGCCGCGCGCATCGCATCGAGGTAGCCGCGATGGCGCAGGCGCGCGCGGTCGGACTGGCGAAAGCTGCCCGCCACCATCGCGATGCGACGATGCCCCAGGCCGATCAGGTGCTCGACCATCTGGCGCGCGGCCGCGCGGTTGTCGACCGACACCGTGGGCCGCAGGCGCGCGCTGCGGCTGCCGAGCTGGTTGTAGACGAGCACGTACGGCACCTGCTCGCGATCGAGCTTGTCGAGCAGCTTGCTTCGGGCGGCATCGGCCACCGTGAGCACCAGCCCGTCGACCCGATGGCGCAGCAGTGATTCGATGGCGCCGTCTTCCTGCGCCGGGTCGTACCCGGTGGTGGCCAGCATCACCGCGTGCTCGCCGGCACGCGCGGCCGCTTCCAGACCCTGCAGGCACTCGGCAAACACCGGGTGCGTGAGCGTCGGCAGCACCACGCCGAGATTGCGGGTCCGCGCGGCACGCAGGTTGCGGCCGACGAGGTTGGGCCGGAAGTCCAGGCGCGCGGCGGCGTCGAGCACGGCGGCAGTGACCGCTTCGCTGACCCGCGCCGACTCATTGATGACACGCGAGACCGTGGCCGGCGACACGCGGGCGCGGCGCGCCACATCGAGGATGGTCGCGCGGCCGGGGGCACGGGGACGGGCAGGCATTCAGCGTGATGTAAACGTTTTCATGAGCGGAGCGTAGGGTGCCCGCATGGCAGGTGGATGACAAGCCGCGCTGCCGCAATCAATCGAGCCCCGTGATGAGCCCGCGCGCGGATCGGCGATGCTTGCCGGCACGCTGGGCGCTGGCGTACGGACGAGCAGGTGCCGACAACTGAATCGTTGAAGCTACAGGCGTGTGGCGTGGGAGCGACATGCTCGCCGCGCCGAGGGCGACGGTCGCTTCGCCTCGCACGCATCGTCGAACACATCGGCGAGCGGCATCGGCGAGCGCCTTGCGACGAACGCCAACGATTGTGACTGCGGCAGTCAGTCTGCCGCGGCAGCAGCGGTTGCGGTTGCGGATGCGGCGATTGCAGCGTGCCCGCGCGTGACGCGGGAAGTCAGCGTGCGACGGCCAGCGGCTCCGCCACGCGAGGTACGTAGGATTCCGTCGCCACGCGCAGCTTGTTCTCGATCCAGCCGGCGGCGGCCCACAGGCGTGCGTCCTCGCCGGGTCGACCGACCAGGCTCACGCCCAGCGGCAGACCGCTTTCGCCGTGGCCGAGCGATGCCGGCACCGGCAGGTTCATCATCGGGCAGCCGAGCAGGTGCCATGGCCGGTTGAACACCGGATCACCGGTCGAGCCGATGCCCTTGGGCGCTTCGCCCGGCGCGCTCGGCGTGATGATCACGTCGGCCGCACCGAACAGGCTGTCGATCGCCGCGATGCGCCTGGTACTCGTCGATCGACAGGCCACGTCCCTGCTCGATCAGTTCGATCAGCCGGCCCGACAACTGGCCGCGCCGATACGAATACTCGGCCGCCAGCGCGCGCGCCGTCTCGAACACCTGCACGTTGCGCTGCGCGGTGAACAGGCCGTCGTACACGCGCGGCCAGGTGACCTCGGCGCGGCGCGCACCGCGCTGAACAAGATGCCGATACACGCTGTCGAGCGCCGCAAGCATCGACGGCGCGGCGGCGTTGGCCTGCGAGGTCGGCACCAGGCCGATGATCGGGCTGGCACCCCGCTGGCCATCGTGCGGCAGGTCTTTCCAGGCCGGCTTGGCGGCCAACACCGAGGCCGCCAGTGCCGCGTCCTCGACGCTGCGCGCGAACACGCCCACCTCATCGAGCAGATCGGAGTTCTGCTTGATGCCGGCGCGCGGCGCCACGCCTTGCGACGGCTTGTAGCCCACCACACCGCAATAGGCGGCCGGGCGGATCACCGACCCCGCGGTCTGCGTGCCCAGCGCAAACGGCGTGAAGTGCGCCGCCACCGCCGCGGCGCTGCCGCTGGAGGATCCCCCGGGCGTGTGCGCCGGGTTGTGCGGGTTGCGCGTGGGTCCGGGCGTGAAGTTGGCCAGCTCGGCAGAAACCGTCTTGCCGAGCACGAACGCGCCCGCGCCCTTGAGCTGCGCCACGCAGATCGCGTCGATGTCGGGGCGATGGCCGTCGTAGATCGTCGAGCCGTAGCCGGTGGGCATTTCCGAGGTATCGATGTTGTCCTTCACCGCGAACGGCAGGCCATGCAGATGGCCACGCCGCGACACCAGATGCAGCATGCGGGCGGCGGCCAGCGCGTGGTCGGCGTCGAACCATGCGAACGCCTGCACCTCGTGCTCGCGCTCGCGAATGGCATCGATGAATGAGCGGGTAACGGTCTCGGGCGAGGCCTCGCCGATGGCGATCATCTGCGCCAGTTTGGTGGCGGGCAGCCGGTGCAACGGTTCTCTCACGGTGTCTCGTCAGCACCGACGGCCGCGCAAGCAGGGTGAAGAATTCCCATGCATCACATCGCAGCCGTCGGCACGATCACGACGCGATGTGGGCGCACGTGATGCGGCCTGAGAGCACGTTAATCGCCGGGCGGCGGGCGTCAATCAACCGTTCAGCCTGTCAAGTGCGGGGCTTGCATCACGCGCGCGCCCCTGCACCTGTCATTACCGCGGCGGGTTGCCCGGCACCACGCAGTGAAAGAACAGGCCGGCGCGAAACTGCGAGGGCTCCACTGTCGTCATGTAAGCGCTGCTGGCGAGCTTGGCCAGTCGCTGCTCGCCATCGGTCGACATGCCGCTGGCGCGTGCCATCTCGCGCAGCGATGCCACCGTGGCCTCGAGCGGCATACCGGCGGCGCGCGCGGCGAAGAAGTCATTGGCAAAGCGGGTCAGCTGGTAGCAGCCGTCGGCGACCGCGGGATTCACGCGCCGCGCGGCCGTGCTGGCGCAGCGCTGCAGCCGGTCGGCCACGTGAGCGCGCAGCGACGGTGGCTTGGCCCGGTACACCTCGGCCACCAGGCGCTCGGCCTGCGCCCGATAGGTGGCATCCGGCATCGACGCCTGCACGGCGGCGCGCGCATCCCCTTCGCTCGCACCCGCCTGCAACTGCACGATGGCCGCGGTGCGGATGTCGGCGTCGATCACGCACACCGTCAGACCCACCACGTCGGCAATGGAACTGCGGGGCGGCGCGTCGGCGGCCTCGCTGGCGGCCACATGCATCGACGGCACCAGCAGCGCAAGCAGCGCACTGGCTGCCGTGGCCAGCCACGCGTGCCGCCTCATGCTGCGCAGCCGTTCAGGACGAACTGCCCTCGCCCGGCGCACGCTGCGGTCGGCGCTGTCCCGGCGCAGGCGGCGACGACGCGGCGTCGTTCGACTTGGCCGACGCAGGCGCGGCGGGCTGGACCGGCGACTGCGCCAGCACCAGGATCGGCGCAATCGACGCCGTGGCGGCCGTCAGCGCGGCCGACTGCTTGAGAAAGCGACGCCGTCCGGGAAAGCGATTGCGAAGATTGGCCATGGCCCTGAGGCGCCTGTGGCGCGCCGTTACGTTGCCGGGGGGCCGATGCTAATGCAGCGGCCGCGCAGCGGCACAATGCCGACGCAAAGAAGGACGGCGCGACCATTCGGCCACGCCGTCTCAAAGAGTCGTGTCGTCAAGCGGGCGGCGGCCCGCGCATGCAAGCGCTCGCCGACCGCCTTCCACCTGGGCGCGTTACTTCATCATCGACTGCGCGGCGCTGAACTCGGTCTGGTCGAGCTTGCCGTCGCGGTTCGAGTCAGCCTTGCTGAAGGTGTTGGACAGCCCGCGCATCCGCGACGCTTCACGCTTGTCGATCGACCCGTCGCCGTTCGCATCGAGTCGCGAGAAGTCCATCGCGCCCCCGCTGCTGCCCATGCCGCTGCTCGAACTTGAACCAGAGCCTGTGGCGCCCGACCCCGTCGAGCCCGATCCGGTCGAACCGGTCCCCGTGCTGCCCGATCCGGTTGTCCCCGTGCCCGTGCTGCCGGAGCTGCTGCCGGTGGATCCGGAGCCGCTCGATCCCGTCGTGCCCGAGCCGGTGGAACCTGACCCGCTCGATCCCGTTGTGCCGGAACCGGTAGACCCGGTGGACCCGGCTGCACCGGTCGAGCCCGAGCCCGCGCTATCGCGCGACCCCATGGTGCCGGCCGATCCTGGGCTGCCCGTGGTGGAGCCGCTGCCGGTGACGGGCGGCGTGTCCGTGCTGGGACGCGAATCCGACGACCCGGCGCTGCCCGTGCCGCCCGACGAGCTGGACGAGCCACCTGAGCCTGTTGAGCCTGTTGAGCCGGTCGAGCCTGACGAGCCCGACGAGCCCGACGATTGCGCCAGCACCGTGGTGCCGTCGGCGGACGCCGACGGTCCATAGGCGAATGCGGTACCGCACAGTGCAAGCGCGGAGGCGGCGAGGATCATGCGTGGACGAGTGAAGGTTGTCATCTGTGTCTCCTTTGAGTAGATGGCAACCCGATGGGGCGAACCCTGTGCCCGAGCGCCTTCGCCTCGACAAGATGGCGCCGCGGCCGTCGTTGTGGCACGACAGGAAACGTGAGTCGGGCGCGGTGCGACGGCTCCATGCATGAAGCCAGGCGCCACGCGCAGTGAGGATGACCGCAGTCGCTCAAGGACGACAGGGCAAGCTTGTGCGGCGCATTGATCGCCCCGCGACGGACCGTCAACCTAGCGGAACAGGTCGCTGTGCAGACCGTGGCGCTCGATCAACCGGTAGAACTCGGTGCGATTTCGACGTGCAATGCGTGCCGCCTGCGACACGTTGCCGCCGGTGAGCTTGAGCAGTTGCACCAGGTACTCGCGCTCGAACTGCGCGCGCGCCTCGGCCAGCGGCAGGATGCCGCGCGGCGAATCCGCACTCGCCGGCGACGCGGCAAGTGCGCGCTCGATCAGCGAGGCCGCGATGATCGGCCCGTCGGCAATCACCACGCATTGCTCGATCACGTTGTACAGCTGCCGCACGTTGCCGGGCCAGGGCGCGTGGGTCAGGCGCTCCAGCGCATCGGGCGCAAACGACCGGGCCGGACTGCGATAGCGCGCCCCGAGCGTGGCGAGAAAGTGCTGCGCCAGCAGCGGAATGTCCTCGCGTCGCGCATCCAGCGCCGGCACGGTCAGCCGCACGACGTTGAGCCGATAGAACAGATCCTCGCGGAAGCTGCCGTCTTTCAGGCTCTGCGTCAGGTCGCGGTGGGTGGCGGCGATCACCCGCACGTCCACCTCGACCTCGCGCGTGCCGCCCACCGGCCGCACGCGGCGCTCCTGCAGCACGCGCAGCAGCTTGGCCTGCAGCGGCAGCGGCATGTCGCCGATCTCGTCGAGCAGCACGGTGCCGCCCTGCGCCGAGCGCAGCAGTCCGGGATGCTCGGCCACCGCGCCGGTGAAGGCACCGCGCGCATGGCCGAACAGTTCGCTCTCCAGCAACTGCTCGGGCAGCGCCGCGCAGTTGATGCCGACGAACGGCCGCGCCACACGCGGGCTCGCCGCATGAATCGCGCGCGCCACCAGTTCCTTGCCGCTGCCCGACGGGCCGACGATCAGCACGGTGGCGTCGTGCCGCGCTATGCGCGCGATCTCGTCGATCAGCGCCAGCATCGTGTGGTTGCGGGTGACGATCTGCGCGCGCCAGCCTTCGCTGTGGCCCGCCGGCGCGCGTTGCGCCAGATGGCGCTTGACCTCCTCCACCAGCGCGCGGCCGTCGAACGGCTTGGTCAGGAATGCCGCCAACCCCTCGCGCGTGGCCTCCACCGCGTCGGGGATCGACCCGTGCGCGGTGAGGATGATCACCGGCAGCAGCGGATCGAGCTGCCGCATGCGGCGCGCCAGCGCCAGGCCGTTGCTGTTCTCGTCGTCGGCATCGTCGGCCTCGGCTTCGGCGCCTTCGGCGGCGGCCTCGGCGGTGCGCTCGGGCATCAGGCGCAGGTCGACGATCGCCAGGTGCGGCCGCGTGGCCTGCAGGCGTCCAAGCGCCTCGGCCGCAGTGCGCGCAGTCACGGTCTGGAAGCCGGAGGCATCCAGCCGCATCGCGATCAGCGTCAGCAGCGACTCGTCGTCGTCGACGACGAGCACGCGCGGCAGGTTCTCGACGGCGGCCGGCGTCATGCGGTTTGCCTCAATGACATCGATGCTCGCTGCATCGTCACGGCCGCCCATTGCCGCTGGTACGGCCCGACAGGTCGCGCTCGATCGCACGCAGCGCCTCGAGCTTCTTCTCGGCGTCCTGCGCGCGCCGCTCCATCTCGCGCAGGCGGGTCTCCACCATCTGCAGGCGCGCCTCGTCTTCGCGCCCCTTGGTCTGCGCGCGGCGGCCGTTGGCCTCGGCGCGGCGCTGCTCGTCCAGCCACAGTGCCACCACCGCGGCAAGGTCGCGCAGCGACGGTGCGTCGGTGCTGCGGGCGATCTCGTCGGCCAGCGCCACCGCGCGCGCTTCGTCGCGCGCCGGGTGCTGCGGCTGCGCCAGCGCGATGGCCGCCTGCAGCCGCGCGCGGTCGTCGCCGCGTTCGAGCAGCTGCTGGGTTTCCGCCAGCAACTCGTTGCCGGGCATCGACCGCACCTTCTGCAGGTAGTCGGCGAGCGCCGGCGGAGCCGGCGGGGGCGGCGGCGCGATCATCACCGGCGCCGGTGCCGGTGGCGGCGGTGGCGGCTGGTCGAGCGAGGTAGTGGTGCAACCCGCGCCCAGCACCGACCCGACCACCAGGCAACCGCGCAGCAGCGCGTTACGCGGCGACATGTTCTTCCACCTCGACCAGGCGCGGCAGTGTCAGCACGAACTGGGCACCGCCCTTGCGGCCGGGGTCCTGCACCCGCAGCCGGCCGCCGTGCGCTTGAGCAATATCGCGCGCGATCGCCAAGCCATGGCCACTACCCGCCGCACCGCTGGCGAGCGCCGCCGAGCCGCGCACGGCAGGATCGAAGATGCGCTCCTCCTCGCCGGGCGCCACGCCCGGCCCTTCATCGACCACGATCACTTGCACGTCCTTGTCCGCGGCGTCGAGCCGCACGTCGATGGCGCCGCCAGGCGGCGAGAACTTGATCGCATTGGACACGAGGTTGTCGATCACCACCCTCAGCCCTTCGGCATCGCCTACCACCGGCGCCGGCTGCGCGATCGATTCGCGCAGCTGCAACCGCCGATGGCGCAACGCCAGCTCATGATCCTTCAGCACCTCGCGCAGCACGGCCCCCAAATCGACACGCGCCACCGCCGCCGGCCGCGGCTGCAAGTCGTCGTCGGCCGGCAGCGGCCGGTCACCGCGCAGCAGGCTCTCGATGCGCGCCAGCAGCCGGTCCGTGTTGCGGCGGATCACGCCCACCACGCTGCGCTGCGAGGCGGTAAGCGGCCCGTACAGCTGCTCGTCGAGCGAGGCCGCGCCTTCGGCAATGGATGCAATCGGCGTCTTCAGGTCGTGCGACATGCTGCGCAGGAAGCGGCTGCGGGTCTGTTCCAGGGTGGCCAGGCGGGCACGCAGCCACTCTAGCCGGTCGCCCAGGCGGGCGATGTCGGCCGGGCCGCGCACCACCACCGGTGTGTCGAGGTCACCCTCGCCCAGGCGGCGCATCGCATCGCCCAGCTTGCGCACCGGGCGGCCCAGCGTCCAGGCGAACAGCAGCGCCAGCACGATCGCCAGCGGCAGCGCTGCGCCGGCCAGTGCCAGCAGCGTGGAGGTGACGCGCGCGGGGCGCGCAGCGAACCGCTGCTGGTCGGCGGCGCGCTGCAAGGCAGCAGCGTTGATGAGCGCAATGGCGCGATCCTGCAACCCCTCGAACTCGACGATCGCCAGCAGCGGCCGGCCCTCGTCCATGGCACGGCTCACGCGCAGCGCCGCTTCGCGCGCCTGCTCCAGCAGATCGTTGTCGGCCGGCGCGTGGGTGGACAAGCCCGACAGCGACTCCATCAGCCGGTCACGCTGGCCGCGGAATGCGTCACGCAGCGCCGGGCTGCCCAGCACCTGCGCTTGCCGCAACGCGCGCTCGACGCCGATCAGCGCCTCGCTCGCCGCGCGCGCCTGCGCGCCGTGCTCCAGCGCGCGCGCATTGGCCGCGCCGCTCTCGGCGGTGAAATCGTTGAGCTGAATCACCGCCAACCCGAGCGCTGCCGCCAGCGGCAGCAGCACGAGCACGAACGCCGCCAGCAGCCAGGTGGCGAAATTGCGCGGCAACAGGGGCAGGGATCGCATCAGGAAAGGCGGGGATGCAGCACGGCGTGCTCGATCGGTTCAGGCGGCCGCGCAGCGGCGCGGGCACACAAGCATTGCACATTCGCCCGCTGCGGGCGCTGCCGTGCCAGCGTACGCGCCGCCCCGCTGGCGCAGGACGCCAGACAGCGACCGCCGCGCGCCGAGCGCCGGCACAGCCGTGGCGCGGGCAGCTCCCCGCAAGTACCGCGCCCGCGCCGCGTGCGCCGCGGCGGGCGTCAGACGACCGGGTTCTCCAACGTGCCGATGCCTTCGATCTCGACACGCACGCGGTCGCCACTGCGCAGCCAGCGCGGCGGATCGGTGGCCATGCCGACGCCGGCCGGCGTGCCGGGCAGCAGCGTCATGCTGGCCGACAGCGCCTCGATGATCGCCGGGATGTCGAACACCAGATCGGCGGTGGTGCCGTCCTGGCGCAGGTCGTCGTTGACCCACAGCTTGACGCCAAGCCGGCCGGCGTCGAGCTCATCGCGCGTGACGATCCACGGGCCCATCGGGCAGAACGTGTCGCAGCTCTTGCCGATCAGCCACTGCTGGTGGCGCTTCTGCAGGTCGCGCGCGGTGACGTCGTTGACGATGGTGTAGCCGAACACGTGATCCATCGCCTGCGACCGCGAGATGCGCTTGCCCGGCTTGCCGATGATCACCGCCAGCTCGGCCTCGTAGTCGATCGCGCTGGAGGCGGCCGGCATCTCGATCGCAGCGCCCGGCCCGATCACCGACTCGGGCACCTTGCTGAAGGCGACCACCGCCTTCGGCAGCAGGTCCTCCGCGGTCTTCGCCCCGTTGAAGCCGCGCGCCGCCAGTTCGGCCGCGTGCGAGCGGTAGTTCAGGCCGATGCAGAACACGTTGCGGCGCGGGCGCGGCAGCGGCGCGTCGAGCTGGACATCGGCGAGGCGCAGGGATGGCGCGCCCGCGGCCGGCAACTGGCCGCCGGCGGCCAGCAGGTCGATCAGCGTTTGGGCACCCTCGCGCGCATCGACCGCCAGCGGCGTCACGACATCGGCATCGAGGCGGCCGACCTGGCGTCGACCGGCATGGGTGAACGTGACGATGCGCATGGTCTGTGTTCAGTTAACGATGAGTGAAGCCCCCAGTGTGCCAAACCGGGGCTGTCGGCCCCTGTCTGCCCTGACCTGCTGCCAACCGCTACGCTGTCGGCCTGCCCGTTCAAGCGATGCGCCACCCGATGAAGGAACCGCAGATCTACTGCCCGCAATGCAAATGGCGACCCGCCGCGGAAGACCGCTGGAGCTGCGTGCCCAGTTGCGGCACGTCGTGGAACACGTTCTGGACCGGCGGCGTGTGCCCGGGCTGCGGCATCCGCTGGGAGAAGACGCAGTGTCCGGCCTGCGGCAAGCTGTCACCACACAAGGATTGGTACCACTGGCCGGACGGGAGCGAGCCGGCAAATGAGGCGACGCAGGAAGACCTCGCTTCGGTGAAGATTGGCGCGGACTGAAAGCACTCGGCCAGCCGGTGACTTATGCGGTTCACCGCCTGTACAGCGACTTCCGACGGTCGAGTTACCCGCGATGGCGCCAGCCATTGTCTCCAGTGCGCTCCCACTGGCCGCTTCTCGCCTGCGCAGTCGCTGGTGCTGTCGGCCAGGAGCGGCAATGCGCCGACACTGGCTGATTCACGCCCAAGCAGCCGTTCAGCACGGCACCGGATGATGCACGCGTGGGCGGTCGGAACGAACCAAAAATGATACAGTGTCATTCATGGCAAGTCGAAGCCTTCCCAAGCTCACGGTCCGGTTCTACCGGGAAGCCTCCGGTGCCGAGCCGGTTCGAGATTGGCTCAGATCGCTGCCGGCGGACGAGCGACGCGACGTCGGCATCGACATCAAGACCGTTCAGTTCGGTTGGCCGCTAGGGATGCCGGGGGTGGACCATGTCGACCGCGATATCTGGGAAGTGCGAACACGCCTTGCCAACCGACTGGCAAGAGTGCTGTTCGTCTTGGAAGGCAGCGAAATGGTCCTGCTGCACGGGTTCATCAAGAAGGAGCGCACGACGCCCAAGCCCGAATTGGATCTAGCCCGCCAACGGCTGAAGAAGTTACGGAGCAGTTCATGAAACGCAATCCACACATCGGTTCGGACTTTGACGCGTTCCTGCAAGAGGAAGGCATCCTCGACACCGTTCAGGCGGTCGCGGTCAAGCGCGTGCTCGCTCATCAACTTGAGCAGGGCATGAAGGCGAAGCAACTGACCAAGACGGCGATGGCAAGGCGTATGGGCACGACCCGCGCCCAGCTAGACAGGCTTCTTGATCCCGACAATCCGTCCGCCACCTTGGCATCGCTTGTGAAGGCGGCCAACGCGGTGGGCAAGCGCGTGAAGATCTCCCTTGTCAACGCGTGAAGTGGCGCGTATCGAGGTAGCCGGGATCGGCCTGCTGCTCACGGCGCTTTTGGGCTGCGCAAGCACGAACGCACCACCGACAATCAAGCGCCCATGCATCGTCAACGGCAAGGAGGCGGGTTGGTACACGAGGACCAGCAATGCTGACGCAACGTATCAGTACGTCTTCTCGCCCGACTGTACGTCGAGGCCTCGGTCGGCAAGTAGTGGTCACGAAGCGGGTTCGAACGACCGCTGAAGGCCCGCCCTGTGTGATGTCGGAGCCGATCGGTGGAGCGACCTCATGATAGTGATGCGGATCTTCTGTCTCGCTGGCGCGTTCACCGGAATGCTGATTACTTCTGCTGCGGCCCAGACCAACAACCTGAGCTTCGAGCAACCCGACGCAGCGGACGCTACCGGGGTTCCGAAGCCATGGGTCGTCGTAGGTCGCTCCGGCCAGGTCTTGCTCGACACGGAACGTCCGCACACGGGACAGCGCAGCGTGCGCATCGAGCGACGTGGCGACTTCACGGGTGTGGGTCAGGGCATTGACGCCGCGCCATGGCGCGGGAAGTTCGTCGTGGTGCGCGCGTTCCTGCGCGCGCAAGGGCTGACCCGAGGCTCGGCCGGGATCTGGGTCCGCGCTGACGCCGCAGGACAGCGGGTCTGGTTCGCCCACAGCTACGACCAGCCACTTCAGCCCGACGAAGATTGGACCGAGCGAACGGCCTTGGCGTACGTCCCTCCCCAAGCCGACCGCTTGGTCTTCGGCGCCATGATCGCTGCGACAGGCGCTCTCTGGGTCGATTCATTCAGCCTCGAGGAGTACGACGCTGCGGCTCAGGCTGTTGATTCGCAAGCTGTGGCGTACGTGGACGATGTCATCGCGCAGATCAAGAGCGAGGCGCTTTACGCCGACCGGGTCGATTGGGGTCAGCTACGACCAGCCCTGCTCGCCGTCGCAGGCCATCAACCGTTCCCCGCTGGCGCTCATCGGGCCGCGCGCCAGGCCCTCGTGTCTCTGTCCGACGGACACAGTTCCTTCCTCACCCCGCAGGGCAGCGCCGCACTGAACCAAGATGACCGACGCGACGGCTTCGGCATCGTCAGTCAATCGATGGGTCCGCATGGTTACATCCGCGTTCCAGGGTTCGCCGGCGGCACGTCGGGAAGAGTCGACGCGTTTCGTGACACCCTTGCTGCGGAGATTGCCCGACTCGACGGCGTCGGCGCGCGTTGCTGGGTTGTCGACTTGCGCTTCAATGGCGGCGGCAACATGTTCCCCATGATTGGCGGCGTCAGCCCGTTGCTGGGCGATGGAATCGTCGGTGCCTTCGACCGCAGAGGCGAGCGGATGAACTGGCGTGTCGTCCATACGAAAGACCGCGACGTCGAAGGTGAGCAAGGCGCGGCTCGCATTGTCGGGGTGGCCTTGACATCGGCACGGCACGTCCTGCGTTTGGCGCCGGTCGCTGTCCTGACGGGAGCAAAGACAGCCAGTTCCGGTGAGGCGACATTGGTGAGCTTCTTGGGACGGCCGAACACGAGAACGTTCGGCGCTCTCACGGCGGGGCAATCGAGCGCGAACCGCGGGATCAGGCTTTCCGACGGCGCGATGCTGTTGATCACCACGTCGCTGTTTGCTGACCGGACCGGGCGTGTCTACGGCGGCAAAATCAAGCCGGACGTCGCCGTTGACGAGTCGGCAGATGGGCCGCTCGACGCGCAGCCCGCGGTCGTTGCGGCTCTGAAGTGGTTAAGCGAGCAGAAGGCCTGCAGAAATGATCAGAACAAACCTTGAACCCTTCCGGGTCGGACCCGAAGACTCGGGTCCGCGGCATCAGTGCTCCGCACGCTTTCGGCGAAGCTGATTGTCTGCTGTGGGTCGCTCACGGCCTTCTCGATCGTTTGCTTCCGGCGGCTCCAAAAATCAACTGAGTACCTGCGCCACCGCTACAAGAACAAGTCCACCATCAACTGCCTGCTGCCCGGCACCACCGAATACTTCGCCAGATCGGTGACGCCCATCTTCGCCAGGACCTCGTCGTCGATGAAGAAGTTGCCGGTCACCGATGCGGGCATCGAGAGGATGGCGTAGGCAGCGTCGGCCATGATGGCGGGCGTGCGGCAGTGCTCGGGCTTGATGCCCGGGATCATCGCCAGCGCGGCGGTCTGGATCACGGTGCGCGGCCACAGGGCGTTGACGGCAATGCCCAGCGGCTTGAACTCCTCGGCATGGCCGAGCACGCACATGC
>LNFM01007900.1_pt1 | contig 16350 bp, 12 predicted proteins | sample 596031 | NCBI WGS metagenome assembly LNFM01 (sample SAMN04254537, study PRJNA301005) | activated carbon metagenome | isolation source: dual media filters at the Ann Arbor, Michigan drinking water treatment plant | place: USA: Ann Arbor
AGACCATGAAGCGCTTCCCTCGCCGTCTCGCGGCGGGTCTCGCAATCCTCGGCGCGGGGGCGCTGGCCGGTCCGGCCGCGGCGCACCACGGCGCGCTCGATCCCCTGTTCGGGTTCAATCCGCCGCCGTCGGGCGCCTTCGCCGCCAGCGGCGGTGGATTCACCGTCGCGAACCCGACCCCGGGCGACGACGCGCTCAACGACGTCGTCGGGCTACCCGACGGCCGCATCGCGGCCGTCGGGAGGGCCGGGGGCTTCGCCGTCACGCGATTCACCGCGACGGGCCGGCTCGACACCGGCTTCTCCGGCGACGGGCTGCGGGTGATCGGCGCCGCCGGAGGTGAGGCGCATGCCGTCGGCACCGGCTTCGGCCTGCCCGTCGTCGCGGCGGGCACCGTGCCCCTACCGACCCAGCCGGGCGACGTGGCGCTGATCCGGGCCTTCGACGCGTCCGGAGGCAACCTGCTGAGCTTCGGGAGCGCGTCGTCGATCATCCTGAGCCAGGGCGCCGACGTCGACACCGCAGCGCTGGCGCTCGCGGTCGACGCGCCGGCGCCGCCCGCGCCCGACCGGCCCGCGCTGCCGCCCCTGCTCGCCGTCGGCGGCACGAGCGGCCCCGGAGGGCCGCGGGACGCGTGGCTCGCCATGCTCACCCCCGCGGGGACGATCGCGGGGGGCGCCCTCACGACGTTGCCGCACTTCGCCGGCCCGACGAGCACCGACCGCGTCAACGACATCGCCTTCACGGCCGACCGCGGCGTGGTCGCCGTCGGCGCGTCGCGCCTGGGTGCCGGTAGCGGTGTCGCCTTCGTGCACAAGCGGACGGCGTCGGGCGCGGTGGACGCCGGCTTCGGTGGCGGTACCGGGGCCGGCCCGGGGACCGTGACCGGTCAGTTCGGTTGCATCGGGGTTCAGGGCGCCGAGGCCCACTCGGTGCTCATCGATCCCCAGGGCCGCATCGTGATCGCGGGTGTCTGCGGCGGATCGAGCAGGACGTTCTTCATGGTGCGGCTGAACCCCGACGGGACGCAGGACACGAGCTTCCGTCTCGCCAATCAGAACCTCGTGTTCCCGCGCGCCGGCGAGCCGGTGTTCGATGTTGTCCGCCGGTCCGACGGCAGCTTCGTCGTGGTCGGATCGAGCGAGTCGGGAAGCTCGGGCGGCGTCGCGCGCACCATGGCGATCGGCCTGAGGGACAACGGCGGCGTCCTGGTCCAGGGGCTGTCGGAGTTCGGGACCGGCGGATTCCAGATCGCCGGACCCCGCGACACGACCAGCTCGGAGCTCGCCGCGGTCACCACGACGGCCGACGGCAACCTCGTCGCGGCGGGGCGCGCGGTCGCCGCCAAGTCGGGCGCCCTGCTCCTGGTGAAGTACCACGCGGCCCGCGACACGGCACGGCCGCGCGCCACCCTGCGCTCGCTGCGGGGCGGTATCGAGGGGGTCCGCGACACCGGGGCCCTGCGGCTGCGCATCGGCGCGTCGGAGCCCGTCTCCGTCTCGGTCCGCGCGCGGCTGGCGGGGAGCAGCCGCGTGCTGGCGAGGGTCGACCTCCCGCTCGCGTCGGCGCTCAGGCGGACGTTCACGGTGCCTCTCACCGCGTACGGCCGCTCCGTCCTGGCGGGGCGCAGCGAGGCCCGGATCAGGGTGACCGCCGTTCTCGAGGACGTGGTCGACAAGCGCAGGACGATCGGCACGACCACCACGCTGCGGTGATCCTCCAGTCCGGCCCGCGCCGTGGTCGCGGCGCGGGCCGGGCCTGCAGGAGCCCCTAGAGGGGCGGCCGTGCCTTGTGGAAGTCGGTCGCCAGCTGGAAGGCGTGGGCGACCAGCAGGGCCTCCGCGTCGTTGCCCGGTGCCGCCGCGCACTGCATCGACAGGGGCATCTTCTCCGCGCCGGAGATGCCGGTGGGGATCGCGATCGCCGGGGCGCCGGTCAGGTTCCAGACGTTCGTCTTGCTCCCGGTGGAGGGCCGGGCCGACGGCGTGCCGCCGCCCGCTTTGAGCCCGGCGATGTTGTCGGCGGGGTGGATCAGGACGTCGACCTCGTCGAACACCTGCAGGATGGCATCGGCCCACAAGCGCCGGACCCTCATCGCCTGGGCGTAGGCGTGGCCGGGCATCAGGACCCCCGAGGCCACCCGGCTGAGGTAGGCGGGAGACATGTTCTGCGGCTGGGAGATCAGGTTGACGTACTGGTAGGCCGCGACCTCGTGGCTGCGGATGATGTCGTAGAACGACGCGGTGCTGGTCAGGCCGGGGATCAGCGCCCGGGTCGTGACCGGGCGCACGGTGGCGCCCTGCTTCCGCACGACGTCCACCGCCGCGTCGAAGGCGGCCAGCTGCTCGTCGTTGGGGACGCCGAGGAAGTAGTCGCCGGGCGCCGGAACGCCGACCACGACGCCCCGCAGCGGCTTGCGTGACGGTGCCTCGAGGAGGCGCTTGGCGAGCCGGTATCTCTTCACCGGACGGGTGTAGGGGTCCTTGGCGTCCCGCCCGCCGATCACGTCCACGACCAGCGCGCAGTCGAGGGCCGAATGGGCCAGCGGCCCGGGGTGGTCCATGGTCCAGGCCAGGGGGAAGATGCCGTGCAGGCTCACCGTCCCGTAGGTCGGCTTGAACCCGCTGATGCCGTTGTTGGCCGCCGGCCCGCGGATCGACCCGCCGGTGCACGTGCCCATCCCGAGCATGAACTCGGATGCCCCGACGCCGGCGCCCGAGCCGGAGCTGGAGCCGCCCGGCGTGCGCAGGAGGTCCCATGGGTTGTTCGCGGGCGAGGCGGTGGCCGTCGCGAGCTCGCTGGTGCCCGCCTTGCCGAGGATGACCGAGCCGCCGGCCTTCAGCCGCGCCACCGACTCGGCGTCGTACTCGGGCACGAAGCCGGCGTAGAGCGCCGAGTTGCCCTCCGTGACCTTCCCCTGGGTGAAGTAGATGTCCTTGAGCCCGACGGTGATCCCGTGCATCGGGCCGAGATAGGTCCCGCGCCGGATCAGCTGCTCGGCGCGACGGGCCGACGCCAGGATCTCGGCGTCGGGGTACTTGTTGACGAAGGCCAGGACGCGCGGCTCGACGGCCTCGATGCGGTCGAGGGTGGCCACGGCGAGGTCGACCGGCGACAGCCGGCCGGCCCGGATGAGGCTGCCGGCCTCCGAGATCTCCAGGTCGTGGAGCGGGACGTCGGGCAGCTTCGGGCCCGGCTTGGGCCTGCCCTTCGCCCCCATGGCGGACATCGGCGAGGCGAGCGCCGCCGCCGCGGCGGCGGCCGCCGCCGCGCCCTTCACGAAGTCGCGCCGGCTCACAGCCGGCGGCGCTGACGGGGCGCTCACGACGTCCACCCCTTTCCGGTCGGCTCGACGCGGTCGGTGGCGGCGAACTCGAACAGCGGCGGCGGAGTGTCTGCCTGGGGGATCGCGTCGAGGATCGCCTGGCACTCCTCCAGGCCGTTGAGCACCGAGTCGAACACGCTGGTGGGGAGTTGGTCCGGGCGCAGGCCATAGAGCGGGCCGAGCTGGGCGGCCAGCTCGGCCGCCTGTGCTGGCGTGTAGGGCACGTCGTCGCCTCCGGTGGTTGCGGCTCTCCGGGACGCGCCGGCGGCGCGTCCCCCGCTTCCGGGACCCCCGGGTGGGGAAGCGCCCGCACTATCCCGGGCGGCGGCGGGGCGTGACACTGGACCGGTGGCCAGAATGCGCCCCGCACCGCCTGTCGGCGGGGCGGGGCGGCCGGAGGGGGTCTGATAACCTCGCCCGGCGCCGAGGAATGCGGGAGCGCCCCCTGGACGGCTCCCCCTCGGCAGACCACAGACGACCCGGGGCGGCTACGGCTGCGCCGAGGCTGAGCGAGGAGAAGCACCATGCTGTCCAAGGACGCGAAGAGCAGCGTCATCGGCACCCACCGCCGCCACGAGTCCGACACGGGCTCGCCGCAGGTGCAGGTCGCCATCCTCACCGAGAGGATCAACGGCCTCACCGAGCACCTGAAGACGCACAAGAAGGACCACCACTCGCGGCGTGGCCTTCTCCAGATGGTGGGCCGGCGTCGCCGGCTGCTCAACTACATGCAGCGCACGGACCTGGACGGGTACCGCGAGCTCACGAAGACCCTCGGCCTGCGCAGGTAATCCGCGCCCCGAGCCTGAAGGGCATCACGAGCACAGAAGGTCGGCACCGGGCGGTGCCGGCATCAGAGGCGCCCCGGCCGAGCGGTGCGGGGCAGACAAGGGATGTGAAATGGCAGTAGAAAACGTGACCGTGCAGATCGGCGATTCGCCGATCTCATTCGAGACGGGCAAGCTGGCCAAGCAGGCCAACGGCTCGGTCGTCGTCCGCTCGGGTGACACGGTGATCCTGGTGACCGCGGTCGGGGCCCAGTCGCCCCGTCCGGGCGCGGACTTCTTCCCGCTCACCGTGGACGTCGAGGAGCGCATGTACGCCGCGGGCAAGATCCCCGGCGGCTTCATCAAGCGCGAGTCCCGCCCGAGCGACCGGGCGACGCTCACCGCGCGCATGACCGACCGGCCGATCCGGCCGCTGTGGCCCAAGGGCTACCGCAACGAGACCCAGGTCGTCGCGACGATCCTCTCGGTGGACCAGGTGAACGCCTTCGACATCCTGGCGCTGAACGGCGCCTCGATGGCCCTGATGCTCTCCGAGATGCCCTTCCAGGGCCCGGTCGGCGCCGTGCGCATCGGCCTGATGGGCGACGAGTTCATCATCAACCCGACGCTGCAGGAGGCGGAGGAGTCGGAGCTCGACCTCGTCGTCGCCGGCACGGCCGACACCATCTCGATGGTCGAGGCGGGCGCGAGCGAGGTCGACGAGGAGACGATGCTCGAGGCGCTGCAGATCGCCCAGGAGGAGATCCGCACGCTCTGCGCCGCGCAGCTCGAGCTGCAGAAGAAGGCCGGCAAGCCCAAGTGGGACGTCGCGCCGATCGTCGTGGACGAGAAGCTGGCCGCCAAGGTCGAGAAGTCGTTCGGCAAGGACCTCGCCGAGGCCACCCTCGAGCAGGCCAAGCTGCTGCGCCGCGACAAGGTCGCAGCCGTGCGGGCCGCCGCCGCCGAGTCGATCCTCGGCGCCGACGCCGACCCGGAGGCCACCGCCGACTTCGGCCGCGCCTTCGACGCCCTGCAGAAGTCGATCATCCGTCGCCGCATCGCGGTGGAGAAGCACCGCCCCGACGGGCGCAAGGCCGACGAGATCCGTCAGATCACCACCGAGGTGGGCGTCCTGCCGCGCGTGCACGGCACCGGCCTCTTCACGCGTGGCGAGACCCAGGTGCTGACGAGCCTCGCGCTCGGCACCACCAAGGAGGCGCAGCGCATCGACGGCCTCGGCATCGAGACCACCAAGCGCTACATCCACCACTACAACTTCCCGCCGTTCAGCGTGGGGGAGACCGGCTTCATGCGCGGTCCCAAGCGCCGCGACATCGGCCACGGCGCGCTCGCCGAGCGGGCCCTGCTGCCGATGATCCCGGACGACGTCGAGTTCCCGTACACCCTGCGGCTCGTGTCCGAGACCCTCGAGTCGAACGGCTCCTCGTCGATGGCCTCGGTCTGCGGCTCGACGCTCGCCCTGCTCGACGCCGGCGTCCCGATCACCCGGCCGGTGGCCGGCATCGCGATGGGCCTGATCAAGGAGGGCGACGACTACATCGTGCTCTCCGACATCCAGGGCGACGAGGACCACCTCGGCGACATGGACTTCAAGGTCGCCGGCACCAGCGAGGGCATCAACGCCCTGCAGATGGACTGCAAGATCTCCGGCGTCACCTTCGAGATGCTGCGCGACGCGCTCGCGCAGGCGAAGGCGGGCCGCGAGCACATCCTCGGCAAGATGGCGGAGTCGATCGCCGGACCGCGCGAGGAGCTGTCGGCCTGGGCGCCGCGCATCACGGCGATCAAGATCGATCCCGACCGGATCGGCACCGTCATCGGCAAGGGCGGCGAGACGATCCGCGGCCTCGAGGCCGACTACGAGGTCGAGATCTCGATCGAGGACGACGGCACCGTCAAGGTGTACGGCGTCAACGGCGAGAAGGCCGACGCGGCCGTCGAGGCGATCCGCGCGATGACCAAGGACGTCGAGGTGGGCGACACCTTCCACGGCGCCAAGGTCGTCAAGACGACCACGTTCGGTGCGTTCGTCGAGCTCACCAAGGGCGTCGACGGGCTGCTCCACATCTCCAACCTCGGCAGCGGCCGGGTGGACAAGGTGGAGGACGTCGTCAACCGCGGCGACGTCGTCGATGTGACGGTCGTCGAGGTGGACCGCGCGCGCGGCCGCATCGGCCTGCGCATCGTCGGCACCGAGGGCGAGGGCGACGACGAGGGCGGCTCCAACGGGGCGGCCTCCGGCGATGGCGACGACCAGCCCCGGCGCCGCCGCCGCCGGCTGACCGCCGCCGAGTAAAGAGTGCCCCGAGTCAGGGACAGCGTGGCGATTCCCGGCTGCATCTCATCGCGAGGCAGCGTCCTCGACCACGGCGATATTCCCGATATCGCAGTGGATCTGCGCCCTCCCCTCGCGGGAGATTCGCTCGGGAATCACACACGAGCCCCTGACTCGGGACACTCGTGACCGGACCGGCATCGGCGGTGTCCCTGCCGGTCCAGGGCGTCACCTCGGGAGGGCTCCGGGTCATCTCGGAGACCCTCCCGGGCGTGCGCTCGGTGGCCATCGGGGTGTGGATCGGGGTCGGATCCCGCTTCGAGCGCCCCGAGGAGGCGGGCATCTCGCACTTCCTCGAGCACATGCTGTTCAAGGGCACGCCGACCCTGTCGGCGGAGGAGATCGCCCAGGCCTTCGACGGCCTCGGCGGTGAGGTCAACGCCGCGACCGGCAAGGACTACACCGTCCTCTACGCCCGCGTCCTCGACGAGCTCGTCGACCGTGCGATGCCGCTGCTGACCGACATGCTCCAGCGGCCGGCCTTCCACGACCTCGATCAGGAGCGCGAGGTCGTGCTGGAGGAGATCGCGATGTACGAGGACGACCCGCAGGACCAGATCCACGACCTCGTCAGCCACGCCGTGTTCCCCGACCAGGCCCTGGGCCGCCCGGTGATCGGCACCGCTCAGGTGATCGGCAGCGTCCCCGAGGCCGGCGTGCGCGCCTACCACCGGGGCCACTACACGGCCCCGAACATGGTGGTCGCCGCCGCGGGGAACATCACCCACGAGCGTGTGATGGAGCTCGCCGAGGGTCTCCTGGCCGAGCTGCCGACCACGAAGAGCACCGGCATCTACGAGCCGGCCAGCCCCGGCGCGCCGACGCTGGTGCTCAAGGAGAAGGCCACCGAGCAGTACCACCTGTGCCTGGGTGGTCCCGGCCTGTCGCGCAACGACCCGCGCCGGCACGCCCAGTCGGTGCTCGACACGGTGCTCGGCGGATCGATGAGCAGCCGCCTCTTCCAGGAGGTGCGCGAGAAGCGCGGCCTCGCCTACTCGGTGGGCTCGTACACCGTCGGCTACGCCGATGCGGGGCAGGTGGGCATCTACCTCGGGACCCGTGAGGACAACCTCGCGACGGCCTGCGAGGTGATCGCGACCGAGCTGCGGCGCATCGGCGCCGAGCCACTGCCGGCGGCCGAGCTGCGCCGCGCCAAGGACCATCTCAAGGGGCGGATGATCCTGGGGATGGAGAGCTCGGGCACGCGGATGAACCGGATCGGGCGGGCGGTGCTGACCGGCACCGAGTTGCTGACGGTCGACGAGATCGAGGCGCGCATCGAGGCGGTCACGGCCGACGACGTGATGGCGCTCGCGGGCGAGTACTGGCAGCCGGGGCACATGTCGGCCGCCGCCATCGGGCCGAAGGGCGACGTGATCCGCGCCGCGATCGGCACCCTCTCGTCCGGGCTGGTCCCCGCCGCCTGAGCGGCGGCGCCCGGCCCTCAGGCGTCGGCGGGCGGCCCCGGGGCGTCCGGCGGCACCGGGCGGACCGCGAACGATGCGAGGGCGCCGCCGTACCCGAGCTCGATGACGGTGATGCTCGCGTTCGGCACGGGCACGAGGTGGTCGGGCGCCAGGCCCGTCAGCACGGCGCACGCCGCGCGCACGGGGCCGCCGTGCGTCACCACCAGGGCCCTCGCGGCCCCTGTGGCGCGCAGGGCGCGCACGCCGTCGGCGACCCGGTCGCACACGGCCTCCCACGACTCGCCCCCGGGCGGGTCGGCGTGTCCCTCGCGCCAGGCCTCGAACCGGCCCGAGGGGTCCGCGTAGAGCTCCTCGGCCGACCGGCCGGTCCACTCGCCCATGGCGCACTCGCGCCAGCGCGGGTCGGTCGTGGAGGCCATGTCGCTCACCAGCGCCCCGGTCCCGGCGGCGCGCCGCAGGTCGGACGTGACCACCACGTCGGGTTCCATCGCGGCGACGAGCGGCGCCAGCAGCCGCGCCTGCGCGCGCCCGGCCGGGCTGAGATCCGGATCGGCCTGGCCCTGTACGCGGCCGAGGGCGTTCCACTCGGATTCGCCGTGACGGACGAGGATCAGGCGCACCGGTCCAGCCTACGCGCGTCAGCCGGTCAGCAGCACCTTCCCCGAGCGCCCGGGACGTTCGGCGTGGGCCACGGCCGCGCTCACGTCGGCGAGGTCGTAACGGGCCTCGACGGGCGGGTCGATCGCGCCGTCGGCGATACGGCCGAGGACCGTCGCGATCGTCGCGGCGACGTGCTCGGGCGGCGACTCCTGGAACCAGCGCGTGAGCCAGAAGCCGCGCACGGTCGTGCCCCGGAAGATCTGCAGTCCGGTGTCGAGCGGCATCGCCTCCTGCGACAGGCGCCCGTAGGCGATGAGCGTGCCCCGCGGCGCGAGGGAGGCCGCGAGGGTGGCGCCGACCGCCCCTCCGACCGCGTCGATCGCCTTCGCGACGCCCTCACCGCCCGTGATCTCCCGGATCCGGGCGACGGCCGCCTCCCCGTCGCCCACGACGACCTCGTCGGCCCCGAGGGCGCGCAGCTCCTCCACCTGCCCGGCCCGCCGCACCAGGTTGATCGTCCTCACGCCCCGGGCCCGGGCGATCTGGAGCACGACACGGCCGAGCGTGGAGCCGGCGGCGCTCTGGGCGAGCCAGTCGCCCGGCTGCACGTCGAGCTCCTCCGTCAACAGCACCCAGGCGCTCAGGGGGTTCACGACCAGCTGCGCCGCCGCCTCGTCGCCGACGCCGTCGGGCACCGGCACGACCGCGGCGGCCGGCGCGCAGACCCGCTCGGCCCAGGTCCCGGCGACCCCGAGCGGCACGACGCGCGCTCCGACCGGAACCGTGGTGACGCCCTCGCCGAGCGCTTCGACCTCGCCGACCCCCTCGAGCCCGGGCGTCGCGGGCAGCTCCGGCAGCTGGCCGTAGCGCCCGCGCACCATCGACAGGTCGGACGGGTTCACCGGCCGCGCCCTCATGCGCAGCAGCACCTCGCCCGGGCCGGGGGACGGGGTGGGGACGTCGCCGATCGTGAGGACGTCGGCGGGCTCGCCGAACGCGGAGAAGCGGACGGCACGGCTGGAGTCGCTCATCGGGGGTCCCTCGGGTGGCGGGCGGGGCGTGTCCGAGTGTCACGCATCGCGCGCGCCGGGGCCCGGTCGCGCGCCGACTTCGCCCTCGGGCCCGTCCGCGGGGGTGCGAACGCGCCCGGCGGCGGAGGCCGAGCGGGGGGCCCGGCTGTAGGGTGGGCCCCGTGATCGAGGTATGCGTCTCCGGCGCCGCCGGACGGATGGGCCAGGCCGTGGTCGGCGCGGTCGGCCGCGCCCAGGACATGCGCGTGACCATGGCGGTCGACCCGGCGCTCGGCGAGGCCCCCGGGTCGTACCCCGACCTCGACACGGCGCTCGCGGCCGGCACCCCCGAGGTCATGGTCGACTTCACGATCCCCGACACCGTCTTCGCCAACGCCCGCCAGGCGCTGTCGGCCGGGGTCCACGTCGTGGTCGGCACCACCGGGCTCAGCGACGACCAGGTCGGCGAGCTGCGCGAGCTCGCCGAGGGCGGGCGCGCCAACGCCCTCATCGCGCCCAACTTCGCGGTCGGCGCCGTGCTGCTGATGCGGTTCGCCGCCGAGGCCTCGCGCCACATGGCCAAGGCCGAGATCATCGAGCTGCACCACGACCGCAAGCTCGACGCGCCCTCGGGCACGGCGCTGCGCACCGCGGCCCTGATGGAGGGCGACCCGGTGATCCACTCGGTGCGCCTGCCGGGCCTGGTGGCGCACCAGGAGGTGATCCTCGGCGGGCACGACGAGACGCTGACGATCCGCCACGACTCGCTCTCGCGGGAGAGCTTCATGCCCGGGGTCGTGCTGGCCGTGCGCGCCGTGCGCACCCGGCCGGGGTTGACGCTGGGGCTGGAGCCGGTCCTCTTCGGAGACGGATGAGCCCTCCGCCGGCCAGTCGCCGGATCCGCAAGCTCCTGGTCGCGAACCGCAGCGAGATCGCGATCCGCGTCTTCCGCGCCGCCACCGAGCTCGGGCTCCGGACGGTCGCGATCTACTCGCTGGAGGACCGCTTCGCCCTCCACCGCTTCAAGGCCGACGAGGCGTATCAGGTGGGGCGTGGGTCGGAGCCGGTGCGGGCCTACCTCGACATCGACGACATCATGCGGGTGGCGCGCGAGGCGGGCGTCGACGCGATCCACCCCGGCTACGGCTTCCTCTCCGAGAACCCCGACCTCGCCCTGGCGTGCGCGCGGGAGAACATCTGCTGGATCGGTCCGCCGCGCGAGGTGATGGAGCGCCTCGGCAACAAGGTCGAGGCCCGTGCGCTCGCCGGTCGCGCCGGCGTGCCGGTGATGCCGGCCACCGGGGCGCTGCCCGACGATCCGGCCGAGGTGCGCCGTCTCGCCGAGGCGGTCGGCTTCCCGCTGATGGTCAAGGCCAGCTGGGGCGGGGGCGGGCGCGGCATGCGGATGGTCCACGACCCCGCGGCGCTCGAGGAGTCGGTCGATGCCGCCCGCCGCGAGGCGAAGGCCGCGTTCGGTAACGGCGAGGTCTTCCTCGAGCGCCTCGTGGAGCGGGCCTGGCACATCGAGGTCCAGATCCTCGCCGACGAGCACGGCGGGGTGGTCCACCTCTACGAGCGCGACTGCACGGTGCAGCGCCGCCACCAGAAGGTGGTCGAGATCGCCCCCTCGCCGCGCCTGGACCCGGGGGTCCGCGACGAGATCTGCGCGGCCGCCGTGCGCCTGATGGGCGAGGCCCGCTATCGCTGCGCCGGCACCGTCGAGTTCCTGATGGACGCCGATTCGGGCGAGTTCTTCTTCATCGAGGTCAACCCGCGCGTCCAGGTGGAGCACACGGTCACCGAGGTCGTGACCGGCATCGACATCGTCAAGGCCCAGATCCGGATCTCCCAGGGCGCCGCGATCGGCACGCCCGACAGCGGCGTGCCGGCGCAGGAGGACATCCGCGTCAACGGCTCGGCGATGCAGTGCCGCATCACCACCGAGGACCCGGAGAACCACTTCATCCCGGACTACGGGCGCATCAGCGCCTATCGCGAGGCGACCGGGTTCGGCATACGCCTCGACGGGGGCACGGCGTACTCCTCGGCGGTGATCACCCCCTTCTACGACTCGCTGCTGGAGAAGGTCACGGCCTGGGCGCCGACGCACGAGGAGTCGACCCGCCGGATGGACCGCGCCCTGCGCGAGTTCCGCATCCGCGGCGTCACGACCAACCTGGCCTTCCTGGAGGCCCTGATCGCCCACCCGCAGTTCCGCTCGGGCGACTACACCACGCGCTTCATCGACGAGACGCCGGAGCTGTTCCGCTTCCGGCCGCGGCGCGACCGCGCCACCCGCCTGCTGGCGTTCATCGGGGAGGTGATCGTCAACGGCAACCCCGAGGTCGCCGGGCGCGCCGAGCCCGGCCACCTGCCGGTGCCCGTGATCCCGGAGGTCTCGACCCAGCCCTCGGAGCCCTACGGCACCCGCGACCGCCTGCTCGAGCTCGGGCCCGAGGGCTTCGCGCGGTGGATGCGCGACGAGCGCCGGCTGCTGGTCACCGACACGACCTTCCGCGACGCCCACCAGTCGCTGCTGGCGACGCGCTTCCGCACGCACGACCTGGTGGCGCCGGCCTCCTACTACGCGCGCAACCTGGCCGGGCTGTTCTCGCTGGAGGCCTGGGGCGGGGCGACCTTCGACGTCGCGATGCGGTTCCTGCGCGAGGACCCCTGGGACCGGCTCTCCCAGCTGCGCGCGGCCGCGCCGAACATCCTCATCCAGATGCTGCTGCGCTCGTCCAACGCCGTCGGCTACACCAACTACCCCGACAACGTGGTGCGCTACTTCGTCCAGCAGGCCGCGGAGGGCGGCATCGACCTCTTCCGGGTGTTCGACAGCCTCAACTGGGTCGAGAACATGCGCGTGGCGATGGACGCGGTGCTCGAGTCGGGCGCGCTCCTGGAGGCGAGCATCTGCTACACGGGCGACCTCACCGACCCGGCGCGCTCCAAGTACGACCTCGGCTACTACGTGCGCATGGCCAGGGAGCTCGAGGCGGCCGGCGCCCACATCCTCGGCATCAAGGACATGGCCGGCCTCTGCAAGCCCGAGGCCGCGCGGACGCTGGTGGGGGCGCTGCGCAACGAGATCGGGATCCCGATCCACTTCCACACGCACGACACCAGCGGCATCGCCGCCGCATCGGTGCTGGCGGCCGCCGAGGCCGGCGTGGACGCCGTCGACCTCGCGATGGACCCGATGAGCGGCCTCACCTCCCAGCCCAACCTCGGGGGGGTGGTGGAGGCGCTGCGCGGCACGCCGCGCGACACCGGGATCGGCCGCGAGTCGCTGGCCCGCGTCGCGGCCTACTGGGAGGCCGTGCGCGCCGCCTACGCCGGGTTCGAGAGCGACCAGCGCGCCGGGGCGTCGGAGGTCTACGAGCACGAGATGCCCGGCGGCCAGTACACCAACCTGCGCCAGCAGGCGCGGGCGCTCGGCATCGAGGCGCGCTGGCGGGAGGTCGCCCGCACCTACGCCGACGTCAACCGCATGTTCGGCGACATCGTCAAGGTCACCCCGACGTCGAAGGTGGTCGGCGACCTCGCGGTCTACATGGTCACCAACGACCTGACCGTCGAGCAGGTGCTCGACCCCGGCCACGAGATCGCGTTCCCCGACTCGGTCGTCGAATACTTCCACGGTGACCTCGGCCAGCCCTACGGCGGCTTCCCCGAGGCCCTCCAGGCGAAGGTCCTGAAGGGCGCGGACCCCCTGGGGGTGCGCCCCGGCGAGGTGCTCGAGCCCATCGACCTCGACGCGGCGCGCGCCGAGGCGGAGAGGAAGGTGCGCCGCCACGTCTCCGACCGGGAACTGGCGAGCTACCTGATGTACCCGAAGGTGTTCACCGAGTTCGCCGAGCACCAGCGCCTGCACGGCGACGTCAGCGTGCTCCCGACGCCGGTCTTCTTCTACGGCCTCAAGCGCGACGACGAGCTGTTCGTCGACATCGAGCGCGGGAAGACCCTGGTCATCCGATTCCTCGCGGCGGGGGAGGCCGACGACGAGGGCAGGCGCACGATCTTCTTCGAGCTGAACGGCCAGCCGCGCGAGGTGAAGGTCGTCGACCGCTCGCTCGCGCCGACCGGTCCGGGCCGGCGCATGGCCGACGAGGGCGATCCCACCCACGTGGCGGCCCCGATGCCCGGCCTGGTGGTGGCCGTGTCGGCCCATCCGGGGGAGCGCGTCGTGCGTGGTGACCGCCTGCTCTCCATCGAGGCGATGAAGATGGAGACCGGCGTCTTCGCCGAGCGCGACGGCGTCGTGCGCGAGGTGCTGGTGTCGGCCGGAACGCAGGTCGAGACCAAGCAGCTGCTGATGGTGCTCGAGGACTGACGCCCGGGCGGCCGGGGGTCGCCGTAGGATGGGGCCGGATCCGACCCCGGAGGGGAACCGATGAGCGAAGGCTGGAGCAGGATCGCCGAGGACGACGTCGAGCTGCGCGAGCGGCGCGGCGGCGGTGCGGCGTCGCGCGACCTCGCGGGCGCGCTCGGCGCGCAGGGCATGACGCTGCGCGTGTGGCGGTACGAGCCGGGCAACGAGATGGCCTACCACCGCCACCACGAGCAGGAGGAGATCTACCAGCTCCTGTCGGGCGGACCGCAGGAGGTGTTCGTGGAGGGCGAGGTGGTCACCGTGCAGGACGGCGAGTGGCTGCGCTTCGACAAGGGGACCGCGCGCCGCATCCAGAACCACACCGACCGCGAGTCGGTGTGGCTGACCATCGGGGCGCCCCCCGGCACCGGGATCACCGACGGCATCCGCATCGACCCCGCGACCGGGCAGGAGATCCCCCGGGCGTGACCGGACCGGCCTGATGGGTCCGCGGCTCGTGGGCCTCGCCGCGATACTCGCTCGCCGCCAGGGCGCCGCCGCGGCCCAGACCCTGCTGCGCAAGGGCAGCGCCTGGATGGCCGATCCCTCGAACGACGCCGCCCGGCAGGCGCTGGTCGAGCAGCTGCGGGTGGGCGCCGAGAAGGCGGGGGGCACGGCGGCCCGTCTCTCGGCGCGTCTGGCCAAGGAGGTCGACAAGCGGCGCGTCTCGGTCGGGGCCTGGGAGCGCGACCTGATGTCGCTGCGCTACGAGGTGGCCGACATCGCGCCGGGGCCGGTGCGCGACGCCGCCCTCGGCGCGTACGCCGCGCAGGTCTCGGCGGCGGTGCATCTGATCGCCGGCGCGGGCAACCCCGACCGGGCCCGCGCCGACGTGCTCCGCGCCCTCGCCGCCGAGGAGCGGATGCTGCGTGGCGAGCGGCTGGGCGCGGCGGAGAAGCAGCGCGCGCTGGACGCGGTGGCGGCGGCGCGGGCGGCCTGCGCGGCCCGCTGATAGGGGCCCCGGCGGGGTCGAGCTTCTCCGGCCCGGTGCCGATGTAGAGAGGGTCCCGTCACACCGTTCGTCGCCGCGGCCTCCCCCCTTCCGAAGGGACGCGGCCGGCTCGCACCCGCCGTCCGGAGGATCCCCATGTGCCCACCCCGTCCCCTCGCCGTCGTCGCCGCGCTGGCGCTCCTGCTCGGAGTCGCCTCCGCCGACGGCGTGGGCGTCGCCGACGCCAAGACGGCCCCGAAGGTGGCCACGGCGTCATCGGTGACACCGAAGCTGGCCAAGCAGCTCAAGGTGCTGCCCAAGCAGGCCAAGCAGCTCAAGACCCAGATGCGCGCCTTCGCGGTCCAGTTGTCGGCCCTCGCGAGCCGGGTCGACACGCTCGAGGACCGCTTCTCGAAGGCCGTCGGCGCCGGCGGCGTCGGCCCCGAGGGCCCGGCGGGCGCTGCGGGGGCGACCGGACCGACGGGGCCCTCGGGGCCGCAGGGGCCGGCGGGTCCCAAGGGCAACACCGGCGACACCGGCCCCCAGGGCGCAACCGGCCCGCGCGGCCTCACCTGGAGGGGCGCGTGGGGGAGCGGGACCACCTACGCCAAGGATGACGCCGTGCAGTACAACGGCTCCTCCTATGTCGCATCGGGCCCGGCGTCGCCCGGCCTCCTGCCCGGCACCGCGCCGGTCTGGGAGCTCCTCGCCCAGAAGGGCGCGGGCGGCGGCGGCGCGGGCGCGATCACCGGGTTCCAGATGGAGCTGCTCGACACCACGGTCGCCGCGACGGCCGACCAGGACGTGACGGTGGGCAGGACCTGCAGCAACGGCGGGATCGCGACGGGCGGGACGGCGAGCCTCGTCAACAGCACCGACGGCACGGTCATCGGCGGCCAGGTCGGCGCCGACCTCGACGGCGTCCCGCGCACCTGGTACGTCGTCTTCCACTCCAACTTCACCAAGAACGTCCCGGTCAAGATCTGGGTCGTCTGCGCCACGACGGACTAGCGGGACCCTGACCCCCGCCGCGACCCTCGACGGTCGCGGCGGGGGCGCTCGCCGCGCTTCGGATGGTCTCAAAGCCTCTGCGCGGGACGGCGTGACCTCAGCGCCTCGGCGCGCTCCGGGCGGGATCGGCCCCCAGCGCGGAAACGAGGTTCAATTGAACCTCGGGCGTTCGTTCAATTGAACCGATCCCACGAAACGCCTGCGTGGAGTCAGTTCTCGCGGGGCCCCGAGGTGGCCTCAGAGCCTCTGCGCGGGACGGCGGGCGCCTCGACGCACTGAGGCTCTTCGGCGGGGCGGCCCCTGCGCAGGAGCGAGGTTCAATTGAACCCCGGACGTTCGTTCAATTGAACCGATCCCACGAAACGCCTGCGTGGAGTCAGTTCTCGCGGGGCCCCGAGGTGGCCTCAGAGCCCCTGCGCGGGACGGCGTGACCTCAGCGCATCGGCGCGCTCCGAGGTGAACCCAGCGCCCCTGCGCGGGACGGCGTGACCTCAGCGCCTCGGCGCGCTTCGGGGTGAACCCAGCGCCCCTGCGCGGGACGGCGTGACC
>LNFM01009849.1_pt1 | contig 16347 bp, 13 predicted proteins | sample 596031 | NCBI WGS metagenome assembly LNFM01 (sample SAMN04254537, study PRJNA301005) | activated carbon metagenome | isolation source: dual media filters at the Ann Arbor, Michigan drinking water treatment plant | place: USA: Ann Arbor
TGGGTGATGTCGTTGATCACCTGCTGCACCGCCTGGAACAGGTTGGCGACATCGATCACGGGGATGCCGGTGGCGCGCGCGTGGCTGGCGCCCAGCGAAATCAACACGGCGGCGGCGACCTTGAGGCGGTAGTTCATGGTGTGCTCCTTGGCAAGTGGGAGATCAAGACCGGCCGCGCAGGGCGGCGAGTCGGTATGCCGCAGACCGTGCGGCTCCGTAGCCCCTGCGGGCCATGTTTCCGGCGTAACGACCTGTGGCTGCTGCGGCGGTCCCCGCCGTGGCCGCCGCGCCAGCGCCTGAACGGATCACACCCCCGGCGCCTGTACCGCCAGCAGCTGATCGGGCAGAGGAGGCTGAGCGCAGGCCCGAGACCATCATCGCGTTCTGGATCATCTGTATGCCTTGTTGGATGGCGGCACCACCGGTCAGGGCCGAGGCGAGGCTGGGCGCCTGGAAGCAAAGGATGGCCATGAGGATCATGAGCACGCAGTAGCGGGTGGCTTCGCCCAGCACATTGAAGGTGCTGCCAAGGAAACCCCCACCGTCGTTGATGGCCTTGAACATGGCGGCGCCCATGTAGGCGCTCAGACCCAGCGCGAAGAAGGCGAACCAGGTGAGCACCACGGCGTTCAGCAACATGGACAACCAGCTGTCGAAGAACCGCGCGGTGGGGCGCCAGGCCAGGCACAGGATGAACAGCGGCCCGATGGCGATCACGAAGGTCAGGAACAGCTTGGCCAGCGTGACGACGAAGAGGGCGATGCAGAGAAAGAAAACGGTGCCGATCGAGAAGATGCCCCCGGCCAGCAGCAGGTCCAGCCGGAGCACGCTGGCCTCTTTCATGATGTCGGCTACCTGGGCACTGGCGTCGTCGTTGAACTTGTCGAGCAGGGCGTAGGGCGAGCTGATCGTGGCGGGGTCCACGCCAGAAGGCAGAAAGGTGCTGGCCACGCCCATGGCCAGCGCATTGGCGGTGTCCGAAACGTTGCTGATGTAGAAGCCCGACTGCAAGGCGAAGGCCAGCACCAGCCCGATCTTGAACACCTTCCAGACGAAGGTGGGCACGGTTTCAGACACCTCGTTACGCAGCACGGCCCAGCCGTAGAGCGCGACCCACACCGTCATCGCAGACAGCGCAATCGGCGTGATCGCCGACATGAGGGAGGACACCACGCCGAGCACGTAGGTGCTCAGAATCGCGTCGAAGTTGGAACCGACCCAGGCGAACATGACAGCGCTCCTTTATTGCACGGCCGAGTAGGGCAGGTTGGTCGGCGGCGGCGCGAAGACCTTGACGCACTTGCTGCCCAGATCGGGAAGCTGGCACTGCAGCCACTGGCCGCCAGTCTTGAGCACCCAGATGCGCGAGAGTTTGGTGGTGCCGTAGCTGGAGGGTCTACAGGTGCCTTCACGTGCATAGACCTCGGTGCACTCCACCAGACCTTCTCGCGTCTCCACCATGTGCCAGGGGCCTGCGTGGCATCCTGCTTGAGCCAGGCAGGGCTTGGTTTTTCGGATGGGACCGGAGCTGGGCAGTGGCGCCAACTCGACCAACCGTTCACCGGTGTTTGAGGTGCGAACCGCCTCGTTGCCTTTCACGAATTGGGCGCTGGCGCTCGTGCTGAAAGCGACAAGCGTCAACACAATGGGAAGGGTGTGAAACCGGTTCATGTCGCTCTCCTGGAGTTGCGGGATTTGCGATCCTGAACCTCGCGCAGCAGCACGGGAAGCCAGAGAAACGGATCGTTACCGTGTTGTTCACGAACGGTGTCTAGCAGGGCGACGTTGTCGGTGGTGGCCGACAACACGGTCACGAAGTCTTGCAGGCCGCTGAGGTCCAGCTCGCAGATCGCGCTGCTGTGCCCTTGTTTGACCAGGAAGCGCCTGCCGCCTTGCGCGCCCAGGCTGCGCACGATGCCGAACTCGGCTTCGCTGAGTCCGAAGCCATCGACATATTCCTCGCGCACCGCCTCTGGGTTGGCCAGGAAGATCTTGGTGACGCTCTGTTCCACCATCGTGCGGCCGATGGGGTGGCGCAGCACGTCGGATGGGCTCTGGGTGTCGAAGATGCCCAGGCCGTTCTGCTTGCGGATCGTCTTCTGTTTCTGTTTGGCGAAGTCGCTGAAGATGTCGTGGTCCAGTGCTTTCCAGAACTCCGAGATCACGTAGATCAGCCGCTCGCCGTTGACCAGCTCCTCCATCACCTGGAGCAGGTACAGCATGACCGGCGTGCGGACCTCTGGCAGGTCCAGGAACTCGGTGGTGTCGAAAGCGATGACCGAGGCGGACTGCAGGTCTATCAGCTGGTCGTTGGCTTGGTCGAACACCCAGCCCAAGGCTCCGCCCTCGCACCAGCGGCCCAGCCGTTCGTACAGGCTGTTCTCGCCGGACTTGGGCAGGTTCTGGCGGATGGTCGAGAAGCGGCGCAACGCGGTCGGCATCATCGCTACCGTCTTGACGGCATCAGCGATGGCGCGCTCGTCGGCCGGTAGCAGGGGCAGGGCGGGGGTGGCGATGCAGGTGCGCACCAGCTGTTCCCAGAACTGGATGCGGGCCGGTGTGGGGTCGCGCTGCAGAGGGTTGAGGTGCGTGGGCTTGCCCGCTTCGAGCGTGAAGTACCGGCCGTCCATGGCCCGGATGGCGATTTCGCACCCTCGGTCCAGATCGAACAACACCAGCCGGGGCGCTGGGTCCCACTTGCGGGTCAGCGTCAGCAGGAACATCTCCAGCGTGGTTTTGCCGACCCCGGTGGACCCGATGATGATGGTGTTGCCGGGCAGCTTGTGGAAGTTCAGATAGAACGGTTGACCAGAGGGCGTCCTCAGAAGGGCCAGCGCCTCACCCCACGGATTTCCGTCGCGCTTGCCACGGGCGAAGTTGTGCCCACTGGCCAGGGCAGCAAAAGCGCGGGAAGACAACTTGGCATCGCGCGGGCGCCACTGCCAGTTGCCCGGCATCTGGGCGAACCAGGCGGCGTCGGCCACCAGGTCCACCGGCGACATCTGCAGGCTTGACGACTCACCCACGGCGCCGATGGCCTGTGCCGCGCGCCGGCCAGCGTCTGCCAGGCTGTCTTCACCCGGGTTGCCAAAGACCACCAGGCTGTAGTGGTACTCGCCCATGCAGAACTGGCCATCGCCCAGTTCGTTCAGCGCTTCGTCCATGTCCGCGATCTGGCTGGAGACCACATCGTCGCTGGCGATCAGCTGATCGCGTTGCAGCTCCAGGGCGCGGGTGGCCTCGCGGCGCGGCAGAATCGAGAAACTCTGTGTCTCGATGAACTCGCTGTCTTCGTACAGCAAGGCGTTGAGGATGCCCGGTTCGACGGCGTCGGCGTATTCCTTGATGTCCACCAGGGCCGCGCAGCGGCGCTGGTCACCGTTTCGCAATTCCAGCTTGTCGCCGCCAAATGAAAGACGTGTCGAGGGCAGGGTGCGGTGCAGTGGACCAGCCGTGAATGGCACGGGCTTCCAGTACCCGTTGACCAGGTAGCCCAGAAACTCCGCGACTTCCGAGTAGAGGCGGCCCCGTTGTTCGCGCACGCCCAGCAACTGCGGGCCAAACCCGCGCAGTACACGGTGCACGAACGCCGTGCGCTCTTCCATCACCCGCAGCGCTTCGACATGGGCCTCCGCTATGGAAGCCTTTGACCGCTGCGGCGACTGCAGCGCCCGGCTGACACGGGACGTGGTGGGCCGGTAGACCAGGGTCAGGTACAGCTCGTTACTCATCATCGCCCGCTGGTTCAGGTGCGCCTGATAGGCCTGTGATAGGTCTTTGGCAAAGCCGTCCTCCGCCGGGTCGGTCAGCATGTCCTGGATCTTGCGGTGCAGCCGGTGCGTCCAGACGGCCCACTGACCACCTGAGAGGTTGCGCAGCAGGCTGCAGAGCGCTTCGTGCCGTTCCGTGACCAGGTAGTCGTCGGCGCACTCGAAAGCCACACCGTCGAGCCGCCACACCCGCAGGAAATCGCCACCACGGGTGATCACATCGTGATCGCTCATCAGCGACGAGAACGGCACGAACCTGGTCAATGGGTTCTCCGCCAGAGCCTGCGACCAGTGGCGAGGCTGCGGGCCACCCGCCACAGGGCGCCGCGTTGCGCGGCGTGAGCCCTTGCCCAGTCGGTCAAAGATGCCAGACATCGGACGCTCCCCGAAAGAGGGTGGGTGAGTAGCTGCGCGCGCGCCAGAACCGCCGGTTGCGGTCGTGCATAAGCAGCTTGAGCGCGATGAAAATTTGCCGAAACCGCTGTTCGTCCCGGGATGTCACCCAACGCATCCAGAAGAGGGTGGGCACAAAGGACATCAGCACGCCCAGCGCGATCCACCAGCTCACGAGGATGCCGCCCCACATCATCAGCAGCATCCCGCCGCCGAAAAGCACCACCAGTGGCACCAGCGGAATACCCAGCTTCATGGCGGGGCGGGTCGCGCCCTTGTAGATGGTCTCGGCTTGCATGGCGGTTGCCTGCTGAGGTCAGCTGACGATGTAGCTGGCGAACGCCGCTGCACCGCCGACCAGGGTGCCACCGATCAGGATGTTGGCCACATCGGCCAGCCGGGCGCCCTGGAAGATCATCTTGAAGCCGGCCCAGATGATCGCGATCGTCACCACGGCCACGGAGATCGTCACCAGGATCGCGTTGACGTTGGTGACCGTGGTGTTCACCTTGTCGAAGCCTTGCGCCCAGACCTGGGGTGGCAGCAACATCAACAGGCTGAGGGCACGGACCAGGCCTTGAGACAGTTTCTGGCGATTCATGACGGCTCCTTGGATGACGGGTTGGAACGAGGGCGGGGCAGTGAACGGGTGGCGGCGACAACCTTCTGCACATAGCCATGGCGAAAGCCGGTTGAGAAGTTGCCGCTGTAGTAGCAAGAGAGGGCTTTGCGCAGGGCGGACTGAAGGGGGTCCGCCCTACTTTGTGTCAGGCCTGCTCGGTCGAAGCATTCCGTCAACACGGACTGCATGGCCGACAGGTTCTGGCAGGGGTCGAAGGCGCTGCTGGTGTTCAACCCCAGACGCCGGAAGTTGCCCACGTTGATCTGCCCCAGGCCGACGCTGAAGTTGCGCCCGTCGGTGTGCAACTGGTTGGCAGTGGCCACTGCTTCATCCCGGTTGTTGGGCTGGCGGCGCAAAGTACCACCTACGACGCCGATGGCCCAGGGGTTGAAGGAGCTTTCGACGGAGACGAGCGCCTGAGCCGTGGAAAGATGGACTTGTGGTGCACAGGCCAGAGCCAGTGCTGCGAAGGTGGAGGCTTCCATGGCGCTGGCCTCAAGGACGAGAGCGAAGCCAGGCGGCCCGGTCGTCGTCGTACTGGGTATCCCAGGTGCCGAGCTGGGACTTTGCGACCGGGCTGAAATCCGTCACCGTATCGCCACCCATGTCCCACCATGTGCGCGTGAACTGCTTTCCGTCGATGGTGACCGTGATCGCTCCGGTGTAGTCACAGGTGTAAATCGGACCGCTTTCGGCCTCGTGCACCCGGGTGTACTGGGGCGGGCAGTTGCCCGGTGCACGGGCCCACGCATGCCTGGCCGAATTGCCAGCGCCGGACATCCCGCAAGTGGGGAACGCCTTGCCCCGGGCCAGATCCCGAAGCACCTGCCGAATCGGCGGTACGCACTGGGGGATCGACTTCCAGCTGGGCGCCGCGAAGCACAGCAACACTAGGCAACCGTCCACTGCGTGCGCGGCCTTAGGAGCCAGAAGGCTCAGCGAAAGCACCGCAGCAGGCACCACAGCCGAGCGTAACTTCCTGCCAGCGGCTGCTGCGCGCGTTGCTCCGGAGAGCGAGGCTAAGTGCCGAGTTCTTGAAAGGATGAAGTCCACCAGATACCTCACAGTTTCCGCATCCGCTGGAGGTGAAGGTCACTTCATCTCGCTGGGTGCTGTGAGGTCAATGTAGGACTGTTAGGTGCCTGTTCCGCTGCTGGATTTGGGCTGTTTTCCAGCGAATCCGTGCTTTGCAGAACAGAGGCTCTGTCAGACACCCCCAAAAAAGAAAGCCCGGCGCGAGGGCCGGGAATCAAAGTCGCTGTCACTCGACTTTCAGGGAGGAGAGCCGACTGTTCAGGCCGGCCCACATTCAATATCGAGTCACACAGCTCCAAAAGTCCATCAGAAGCTCTGCGCAGTGCGTCGGTGACACGAACCTGAACGAGATGTGTGGTGCATAACGACTCAAACCTTGTCGACGAAGGCCGCTGTGCAGCGATGGCTGTCAGTGCGTACTGCCCTGCGTTTTCACGCGAACTGGCACACAGCGGCTGTTGGCCACAGAGTGAGTTGCTGAACTGAATGACGGACGTCCGAGGCACAGCGGACAACGGGAATCCTTGACCCGGCAAGTGCGACGTCACTAACGCCGCACTCATCGCCAGGTCGCAGGCAGCGGTCGAGCGTGTTCGCGACCGCCCCGTTTGTCTTGCAACGTCAGGACCGGATTTGATCGACGCTTTGCCTCCTCATCAACCGATAGATGACCGGCACCACCAGCATGGACAGAATCGGCGCGCTCAGCATACCGCCCACCATCGGCGCAGCGATGCGTTGCATCACTTCGCTGCCCGTGCCCGCGCCCCAGAACAGGGGCAACAGACCGGCCACGATCACCGCCACCGTCATCGCCTTGGGGCGAACGCGCAGGACCGCGCCTTCGCGGATCGCGTTGAGCAGGTGGTCATCGCTGTCCAGCCCCTGGGCCAGCCGTGCGGCCCAGGCTTGCTTCAGGTACAGCAGCATGATCACGCCGAACTCGGCCGCAACACCCGCGAGCGCAATGAAGCCGACCACGCTGGCCACCGACAGGTTGTGCCCCAGCGCCCAGAGCAGCCAGATGCCGCCGATGAGGGCGAAGGGCAGCGTGGCCATGATGAGCAGGGCCTCGTCGAGGCGGCGAAAGGTCAGGTACAGCAAGAGGAAGATCACCAGCAGCGTGAACGGCACCACCAGCTTGAGTTGGGCGGTGGCCCGCTCCAGGAATTCGAACTGCCCGGACCACGACACCGAATAGCCGGGTGGCAGATCCACCTGCTCGGCCACCACGCGCTGCATCTCCTTCACTGCGCCACGCAGGTCGCGCCCACGGATGTCCACGTACACGAAACCGGCGAGGCGGGCGTTCTCGCTGCGCAACATGGGCGGGCCGTCCGAGATGGCGATACGGGCGACATCCGACAACACCAGGCGCTGACCCCGTGGGCTCACGATGGGCAAAGTACGCAGTGCCTCTAGCGAATCACGCAGTTCGCGCGGATAGCGCAGATTGATGGCATAGCGCTGCAGGCCTTCGACGGTCTGTCCGACCTCCATGCCGCCCACCGCACCCGCAACCACGTCCTGTACGTCGGCGATGTTCAGGCCGTAGCGCGCCGCGTCATCCCGCCGAATGTCCACATCGATGTAGCGCCCGCCGGTCAGGCGCTCGGCCAGCGCGCTGCTGACCCCAGGCACCTGTTTGATGGCCGTCTCGATCTGGCCCGTGAGCCGGTCGATGGTGGCCAGGTCGGCGCCGGCCACCTTCACACCCACCGGGCTTTTGATGCCGGTAGCGAGCATGTCGATGCGGTTGCGGATCGGGGGCACCCAGATGTTGGACAGGCCGGGCACGCGCACCGTGCGGTCCAGCTCCTCGACCAGCCGGTCCGGCGTCATGCCGGCGCGCCACTGGCTGCGCGGCTTGAACTGGATGGTGGTCTCGAACATCTCCAGCGGAGCCGGGTCGGTTGCGCTGTCCGAGCGGCCGGCCTTGCCGTAGACGCTCTGCACCTCGGGCACGGTCTTGATCAGGCGGTCGGTCTGCTGCAACAACTCGGCGGCCTTGCCGGCCGACAGGCCGGGCAGCGCGGTCGGCATGTACAGCAGGTCACCTTCGTCCAGCCTGGGCATGAACTCGGCGCCGATGTGCTTGAGCGGCCACAGGCTGGCCATTAGCAACACGGTGGCCACCACCAGCGTCAGCTTCGGGGCCCGCAACACCGCGTCCAGGCAGGGGCGGTAGAGCGCGATCAGCATGCGGTTCAATGGGTTGGCGTGTTCATCGGGGATGCGTCCTCGGATCAGGTAGCCCATCAGCACCGGGATCAGCGTCACGGCCAGCCCTGCCGCCGCCGCCATGGCATAGGTCTTGGTGTAGGCCAGAGGCGCGAACAACCGTCCCTCCTGCGCCTGCAGCGTAAACACAGGAATGAAGCTCAACGTGATGATCAACAGAGAAAAGAACAGTGCAGGTCCAACCTCGGCGGCCGCCTCACCAATCACGCGCCAGCGCGGTTCGCCCGAGAGGACCTGCCCCGGATGCTCATGGCCCCATCGCTCCAGGTGTTTGTGCGCGTTCTCGATCATCACCACCGCAGCGTCCACCATCGCACCGATGGCGATCGCGATGCCGCCCAGCGACATGATGTTGGCGTTGACGCCCTGCTGCTGCATGACGATAAATGCCATTAGGATGCCCAGCGGCAGCGAGACGATGGCCACCAGGGCGCTGCGCAGGTGGAACAGGAACAGCGCGCAGACCACGGCCACCACCAGAAACTCTTCCAGCAGCTTGAACCCCAGGTTGTCCACCGCACGCTCGATCAGCCGGGAGCGGTCGTACACCGGCACGATCTCCACGCCCTTGGGCAGGCCGCTTTGCAGCTCGGCCAGTTTGGACTTGACCGCCCGGATGGTCTGTAGCGCGTTCTTGCCCGAACGCATCACGATCAGTCCACCGGCCGCTTCACCCTCGCCGTCGAGTTCGCCGATGCCACGCCGCATCTCCGGCCCAAGCTGCACCCGGGCAACGTCGCCCAAGCGCACTGAAACACCCAGGTCGGTCGTCTTCAGTGGGATGGCCCGGAAATCGTCCAGGGTCTTGAGGTAACCGCTTGCCCGCACCGCGTATTCGGCCTCACCCAGTTCGAGCACCGATCCCCCGGCCTCCTGGTTGGCGCGGCCGATCGCCTCGCTCACCATCGTCTGCGTGATGCGGTAGGCGGCCAGCTTGTCGGGGTCGAGCACGATCTGGTACTGGCGCACCATGCCGCCCAGGCTGGCCACCTCGGCCACGTCCGGCACGGTCTTGAGCTCAAAGCGCAGGAACCAGTCCTGAAGTGAACGCAGCTGGTCCAGGCTCTGGCTGCCACTGCGGTCCACCAGCGCGTACTGGTAGATCCAGCCCACGCCGGTGGCGTCGGGCCCCAGGGAGGACTTGGCCGACGGCGGCAGCCGCGACTGCACCTGGTTGAGGTACTCCAGCACGCGGGAGCGCGCCCAGTACAGGTCCACGCCGTCGTCGAACAGCACGTAGACGAAGCTGTCCCCGAACATGGAGTAGCCGCGCACCGCCTTGGCACCGGGCACCGACAGCATGGTCGTGGTCAGCGGGTAGGTGACCTGGTTCTCGACGATCTGCGGCGCCTGGCCGGGCCAGCTGGTGCGGATGATGACCTGGGTGTCCGAGAGGTCGGGCAGCGCGTCCAGGGGCGTGCGCAGCATCGACACAACGCCCCAGGCAGTGAGCATCACGGTGGCCAGCAGCACCAGGAAGCGGTTTCCGATGCTCCAGTGGATGAGCCGCGTGATCATGGCTTCGCTCCTTGCGCAATCGGCGCCAACCGCTCGATCCGGGTGATCTGCGGTTCGGCCCCGTCCTGCGTGCGGAACTCAATGCGTACCGGGTCTCCTTGGGACAGGCCACGTGGCCGCTGTTCGACCGGTGGCAGGCGGAACGCCATCGTCATCCCGGGCCACTTGAGCGCCGGGATGGCGGGATGGGTGAGGGTCACGCTGTTCCCGTCCACCGCGTCGATCACGGCATCGGTGCGGTGCAGATCCGCTGCCGCCGAAGAGGCCTGGTTCAGTCGCGCCTCCAGCCCACGCAGGCTGGCTTCGGAGTCGATCAGGAACTGTCCCGACAACACCACCCGTTGGCCGGCCTGCAGACCTTGCACGATTTCGGTCAGGCCACCGGCTTCGCGCCCCGCACGTACCTCCACCGGCCGGAAATGCTCACCGTCTTCGGCCAGCATCACCACGCTGCGGCGACCGGTGTGGATCACCACGTCGCTAGGCACCAGCAAGGTTGGCTGGCCTGCCGGTTCGGCGAACCGCATCTGCACGAACATGCCCGGCACCAGCCGTCCGCCGGGGTTGTTCAGCTCCAGCCGCGCCTTGAGCGTGCGCGTGGCAGGGTCCACCTCGGGCAGGATCGCCTGCACCCGTCCCTCGAAGGTTTGCCCCGGCACCGCCGGGCTGCTGGCGCTGACCTTCGCGCCGGGTTGAAGCAGTGCCACCTGGCTCTCGGGCACCTGGCCCTCGGCCCAGACCGTGGCCGTGCCTTGCAGGCGCATCAGCGGCATGCCCGGCATTACGGTCGCGCCCTCGCGCACCATCAGCTCGGTCAGAGTGCCACCGATCGGCGCGCGCAGCGTGAAACGGGATTGCACCGCACCGGTCCGCACCACCTGCTCGATCTGTGCCGCGTCCATGCCGGCCTGTCGCATGCGCTGGGTCGCGGCGTCGCGCAGTGGCCCGAGGTCGGCGCCCGGCATGCGCGCGACCGCCAGGTACTCTTCCTGGGCAGCCACCCAGTCCGGGACGTAGATCTCGGCCAGCGGCGCACTGGCCGCCACGCGGTCCAGTGCAGCCCGGACGTGGAGCTTCTCCACGAAGCCCATGGACCTCGCGCTGACCACGACCTGGTTGCGCTCGTTCCAGGCCACGTTGCCCGCCACCGAGAAGCCGCCATTCAGCGATCCTTGAACCACCTCCACCGTGCGAAGGCCCAGGCTTTGCTGGATGCGCGGACTCACCGCCACGGCGCCGGTGTCGGCACCTGCGCTGGCGCTCGCGCCGCCCGAGTAGCGCGGCACCAGCATCATGTCCATGAAGGGCGATTTGCCTGGGGCCTCGAAGTTTTTGCCGGGCACCATGGGGTCGTGGTAGTTCAGGATCATCCGGCCGGTCACCGGGTCCATGTCGCCCGCCTTGAGGCCGTCGCGCAGGTGGCGGGCGGTGGCTTCACCGCCCTGAACCACCGTCCAGGCGTCCGGGTTTTGCGGGGCGCTTGCGGTGCTGGGTGATGACGGCGGCGAGCCCATCTCCATGCCCGAGCGCATGCCGGCGGTCCACGCACCGTAGCCCACCGCACCCAGGGCCACCAAGGCCACGACACCCAAGCCGATGCTGGTTCGAACGTTCATGGTGTCAATCCTTGTGCAGCGGCCGGTTCGGCGGGGATGAGGTAGGCGAGTTGGGCCCACAGGCGGGCGGTCGAGAGGTGCAGGTCGATCCGCTCCATTCGCAGGTCCAGCGCCATGCGCCGTGCGGCCAGCACCTCGCTCAAGGGCGCTCTGCCGCCCCGGTAGGCGGCCAGCGTCGTCTGGATGCGCTGCTCGGCCAGCGGCAGCCGCTCGGCATCGATCAGGGCGAGTTGGGCCAGACCGGCTCGCCAGCCTTCCTCCCAGCGACGGATTTCGGCCAGGTGTTCCCGAGCACGCTCCTCGCGTTCGGCCCGCAAGGCGTCCACTTGGGCGAGTCGGGCCGCGAGTTCGCGGTCCTGCCGCTGGGGGCGATCCCAGGTCAGTGGCACCGAAACCGCCAGCGAGACCATGTTCGGGTAACCCGGGCCGCGCAGGCTGAGCATGAGCTCTGTGCTCCAGTCGGGGTCGCGCTCCTGTCGCGCGACTTCCGCTTCGGCGGCCATGGCCGCTTCCTGCGCCGAGAGCCGCACGAGTTCGGGGTGGTGCGCCAGGCGCTCGGCCCCATTGCCCACCCCCGTGGGTGAAGGGGTCACATCGGGCGGGGTGGCCAACGGCTGTTCGGGGTCGCTGCCGGTCCAGCGGGCCAGGGTGAGGCGCGCGTTGCGGCGCTCTGCCTCGACGCCCAGCAGGGTTTGCTGCAACTGAGCGACAGACTCCCGAGCAGCAATCCAGTCGGCGGGGGACCCGCTGCCGCTGCGTGCGGCCGATTCGCTGGCCTGCACCAGCAGGCGGGCTTCGCCCAGTTGCTCATTCAACAACCCCAGACGCTGTTCCAAGGCCTGGCGCTCCAACCACGCGATGGCGGTATCTCGGCCAATGGTGGCGGATTGCTCCAGGCGCCCAGCTTCAACGGTTTGCGCTTCGCGTTCAAAGCGCGCTGTGCGTGCCTGGCGCTTGGCCGTGCTGGGCAAGGTTTGCATCAGCGAAACCGATTTGGCGGTCATGAAGTCGCGGGAGGTGCTGTACCGGTCGGGCCCGGACAGCGGGACGTTGTCAAGCGACAGACGCAAGACAGGGTCCGGGCGCTGGCCAGCGGCCACGGCCGTTTCTCTTGCCGCACGGGCTGCAGCGTCCTGGGCGACCAGCGCGGGTGAACGAGCCAGCGCCGCCTGGACGGCTTGCGGCAGCGATAGCGGCTCTGCGGCCTGCGTGATGGGGGGCGTCGCAAGGCCGATCAGGACTGCCATGTGTACAGGTGTGATCGCGGTGCGGCAGCGGGCGATGAAGTGGCCGCGACGGCGGCCCAGCCCACCGAAGGCCGGTGAAAGGGGTTCCATGTTTCTGCTCCGAAAGAATGCACACGGGCTGAGCACGCGCAGGAACGCGCGGCTGCCGCTGGCTGACCACCGACCCGGCTTCAGAGGCCGAGTGGTGTCAGGGTGGAAACGTCAGAGCAGGGAGGGCGGACGCCAGATGCTGGCGGGAGAGCCACGCAGTGGCTCGGGGGGCGCGGGTGCGTGCAGCTCGCTTACGTGAAGCGATTGCGCCAAAGCCATGACCGGCGGCGCCACAAAGCCCGTGGGGGCCTGGCACTCCTGCCCGGTCTTGCACATCTTGCCGGTGAGTTGAAAGGTCTCAGCGTCGTTGCAGCAATCGTCCATCGCCATCTCCTGGCCGGCGTGGAACGAGTCGCCTTGCATGGTCATGGCTGCTTCCATTGGGCATGGCGGCTGCAGGCGCAAACCACCACCCCAACCCTGCAGAGGCAGGGCCAAGCACAACAGGAGAGCCAGGAGCAGGCGCATGGGCGGATTCTAGGACGATGCGTCCTGCGTGGGAAAGCTCAGGCAGAAGGTGGTCGTCTGTTCGGTGGACGCCACCGATGCCGATCCGCCGTGGGCTTGCATGATGGCTCTGGTAATGGACAGGCCCAGACCCGTGCCTTCTGAGTCGGGGTTGCTGCGCGACTTCTCGGCTCGGTAGAAGCGGTCGAACAGTCGCGGCAGGTCGGCTGCGGGGATTGCGGGACCGGCGTTGTGCACGCAAAGCTGGATCTGACCGTCGCCCTGAGTCACCAACACCCGCACGGGCGCGTTCGGCGGCGAGTACCGGATCGCGTTGGACAGGAGGTTGCTGATTGCGCGGCGGATCATCAGCCGGTCGCACACGATGTGCGCATTGCCATCCGCTTCGAGGGCAATGTGCTTTTCTTCTGCCAGCGCTTCGTAGAAGTCGAACAGGTCCAGCACTTCGTCGATCAGCGACACGGTCTCGCGGTGCGGCAGTTCGATCCCGTGTTCGGTCTTGGCGAGGAACAGCATGTCGGAGACCATGCGGGCCAGCCGCTGCAACTCCTCGGCGTTGGACGCCAGGATGTCCTGGTACACGCTCACGTCCCGCTTCTGCGCCAGCGACACCTGGGTCTGGGTCAGCAGGTTGTTGATGGGGGTTCGCAACTCGTGCGCCAGGTCGCTGGAGAATTCCTGCAGGCGCGCAAAGTCCGATTGCAGGCGTTCCAGCATGGTGTTCAAGCTCTGCGCCAGGTCGGCGAACTCCGCCGGGACTGCGTCCACTGGCATGCGCTGGTCCAGCTTATGGGCCGTGACCGTCATGGCGCGCGCTCTCATGACACGCAAGGGCTCCAGGCCACGGCGGGCGGCCAACCAGCCCAGCAGACCGCTGATCAGGATCGCGCCTACCAGGTAGAGCGCCAGGGTCTGCCTGAGCGACTGCATGAAATGGGTGTGGTGCGCTGTGTCCAGCGCGATCAAAAGTTCAAGTGATGCGCCGTCACTGGCTTGGCCCGTCCATCTGGAGGGAGGTCGAATGGCCGCCCTCAGACCGCGCAGCGTTTGGTCACCGGCCGTCCAGTCGAATGTGCGCCCATCTGTACCGATGGATGACGGCAAAACGGAAAACACCGACCCCTTTGCGCCATACACCCGCCCCGCGCTCTGGCGCAGCTCAATGAACAACCCGTGGTGACTGGTCAAAAGCTCATCCAGTCGAGGGACCAGCATCTCCGATGACGATGCCTCACCGACGATGGTTTGCACCAGGTCGATCTTGTCCTTCAGGAAATCCCTATCGAGTTCGACAAAGTGCCGACCTACGGCTATCGAGACCAGAAGACCCAGCCCGACCAGAACGCAGGCCGATACCAGGGTGTACAGCGCGGTCAAGCGCGCCGTCAGCGACAGCCGGCCGAGCATCAGTGGGCGTCCTCGGGTGCTTCGAGAACGTAGCCCATGCCGCGCACGGTCTGGATCAGGCGCGGTTCAAATGCATCGTCCACCTTGGCCCGCAAGCGCCGCATGGCCACTTCGATCACATTGGTGTCGCTGTCGAAGTTCACGTCCCACACCTGCGAGGCGATCAGGGAGCGCGGGAGCACCTCGCCATGTCGTCGCATCAGCAGCTCCAGCAGGCCGAATTCCTTGGCCGTCAGATCGATGCGTTTGCCGGACCGGGTCACCCGCCGGCGCAGCAGGTCGAGCTCCAGATCGGCTACTTTCATCGAAGTGGGTTCCATACCCGTGCGGCCACGCCGAAGGATCGTCCGGACCCTGGCCAGCAGCTCGGCGAACGAAAATGGCTTGACCAGGTAATCGTCGGCCCCCAGTTCCAGGCCCTTGACGCGGTCTTCAACCTGATCGCGTGCCGTAAGGAACAGCACCGGCATCTGGCGCCCCTGACTGCGCAGGTTCTTGAGCACCTGCCATCCGTCCATGCCTGGCAGCATGACATCCAGGATCACCAGATCGTGGTCCCCCTCCAGGCCATGGTGCAGACCGTCCACACCGTTGGTGACGAGGTCCACGGCAAAGCCGGCCTCGCGCAGGCCTTGTCTGAGGTAGTCACCCGCTTTGGGCTCATCTTCAACGATCAAAATTTTCACGTTCACATTCTCCTGACCGCAAGTTTGCCCGTACCGGAGCGGGCGTGACGAAAGCTGACATTTTTGTAATCCGGCCGACAGGGAAGTGACGAACTCGCCTCGCCAGAATCCGCACCACTTGATCCACATCAAAAGGAGCGATTGCAGTGAAACCTTTGTTCAGTTATGGAACCACGAGCCAGCTGCTGGCAGCGGGCCTGTTGGCCCTGCCAGTCGCGCTGGCTGCCCAGACGGCCAGCCCGACGCAGGAGGCCGACTGGCGCCGGGCCAACGACGCGGTGGGAGCGCTCAAGCGCGGCCATGCCGACGTGCTCAAGTGGGAGCAGGCCAACGTCAGTGCAGTCACCGCGACGCCAGGCAGCACCATGAGTGTTGCCATCCCCACCGCAGAGGCTGCGGTTCGCATGGCCTGGACGTTGCACCGCGATCTGGCCCGTGCGTTGGCTCGTTTGGGTCCGAAGAACGAGCAACTGATCGCAGAAGGTCGCTGGACGGAACTCGACCCCAGCCTGCAGCGCCGCGTCGAGGATGCCGGCGAGGTGCTGGAGGTGGCTGCGGCGGGGCGCAAAGCCTGGATTGACGCTGTGGCCGCCCAGCAGGTCCTGAAGCACCAGCGTGACATGCTGGAGGCGGCTCAGGCTGCCTATGAACTGGGGCAGCGCATGGTGACGGTGGGCAACTGGAGCAAGCTGCAACTGTCTCCCGTACAACTGGCTGCGTCCAACGCACGCATGAATCTGCGGCGAGCACAGCAAGCCGCCGCCCAGGCCCAGGCCAATCTGGTCAAGACGATGGGGCAAACAGGCCTTCAGGATGGCTTTGCGCTGCCGGACCAGCTGCCTGCTATCCCGGTGCAACCCATGACAGCGGCCGAACTGCAGAAACGGGCTGAAGCGGTTCGCAGTCATTTGCCAGATGCAGAAAGCCTGCGCAACCGTGCTCTGTCGAAGTCGGCCATGAACGTTTACTGGGCCGCCCATGCGTTGGCGCAGGACAGCCAGGGAGACATTCTGAAAACCCGTGAGTTCATCACCGAAGAGACGGTGCTGCACTACAACGGCATGCTCAAGAGCGTATGGGACCTGCTGGACGAGGTGCGCAACCAGTCCCAGGCCACCGTGGACGCCATCGGCGCTCAGCGCGACTTCTGGATCGCTGAAGCCGATCTGCAGTGGGTATTGCAAGGCGGAGAGCCCGACAGTTTTGTGAGCCTGGGGGGCGCCGGTGGCGATGCCCCGGCTGCAGCAGCGCATT
>LNFM01007902.1_pt1 | contig 16346 bp, 14 predicted proteins | sample 596031 | NCBI WGS metagenome assembly LNFM01 (sample SAMN04254537, study PRJNA301005) | activated carbon metagenome | isolation source: dual media filters at the Ann Arbor, Michigan drinking water treatment plant | place: USA: Ann Arbor
TCGAGGACCAGCTTGACGGACTTGCGGCGGTAGCCGTCCTCGTGGGCCGGCGCGAGCTGTTCGCACATCCCGGCCCACGACAACCTGAACATCGACCAATCCCAGAAGCCTCCCTTCGCCTGGACTTGCCTGAACGCACCGGCTCCCACCGAGGTGAAGGCCACCTCGCCGGAGAACTTCCTGCAAACCTGGGTCATGAAGGACTGCGTGTTCGAGTCGGGAACAGCGGTCTCGGTGACCTCGAGGCGGAGCGCGAGCACGCAGTTCGGGAGGCCTGGCTCGCACGGCACAAGCTTGCCGACCGCGTCTTCGCACTCTGGTGACGTGATGATCACCGGCTCACACTCGTCACCCGCGTGTTCGACCCCGTCCGCGTCGACGCAGACCTCCTCGGCCCTCGTTCCTCCGCGCTCGCCCTCCTCTCCGAGCATCTCCTCGTCGAACATCTCCTCGTCGAACATCTCCTCTCCGAGCTCGTCGTCCGACGGGTTCGTGATGCAGGCGGTGGACAGAACCAGGATGGGGGCGAAGGCGGTGAGCTTCATGTGGCGGATGCAGTGCAACGGTCGCGCCCGGTGACGAGCCGCCCTGGCCCTTTGCCCGGCCCTCCGCGCGCGTCCCGGCTGCTGGGTTTTGTCCGCAGCTGCTGACAAGACCCAGCGGCGGTGGCTCGTTGAAGCCGCGTTACGGCGCGGTCGGGATCCACTCGAGCGCCGTGATCACCGTCGCGGCAATCGCCACCGGCTGGATCGGCGTCACCGCAGCCTCGCCCTTCGCGGCGCAGTCGCTCGGCGCGAGCGCGAACGACACGTGCGCGAGCTCCGGCGTCTCGCAGAAGCACCGCCGCTCCACCCGCAGCACATCCATGTCCGGGTCATAGATCTCGAGGCGACACGCGAGCGTCGGATACGCCTCCGCCGCGTCGCCCACGGTCATCCCGGCGGCGAGCCCGCGCGCGGTCTGAAAGCTCGGATCGCTCGCCGACACGGTCACGATCGGCTGCGACTCCAGGTAGTGGTTCAGCACGATGGTCAGCCCCGTCGTCCCGTCGCGCGACCCCGTCACGATGCTGACATCGTGGTCCTCTGCCGTGTCCCGCTCATCCGTGAACGTCCACCCCGGCATCAGCGCCACGAGGCGCCCGGTCGGGTCCGCCCCGAACTGCACGCCCCGGGTGATGCGCCCCACGCCCGCATCGCTGACCAGCACCTCCGGCCGCGACGGTTCCGACCGCAGCCGCGAGGACCGGTGGTCGCGGGCCCCGCATGCCGCCAACCCCACGAGCACGATGGCCGCCCTCATTCCGTCGTCTTATCACGCCCCTTCGCGCCGCACTCTTGACCCGACGAACCCTGCCTGCTACTCGTGCAGTCCCTCGGGGGTTTAGCTCAGTGGGAGAGCATCGGCTTTGCAAGCCGAGGGTCTGGGGTTCGATCCCCCAAACCTCCACGGAACGTCACGGCAGGTCGAATGATGCGGAGGTGAGGCCTCCCCTCGCGGTGAGCGTTGTCCCGCGACGCCGCTAGCTTGCAGGGATGACCCGCACCATCGCCCTGTTCGTCGGTAGCCTGCGCAAGGACTCGTTCACCCGGAAGGTGGCCGACGCGATCGCGACGCTGGCGCCGGGCCTGACGTTCAAGCGCATCGACCTCGGCCGGATCTCGCCCTTCAATCAGGATCTCGAGGACCAGCCGCCCGCGGACTGGGTGGAGCTTCGTGATGCGGTGCGCCCGGTCGATGGCTTGTTGTTCGCCACGCCCGAGTACAACCGCTCGGTGCCGGGCGTGCTGAAGAACGCGATCGACGTCGGCTCGCGGCCGTACGGCAAGAGCGTGTTCAGCGGCAAGCCGGGCGCGGTGGTGAGCGTCTCGCCGGGCGCGATCGGCGGCTTTGGTGCGAACCATCACCTCCGGCAGATCCTCGCGTTCCTCGACGTCCCGTGCCTGCAGCAGCCCGAGATGTACGTGAACAACGCCGGCAAGCTGTTCGACGACGCCGGCACGCCCACGGCCGAGACGACGGAGTTGTTCACGAAGTTCGCCACGGCCTTCACGGCATGGGTCGAGCGGTTCGTGAAGTAGGGCGGGAGTCATGGGGCGTCCACGGCGAGGGGCCGTGACGTAGTGATTGACGATCGGGCCGAGCCCGCGTAATCAGAGCGCTCGGGCCGAACCTGCGGTCGTCTTCACCGAGGCGATCGAGGGAACTGGCGGAGACCGCCCGAGCTCCGGATCGGACGAGCACGTGCTGCTCAGCATCTCCACCACGTATCAGCCTGCGACGGATCTCGGCTACCTCCTCGGGAAGCATCCGGATCGACTCCAGACGTTCGAGCTCGCCTACGGGCAGGCGCATGTCTTCTACCCGGAGGCGGCGGTGGACACGTGCACCGCGTGCCTCCTGCTCGACATCGATCCGGTCGGCCTCGTCCGGGCCCACCGTGGCGGGCTCGAGGAGTCGACGCTCGCGCGCTACGTGAATGATCGGCCGTACGTCGCCTCGTCATTCATGAGCGTCGCGATCGCGCGCGTCCTCGCGAGCGCGTTGGCCGGCGTGTCGAAGGAGCGGCCGGAGCTGGCGCAGCAGGCACTGCCGCTCGTCCTGCAGCTCACGGCCGTGCCCTGCCGGGGTGGGGAGCGCTTCCTGCGATCCGTGTTCGAGCCGCTCGGCTACGAGGTCGCGGCCGAGCGGACGCTCCTCGATGAGCAGTTCCCCACGTGGGGCCACGGGCCGTACTTGCGAGTGACGTTGCGGGGCACCACGCGCCTCGCGGATGCGCTCGGGCACCTGTACGTGCTCTTGCCCGTCCTCGACAACTTCAAGCACTACTGGGTGGGGCAGGACGAGCTCGAGAAGCTGCTCGACCACGGGGCGGGCTGGCTCGCGTCCCACCCGGCGCGTGACGAGATCGTGAATCGGTACCTGAAGCGCCAGCGCAAGCTGACGCAGGAGGCCCTCGCGCGCCTGCTCGCGGACGAGGAGCCCGAGGTCGAGGAGGCCGAACAGGTGAAGGCGCACGAGGAAGCGGTGCTCGAAGCGCGGGTCGCGTTGAACGATGTGCGCATGGCGGCCGTGTGCGCCGAGCTCGAAGCGTCCGGAGCGCGGACCGTGATCGATCTGGGGTGCGGCGAAGGGCGCCTGCTACAGCGCCTCGTGCGCACGAAGCAGTTCACGAAGGTCGTCGGGGCTGACGTCTCGCCGCGGACCCTCGAGCTCGCGGGCGAGCGACTGCACCTGGACGAGCTACCCGAGCGGCAGCGCGAGCGCGTCGAGGTGTTCCAGGCGTCGCTTACCTACCGCGATGCCCGCCTGGCCGGGTTCGATGCGGCGTGTGCAGTCGAGGTAATCGAGCACATCGATCCGTCGCGGCTCGGGGCGTTCGAGCGCGTCGTGTTCGAGTACGCCCGCCCGGCGACGCTCGTCATCACCACGCCGAACGCGGAGTACAACGCGACGTTCGCGACGTTGTCCGCGGGCACGTTCCGTCATCGCGATCACCGCTTCGAGTGGACGCGCGCCGAGTTCGAGACGTGGGCCCGCGAGACGGCGGCCCGCCACGGCTACGTCGTGCGCTTCGTGCCCGTCGGGGACCTCGACGCCACGCTCGGGGCGCCGACGCAGATGGGAGTGTTCTCCCGATGAAGATCTCGATTCCCGAGACCTCGCTGGTCGTGCTGATCGGTGCGTCCGGCAGCGGCAAGTCGACCTTCGCGCGCACGCACTTCCTCCCGACCGAGGTCGTCTCGTCGGACGCCGCCCGCGGCATGGTGAGCGATGACGAGGGCTCCCTGGACGCGACGGAGGATGCGTTCGCGCTCGTGCACTTCCTCGTGGGCAAGCGCCTGGCGCGTCAGAAGCTGACGGTGGTGGATGCGACCAACGTGCAGGCCGCGGCGCGGAAGTCACTCGTCGCGGTCGCTCGCGAGCACGACTGCATGGCCGCCGCCATCGTGCTCGACCTGCCGCCGAAGGTTTGCCACGAGCGCAATCAGGCCCGCCCCGATCGCCAGTTCGGCTTCCACGTGGTGCGCCAACATGCGTCGCAGCTGAAGCAGTCCATCCGCGGGCTGCGCCGCGAGGGCTTCCGCTACATCCATGTCCTCGATTCGCTCGAGGCAATCGAGGCGGTCACGATCGAACGCACGCGGCTGTGGACCAACCGCCGCGACGACCACGGTCCCTTCGACATCATCGGTGACGTGCACGGCTGCTTCGACGAGCTGGTCGAGCTCCTGCGCGCGCTCGACTACACCGTCGAGCTGGAGCCGCTGGTCGTGACGCCGCCCGCGGGTCGCCGTGCGATCTTTCTCGGTGACCTCGTGGATCGCGGACCGGCCAGCCCCGCGGTGCTGAAGCTCGTCATGAGCATGACGCGCGCCGGCACCGCGCTGTGTGTCCCGGGCAACCACGAGGTCAAGCTCCAGAAGAAGCTGCAGGGCCGCGACGTCAAGGTCAGCCATGGCCTCCAGGAGACGCTCGACCAGCTCGCGGGCGAGTCGCCCACGTTGGTGCCGCAGATCGTGGACTTCATCGACGGGCTCGTCAGCCATCTCGTCCTCGACGACGGCAAGCTCGTCGTCAGCCACGCGGGCATGAAGCAGAGCCTGCAGGGCAGGGCCTCGGGCCGGGTGCGCGAGTTCGCGCTCTACGGCGAGGCGACCGGTGAACGGGACGAGTTCGGTCTGCCGATCCGCTACCCGTGGGCGTCCGATTATCGCGGCTCGGCCATGGTCGTGTACGGCCACACCCCGGTGCCCGAACCGGAGTGGCTCAACCGCACCATCTGCATCGACACGGGCTGCGTGTTCGGCGGCAAGCTGACCGCGCTCCGGTACCCCGAGAAGGAGCTCGTCCAGGTCGCGGCGCGCCGCACCTACTACGAGCCCATCAAGCCGCTGCGACCCACGCCGTTGGAGGCGCCGCAGCGCGGGCACGCCGACTTGCTCGACATCGAGGACGTGCGGGGCAAGCGCGCCATCACGACGCGCGTGCATCACGCTGTCTCGGTGCGCGAGGAGAACGCCGTCGCCGCGCTGGAGGTGATGAGCCGCTTCGCCGTCGATCCGCGCTGGCTCGTCTACCTCCCGCCGACGATGTCGCCGCCCGAGGCGTGCCAGACGGGGGAGTACCTCGAGCATCCCGCCGAGGCGTTCGCGCACTATCGCCAGCACGGGGTCGAGCGCGTCATCTGCGAGCGCAAGCACATGGGCTCGCGCGCCGTGCTCGTCGTGTGCCGCGACGAGGGCGTCGGACCGGACCGCTTCGGCATCGCAGGGCGCGGCTCGATCTACACGCGCACGGGCCGGCCCTTCTTCTCCGACGCGACCCTCGAGGCCGCCGTGCTGGCGCGCATCGCGACGGCCATGGAGCGCGCTGGCTTGTGGGACGAGCTTGCGACCAACTGGGTATGCCTCGATGCCGAGCTGATGCCGTGGTCAGCCAAGGCGCAGGAGCTGTTGCGCACCCAGTACGCCGCCGTCGGCGTGACCGCGCAGCGCTCCCTCGGCGAGGCCGTGAGCGCGCTCGATGCCTACGCAACCCGCCTCGGCCGGCCGGCTGCGCTCGCGGAGCGCTTCCGGGCCCGCGCGGCCGCGGTGGAGGCGTTCGTCGCCGCCTATCGCGGCTACTGCTGGCCGGTGGCATCGATCGACGACCTCGAGATTGCGCCCTTCCATCTGCTCGCGAGTGAAGGCCGGGTGCACACCGATCGCGAACATGGGTGGCACATGGACACGCTCGCGCGCCTCGCGGCGGGCGACCCGGCCTTGCTCGTGGCCACGCCGTCCGTGTACGTCGACCTGGGCGACGACGAGAGCGTGCGCGCGGGGATCGCCTGGTGGGAGCAGCTCACGGGCGACGGCGGCGAAGGCATGGTCGTGAAGCCGCTGTCCTGGCTCGCGCGGGGCCCCCGTGGCCTCGTGCAGCCGGCGGTGAAGTGTCGTGGCCGCGAGTACCTCCGCATCATCTACGGCGCGGAGTACACGGCGCCCGAGCACCTGAGCCGCCTGCGCCATCGCTCGACGGGGGCCAAGCGCTCGCTCGCGTTGCGCGAGTACGCACTCGGCCTCGAAGCGCTCCACCGCTTCGTGGAGCGCGAGCCGCTCTACCGGGTGCACGAGTGCGTGTTCGCGGTGCTGGCCCTCGAGAGCGAGCCGGTCGATCCGCGGCTGTAAGGCCGCGGCTGTAAGGGCACCGCGGCGAAGCTCCCACCGAGGCGCAACCCTTGCGCTACCGCAGTGCTCCCTCAAGATCGCGGCGAGTTGGCCGAAGTTCCCATACCGTGGCCAGGATGCGCATCCTCGCGGTGGACGACGAGCCCGGCATACGCCGCGCGCTGACCCGCCTGTTCACGCAGCACGGCCACGAGATCCGCACGGCCGCCAGCGGCGACGAGGCGGCAGGGATGCTCGCGGAGTTCGACCCGGATGTGGTGATCTCGGACTTCAAGATGCCGGGGATGACCGGCATCGAGTTCCTCCGGCTCGTCGGGGCGCGGCTGCCGCGGGCGAAGCGGATCCTCCTCACCGGCTATGCCGATATCGACGGGGAGCCGGGGGTCATCGTGATCGCCAAGCCGTACGTGTCGCAGCTACTCCTCGAGGCGTGTCGGTGACGGCGACGTTCCCCGTCTCGTCCGACCTGCTCGCGGTGTCGAAGCGCGCGCTGATCACCGCGCAGATGTCGGCCGTCGTGCTGACCTGTGCGCTGCTCGCGACGGTGTGGGGCGACTGGCCGGTCGTGGCAATGATCCTCGTGATCGGCTGCGTGGAGTCTGTCCTGCAGTTCGTGCTCACGTTCTCGGTGAAGCCCCGGATCGGTCACGCGCGCAGCGAGGACCTGCGTGCCGTGCTGGGCACGGTGTGCCACGTCGGGCTCGGCGTCATCGCCAGCTGGACCTTCGCGGCGTGGCTCTTCGTGCCCTTCGGGACGAGCATCGTGACGGCGCCCCCGACCCACCAGGCTGGCCGGCGGGTGCTCGCGATGATCGTGGTCACGGCCGCGGCCGCGCTCGCGACCGGGGCGCGCTGGCAAGACACGCTCGCCTTCTGCGGGATCTCCGCGTTCATCCACCTGATGCTGGCCGCGTATCTCGAGCTCGCGAACAACCTGCTGCGCGAGCGCGAGCGCATGTACCTGGCCCTCCGCACCGCCCAGCAGGCGGCCCAGACCCAGGAGCACATGGCGAGCGTCGGCATGCTCGCGGCCGGCGTGGCGCACGAGATCAACAACCCCATGTGCTTCGTGACCGCCAACGTCGAGGAGCTGCTGGGAGAGCTGCGCTCCGATCCGGCGCTCCCCGACCGCCTGGTCGAGTTTCGCGACTCGATCCTGCCCGAGACCGTGGAGGGCATTGCCCGCGTGAACTCCATCGTGGCGGATCTGCGCCGCTTCGCGCGCGGCGAGTCGCACGCCGCATCGGACTTCGACCTGACGCCCGAGATCGACTCCGCGGTGCGCATCGCGCGGACCCAGCTCGCCGCCGGTCAGCGCATCACGGCGGACGTCGCCCCCGAGCTCCCGATGCGGGGTCGGTCGCGCGAGCTCGGGCAGATGCTCCTGAACCTCGTGATCAACGCGATCCAGTCGAGCCACGCGACCGGCGAGATCCGGGTGCGAGCGAAGGCCGACGGTGACCGCGTCGCAATCACCGTCGAGGACGACGGCATCGGGATGACGGCGGAGACGCGCTCCAAGCTGTTCCAGCCGTTCTTCACCACCAAGGCGCCGGGGAAGGGCGTGGGGCTCGGGCTCGCGGTCGTGCATGGCATCGTCACCGCGCACGGCGGCACGGTGACCGTGGACAGCGAGCTCGGCCGTGGTTCCGCGTTCTCGATCGACCTGCCGCGGGCGGCGCCGAGTTGAACGGCTACATGGCGCAGTAGCCGTGCAGCGTGGTCTTGCTCTGGACCTGCTTGCCCTTCTTGATGGTCACGTGCGCCGTGATGCTCGAGCCTTCTTCCTCGTGGCTATGCTCCGTCGTCACGACCGTCAGTGACCAGTCGCCCGCCTTGTACTGCTTGGTCGAGCGTTGGTTACGCTTGCTGCGAGATTGCTTCGAGGTCTCCAGCTCGAAGACCTGATCCTTGCCGTCGATGTTCACGAGGGCGTAGCGCTCGTCGATGCTGTCGTCGTCGGTGGACGAGAAGAAGAACGGCTTCTCACTCGAGCTGTCTCGTGGCGCGTACGAGCACACGTAGCTCGCATTCCACGCTTCAGCGGGCTTCATATCCGTGATGGGGCCGAGAGCGGCCGTGGCAGCAGCGGCGACGGCAATGAGAACGGACACGATGTCTCCTTGGTATGAGAACGAGCCTGGGTGGCACCATGCTCCGCGGCCGCTCGCTCCCGCTCGTCTGGGGGCCAAGCGACAACCCTATCGCCCCACGGGCCGGCTCCGACCGTCGTAGGTGGTGGCGTGCAGAGCGCTGTGTCGTTGGCAACGCGGCCGCGCCGCACTTTATTCGCGGCACCCGCAGCCGGCTCGCGGCGGGCTGCCCGCGCGGGCTCGGCTAGAGGCCGCGCTGCTTGAGGAGGGCGTCGACGCTGGGCTCCTTGCCGCGGAACTGCTTGTACAGATCGTGGGCGTCGACGCTACCGCCGCGCGACAGGATGGCGCCTGCGAACGTCTTGCCGTTCGCGGGCGTCATGCCCTTGTGCTCGACGAACCACTGGTAGGCGTCGGCTCCGAGCACGGCGGTCCACATGTACGCGTAGTAACCGGCCGCGTAGCCGCCGCCCCAGACGTGCGAGAAGTACGTCGTGCGGTAGCGCGGCGGCACGGCCGCGAGGTCGACCTTGTGCTTCTTCAGGGCGGCCGCCTCGAACGCCTCCGGGTCCTGGAGCGGCGCCGTGGGCGCGAGGGCGTGCCACTCGAGATCGAGGAGCGCGCTCTCGAGCGCCTCGAGCGTGGCGTAGCCCTGGTTGAACGTCCCCGCCTTCTTCACCTTCGCGACGAGCTCGTCCGGCATCACCGCGCCCGTCTCGTGGTGCTTGGCGTAGTTCGCGAAGACGCGCGGCTCGAGGGCCCAGTTCTCGTTGAACTGCGATGGGAACTCGACGAAGTCGCGCGGGGTGTTGGTGCCCGACATGTACGGGTACTTCACCGTCGACAGGAGGCCGTGGAGCCCGTGGCCGAACTCGTGGAACATCGTCGTGACCTCGTCCCACGTGAGGAGCGCGGGCTGACCCGCGGCGGGCTTGGGCACGTTGAGCGTGTTCGTGACGACGGGCTTGCGTCCGAGCAGCTCGCTCTGGTCGACGAAGCTGTTCATCCACGCGCCACCGTGCTTGGTCTCGCGTGCGTAGTAGTCCATGTAGATCAGACCGACGGTCGTGCCGTCCGCGCCGAACACCTCGTAGACCTGCACGTCCGGGTGATAGACGGGTAGGTCCGTGCGCTGCTTGAACGACAGGCCGTAGAGCTCGTGCGCGGCGAAGAACACGCCGTCCTTCAGCACGCGGTCGAGCTGGAGGTACGGCCGGATCTGCGACTCGTCGAGGGCGTACTTCTCCTTGCGCACCTGCTCGGCGTAGAAGTCCCAGTCCCACGGCTGGATCTTGAAGCCGCCCTTCTGCTTGTCGACGAGCTTCTGCATGTCGGCGAGCTCGGCCTTGGCGCGCTTCACCGCGCGTGGGCCGACCTTGGCGAGGAGCTTCAGCGCGGCCTCCGGGGTCTTGGCCATCTGATCATCGAGGACGTATGCCGCGGCGTTCGCGAAGCCGAGGAGACCAGCGCGCTGCGCGCGGACCTGGGCGATGCGCGCGACGATCGCCGTCACGTCGAGCGCGTCGCCCGCGTGGCCGCGCGCGATCGACGCCCGATAGATCTTCTCGCGGAGTGCGCGGTTCTTCAGGGACGCGAGGGCCGGCTGGCCCGTCGTGTTGATGAGCGGGATCATCCACTTGCCGCTCTGGCCGCGGGCCGTGGCGGCGGCGGCAGCGCCGGCGATGTCCGCCTCCGACATGCCGTCGAGCTGCGTCACGTCCTCGACGACGATCGCGCCGCCGTTCATGCCCTTGATCTGGAGCTCGGAGTACTTGGCGGAGAGCTTCGACTCCTCCTCGTTGAGCGCGCGGAGCTTCGTCTTGTCGCTCTCCGAGAGGTTCGCGCCGGCGCGCACGAAGTCGAGGTGATAACGCTCGAGGAGGCGCCTTCCCACCGGGTCGAGGCCGAGTGAGTCGCGCTGCTCGTACAGCGTGTGGATGCGCGCGAAGAGCGCCGGATTCAGCCGGATGTCGTCGTAGTGCTTCGCGAGCATGGGCGCGACGTCGGCCTGGATCTTCTGCATGTTGTCGTTGTCGAGCGCGCCCGACAGCTGGCCGAACACGCGCGACACGCGCGCGAGCGTCTGCCCGGACTTCTCCATCGCGACGATGGTGTTCTCGAACGTCGGCGGCTCGGTCTGCGCTGCGATGGCCTTCATCTCATCCGCTTCGCGCTGCATGCCCTCCACGAACGCGGGCATGTAGTGCTCTTCGCGCACCTGGTCGAAGTGCGGCGCATGGAGATACAGGGTGCTCTCCGCAAAGAATGGATTCACGGCTGTCACCGGAGGGGTCGGGGTGGGGGGAGCCGAGGGCTCGGTTGGCGTCGGGGCGACGTCGGTCGGCTCCGTCGGCGTGATGGGCTCGGTCGTCTTGCCGCCGCAGGCGGCGACGGCGAGGCCGAGGAGGACGGCGAACGTGCGGGCGATGCTCACGCCGGGGACACTACCCCCGCGTGGCCAGGCCGTCGAGCACGGCCCGGGGAGGTGGTGGCGCGCGCTAGCCGAGCGTCGCCAGCCCGAGCGAGACGCCGGCCACGAGGAGCCACAGCACGATCCCCAGCGCGAGCGGCCGCGGGCCGACACGGGCGAGCGTGGTGCGAGACAGCGCCAGCCCGATCAGGAACAAGGCGAGCAGGAGCGCGCGCCGGCCGACGAGCGTGACCGGGGCGGCCAGGGGCGCGAGCGCGGTCACCCAGGTGAAGAGCGCGGCGACGCCGGCGAAGCCGACGATGAACCACGGCCACTTGATCGAGCGCAGCGAGCCGCCCTGGCGGCGCTGATGCACGGCGGCGATCACGAGCGTGACGGGGACGATCCACAGCGCACGGGCGAGCTTGGTGGTGGTGGCGATCGCGAGGGCCTGCGGGCCGAAGGCGAGGCCGGCCCCGACGACGGAGCTCGTGTCGTGGATGCCGAGGGCGGCCCAGCGGCCAAACGTCGCCTCGGAGAGGTCCAGGGCATGGCCGACGAGCGGGAAGGCGACGAGCGCGACCGCGTTGAGGACGAACACCACCGCGAGCGCGACCGACGTCTCCTCGTCCCGCGGCCGGATCGCGCTGGCGACGGCGGCGATCGCGCTGCCACCACAGATCGCGGTCCCGACGGAGATGAGGAGGGGCGTGTCGCCAGCGATCCGCAGCAGGCGACCGAGCCCGAGCCCGATGACGATCGCCGTGACGAGCCCCGCGACGGTGAGCAGGGCGCCGCTCGCGCCGACCTCCCCCACGGTGACGAGGTTCATGCCCGCGCCGAGCGCGACCACGCCGAGCTGCAGGGAGTACGTCGTCACGCGCTTCAGCGCGGGTGGCGGCGCGATGCCGGAGCCGAGCGCGATCGCGATGCCCGCCGCGAGGGCGACCCAGCTCGGCACGCCGAGGCCGACGACGACGGTGGCCGCGGCCGCAGCCACACTGCGATACGCCCACCGTCCGCGAGGGTGCGGATCGACGCCGAGGGGCTCACGCGGCGGGGCCGGCACGTCCTAGCGATACCACCATCGGCTCGTCAGCCGAGGACGGTGCGCGGTGCGGTGAACTCGGAGGTCTGCGCGTCGCCCGTGTTCACGACGTCGCTCGGCTCGAAGATGATGACCTCCGCTTCCTCGTCGCTGCCGGTGCGATGCTCGACGCCCGGCGGCACCGTGACGAGCTCGCCGGGTCGAAGCTCCACGACGCGATCGCGGAACTCGACGCGAAACACGCCACGCCAGCACAGGAACACCTCCGCGGCGCTCTCGTGCCGATGCCACGGGAAGAGGCCGCGCGTCTTCACGATGCGCACGTCCTGGCCGTTCGCCGTCGCCACGACCTTGGGCCGCCACGGCTCGGAGAACGACGCAAAGGCGTCGGCGAGGTTCCACTTCTCTGCGTCCCAGCTCGCGAGGGACTGCAGAGCCTTTGTCAGCTCCTCCTTGATGCTGGCGAAATGGTCGTCTCGCTTCTGTTCCTTTTCGGCCAGCGCGGCGGGTTCCCAGTGCGCGCGGTTCGGTCCGGTCGGGACGTCGTCGAGGTCGTCCGCGTTGTAGGCGACGTACAGGAGATCCTGGTTACTCCGGTCAGCCTCGGCGAGGTCGTGGTGAATCGCGTGGATCCACCGACAACCTTCGAGCAGCGGCGTGTGGCCGAGGAGCATCGCGCGCGCGATGGCGGCGATATCCTGCTTCACCCCGAGTCGGTCGCTCACGGCGAATCCTTCTCGAAGATCGTGAGGCCAGCGGGCAGCGTGACCCACGCGTGGCGGCGGGAGGTGTAGACGCTGTCCTGCGGCGGAGGGAACGTGGGGTCGGCGAAGCCACCGACGGCGACGAGCACGATGTCCGCGCCGCCCTCGGGGGTGTGGAAGAGGTTCGTGCCGCACACGGGGCAGAAGCGGAACCTCGCCTTGCTGCCCTGATCACCGGCGTGCACGTATTCGGTCGCGATCCCCGTGACGGTCCACGGGGGCGGGAAGCCGGCGAGGGTCGCGAACACGCTGCCCGTACGGCGCTGGCAGTTCAGGCAATGGCAAATCCCCGTGCCGGTGGTCTCGCCGACGGTGATGCTCAGCTGGCCGCAGACACACGAAGCGGTGCGTGACACCGCGCGAGCGTACCTGAACTACCCGTGGCGCTCGGCCTGGAGCCGCTCGTCCGGTGATACGGTGGCCGAACATGAAACCAGCCTCGCATCACATGACGCTCCTGCTCGCCATCGCCACGCTCGGCGCGTGTGGTGGTTCGAATCCCGCCCCCGCGGCCCCGGCCGCCGATCCGCCGCCGGCGGGCGACGGTGCCTCCACCACGCCGTTCGATGCGGAGAGCGTGCGCGCCACCGTCGCGTCGATGGGGGTTCCGGAGCAGTGCGCCACCGGCGATGGCACGCCAGCGACGCTCGGCGAGTTGCTCGAGCAGAACCGCAGCCTGCTCGGCGAGGCGGGCACCGAGGTGACGTTCACGTGTTCTCCGCCGTCCGAAGAGCAGGCCACGTGGTCGTGCATGTGGGCGGCGACCAACGCGCCGGTGGGACCCCGCAACCCCGATGATCCCAACGAGGGCGAGGGCGAAGGCTCGGCGTTCCAGATCATGATGCAGGTCAACGCCGACGGCAGCCTGGTCCCTGGCTCGATCGGCTGCATCGCCGCGGGCTGACCCGCTGCATCGTTACTCGCTCGCTGCGCGGGCGACCGAATAGCAAAGCTCGGTCGGAATGCCGGTGCAGAAGTCGTCGGTCGCCGGATCCCCGTCGTCGCAGGTGGGCGCGAGGCCCGCGAGGTCACAGACGCCGGCGCGCATCACGCCCGTGCCCTGGACACACGGATCGGAGCAGGGGGCACCGTCGCGGACCTCACACGAGCACGCCGCGCTGGGGGTGGCCTCGGAGTCCCAGCCCGTGGCCGCGTTCCACGCGAGCGCCATGCACGGCTCGCCTGCCGCGAGGCTGTCCGGGTCGAGCGGCTGCGCCCCGACGGCGTAGAGCAGCGTGACGGAGTCGCCGGCGGCGCAGACATCACCGAGCCATGCGCTGGACGCGGTCTCGATGTGCTTGCGCGGGCCCAGGCCGGCCGGGTCGGCGACGGCGCACGTGATGCTCATGCTCGTCCCGTGCTGCGGATCGGGCGTGGACATGCCGCAGATCACGGCGCGGTCGCCAAAGCCCTGGCCATTGGCGTCGAGCATGTAGAGCGCGGGGTTGTCGTGGAACGAGAAGCGGTCCGCTCCCCGGACCAGCTCGACGGAGCGCCAGCCGTCGTCGCGGACCCGCGTGAAGACGAGCGAGAGCCCGGGGGCGTCGTCGATGGTGCGCGTGACGAGGGTCGTGCGGTCGCGCTCGGTGAGCGCCCCGCTCGAGGCCGGCGGCGGATCGGCGCAGGCGGTGAGCGCACCGACGAGGCCAACAACGAGAGACAGGTGGAGGGTCGTGGTCATCATGGGTTCACTCCGGGTTCGGGCTGCCCGAGGGGCAGGCGCGGGCAGCGTCGGTCGGCGTCTTCCAGCAGCGCGGGAACCGCGTGCAGAAGTCCCAGAAGCCAAGCGGGAGGCAGAGCTCCGCTTCGTTGTTGAGGATGCGGAAGGACCCGCCGGGCGACACCATCGTCTCGATGCAGATCGCGGCGTACCCGTGGAACACCGGCTCGCCGTAGGGGTTCCCGTTGCAGTCGAGGCCGACCTGCCCCGTGACGGCGGCGCAGCCCTTGGCCCCGATGCCGACCTCGATCTCGAACTTCCACAGCTTGAACTTCGCCGAGGCCTTGCCCTCGACGAGCCCGGACGGCCCGGCCTCCAGGCTCCCCTTGCTGCGGCCGTTCTCACAACACGTGGCGCAGTTGCCCGTCGGCACGCCGTCGCTGCCCTGGATCGCGGCGGTCACGCCGACGCCGATCCGCGCGCTCGCCTTGACCTCGGCGATGCTGCAGAGCTTCTTACCGATCCAGCCGAACTTGCCGATGTACTTCTTGCAGAGGTCGAGCTCGACGCCGCGATAGGCCGCGAGCGAGCCGCCGGCCGACGAGGTCGTACACGAGTCTCCCCCACACGAGTAGTTCGGCGGGGTCACGCACTCGGGCGTCTCGCACACGTGGTAAGCGCCGTTGCCCGAGAACGAGAAGCCGGCCTCTTGCCCGAGGATCTTGACCAGCAGGTATCCGAACAGGCTCGCGCTCGACGAGGCCTCGCAGGGAGCCTCGCCGTTCTTGCCCTCGGAGCGCACCTCGACGCCGAGCTTGATCTCGTTGTCGAAGCTGTCCTTCCCCTTGAGCTCGAGGCGGCGATTGAAGTCAGGCAGCGACAGGAGCGGGGGGGGATCGCCGGTACACATCGGCGGGCCATCCGGGGGCGCATCCGGCGTACCGCCGTCGGGATTCGGGCCGCCATCGGGCGAGCCGCCGTCGATGCCCGCATCGGCATCCACCGCTCCGTCGGGCGTGCCGGACCCCGCGTCCGCATCAGCGCCGTCGGGGCCCGCATCCGCGCCGCTGCCGGCCCCGCCGTCGGGGCAGCCGTAGGTGGCCCCACCGACATCGACCTGGCACTCCTCGACGGCCGCGAGCTCCGCGCTCCGCTCGTCGGTGAGCGGGGTGCAGCTGACGAACCCGGCCACGAGGAACACCAGCAGGCGTGGGCATCTCATCGCGGCGTCCTCATGCACCGACGATGCCGCCGCTAACCGACCGAAACCTGGTGCCGGGCTGCAGGCGGGCGCCTGCGGTGCTGCGGGCCCTCGGCTGCATTCCCGCGTGATCGCTAAAGGAGGGCCGCGATCGCGCGCGCGATGGCCGGATCGACGACGAGCATCGAGCTTGCACGAGCGAGGAGTCGCTCGGACTGCTCGAGATCGCCGCGCCGCGCACACGCGCGGGCCAGTGCTACCAAGCACGCCGCGGCGGTCTCCGGGCGGTTCGTGCGGCCCGCGTGATACGCGATACGCGCGAGCCACCCGACCCCGTCGGACATTGGCTGGGACTGCCAGTACTGCAGGGCGGCGGTATGGAGGCGCGCCCGCGCGCGATCATCGAGCACGGTGGCGCGGACCGTCGACGGCAGGAGCGGGTCGCGAAAGCGGAACCACCCAGCGTCCTCGACGAGCACCCCGTGTGCGACGAGCCACGCGAGGACCGGCGCGATGTCGCCGTGTCCGCCGGTGACCGCGATCTCCGGCGCGCCAAAGCGAGGTCCGAGGACGGCGCACGTCGCGACGACGCTCGCCATCTCGGGCGGGAGATCCTCGTACGCGCGCAGGGCGAGCCAGTCGGCGCCGGGAGGCGCGAGGAGCGTGTCGTGATGATCCGCGGCCACGTACCACTGGTTATTGGCGGCGTGTCGTCGCAGTCCCCCGCGCCGCTTGAGATCGCGCGCGAGTGCCTCGAGCAACCCCGGGTTGCCGAGCCCCCGCACGACCAGGCGATCGATCAGCACGTCCGGTACGAGGCGCGCCGGTCGCAGGAGCTGGCGCACGAGGGCCTGGGCGTCCTCGAGACGCAAGGCGGGGAGCTCGATGGCGAGGCGGGGGGTGCTCGGGGATGGGGCCGCCATCGCACGGCGACTGACGACCACCCGCGCGAGCGGGACATCATCCTGCAAGAGCAGTGTCCGGAGGCCGGACGAGA
>LNFM01007903.1_pt1 | contig 16344 bp, 17 predicted proteins | sample 596031 | NCBI WGS metagenome assembly LNFM01 (sample SAMN04254537, study PRJNA301005) | activated carbon metagenome | isolation source: dual media filters at the Ann Arbor, Michigan drinking water treatment plant | place: USA: Ann Arbor
AAGATGAAGGAAATCCATCGCCGGCACTGGCTTGCGCTCGGCAAGCGGTTCGGCGTGCTGGATGACGAAGGACGGGAAATGGAAGCGATCCTCGACGACCTCATCGCGCGGACGCCCCGGGTAGTGGCTGACCTCGAAGCCGGGCTGCCTGCGGGCTTTCCCGAGCACGTTGCCGGCTCGGTGCTCCGGGGATTGCAGCAAGCGGCGAGCCAGCTGGGGCAAGGCTGATAGTGAATCGCCCCGACTTCTCCGGACTCCGAAGGCAGGTCACAGGTTCGAATCCTGTCGGGCGCGCCATCCTTCCCCACGCCCCTTCCCGCGACGCGTTGCTCGTCCGGGCGAAGCCTGCCCGTTCCTGGCTTACGGGCCGGCCGCGGGCGGCCCGTCCCTGCTCCGTGGCACGCCTCCACGCGGTTTTTCGTTCTTTGGATTGGCGCCCCGAGTTCTCCGGCGGCGCCTGGCCCCAACCTTCCAAAGGACCCCCAATGAAGCACCGTCTACTGATCCTTGCCGCGTCCTGCCTGCTGAGCACCCCAGCCCTCGCCGCCGACGGCGACTGGAGCGGCTGGTACATCGGTATCCACGCCGGCCAGAGCAGCGGTGACACCGATGCCCGCGCCACCCTCGGCGGCCAGTGGTCGTCGGAATCGCAGGACCTGCAGGACTACGTCACCGACGCCTGGTCCACCCGCTTCGACCCGAGCGACAGCAGCTACGGCCTGCAGTTGGGCATGCTGCACCAGTTCGCCAACGGCTTCGTGCTGGGCGCCGAGCTCGACCACAGCCAGCTCCACCTCGAGGAAAGCCGAGCCACCGGCCCGGTGCCCACCGCCCCCTTCCCGGCCCTGACCTACGACTTCGGCAACGCCATCGATGTCGAGTCGAAGCTGTCGCTTCGCGCCCGCTTCGGCTATGGCAGCGGCCCGCACCTGTTCTACCTGACCGGCGGCTGGGCGCGCGTGGAGGCCGACGCGGTGGCCACCGTCGAGAGCAACGGCAACTACCTCAAGCGCGGCATGGCCAGCGAAACGCTGGACGGCACCGAGATCGGCGCGGGCTACGAGTACGACTTCGGCAATCGGTGGTCGCTGCGCGCCGAGTACCTGCGCACCGACGTCGACGACTTCCGCTTCAACACCGCCTACGTCGCGGGCAGCAGCTTCGTGGACCCGGCCTACACCGAGTCCTTCCGCCAGGCGCTGGACTTCGACGTGTTCCGCATCGGCCTGAGCTACCGCTTCTGAGCCAGCACCGCCGTCGCAGTCAGCTGCGGCGGCGTCATTCGGTGGCCGGGGCTTCCACCGTGTAGCCCCGGGCGGCCAGCACCTTCAGGTAGCCGCGCTCGCCCACCACCCGCGCCATCGGCAGCACCGCGAAGCTCTCGTCGTGGGTGGCGAGGGCTTTCTCTGCGGCTTCCAGCCAGGCCGCCTCGACCCGCCCAGGCAGCTCGCCGAAACCGCTGCGCTTGGCCAGCGCGCTGCCCAGCACGGCGTCCGTGCACGCCCGGGCGTTGTCGGCGTACGGCAGCGCGTCGAGCGCCGCGAGGTCGCCCACGGCCCAGGCATTGGCGCGTCGCGCGAGCGTATCGAGGTCGTTCTCGACCTGGTCGAGCGTGGTGCGGAAACAGTCGAGGTCGTCGATGCCGCTGGCGCGGAAATCCTTGACCGCCGACTTGGCGTTCTCGATCACCAGCGCCACCTCGGGCTGCTCGACCGGCACACTCGCCCGCTTCGCGGCGCCGCGGACCGTGCGGCCCACCGCGTCCCGCCCGGACAGGTCAACGCGATCGAAGGCCTTCTCGCGCAGCTCCATCGCCGCCAGCATCGGCCGGCGCCTCTCGACGCCGCGGTCGCGGCCGAGGTGAAGGGTCTTCAGCCGCTGCCAGCGCGCGTAGTCCGCCGCGGGCAGCACGTCCTGCAGGCTGTCGCCGTCGGGGTTGTTGCGCGCCTTCATCAGCGAGGGCACCAGCAGCAGGCCGCGCAGCCTGCCACCGTCGACCGTGACACTCACCCTCGGCGGCATCAGCAGCACGCCGGCCGCGGCGACGCGCTGTTCGACTTCCCGTGAACTCCACTCCATGCGCTTGGGCAGCGGCGCCAGCGTCCCCAGCACCCACAGCACGCGCCCGTCGCGCGACACCTTCCACAGGCCCGGGCCCGGCTGGACGCCGCTGACCACGAGGGTGTCGAGGGTGATGACGTCGTTGGGCGGGGCATCGTCGGCCGTCGACGTGCCCGCGACAGCCAGCAGCAGCGGCAGCAGCAACTTGAGATTCATCGGGGGGTCTTCGCTGATGGCCGGGGTGACCAGAGTCTAGTGGGCCCGCGTGGCGATGCATCGGCCAAAAGGCCCGGTACCGGAAACGCATTCAGTCGCCGGTCAAGCCGGCGGCGGCGGCTCAGCCCTTGCGCGCGTCGACGATGAGCCGGGCGACGTGGGCATCGCCCTTCTCGAGCAGCTCCACCGGCGTGTACTGGAAGCCGGTGAGCACCATCGCCTCGCCGACGCACCATTCGCGCTGGTCCTTGGTGAGCGTGGCGGCACCCGCGGCGACGGCGCCGAGCAGCTCGGGCGTCGGCACGGTGTCCTGCGGTTCCGCGGCGCGCTTGGCCGGCGTGGCCGACGACGCGCTGGTGCCGGCCTTCTCGGCCTCGGTCTTCAGCCAGGCCACGCGCGCGAGCGCGACCGCCAGCTTGTCGCCGCCATCCTTGAGCTTGGGCACGGCCGTGGCGACGGCGCCGAGCAGTGCCTCATGCTCGACCGACAGCGCCTGCTGCCCCTTCGAGGTATTGGCGAGCTGGGTCTGCAGCTCGGCCACCCGGGCCTCGAGCTGCAGGATCTCGGTCGCGGGATCGACCAGGGTCTTGGTCTCGAGCAGGCGCATCACCTTCTCGCCCAGGCGGGCGTAGATGGCGGGATCGCTGAACTTGAGGTCGCGGGCCGCGGTCTGCCAGGCCAGGGCCACCTGGCTGACGGTCTGGGACTTCCCGCCGCCGCCGCCGGGTGCGGCTTCGTTCACCGCTTCGGCCAGGGCCGCGGTCGCGGTGGCGTTGGACTGGGCCTGGATGGCCAGGTCCAGGCGGTCGCAGAGTTCGGACTTCTGGAAATCGCGCGCCTGTTTGCGCAATTCGATGCGGCAGTCGATCAGCAGGGCGCGAAGATCCTTCATGCCTGCATTCTATGCCCGGCCGGTGGCCCCGCGCCTACTGCTTGAGCAGGAAATTGAGCAGGTTGTTCTGGAAGTAGGGGTTCACCGACAGCTGGTCGTGGCGCTCACACAGGAAGAAGCTCTGCGTCAGCGGGAAGAACCGGCTGGGCTGGCCGGGGATGTCCGGCAGGCCGCGGCCGAGCTGGGATTCGCGGGTCACCAATCCGTCGCCCGGATGCAGCATCAGGCGCTCGTAGTCGACGCCCGGCACCCGCGCCTTCACGTCCTCGGGCCGGATCACCAGGCGCTCGCCGTTGGCGTCGTGGTCGAGCACGGCATAGGTCGGGGTCAGGCTGCAGTCGCCGCCGAACACCGCGACCTCGACGCCGTTGGCCCGCACCGGCGCGCTCAGCGCCAGCTGGAATCGCTTGGCCCGCGCCAGGTGGTGGACGAAATAGCCCTGCAGCTCGGCCATGTTCAGCGCCCCGGTCCGCGGGTCCGGCGCCGCGGCCATCACCCGCGCCTCGACCTCGGGCGCGAACACCGACCAGCGCCGCACGCGCCAGGCGTCGGGATCGTAGATGTCGAAGTCGATCGGATGGCCTTCCGGCGACAGCACGACCTGGGTGTCCGGGTGCGGCAGCGCCTCGAACGGCGTCGCGAACGTGACGAGCACCTCCACCGGCACCGTCCGCCACGCGACCTTGAAGCCCTGGTGCAGCCGCTCGAGGCTGCTCACCGCGCCCAGCGAGGGCGTGCCCAGCAGCACCACGCGGCGCACGCGGTGGGCGCCCTCCTCCCACGGCGTGAACACGTCCTGCCCGAGCACGTCGGTCGGCCCGTAGCGCACGTAGTAGTTGGCGATCAGCCCGCCGTTGCTGTGCGCGAGGATGTCGACCGGCAGGTCCGGATCGTCGTAGTCGCGGCGGATCTGTTCGATCAGCGCGTGCAGCTGGCGCACGGCCTCGAGGTTTTCCTTGCGCCAGTCGTAAAGCAGCACGTAGTAGCGACGGCGGTCGTTGGCGGGCACGGGCTCGCCCGGCTCGCCGCGCTTGAAGCGCCCGACGTTCTCGAGTGCGTCGATCAGGGCGGAGTAGTAGTCGGTGCGGGCGACGCCGTAGAACAGGTCGCCGGGCACCAGGCCGCCGCCCGCGCGCTCGGCTTCCTTCATGCGCGCCAGCTCGCGGTACTCGCTGAAGGCCAGCGAGCCGATCGAGCCGGGCCAGAACTCCTTGCCGCTGCCACGCTCGACCAGGGTCGAGCCCATCAGGCCGTGGATCAGGATCACCGGCGGCTGGGCTTCGTGCTGCACCTGCGCCTCGTACAGCCGTGACAGGTCGGGCCGCTCGGGGCCAGTGGCGCAGGCGGCCAGCAGCAGCAACAGCAGCGGGCCGAGGAATCGGGTGGTGCGGTTCATGCCGGAAACCTCCGCAGCCGCCGCGGCCCGGCTGGCCGCGGCGGTGTTGAAGCGAGTGGAGCGCTAGGCGGCCACCGTCCCGGCGCCGAGGCGCGGGTAGTCGGTATAGCCGGTCGCGCCGGGGGTGTAGAGCGTGGTGGCATCAAGGTCCGCGATCGGCGCACCCGTACGCAAGCGTTCGGGCAGATCGGGGTTGGCAATGAATGGACGTCCAAACGAGACCAGATCGGCCACGCCTGACGCCAGGTCGTTCTCCGCGCGTTCACCATCGTAACCTCCGTTGGTGATCAGGGTGCCCGTGAACCGGCGCCGCACCTCGGCCAGCAGCGCCGCGTCGACGGTGCCGCCGGCGAGATGCAGGTAGCCGATGTCGCGCGTCGCCAAAGCATCCACCAGGTCCAGGAACTGCTCGCGCTCGCCCTCGAAACCCACTTCGAGGTCGTTGAAGGGATTGAACGGCGACAGCCGCACGCCGACGCGGGCCTTGCCGATCGCCGCGACGGTAGCGTCCACCGCTTCGATGACGAAGCGGTTGCGGTTGGCGGCGCTGCCGCCGTAGGCGTCGGTGCGCTGGTTGCTGCGCGGGTTGAGGAACTGGGCCAGCAGGTAGCCGTTGGCGGCATGCAGCTCGACGCCATCGACGCCGTGGTCCACGGCCAGGCGCGCGGCCTGCACGTAGGACTCGCGCAGGCGCGCGATGTCGGCGTCGGTCGCGGCGCGCGGCACCGGGTGCGGCTGCATCCCGGCGCTGTCGGTCCAGATCTCGCCGGCGGCGGCGATCGCCGACGGCCCGACCAGGCTTTCGCCCGCCGGCAGGTTGGCGGCGGCGCCGATGCGGCCGCTGTGCATCAACTGGATGAACAGGCGGCTGCCGCCGGCGTGCAGCGCCTGGGCGATCGTGGCCCAGCCCTTGGCCTGGGCTTCGTTGAACAGGCCGGGGATGCGGGCATAGCCCAGGCCTTCCGGCGCGGGGGAGGCACCTTCGGAGATGACCAGGCCGGCGCTGGCGCGCTGGCCGTAATACTCGGCCATCAGGGCGTTGGGCAGGTTGCCCTCGGCGCGCGAGCGGGTCATCGGGGCCATCACGTAGCGGTTCTTGAGCTTCAGGCCGTTGCGTTCATACGGGGTATCGAGAAGACGGGTCATGGTGGTTCTCCGGGAAGGTGGACATACCATGGACGCCCCTGCCCACAGAACAAAGGCCTTTAATTGATACCTATCGTTATCTTTTTCAGGACAACGCCATGACGCCCTGCCGACGCCCCGCGCGTTCCAATGGCGGCATGCTCCGTCCTTGCGCCCTGCTTTCCTGCCTCCTGCTGCTGTCCGCGGCGGTCCAGGCGAAGCCGTTCGAGAACTCCCGCTTCGAGACCCTCGACGGCGTGCAGGTGCACGTCCGCCACTGGCCGGCCAGCGGCGCCGGGGCCGGCTGCCCGGTGCTGCTGGTGCATGGCCTGGGCGGCTCGACCTTCTCCTTCCGGGCGCTGGCGCCGGCGCTGGCCGCCGCCGGCCATCCGGTCTGGGCGATTGACCTGCCGGCCTACGGCTACAGCGCGCGCGAACCCTTCCCGGGCACCGCCGGCGACGCCCTGGGGCCCTGGCTCAAGGACCGGCAGCCGGGCGCGGGCTGGTGCCTGCTCGGCCACTCGATGGGCACCCGCGTCGTCGGTGAACTGGTGCGCCGCGGTGACATCGCCGTCGAGCGCGCGGTCTATGTCGCCGGCAATCCGATCCTCAGCGAGCGCGAGCTCAACAATCGCGAGCGCTACCGCTCGCCCCGCATCCGCCGCTGGCTCGCCAACCTGGCCGAGGCCCGCTATCTGGACGAGGACCGCTTCGGCAAGCTGCTGGCCAAGGCCTATGGCCGCGATCCCACCGCCGCCGAAGTCGACGGCTACCTGACCCCGCTCAGGACGCCCGGCACCGCGCTCGCGATCATGACCGGCTACTCGGCGCAGTTCCCCGACAATCCGAAGGGCGACGAGCTCGACCACGTGCCCACCCTGATCCTCTGGGGCGAGGAAGACGCCTGGGTGAAGGCCGAGGTCGCCGACCGCCTGCAGGCAGCGCTGCCGTCGGCCCGTCGGGTCACCATCGCCGGCGCCGGCCACGCCCCGATGGAAACCCATCCCGAACAGACCCGCGAAGCCGTGCTCGCACTGTTCCGCGGCGTACCGGCCGTGGCGTCGGCGCGCTGAGGTAGCGCACCGTTAAGACTGTGGGTCATGGGGTGCGCTAGTCTCGAATCCACTTTCACGCGGAGACCGACCATGACCCTGCTGCGCACGCTGCTCTTCGCCGGCACCGCCAGCCTGGCCCTCTCGGCCTGCGTCACGCCGCCGGCCGAATCCGCCGGCAACCCGCCCCCCGCCGCCGAGGAAGCGCCGATGACCTGCGATGCAAAGAAAGCCAGCTGGGCCGTGGGCAAGGTGGCCGACGACGCCCTGGTCGCCAAGGTGAAAGCCGATACCGGCTCCGACCGCTACCGCGTCATCCCGCCGGACACTGCGGTGACGATGGACTACCGCGAGGACCGGGTGAACATCGACGTCGACAAGGACAACATCGTCACCAACGTCCGCTGCGGCTAGTCGCGGCGCGGGGTCCCGGCCGCCGGCCGCATCGCGGTCTGGCGGCCACAGCCGAGCAGGCGCGACCCGTCGAGCCACTGTTCGTCCGGGTAGTAGGCGAACAGCAGCTGGCCCTGCTTGAGCGTGTCGATCACCTGCTTCGCCACCTGCGGCCGGACGGCCGGGCAGCCGAAGCTGCGGCCCAGGCGACCCTGCTTCAGGGCCTGCAGCGGATCCACGTAAGGCGCGCCGTGCATCACGATCAGGCGATCGCGCGCGGCGTCGTTGACGCCCGGCTCCAGGCCATCCATCCGCATCGAGTAGCCGTTGCCGCCGACGTAGGTCTCGCCGGTGCGGAACAGGCCCAGGCTGGACTGGTGGCTGCCCTCCTTGTTAGAGAACGCCCACGCCAGGTTGTCGCCGCTGCCGCGCCCGTGCGCGACGTGTTCGGCGAACAGCAGCTTGCGCCGGTCCAGGTCGAACACCCACAGCCGCGGCTCGGTCGACGGCCGCGAGTAGTCGATCACCGCCAGCCGGTCGGCCTCCGGGGCCAGCGCGCCCTGGCGCGCACAGTTGCTGGCCTCCAGCGCCAGCGACAGCACCTTCGGGTCCAGGCCTGGCGCCTGGTCGGCGAGGCGTGCGTGCAGCGCATCGGCGGCGGACGCGGGCAGGGCGGCGATCGCCAGCAGCGGTGGCAGGAGGCGTTTCATCCCCTCAGGTTAGTCCTCCGGCGCTGGCGGCACATGAACGGGCGCCGGCGCCACGCCGTCGGCGCCCAGCACCGTCAGCGGCGAGGTACGCAGCGGCTGGTCGGTCAGCACCACGGTGGTGCCCGGCACCAGGGCCTCTTCGACCAGGGCCACGAAGGCGGGCGCCAGCACGATGGCCCGGGCCAGCGCCGCCGGATCGGCCACCGGATCGCCGAGCACCTGCACCCAGCGCCGGCGGGCTCGTTCCGGGGTCGCGCCAGGCGCGGCGCCTTCGAGCAGCTGGAAGGCGCGGGTTCCGTCCGGCAGCGCTTCCCCGGCGGCCAGGGGCGCGCGGCCGATCTCGACGCCCTCGCGCAGCACCACCAGGGCGCGATCGGCGCGACTGACCAGCACGCTCAGCACCCCCGGCGGTGCCCGCTCGGGCGCCCACTCGTGGCCTTCATACGCGGCCCCCGGCAGTCGATGCCGCGCGATCGGCGTCGCCAGGATCGGCACCGTCGGCGCCGGCGCCGGCGCGCGGAACAGACCGGGCTCGGCCAGCATCGGCGCCTGCCCCGGCTGGTCGGTGATCACGACGGCGATGCCGTGCGCGGTGACGCCGAACAGCAGCTCGGAGAACGCGTACGGCAGCCGCACGCAGCCGTGCGATGCCGGATAGCCGGGGATGCGCCCGGCGTGCAGCGCGATGCCGTCCCAGGTCAGCCGCTGCATGAAGGGCATCGGCGCGTCGTCGTACAGGTTCGAATAGTGCTCGCGCTTCTTCTGCAGGATGGTGAACAGGCCGGTGGGCGTCTCATGGCCGGGCTTGCCGGTGCTGACCGTCGCGACGCCGATGCGCACGCCGTTGCGGTAAACATAGGCGCGCTGCTCGGGCAGGCTCACCAGCACCAGCACCGGGCCGCGCGGCGAGAGTTCCGGCAGCCACAGGTATTCGCCCGGCAGCAGCTGCAGCGGCGCGACGCCCGGCGCCGGCGTCGGGTCGGCGGGCTGCGCGGTCGCGCCCATCGCCAGGGCCAGCCCGAGCACGACGGCGGCGAGGTGGCGGCACGACGGGGCGTTCAATGGGCGAACAACACCGGCACGGTGGACTGCTCGAGCACGGTTCGGGTCGCGCCTCCGAGCACCTGTTCACGCCAGCGGGAGTGGCCGTAGCCGCCCATCACGATCAGTTCGGCGTGCGCGGCGGCGGCGTGGTCGACGATCACGGTGCCGGTGCTCCGGCCCGCGCGCGCCTGCGAGACCACCAGCACCTGGGCGCCGTGCCGGGCCAGGTGCGCGGCGATATCGGCGCCGGGCGCGTCGCCGGGCGCGGTCTCTCCGATGTCGGGGTCCACCATCAGCACGTCGACGCGGGCATCGCGCGGCAGCAGCGGCAGCGCGTCGTGGATCGCGCGCGCGGCCTCGCGCCGCGGCTGCCACGCCAGCACCACCCGCCGCGGCGGCACCATCAGCTTCGTGCCCTCCGGCACCACCAGCACGGGCCGGCCACTGTCGAGCAGCAGCGCACTGAAAGCGATCGGGAAGCGCGAATCCTCGCTGCGGCCGAGGATCGCCAGGTCGGCGTGGCACGCATGCAGGGCGGCGGTTTCCTCCGGCCACTGCAGCAGGGATTCGACCACGCGCAGCTCGGCCTCGACGCCGGCGCGCCGCAGGCGCTGGCAGGCGGCCTCGCCGGCGGCGGCAGCCGTGGCGCGCAGCGCGTCGAAGTCGGCCTGGTTGAGGGTCAGCACGGCCATGCCCCACTCGGAGGTGACCGGCATCGGGAACGCGATCGCGGCGAGCACGGCGACGCGCGCACCGTGGGCGCTCGCCAGCGCGGCGGCGGCATCGAGCGCGGCGGCATCGGCGGCCGAATACTGCAGGGGGACCAGCAGATCCTTGGGCATGGCGGTGCTCCTCGGGGCCGGCCGCAGTGGCCGCAGGACCAGCCTACGCCGAAGCTCGCGCCAGGCTTTGACCCGGGTCAATCGTCCGGGGTGTCCGGACTTGCTCCACCCTTCATCCGCGGCGGGCTAGCCTGAGGACATGGCTTCCGCGCTCACCGCCCCGCTTCGCCTGCAGATCCGCCAGTGGATGCTGCGGGCGTTCCCGCGCGTGCCGGGCGGCATCGACTACGACCAGCCGGTCGGCGATCCGGGCCTGTTCGAGCCCGACAGCGTCACCTGGCGCGTGCACGCCGACTTCCCGGGCATGCTCAGCGGCGGACTGTGCGCACTGATGCTGCAGACGCTGCACCCGGCCGCGCTGGCGGGCGTCTGGGACCACTCGAACTTCCGCACCGACCTGGTGGGCAGGCTGCGCCGCACCACCGACTTCGTCGCCGGCACGACCTATGCGTCGCGCGCGGACGCCGAGCGCCTGGTCGCCCGCGTGCGCCGGATCCATTCAAAGGTACGCGGCACCACCGAGGACGGCCTGCCCTACTCGGCCGACGATCCCGCGCTGCTGACCTGGGTGCACGTCACCGAGGCCTACGGTTTCCTTCGCGGCTACCGGCGCTACGCCGGGCCGCTGTCGCCGGCGGCCGGCGACCGTTACTACGACGAGTCGCGGCGGGTCGCCGAAACGCTCGGCGCGCGCGACGTGCCGCGCAGCGAACGCGAGGTCGAGGACTATTTCCGCGCGGTGCGGCCTCAGCTGGCCTATACCGGCCGCTCGCGCACCGTGCTGGCGGTGCTGGACGCGATGTCGCTGCCGGTGCCGCTGCCCGGCCTGTCGCGCGATGTGTTCCTGGGCGCCGGCGCCGCGCTGCTGCCGGGCTGGGCCGAGCAGCTGCTGCAGCGCACGCCGCGCCAGGCGCTGCGGGCGCGCGTGGCGGCGACGGGCCTGGCGACCGTGGCGCCGCTGTTCCGCGCCGCGCTGGACGACGGCCCGGCGGCGCGCGCGCGCCGGCGGATGGCGGCGAAGGCCTAGGCCTTCAGCCGCACGAGGAGGGTCTTGCTGCCGCCCGCGGTGTCGCGCTCCTTCACTTCGAACAACCCCTTGTGGGCCTTGAGCAGGTCGCTGAGCTTCTTGTGGCCGTACAGGCGTGGATCAAAGTCGGGCCGGATCTTGCTGAGGTAGCTGCCGACCGCGCCCAGATGGGCCCAGCCCTCTTCGTCGGTGGCTTCCTCGATGGCCTGCACCAGCAGCGGCCGGGGCAGCACCGGGGCGGCGGGCTTGTCCGGCTTGTCCAGCCTGGCGGGTGCGGCCGACTTGCGCGCGGCCTTCTTCACCGGGGCGGCGGGGGCGGCGGTCACGGCAGCGGGCGCCGGCTCCGGTTCGCGCCGCAGCAGGTCGGCATAGATGAACTTGTCGCAGGCCTGCACGAACGCGTCCGGCGTCTTGCGCTCGCCGAAGCCGTAGACCGTGTGGCCCTCCTCGCGCAGGCGCTGCGCCAGTCGGGTGAAGTCGCTGTCGCTCGAGACCAGGCAGAAGCCGTCGAATCGGCGGGTGTACATCAGGTCCATCGCGTCGATGATCAGCGAGGAGTCGGTGGCGTTCTTGCCGCTGGTGTAGGCGAACTGCTGCACCGGCTGGATCGAATGCTTGAGCAGCGCCTTCTTCCACTGCGTCTGCTGCGGCGAGGTGAAGTCGCCGTAGATCCGCTTGACGCTGGCGACGCCGTACTTCGCCACTTCCGCGAGCAGGCCTTCGATGATCGCCGGCTGCGCGTTGTCGGCATCGATCAGCACGGCCAGCAGGCGCTGGTCGTCGTCGGGTTCGGGCTTGCTGCCGTTGCGCTGCTTCATGGCGTGCTCCGGGGGGCCTGCGGCCATCCTACGAGTGCCGCCGCGGCTTGGCCACATGCGCCGCGACGCCCGGAGACGCTAGGCTGGGCCATCGTCCACCGGAGCCCCGCCATGCCCGCCGACCGCTTTCGCCTCTACGACGAGGCCGCCCTTGAACCGGTGATCGACGACATGGCCCGACAGGCGGCCCTGCTGCTAGACGCCACGCCGACGGTGCTGCTGGGCATGCTTCGCCGCGGCGCACCGCTGGCCGACCGGATGCTGGCGCGCCTGAAGGTGCACGCCCCCTGGGCCGACCTCAGCCGCCTCGACCTGAAGGTGAAGCGCTACGCCGACAACCTCGAGCTGCTGCATCCCGAAACGGCGCTGGAGGCGCCGGCGAGCGTCGACCTGCTCAACCGCCGCGTGATCGTCGTCGACGACGTGCTGTACCAGGGCTATTCGCTGATGCGCGTGTTCGAGTGGCTGGCGACGCAGAAGCCGGCGCACGTGCACGCCGCGGTCCTGGTCGACCGCCAGCGCCACCGCATGCCGGTGCGCGCCGACATCGTCGGCATCACCCTGAAGATCGCGCCCGAGGATGTCATCGAGTGCAACGTGCCGCCTTACGAACACGACTTCGCGGTCGATCTCTGGCGCCCGGCCGCGGGCTGAAATGAAAAGCGGCGGCCGACCCAGGGGAAGGTCGCCGCCGCACTCCCGAACAGGGGAGGTCTAACGCTTCACGTCATTGCGCCGGGCAATGCCGCTTTACGGCTTCACCACCAGCTGGCTGGCAATGACCTTGTTCACGCCCTTGGTGTCCGTGGCGATCTTGATCGCCAGGTCACGGGCGGCGGCCGATTCGGCGGTGCCGCTCAGGGTGACGACGTTGGCCTCGGTTTCGACCTTGATCTCCATGCCCTTCACCGCGGTGTCGGCCAGCAGCTGCGCCTTCACCTTGCTGGTGATCCAGGCGTCGTCGATGGTCTCGCCGGTGCCATCCAGGGCGTCGCGGACTTCACCCGAGGCAGTGGCGGTGTTGGCTTCCTGGCGCAGCGCGGTGCCTTCGCCGGCAACGATCAGCTGGTTGTCGACAAGGATCACGCCCTCGGCTTCAGCGGCGAGCTTGCCGGCGGCGAGCTTGGCGTCGAGGCTGTCGGCGCCGCCGGTCAGCTTGACGGTGCCGCGCTCGGTGTCAACGTTGATGTCGAAGCCTTGGGTGCGCTCGTCGGCCAGCAGCTTGGACTTGACCGAGGCGGTGATGGTGGCGTCGTCGATGGTCTGGCCAACGGTGCGCGGCGTCTCGGCCTCGGGCGGATGCGCGTTGACGGCAGTCACACCGAGCGCAAGGGCAACGGTGGTGGCGAGCAGGGAAGTCTTGAGTACGTTCATGGGGTTGGCTCCTGTTTGAACGAATCGCTGCGGGGGCAGCGTGCGGCCGTGGGGGCCTCGTCGCGGACTGGATGGATCAGCACGACCGTGACGTGGGGCGAGGTTGGCCCCCGGTTTCCCAACGGCGGATGAAGCGAGTGTTTGAAAAGCGTTAGCCCGGACCCCGCGATGGCGCTGGGAGCCGCGCCAGCAAAGGCTTTGCGGCAACATGAACCCTTGCCAGCGGAAGCCAGGGCGGGTCACCGTCTCGGCGGATGAGACTCCATAGGTGGAGTATTCTTCCCCTGAGACGCCGATCGGAGTGCCGCCATGACCACCCGCATCGCCCCCGCTCCGCCCCCCATCGCCGATGCCGGCGGCGCGGCGCTGCGGGCGTTCTTCCGCATCAGCGCGGCCTGGGGCCTGAAGAGCACCGAGGCCCGCCGCCTGCTCGGCGATCCGCCCGAGTCCACGTTCTACAAATGGAAGAAGCAGCAGGCCGGCGCGCCGGGGCGGGACGTGCTCGAACGCATCAGCTACCTGCTCGGCATCTTCAAGGCGCTGGCGATCCTGTTCCCGGAACCGGCGCGCGCCGACGCGTGGATCCGCAAGCCCAATGCCGCCGGCCCGTTCGGCGGCCAGTCGGCGCTGGACCGGATGCTGTCGGGCAACGTCGCCGACCTCTACGTCGTGCGCAGCTACCTCGACGCGCAGCGCGGCTGGCAATGAACCGCACGCCACGCCTGGCCCGCGTGCAGTGGCCGGAGGCCTGGCGCATCGTGCCCAGCCGCTTCCCGCCCGAGGGCGTGTTCGACCGCATCGCCGCGCCCGGGGACCTCGAGGCGCTGTACGCGGTCGAGTCCCTGACCAATGCGCGCCTGCGCGACGAACTCGGCCAGCTGGCCCTGGTGCCGCGCGAGCGGCGCGTCAGCGGCCCCGGCACGCAGCCGGTGATGGCCGCGTTCACCCACCTCAATCCGGACGGCAGCCGCTTCAGCGACGGCAGCTATGGCGTGTTCTACGCGGCGCGCGCGCTCGACACCGCCGTCGCCGAAACGCGCTACCACCGCGCCCGCTTCATGGCCGCCACCCGCGAACCGCCGCTGGACCTGCCGATGCGCTGCTACCGCACCGCGATCCACGCCAGGCTGCACGACCTGCGCCGCGGCTGGTCGGCGATGCTCGATCCGGTCGACTACGCGGCGCCGCAGGCGCTGGCGCGCGAGCTGCGCGCCGCCGGTTCCGACGGCGTGGTCTTCCCCAGCGTGCGCGACCCGGACGGCGAGTGCGTCGGGGTGTTCCATCCCGATCGCGTGGCCCCCTGCGTGCAGGCCCGGCACCTGCTCTACCGCTGGGACGGCGAGCGCATCCAGGTCGCCGACGCGTCCGGCTGAGCGAAGCCCGCGACGCGGGCTCAGGCCGGCCCGCCGCCTGCGTCGAAGTTCACGCGATGGCGCTGGCCGTGCACCAGCGGCTCGAGCTCGTAGCTGCCGTGTTCGGCCAGCACGCGGTCGAAGATCGCCGGCACCGGCTGCATCGCCGGCAGCGCGCGGGCATGGGGCGAGAACTCGAAGTCCAGGCACAGCGCGACCGCCTGGCCGCCGCCTTCGCGCAGCGTGACCTCCAGGCCCAGCGCAAACCGCAGGACCACGTCGAGCCGCACCGCCTCGCGCACCCCGGCCTGGCAGATGCGATAGGCGGCGGTGCGCGCGTCGTCGTCGAGCCGGTCGACCGGCCCGCTGAAGGTCGGCTCGAAGACGATGTTGCCGTCCTCGAGCATCTCGCGCAGCGGGCCGTTGTCGATGGCGTGACGCAGGCCGTGGCTGTCGAGCATGGGTGGCCGCAGCTGCCGCAGTGCGCGCCGCAGGCTGTCCTGGATCTCGCGCACCTGCTCGCGCAGCGATTCGAGGAAACGCGTGCCTTGTTCGTCGCGCACGTCGCGGAAGGCCAGGCTGATGCGGGTACCGAGCGCGTGGATGGCGTGGCCCAGCTCGTAGTCGAGTTCGCTGGCGAGTTCGCGCTGGCCCTGCTCCTCGATGCGGACCAGGCGCTGGGTGACGTCGCGCAGCTCCTCGGCCAGCGCGGCGAGTTCGGCGTTCTTCGCGGCGAGTTCGACGTGGCGCTGCGCCAGCACCTCATGGCTGTGGCGCAGCGCGGCGCTGGCGGCGCCGAGCACCAGCGCGCCGGCGCCGACCACGGCCAGCACCAGCTGCAGCATGGTCACGCTGACCGACAGCAGGCCGCCCTGGATCAGCGCCTGGATCACCGCGCCCAGCACCAGGGTGCCCAGCGCCGCGGCCTCCCAGCCGTGCCGGAAGCCCAGGAAGAACAGCGGCGCGAAGGCCAGCAGCAGCACGTACATCGCCAGCCCGTCGTAGGCCTGCAGCAGCACGAAGATGGCGAGCGCCCCCAGCAGCACCACGCCCATGTCGCGCCAGAACGTCAGGCGCCGCGGCCCGACCCGCCCCATCGCGATCGCGACCAGCACCGGCGCCAGCACCAGCTGGCCGATCATGTCGCCATACATGAAGGTGAACATGCTGGCGATGCTGTCGACCGTGCTCATCGGCACCGTGACCAGGAACAGCCAAAGCAGCGGCGACACGCCCGCCGCGCCGAGCAGGCCGGCGAGCAGGAATGAAAGCATCCGGGTCGGTGAATCGAGGGCCGGGCCGGGGCCGGGGCCCCGCGCCACGAACACCACCGCGGCGTAGATCAGCCAGGGCGCGATGCACACGCCGACGAAGGTCATCGAGAACAGGGGATAACCCAGCACCGCTGATTTCGTCGCCTGGGCGGCGATTTCGGCGGCACCGAGCCAGCCCCAGCGCCGCGTCGGCACCAGCCAGAGCAGCGCCAGGCGCAGGCCGGCAGGCAGGAACCAGAGCTGCGCGGACAACTGCTCCAGCGCCAGCCACACCAGCATCGAAAGCACGGCGATCCCGGCCCAGGCGGCATTCCGACCCGGCGCGGTGTCCTGCAGCAGCCTCAATGGGTGAAACGCCATCCCTTTCGCCTGTTCCCCTCGGGCCGGCCAGCCCGCTCCCAGCATGCTACCGGAGGCCCGCGTGAAGAAAGGGGCCGCCACGCGCCTTCCGCGCTTGGCGCGGGGCCGATATAATCGCGGCCTTCACCTCCACGGGCCCCGGCCCGCCGTCAGGTACGACAGTGCGCAACCACGATCTGGTTTTCCTCAAGAACTTCGCGATGGTCATTGCAGTCCTGGTGGGCATCACGCTCGCCCTGATCGCCGTGGGCATCTACGTCAACAGCAAGCTCGAGCCCGAGCCGAACCCGGTCGCCGACCGCGCCACCGAGCAACGCATCCGCCCGGTCGGCGGCGTGTACGCCGGCTCCACCGGCGCGGCCGCGCAGGCGGCTGCCGTCGCGGCGGCCGCGGCGGCGTCCGCCGGCC